>Ga0079226_10003318_pt1 | contig 12353 bp, 12 predicted proteins | sample Poulit2014_FD_76345 | JGI IMG/M metagenome (GOLD analysis project Ga0079226, IMG submission 76345) | Agricultural soil microbial communities from Georgia to study Nitrogen management - Poultry litter 2014 | ecosystem: Environmental > Terrestrial > Soil > Agricultural land | place: USA: Georgia... | reverse complement strand
GGAGCCGCGTAAGAAGCGTCACGTTCTTTGGCTTCTTCCGCGTCCATCTTCGGGTCCGAGAACTCTGGGTCGGAGAACGACAGAGACATCGTGCCCTGGTAATCTTCAATCGGTGAGATTTCGTCAAAAATCTCTCCAAAACCTGAAGTTGTAACTACCGAATCATCGCCGATTTCTTGTGCACGTGCGACCTGGGCAGCCCAACGCTCATTGCCAACTAGACGGTCAAAAGATTCCGTCTGCAGCGCAAGAAGATTGGGCACATCAAGTGGTTCATCAATCTTTGCAAAAGAAATACGACCGGCTGAAGCGCCGTGTCGATAGTTTGTAGCGGTTGTGTTATCAGAGGTGCTAGAAGCGACCAACAGCGATCCTTTCACAGACCTTCCAAGTATCTATAAACGCGTAGTGCCCAAGCATCTAATCAAGTACGCCACGGGACAAAGACACGGGACCCACCGCTATATGAAGGTCAACCCGCTCTTGTGTATGATCCTGTGGAGATGGTGAATCCGACGTTCAGCCGGGAACACCAAAACGACCTGAAGACAGGGATACGCAAAGAATCAGCATATCTTGACTTGATCCATTTTGTCCAGTAGGCACCTCCGAGTTAGTTAGAATTTACCTTTCGGACGTGTCTCGGGTCGCAATATTGTCCTACAAACTCCCGGTGGCTGCATCATCCTGCTGATAGGACGACGATTTTAGGATGCGATGTCCTTCTTGGCAAATGCAAGCAGCACGCGTTTTTCAATCACATGAGCCCAGCTTTGCCTGCCCCGCCTATGAAGTGCGCAGCCATACTATGACAAACCTTCCCACCTGTGGGGCGCCAATTTTATACCGCTTACACCGGTAGCGATAATCGTACCGATGCGAACAGTACCCGAGCAGCCTTGTAACGCTGCATGCGTTGCGCAGGCCAGTCAGTGCCTAGCTACATGCCAATGACACCGACAACATGAAATTGAAGCATGACAGGATAACGCCTCATCAGTGGGGTTCCGAAGTGAGTTTTTCATCGCTGATGGTCTTGACCTCGGATCTGTTCGACGATGTGGTCAACGATGTCATCTAATACCGTCATCCCATCTCGGACTCCACCCAATGAGCCAGGTAAAGTCACAACAAATGTGTGGCCTACTATCCCGGCGACCCCCCGGGAAAGTGCAGCGTGAGGCGTATGCTGCAGACCTTCAAGCAGGATTGCCGTCATCACATGTGGCAGTTGAACATCCAAGATCTCGCTAATGACATCTACGGTTTGGTCTGTTGGAGAAATTCCCGTGCCGCCGCTGGTAATGAGCAGATCGGGCAACGATTCTTGGTCCTTAGCCATCAGCTGTGTCATGGTGTGGGCCAGGTCTTGGTCAGCGACTACCACTGCATTTGGTGTGACATAGCCTTTAGAACGTAGCCATTGGACCAGCTGAGGACCTGCTTCATCCTCATACGTTCCGGCCGCCGCTCGAGTGGATGCGATGATCACTTGAGCAGTTTTGCCTTGGCCGTCACCAGTAGAGCTGCGATCAACTACGAGGTGAGATTTCATATGTGGCAAAGGTTTCACGGCGAGGTCGAAGGTTACATCGGCAAACAGATGTGCAGTAACGGTTTGACCAGGTTTAAATCTAGACAGGGGCGGGATTTCTAATAGTGCATTTGAACCGACTGCTTGAGCCAATAGATGAGAGCTGGCTTCACCCTGTATTTGTGCCACAAGATCTGCACCTTGGAGTCCTACGGTGCCACGGCGATATTGGGTCTTGCCACGAATACCAGTCACCGTGCTGTTGATCTTGGTCTGCACAGCAATAGGTGACCAACCGGATCGAAAGGCTTTCCACAGCGCAGGAACGACCAGCATGCGCAGTGAAACCAGAGTCGAAATAGGATTACCTGGCAGGGCAATGATTGGGGTCCGATTATAGACCCCATACCCCTGTGGGCCACCGGGTTGTTGCTGAATTTTGCCGACCCAAGATATTTCCAAACGATCAAGCAGCTGACGCACGACCTCATATTTTCCTTCGGAGATACCACCGGAGGTGATGATGATGTCCGGCCCATGATCACGAATCAGCCGATCGATTTCTGATTGGAAATCGCGGAGTTCATCTGTTGTAGATCCGGTAGCAACGATTTCCATGCCATGTGTTGTCCCAAAGCCTTGCATAAGCGGGGTATTGGCATCAAAGATTTGTGCTTGTCTGGGGGTTCTACCAGCAACTACCTCGTCGCCACCAGCGACAACGGCAACCTTTGGACGAGCTTTAACGGTGAGCTCTGCGATTCCTTGTGATGCCGCAGCGGCAACAAGCGCGGCATCCACGAGTGTGTTTTCTCGGGCTAGTAACGTTCCAGCAGGCATATCACTACCGGTTTTCCGGATAAAAGCACCAACCTCGACCGAAGGTAGATAGACGTACTCACCAGTGTCTACGAAGTGCGGTGGATCAGCCTGTTCGACCGGTATGATCGCAACAACATCTTCAGGTATTTTTGCGCCCGTCATGATCGGCACAGCGGTGTCATGGCCATACCCATTGACGCCGTAGTGATAGATATCTGTTGGATCGGTCCCAGCTGGAACATCCGGTCCAACACGAAAGCGGCCGCCTGCTACGTTGGCATAACCGATCCCATAGCCGTCCATCTGCGAATTATCGAATTGTGGAGATGGATGTTTGGTCAATAAATCAGCGGCAAGCCGCCGTCCTATCGCCTCGCGAAGCGGTAACGATATTGCCGGTAATTCCCCAACAGTGTCGAGCAATAAGCGAGCCAGGGTATCAGCGTAGGTTTCCGTTGACATCGTCATGAGTCATCTCCCGGCTCAGAAATAGTCCAGTCTCCGGATTTTCCACCGGATTTTTCTAAGACTTTAATATCGGTGATAACCGCCCGGGCATCCACAGCCTTAATCATGTCATACACTGTCAACGCTGCCGTCGACACCGCCGACAACGCTTCCATCTCCACGCCGGTCACACCTTTAGTTTTCACCAACGTGATAACCCGTAGGGTGCCTGCTTCAGCGTCCGGTTCAAAATCAACAGTAATTTTCCCCAGTGGGATGGGATGGCACAATGGGATAGTCTCCCAAGTCTTCTTAGCAGCCATAATGCCTGCAACCCGAGCCACCGGTAGCGCGTCTCCTTTAGGCAAGTCGGCATCCATGATTAAGTCGATGACATCACTTCTTGTGTGCACCACAGCTTGTGCCCGGGATAGTCGAGCCGTTGTCTCTTTTCCGGTAACGTCGACCATATGGGCTGATCCATCAGAACGTACGTGACTGAGCTGGTGGTCCATGACTACCTTTCATCGCCTATTGACAGGGTCTAGACTAACTATAAGATGAAACAACCATCCTCGCCCTACCAACCTCAACAACGCTTTAGCTGTTGTGACGGTAAAGGAGCACTTCTTGACTGGTTTGATAGACCAATTTGGTCGTACTGCTACTGATCTTCGCATGTCGCTTATCGACAAATGCAATCTACGGTGTCGGTATTGTATGCCTGCTGAGGGTCTAGACTGGCTCAAAAAGAATGACATGCTGACGGCGGATGAAGTGATTCGATTGGCTGATATCGCCATTGGTCGGCTTGGTGTTGAGCGAATACGTTTTACCGGTGGCGAGCCAATGGTCAGAGCGGATCTGGTTGATATCATTACTGCTGTACACAGTGCACACCCACAGGTTGAGCTGGCGATGACCACTAACGGTATCAACCTCGAAAAGAAAATCGACGATCTCGTTTCTGCCGGGCTGTCTCGCATCAATGTTTCCTTAGACACCGTGTGTCCTGATACTTTTGCAAAAATTACCCGACGCGATCGGCTCACGAAAGTACTTGAAGGGTTACACTCCGCGAAGGCCGCTGGGTTGGATCCCATCAAAATTAACGCGGTGTTGTTGCGGGGGATTAATGATGAGCAGGCTGCTGAGCTGCTCACGTGGACGATCAAGCACGGATACCAATTACGCTTTATTGAACAGATGCCATTGGATGCCGATCATAACTGGACCCGAGACAATATGGTGACCGCAGCCGAAATTCGACAACAGATCTCGCAGGTCTATACGTTGACGCCACACAGGTCACCTCGCGGTTCGGCACCTGCGGAACTCTTTGACGTCATCTCACAAGCGTCAGGCGAAGTCCTGGGCACCGTAGGTATTATTGCTTCGGTGACGGAACCCTTCTGCGCGGATTGTACGCGAACCCGAATTACTGCAGATGGCAAAGTCCGTTCATGCCTGTTTTCGCATACAGAAACGGATCTCTTAGGACTTCTTCGTGATGGTTCTTCCAACGAAGTCATCGCCGATGCATGGCGGGAAGCAATGTGGCATAAACCTAAAGCACACGGCCAAACGAAAACCGGCTTAGGTATGCCAGGCTTCGTGCAACCCGAACGAACCATGAGTGCAATAGGCGGCTAACAGTCACTGTTGCGGTGCATGGCTTTAGGTCTTGGAATCACCGTCAGATGTCGTTGGCATGGCGCACAAAAAGTGTCAAAGATGGAGAAAGCGTTCCGCGGGAAATTCTAGAACATCCCCATTGAGGATCGGTGGATGCTCGTACCCCAGTACTGCGGATAATGCCAGTTGAAATAACGTGCCGTGGCCAACCAGGATGACGTTGTGTGCACGGTGTTGTTGCGCAATGTAACGAAAAGCGTCAAGTGCCCGGGTCTTCACTGCCTGATCAGATTCTTCAGCGCACATGAGTTCATTGCGCGTCTCTTCGTCAAAGTCCCCTAAATGGATGCCTTCGGCAGGACCAAAATCGCGTTCAATGAGTGCATCTACCTTGTGCACCTGAGCAATACCAACAATCTCGGCTATCCGTTGAGCTGTTTGGACCGATCGCATCAGTGGCGAGGAATATATAGCGTGCCAGTGGCCCATGCGCTGTAGGCATTGGGCAGCTTTAGTTGATTCAAAATATCCTTCAGCATTCAACGGGTTATCTGCTCGTCCTTGCACCAGTCGTTTTCGGCTCCACTCTGTGCGTCCATGTCGAACAAAGGCCCACTTCATTGTCAATCCCCGTTTACTATACAGCTGTCTTTCGGATGTACGTGGCCGATAATACCGGCCTACAGTGAGCCAGATTTTATCCAGTGAATAATAGGTGTCCTTTTGGTAACTCCAAATAATCGTGGAAGTAACGCGCAAGTTAGGTCGACATAGGTGAGTAGGTTTTACCTTTAAATACCTCACCCCGCTGCATGTGCAGCGGGGTGAGGTTGAGACTAGATCAGCAGAAAGCTGATCATCCGTGACTCTGAAGCTTACTTCACAGTTACGGCAGCGCCTGCGCCTTCCAGAGCTTCCTTGGCAGCGTCTGCAGCAGCTTTGTCGACGCCTTCGAGGACGGCCTTTGGAGCAGCGTCAACGAGGTCTTTAGCGTCTTTCAGACCCAGCGAGGTCAGAGCGCGTACTTCTTTAATGACACCAATCTTGGCATCGCCAGCAGATTCGAGAACGACGTCGAATTCGGTCTGTTCTTCAGCAGCACCGGCGTCATCGCCGCCACCTGCTGGAGCAGCAGCCATTGCGACTGGGGCAGCAGCGGTTACGTCGAATTCTTCTTCAAAAGCCTTGATGAATTCGGACAGTTCAAGCAGGGACAGCTCTTTGAAAGCATCCAACAGTTCTTCGGTGGACAGTTTTGCCATGATATTGGCTCCTTTTGAATATAAGTCTTGGGAGGTTTGCAGCGGCACCGGAGGTGCCTAAGATTAGGCGGCTTGTTCTTGCTTTTCGCGCAGCGCTTCTGCGAGGCGAACAGCTTTCGATAGTGGGGCCTGGAATGTAGCGGCAGCCTTGGACAGGGAGCCCTTCATTGCACCAGCCATCATCGACAACAGAACCTCGCGAGATTCGAGATTTGCAAGCTGTCTAACATCGGATTCTTCAAGAGGCTGGCCATCCATGTAGCCGCCCTTGATGACCAGTTTGTCGTGGTCTTTGGCGAAATCACGAATGACTTTTGCAACATCTACGGTTTCACCCGAGACGAATGCAATTGCGGTAGGGCCGCTGAGTTTGCCTTCAAGGGCAGTCACTCCGGCCTGTTCTGCCGCAATGGCAGTCAGCGTGTTCTTCGCCACGGCGTAAGTAGCGTTCTCACCCAGAGCACGGCGCAGTGCCGTAATCTCCTGCACGGTGAGACCACGGTATTCTGTGACAACTGCTGCAGATGAGTTGCGGAAAAGCTCCGTCAGCTCTTCCACGGCTGCAGTTTTTTCAGCATTCGCCATGGCACTCCTTCCTTTGTGGATATGCCGGCCGCTCAAACATAAAAACGCCCCGTGCAGGTGCACAGGGCGCAAAGATTCTAAACTGCCTTAAGACGCAGTTGGTCTATGCTGTCATGTTCACCTGCGCGGGCCGCTCAACGAAAGAGCTTTTATAGCTTCACCTATTTAACACAGGTAAATACGACCGGCGGTCTTCGGTATGGATTATCCTACACAGGTGCACTTCGAATTGGCAAATCGATCGTCCTGCTCCCGCTCATGTTGTGAAGCGATGACAAAACTGTCTGGAGCGAGGGTTATTGCACCTCGTCCATGTCCAAACGAGCCTGCCCAACGAAGAACGCTAACTGGGCGCCATTGTCAGCCCCGGTCTTCTGCATCGCCCTGGTAACAGTAGATTTCACTGTATCTGGTGCGATATTCAGTTCAGCGGCTATCTGTTTATAAACTTTGCCGTGTCCAATCAAGTGGGCCACTTGGAGTTCTCGGTCGGATAGGGAACGAATGCGTTCGCGTGCTCGGACGATTTCTGGTGCCGTCGTCGGCTGGAGAAAACTTCGGATCAGTCGGACAGTGGTTTGTGGAGAGACAATGGGATCCCCCTCGACTGCCGAATGAATTGCAGGGATCAACAGTGTTTCTGCGTCATTTTTCAAGATGAACCCGACTGCACCAGCTTCGAGCGCCCCACGAGTGTAAGACTCAAGGTCGAAACTCGTAGCTGCGATGATCTTGGGCGGATTGAAAGAGTTCTGGATCCGCCGGATGGCCTCCACGCCGTCAAACTCGCCGGGGAGATATAGATCCATCAGGACTATGTCAGGTCGTAGAGCGCGAACTTGTTGGATTGCATCAATGGCATTGGTGGCTGTCCCAGCGACATTTAGCGTGGGGTCGGCTTTGATAATCGCTTCCAGATTCCGAAGCGTCATCGTTTCATCATCTACGATCAACACCTGAATTGCCACACACAAGAGCTTAGCACCGTAGGTGGGTGGTTACTGGGCTGTTGGCTCCTGAAACCACGGAAGCCGCACGGTGAGACGAAAATGCTCTGGGAGAAATTCTGCGTGAGCATTTCCACCAAGGAGCGCAGCACGTTCAGTAATACCGAGTACCCCTGTACCACTACCCCCGTCGAATTGGGCTTGTGTATCACGACGGTTCATAAATTCCATCAGCAACCCCTCCCCTGGTTGCCCTTCGAAACGCAGCTGGACTGTCTGATCTGGACTGTGCCGCATCACATTTGTCAGAGCTTCTTGGGTAATGCGCACCACTGCACGCTGCAGTTCATCAGGTGCAGTGTCATAGCCATTGAGCACAATAAGCGGATATAGGACAAGCCCTTGGTCAGAGGCATCATCGAACAGTCTTTTGAGGTCGTGGAATCCATCGGGCGCTACAGATGGAACGGCAGTTTCTTCCTCGCCGTGTTCACGCAACGTACTAACAAGGTTGCGCAAGTCTCTTAACGCTTGATCTGAATATTGTTTCGTTGCTTTCAGCGCTGTCGACAGATCAGCATCAGGATATTGCACCAGCTGGTTTTGCATCTGACCGGTCTGTAACGATAATGCCGTGAGCCGTTGGGCCAGTGTGTCATGGACTTCCCGTGCCAAGTGCTCACGTTCTGTTTGTCGTGTCATCTGGGTAGAGATAGTGTCTCGATCGTGCTCCACGGCTTCGACCGTCGCATCAGCCTGTTCAATACGACGGCGTTGTCGCGTCAATATGGAAGTTGCCAGCACAATCGCCACTGCAAGAAAGCCAACGGTTAATACAGCAACAATATAGGCATGAGCCGCGGCACCGTCGGGCATCCTAAGCAATGCAAGGATGTGCCATCCAATGTTGATGACGATCCCGAACAGGCCTGCTCCGGCTACGATCCACTGCCACCGGTGTTCTGCGCGCACCATCCACACGGTGAGTCCAATAGCCATGACATATGGATCGCCTTGAATGATCACGGCATAGAAACCGCCCGCGATCATCAAAACCAAAGGGATTTTCCAGTACCAGGGGATGAAGAGCAACAACAGGATGGCGATTAGGAAACGAATTGCACCCAGATCAGAAAGCTCCATCTGAGCGACGTCGGCAAAGTTTTCCGGGGCGGTAAGTATCGCCAGCATGCTCACCAAAAACCCGGTGAACATCATCGCGGAGATTGCCACCATTTGGGCCAGTATCGACCACCAGCGGTTCTTTTTCGTCGTTGCCGTCATGATAAGCCAGTTTAGCCGCCGTGTTCGGGCAAGCATTCACACTTTCGGTCAATAGCGCATACCCGATCGGGTATCAGGTTGTACCCGCTAAGCGGTACGTAGATCTTGGCATTATTCATACCGTGAGATATGTCCAGATTTCCTCACACCAATTCGAAAGGTCGCTATGACAACCGATACCGATATACGTCCGGTCCAACCACCCCAGCAGCCGCCTAAGTCGCGCAATACGGTGGGAATTATTGCTCTGGTAGCTGCAATAGTTGGCGCAATATTTGCGGTGATTCCAGGGGCAATGATTCTAGGCTGGGTCTTCCTGCCCATTGCCTTTGTCTTGTCTATCGTCTCGTTGTTTATGAAGAACCAAAAACGTGGTCATGGCATCGCCGCGTTGATTGTTTCAATCGTTGGCACCATTATCGGCATGATCGTCTTTATCGGCGTGGTCGGTTCTGCGTTCGATGAGGCATTCAATGAAGAAATACACATTCAGTCCCCGACCAATGGGGACGAGGTGCAAGAGCTTGAAGACCTCGTGACAGATGACGAAGCTACTGATCCGGCACAAACCAATCAAGCTGAGGAGGGGTCACGTGACAATCCGTTACCCATAGGATCGACGGTTAGTGATTCCGAGTGGGATGTGACGATCAATAGTGTTGATCTCAACGCTACGGATGCCATTATGGCTGAGAATCCGTTAAATGATGCTCCAGCTGATGGCAACACCTACATCATGGTGGAAGTCAGTGCGACCTATACCGGAACGAATCCCGAAGGCGACACTCCCTGGGTCAGCGTGGAATACGTCTCAGTAGGCGGTAACTCGTTTGCTAGCCATGATGCTCTGCTGGTGGCTCCTGATAGCTTCGATTCGTTGGAGACACTTTACGAAGGGGCCTCTGTTACCGGCAACATTGCCCTTGAGGTGCCAGAGGATGAAATCGAAGATGGCACGTTGAAGGTCTCACCGGGTCTATTTGGTGAGTCTGTGTTCTTTGCAACCCAGTAGTGGCCAAGAAATCTACACGGCGCGGTTCCAGGACCTGATGGTTCTGGAACCCCTACTTTAATGACAAAGCAGGCCAGAGAAAACCCTGGCCTGCTTCGCTACGTACTACCCAATCAGGTTGGGTAACGCTTTAGTCTTCTTCTGCGAGTACGCGGGTGACGTTTGGATCGATCTGAACTCCAGGACCGAAGGTGGTGGCTACAGTTGATTTGGTGATGTAGCGGCCCTTGGCGGCGGATGGTTTCAGACGGATGATTTCGTCTAGAGCGGTTGCGAAGTTTTCGGTGAGCTGTTCAGCAGTGAAGCTGGTGTTACCGATAATGAAGTGCAGGTTAGCGTGCCGGTCGACGCGGAAGTCGATTTTGCCGCCCTTGATGTCTTTGACTGCCTGCGCCACGTTCGGGGTCACCGTACCGGTACGTGGGTTTGGCATGAGGTTACGTGGCCCCAGGATTTTACCAAGGCGACCAACGAGGCCCATCATGTCTGGGGATGCAACGGCTGCATCGAAATCAGTCCAGCCGCCCTGGATGCGTTCTACCAGGTCATCGGAACCAACATAGTCGGCGCCGGCTTCTTCAGCGGCGGTGGCAATCTCACCGGTTGCGAACACGACCACACGAGCGGTTTTACCGGTACCGTGAGGTAGGTTTGCGGCACCACGGACCATCTGGTCAGCTTTACGTGGGTCTACCGACAGGCGCATTGCGACTTCTACGGTGGTATCGCGTTGGGACGGGTTGGTTTCTTTTGCTAACGCGATTGCTTCAGCTGGTGCGTACAGGCGATCTTCAATTTTCGCCGCGGCTGCTCTATATGCTTTGCTGCGCTTTGCCATCTGCTTGTTCTCCTTATGCAGTTGTGGTGTCAACGGACCGCGCTCGGCCCTACCACGAATTTTCGAGAAAGGTTTGGGGGTTAACCTTCGACGGTGATACCCATGGAGCGGGCAGTTCCGGCGATGATTTTGGTTGCCGCTTCAATGTCGTTGGCATTGAGGTCACGCATTTTGGTTTCAGCGATTTCTGCGGCCTGCGCCGTGGTGATCTTGCCAACTTTGGCGGTGTGAGGAGTACCTGAACCTTTTGCTACACCAGCAGCTTTTTTGATCAGCTGGGATGCAGGAGGGGTTTTGGTAATGAAAGTGAACGAACGGTCTTCGTACACGGTAATTTCTACCGGAACGATGTTGCCGCGCATGGATTCTGTCTCAGCGTTGTAGGCCTTGACGAACTCCATCATGTTAACACCGTGTTGGCCAAGTGCTGGGCCAACTGGTGGAGCAGGTGATGCTGCACCTGCTTCGATCTGGAGTTTAATCAGACCGGTGACCTTTTTCTTCGGGGCCATTTTTTGGGTCCTTTTCTACTTCGGATAACGTTGTCCACAGGAGCGTGGACAACGGGGCGATCACCGTGGCGCGGTGATCTGGACACCACAAGCCCGAACAAAGCGTTTCGGGCTTGAAGTGAAGTCTGGTATCTAGTTATTCAACCTTGGAAACTTCGTGGAAGCCAAGGGTTACAGGGGTTTCACGTTCGAAGATTGTCACGAGCACGACCAGCTGACGAGATTCAAGCTTGACCTCAGAAATGGTTGCTGGCAGAGATTCGAATGGACCTTCCTTGACAGTGACCGAATCACCAACTTCGAAGTCCACGGAAACCTGTGGTGCCACTTCTTCGGCTGCTTCGCCGGTAAGTGGTGCGCCAGCTTTTTCAGCTTCTTTGGCTGCCTCTTGCAGCAACGATGGTGACAGCATGTCAAAGACTTCCTGCTGTGACAGCGGGACTGGATCATATGCGTTGCCGACAAATCCAGTGACTCCTGGAGTGTGCCGCACGGCTGCCCAAGCATCTTCGGTCATTTCCATGCGGACTAGCACGTAACCTGGCACCCGTACGCGATTAATAACCTTGCGCACGGTGTTCTTGATCTCGACGACTTCCTCCATCGGAACTTCAATTTCGTAAATGTCGTCTTCAACTTCGAGGGTCTGGATACGTGTTTCTAGGTTGGCCTTTACACGGCGTTCATAACCTGAATACGTGTGGACGACGTACCATTCACCCGGTGCACGACGCAGGCGAGACCGCAGCTCCTCGGCGACTTGCTCTGAATCTTTGACCGCAGGTTCTTCTGGCGTATCGACGTCAGCGGTGGCTTCTTCAATGAGTTCTTCTTCGGCGATGTCTTCAGCAACGTCCGCTGGGGCGCGAACCGCTATCTCATCGGGGTCGCCGTCTTCATCAAAAGCTGGTTCTTCTACGGTGTTTTCTACATCGCCCGCTGCTTCAGCTGGTTCCTGTAGCTCGTCTGCGACGTCGTCATTGACATCTTCTACCAGCTCGTTGGTCTCTTCAACGTCGCTGGAGTCGATGTTTGGGTCGAGTTCGTTCTCCGACACTAGGTCTCCTGCTTTCTCAACGGTCAATCACGGGTGTTTACTGACATCTTCACAACGGGAAGCGCCCCGCGATATATGTGAAGTTTTTAGAGGCCGTCAGAACTACCGAATACCCAGGATGCACCCATACCGAACAGCCAGTCGAGCAGGCTCACCAGTCCAATCACAATGACAACGAAGACCAAGACCACGCCAGTCATTTTGACGAGTTCTTGGCGGGTCGGGGTGACCACCTTGCGCATCTCGTCGACCACTTGGCGCAGGAACATCATGATCCGAGCAAAAAACCCACGCTTTTCAGCGGATCGAGATGACGATGTCTTGCTCACTAATCCTCGCTCACAATGATTGTGCTGATAGGTTCTTCGATTCCTTCGAACCTCATGCGCAGGGCAGACAGGACTCGAACCTGCAACCT
>Ga0079226_10003317_pt1 | contig 12353 bp, 11 predicted proteins | sample Poulit2014_FD_76345 | JGI IMG/M metagenome (GOLD analysis project Ga0079226, IMG submission 76345) | Agricultural soil microbial communities from Georgia to study Nitrogen management - Poultry litter 2014 | ecosystem: Environmental > Terrestrial > Soil > Agricultural land | place: USA: Georgia... | reverse complement strand
GCTGTACTGTGGTAAATTCCAAGTGCTTCTCAATATTTTACAGTATCATAATTAAGCGTTGCAATGGGCCCACCAGCACGCTCCTCTTTGTATAAAATGATAGCATTTTTTATGATATAATGGTAATTGAAAATTTATAATATTTTGGATGGATTATGAACGCATTCAATTTGAAAATGTTTTTCAACTTTGTGGGGAAAGGGAGATAACATGGCAGATCATGATGTCATCGTAATTGGTGCAGGGCTGTCGGGCCTGGTCGCAACAAACGAGCTGGCGGACGCGGGGAAAAAAGTGTTGCTTGTGGATCAGGAACCTGAATCGTCGTCACTTGGCGGCCAGGCATGGTGGTCATTTGGCGGTCTGTTTCTGGTTGATTCACCGGAACAGCGTATGATGGGGATCAAAGATTCTAAAGAATTGGCATGGCAGGATTGGTTAGGGACGGCAGCATTTGACCGGGAAAATGATGAAGATTACTGGGGCCGGAAATGGGCAGAAGCGTACGTTGACTTTGCGGCTGGGGAAAAACGGGACTGGCTCCGTCAAATGGGCATTAAAATTTTCCCGGTGGTCGGCTGGGCCGAACGCGGCGGCTACGATGCAGAAGGCCACGGCAACTCGGTGCCGCGTTTTCATATCACGTGGGGGACAGGCCCCGGTCTTGTAAAACCTTTTGAACAAAGTGTGCGGGAACATATGAAAAATGGAGTGGTTGAATATTTACCGCGGCACCGTGTTGACGGGTTATTGATGGAGAGTGGCGCGGTTGCTGGTGTGCAGGGGTCGGTCCTTGAACCAAGTTCCGTGGAACGCGGGGAAGCGAGTTCCAGAGAAGTTGTCAGTACATTTGAATATCATGCACAGGCTGTAATGGTAACCAGCGGTGGGATTGGTGCCAATTTTGACTTGATCCGTAAAAATTGGCCGAGCTGGCTGGGAACACCGCCTGAAGACATGATTTCCGGTGTACCTGCACATGTTGATGGCCGGATGCTTGCCATTACCGAACAAGCCGGCGGACGGATTGTCAACCGTGACCGGATGTGGCACTACACGGAAGGCATCAAAAATTGGCATCCGGTTTGGCCGAAGCACGGGATACGCATCCTGCCCGGGCCGTCTTCACTTTGGTTTGACGCAGAAGGCAATCGACTGCCGGCACCCAATTTCCCCGGTTTTGATACGCTTGGAACACTTGAGACGATCCAAAAAACGGGCTACAGTTATTCATGGTTTATCCTGACACAGCGTATTATTGAGCGGGAATTTGCACTGTCAGGCTCGGAGCAAAATCCCGATTTGACCGAACAGAATATCAAAAAGCTGTTAAGCCGTATTTTGCCCGGTGCCCCGGATCCGGTTGAAGCGTTTAAGCAATATGGCGAGGACTTTGTGATCGCTGACAACATAGAAAACCTTGTTGTGGGCATGAACAAGCTTACAGGTAATAAGCGGCTTGATATCGACCATGTTAAACAACAGGTACAGTCCCGAGATCGGGAAATCGATAATAAATTTACAAAAGATCTGCAAATTACCGCAATAAACGGGGCGCGTAATTATCTTGGTGACAAATTGATCCGGGCCGCAGCACCACATAAAATGCTTGATCGCAAAAACGGTCCGCTGATTGCGGTCCGGCTGCACATCCTGAGCCGGAAAACATTGGGCGGCCTGCAGACTGATTTGTCCGGCAGGGTGCTGAATGCACAAGGTGATGCAATCCCCGGTCTCTATGCTGCCGGGGAAGTATCCGGATTTGGCGGAGGCGGTGTGCACGGCTATCGGGCATTGGAAGGCACGTTTCTGGGCGGTTGTCTGTTTTCGGGAAGGCAGGCAGGCCGTGCGCTGGCAAACGCATTGCAGTAAGTTACACCGAGTAAGCGATGGCAAGTGCAATTGGATAAGGTTGGTCAAACTTTTGGCAAACGCGGTAATGCCGGCAGCCATCATAATCAATACAAGAAAGAATGAATGAAAAGATATGATGCCAATCCAATGCTTCCATCGAATGGGCCTTCCTTAATTCTTACATACACTTATTTTTACCAAAACGCCAATAGAATGCGGCCCCGGGGTTTTCTGATTATTGTTTAATGGCTGATCTCTAAAATTAAGAAAAGAGCATTAACTGGAGGGGGTGTAACCTATCGATTTTCTGCATTACTTGTCACCTGTTATCGTCATCCTTTTTACTATTTTTTGGGTAAGATATGTTATGGGTTACAGAAATGGCACCATCACAATGGAACTGGATGACTGGTATACACATTTTCCGACGTATATGAAAGCGGTCCAGAAGGAATTGGAGAGACAAGGGCGGGATGTGACATATCAGGGAGACGGTGAATTCCTTATCGACGGTAAACGATACATTTTAATTGAACGCCACACAACAATGAGCGGTATACCGATGCAGCGTACAATACTGGAGCCGGAAAAAGATTGACTACTACCATGCATAAAAATAGCCTCTGTTTCAAAAAATGAAGACAACCTTTTTGGAAAGGGGATCAGATGACGTGGCAGAAAAAAACAACCAATTCAAGGAAAATAAAAACCATGGGGAGCATCGGAACGGCCGCAAAAGCCAATATAAAAACAGCAGTACCCATGGTGGGCAATTGAATGAGTATGTCAGTAAAAAAGATGATTAATATTCAGGAATGGCTGCAGTAACTGTTCAATCTCCAGGAAGATGGGAATCCATGAATAGGCGGTGTGATATGACGTCACACTGCTTTTTTTAATAAGGAGTGATGGGATGAACAAAGGAATGTTTCTGGACCGTGACGGGGTGATCAACGAGGTGCTCAGTCATCGGGTCAAATTTGTCAACAAACCTGGTGACTTTTACTTATTGGACGGTGTTGGGGAAGCGGTTAAAGTCTTTAATGATATGGGGTTTTACGTTTTTATTGTGACCAATCAGGGCGGCATCGGGCTTGGTTACATGCGGGAAGAGAATCTGAAAGCCATACATAAGAAAATGGAAGCTGACTTGGCGGAATATGGCGCTCTCATTGACGATATCATCTACTGCCCGCATAAACCGCATGCAAACTGCCCTTGCCGCAAGCCAAATCCAAAAATGATTCTGGATCTAGCTGACAAGTACGCGATTGACTTAACCGCAAGCTATATGGCCGGTGACAGGGAACCGGATATTGAAGCTGGTAAACAAGCTGGTACGAAAACCGTCCTGCTTGGTGAAAAGGATAAAGCAGCTGCCGATGCAGATTTGTCTTTCCCTGATCTATTGGCATTTGCCGATTGGCTGAAAAAGCATCATTAATTTTTTCATGGATTTATCTTTTCGGGGAATACTAAGTCTTGTCGCAAAAATCGCTACGAAAGGATGAACCTGTCATGAAAAACTACATTACCCTGATGACACTCGCCGCCCTGATGCTTTTTATGAGTGTACCGTCTGTATCTGCTTTTTACAAAGGGTTTGCGGAAGATTTGCATCAAAAGGAAGCAGTGCATGAGGACCATAAAGAGACTTACCAACGGATTTTTCTGGAGCTCGAGGCAAAGGAATTTGATGTTCAAATAGAAGGCAAGGATAGCGAGCAATTGGCTAAAGAGGTTGCTGAGGCAAAAATCAGGCTGGCTGCACAGGAAAAGGGAATTGAATCTGAGGGAGAAGACGTCAAAGAGCTTGCCAAAGAAGTTCACCATGCCGAAGTAAAGGAAAAAGCCGATGAATTGGGTATCAAACAGGAAGGGAAGGATCCTCATCTCCTTGCTGAAGAAGTTTATGAGGCCATATTGAAACAAAAAGCTGATGAACTTGGCATCAATCAAAAAGGAAAGAAGATGGATGATCTGAAGAAGGCTGTTATCGAAACGTCAGTCAAAAATGAAGCGGAATCGTTAGATATTGATACTGAGGGGAAAGATTTCCGGGAACTGAAAAAAGCTATTCACGAAAAGAAAACGATTCAGACTGCCAAGGCTTTAGGGATAGGAACAGAAAAGAAGGATGATGAGAAACTTTTCGATGAGATTATGACAAAGCACGCAGAGGAAGCAAAAGAACAGCACCTGTACCCGTTTGAAAATAGAAAAGATACGTTCTTTCATGGTTTTCACATGGAGCAAAGACAGGATTGATTTTTTCAACCGCAGACGAGCGTAGATGACCAGACCGCCAACTTTTGATGAGATACCTTCCTTTATTCTTTTGAATGAAAATTTATATTTTAAAAAAGAAGGGGGGGAGATTCGTGGCGGATTGGCTCACAAGTTTGCAGACTGATACACCTCAGGAGGGCTTTTAATGGGCGTTGACACTGGCAAGGAAAGGTCTTGGATATACACAACCTTCTGCTGAGGTCCGGGACAGGCTGCGGCCAGAATATGCTGGAAACGCGGACAGCCTGACAATGGCTTCACATGTTGTTGCCGTCCATTTTCAGACGGTTGCAGCAGCGAACATTATTGGAAGTAGAGATATAAGGGAAAAGTTAAGAAACAAGGCCAAATCAGATTTTTGATTTGGTCTTTTTCTTGGCAGGATAGGAAAAGATACAACTTTTAAGTTTTTGAAGCTGTACATATCTGGAGCACTGAAATTTGCCGATCTAAAGTCATTTGGTGGTTTAAATATTTGCCGAAAAGAAGGATTTAACAGTTCGAATGTTGAATGTACCAATTAGAAGTATCTGTGTGAGGAGGAAATGGTAATGAGTGACAAAGTGCAAATCAAGGTAAACGATAATGGTCCATATTTGGTGAAGGGCGATGTGGAAATGGTGGATGCAGAAGGGAATGTATTTAAAACGCGAAAGGCTTTTTCCATTTGCCGTTGCGGTCATTCGTCCAACAAGCCGTTTTGCGACGGAAGCCACCGGAAAATCGGCTTTGAAAGCGAGCCGCGCGTTGAATAATGCCGATGCCCCCTATACTGTGTGGCAGTATAGAGGGGTTTTTTAAATGTCCTTTTGCCGAATCATTTAAAAGCAAAACAACTGCTTGATTCATTTATGCGTTCATACGATCATCAATCTTTCAGGATAGATTGTATTGTAACAATTGATGGATGGATTATCCTTACGCAAAACAGTATAGTTGTCATAATACCGTCATTTTGGAATAATATGAGTATGTGAATTAATCCTAAACATAAGGAGTGGACCGCATGAAAGTTTTGGTGGTAGGTGCAAATGGTCAAATTGGACAACACATTGTGAAACAATTGAAAAACAGTGATGAACATACAGTACGGGCGATGGTCCGGAAAGAAGAACAAGCAGAAGAGCTGAAGAAAAAAGGTATTGATGCTGTCATTGCGAATCTGGAAGGGAGCAAAAAATCACTGGTGAAAGCGGCAAAAGGCTGTGATGCGGTCATTTTTACAGCAGGATCCGGCGGCAGTACAGGTGCTGATAAAACATTACTCGTTGATTTGGATGGGGCCGTTAAAACAATCGAAGCAGCTGAAGAAGCCGGTGCTGATCGTTTTGTCATCGTGAGCGCGCTGCAGGCCAACAACCGCGGGAATTGGAACGAAAAAATCAGGCACTATTACGCTGCTAAGCACTATGCGGATAGAATGCTTGAGGCAAGTAATCTGAATTACACGATTGTGCGGCCGGGCGGACTGTTGAATGAAGCCGGAACAGGCAAGGTGCAGATAGCTGAAAACCTGGATGAGCGCGGATCGGTGCCACGTGAAGATGTAGCCAGTACGGTTGTAGCCTCCCTGTCCGAGGAATGTACGTATAAACGTGCATTTGACCTGGTCTCTGGTGACACATTTATTGCGGACGCCCTGAAAAGCCTGTCATAAAATAATGACGCCAAGAGCCAAGGCGCTTTTGGTGTTTTTCTGTTTAAGAGGTTGTTCAAAAAGTCCGGTAAAACTGACACATCGAGGTAGAGGACTTTCGACTAAATTTCGCTTTATCCTCCTTTTTGAACACGTACTTTAATGTTTTACATATTAATGGAGGCGAAGACAGATGGAAAAGAAAATTATCATCGATTGTGATCCCGGGCATGATGATGCGATGGCGATTATTCTGGCAGCATCCGCTGTGAGCGATTTGCAGATTGAGGCTATCACGACCGTTGCCGGTAATGTTGGTGTGGAAAAAAACACCAAAAATGCACTTCGGGTATGTGAACTGGCTGGATTGGATGATGTTCCGGTGGCGATGGGAGCTGACCGCCCGCTCATCCGTGAGTTTTTGGAAGCATCCCACGTTCACGGCAAAAGCGGTCTGGACGGAACGGATTTATCGGAACAGCCGTTCAAGGAGCCGGTTAATCAGTATGCAGTCGACATGCTGATTGAGAAACTGATGGCATCTGATGGGAACATCACGCTTGTGCCGATTGGCCCGCTGACAAATATCGCCTTGGCCATTCGGAAGGAACCGCGTATCATTCCGAAAATCAATGAAATCGCCTTGATGGGTGGTGGTACATACGGTAACCGGACTCCAGCGGCGGAGTTCAATATTTATGCCGATGCGGAAGCGGCTAAAATCGTATTTGAAAGTGGAGCTCCCATTACGATGTTCGGTTTGGATGTAACCCTTCAGGTATTGGCAACACCTGATAAGCTGGATGAACTGAAAGCGATTGATAACCCTGTTGCCACAACAGTTGCTGATATGATCACGTTTTACGCAGGTGCCTACCAAGGCCAATTTGCCGGTGCTGCACTCCATGACCCTTGTACCATCGCTTACCTGATTGACCCGTCCATCTTTGAATTGGACCATGTGCGGGTGGACGTGGAAACGAAAGGGGATTTCACATACGGCATGACCGTTGTTGACCGAAACGGCGTAACAGGCAGAGAGCCGAATGTCAATTTTGCCTATCACCTCAATCCGGATAAATTTTGGCAGCTGTTTATGGATGCGCTGAGGTCGTATTCCAAGTCATGATCAAGGTGTGAAAATATCGTAGGACACGGGCGTTAGCAGTTCCGGCTCGAGTGAAGACGATATAACGCAAGCAAATTCGAGCGAGCACAGCCAAGATTCAAACGAGATCACACTAAAATTGCACCATCGCGCGACAGCTGTATCAAATCGCGGCGCTTCAATTTTAAATCGCGCAATTGATGACCAGAATCGCGTGACGTCCTATTCATTTCGTGCAACAACAGTGCTTAATCCCGCGACGATACCAGCAAATCGCACGATAACAGCGTCTATCCAAGCGAGCATAGCCAAAACTCAGGCGAGAACAACGTCATTCAAAAATGTCATTTTTTGGTGGCTACCAAAATTCTCCTTTTAGTTATAATCGTATTCAAACATGAAAAAGTGGCATGAATTCAAAAATTTTCTTGAATCACGCCACTTTTTTAAGATAAGTTTCGATTCTAGTTATAGAACTAGTCCATATTTCCCAATCTGATATCTGTATCAAGCTCACCGTGGATCTGTTCTGTTTCGATATCGGCACCCTTCAACCACTCAGAAAAGTCAAATACAACTGGTTCCTGATTACCGCCAAGGGCAAACCATGCTTTTAGTTCTTTTGGAAAATATGCGGCGGTATGAATTGTGCCGGCCCAGCTTTTGTATAGATCGGAGAAGACATCTTTATCTTTATCATTCAGAAGTCGGAAAGCATCATGAGCATTGATGGACTGCTCCGCTTCTTTCTCAATGATTGCCATTCGCCGCTTGGAATCATCCAAATGATGGCGGTTTTCATGCTGCAAAAGTTCAAAATGATTGGTGCACGTATTGGATGGCCGTGCTTCGACTGCACGCGGTGATGCCTCAATCACATATGTTTTTTCATTCTGGTCCAGCACGACATAACTGAACGATCCGCGATGGGGAAGCTCTTTCAGAAGCTGAATCGCATCATCAAGGGTGGCGCACGTTTCCAAAATCATTCGCCCAATCATTGGGCAAATAAATCCGTTACCAGGTTTACGCCGCTGCATAAAGTTATAGCCCATGGCAAGCCCTTTTTCATTCATGCCGTCCATCCGTCCGGTGACCCGTGATGACGGCCCGGCGATGGCATAGCCCTGATCACTGGGCTGAAAAAAGCTGTAGCGGCCGTCATAGGTGAGCGGATGATAATCATAATTGCGCACCATAAAATCCGCCCCTGTCAAAATGGAGCAGCCACTTGGTTTCATATTCACGCGGTAATGGCCGAAATCACGCAGTACGTCATGCATTGGCATCTCCAACGCATCACGCAACCCCAGCAGTTCATCCCAGATACCGGGGGCAAACCGCATAAAAGCATTTTTAGCTTCCTGTTCAACAATTTTGAAACGCGGCTTCCTGATGCGCCAGTTATCCTGACGATTTCTTAGCACGGCTGAATCCTTGAGCGAAAGCCCTTGCGTATAGCCGAAATCATAATGGCTGCCGCGGAATTGGGTGATATCGGTATGTATTTTTGTCATCGTGATCATCCTTTGGTAACTATATTACCTTTATTTTACGCCAGCCTGTCAGAAAATGAAAATCAAGATGATTCAGAGATATTGAAAACTTTTTATCTTAACTTAAAATAATGGATAGAACGATTCGTTTGGAAAGAAGGTTCATCATGGCCCGGATATTATACATTGAAGATGAAACAGATATTGGTGAGTGGGTAAAGCAGCGTCTGATGGAACAAGATCATGACGTTACGTGGCTAACAACCGGTGAAAAAGCGGAACAATATATTCGTGAAGTGGACATCGTTATTTTGGATGTGATGCTGCCGGGACTTGACGGGTTCTCACTCGGAAAGCGGATTAAAAAAGAAAAACCGGATATGCCGATTCTGATGCTGTCTGCCCGAACGGCGGTAGAGGATAAGTTGGAGGGGTTAGGTTTTGCGGATGATTATGTCACAAAGCCGTTTCATCCGGATGAGCTTGCTGCACGTGTTGATGTTCTACTAAGGCGATATGATAAACAGGATGAACTTCTGCAATTGCAGCACTTGGCAGTCAATACACAGGATCTGTACATCATCAATCAGGAAACGGGTGAAGAAATCCAATTGACCGGCAAGCAGTATCATATATTCCGTTATTTCCTGCGTCATTTAAATCAGATTTTAACGAAAGAACAGCTGTATGAAGGTGTATGGGGCGAACAATACATTGAAGGTGACAAGACATTAATGGTTCATATTCGTCACTTAAGAGAAAAACTTGAAAAAGATCCGGCCCGTCCAACGATTATTGAGACGATTCGCGGTATTGGATACAGGGTGAGAAAATGAAGCTTTTCAGATTTTTTAAATCACTGCAAGCGAAATATTTGCTGATTATCTTCACCGCGATTTTCGTCATGCAAATCAGCCTCATTATATCAGCCTTAATTCTGACTAATACGAATGTTGATGATTTGGAACGGGATTATGCCGGGGTTGAAGATAAATGGCATCAAGACGCCGGGGATATGCAGACGGTTTCAAGGGAAACGGTCATGGCCCACTTCCGGGAATGGAAACAAGCCTATCCGGATGCCGGCATGTTTTGGGTGAATGGTGATGGCCGGCTGTCAGCAGAACTTGATAGCGCGGTGGATTTGCCGACGGAATGGGATGCTGCATATACAGCACAGTTCATCAAAGATCGGTATAACGGTAATCCATATACAGTTGTCGCTTTTCTCGGTCAGGAAGAAAATCAAGGCTTTATCGTTTTGGAAATGCCCCGGGTTGTCATGGATAACGCTACCAGTGACAGGACTTGGGTATATTCGGTCACATTCCTTGTTCTAATTTTTTTGTTTATGATCGTATCACTCATATTTTTTAGGCAGATCCGGAAGCGGCTTCTGAATCTGCAGAAGGCGATGGCTGTCCGGGACGTTGACAATTTGCCGGTATTGATTGATGTGAAAAAGGATGATGAAATAGGCCAGCTTGAAACAGCATTCAACACCATGGTTAATGAACTGCGTGAAAGCAGGGAGCGTGAACAGGAAGAAGAACAGCTGAGACGTGAGCTGATTGCCAATCTGTCACATGACTTGCGCACGCCATTAACCAAAATGCGGGCACAGATGGATGCTATTTCCAAGGAAGGTCTGTCTGATGGCGGGCAGCAGGCTGTCGAGCGCTTGGAAGGATCCATTGACAGTATAGATCGACTGATTGAAAACCTGATGTCATACACTTTATTAACGGCAAGCAAATTGAAATATCAGCCTGAAGAAACTGATGTGATTCGTCATGTTCGGACTTCCCTTGCGTCATGGTATCCGCTGTTTGAGCAGGAAAACTTTGAAATTGATGTTCAGCTGGAACCATTTGAAAACAATGACTGGCTGATCGATCCGCTTTGGATGGACAGGGTTTTTGATAATCTGCTGCAAAATGTCATTCGTTATGCTAAAGATGGCCGGTATATCGGCGTGACAACCGAGACAACCGGTGACTATGACGCTATTGTTATCAGCGACCATGGCCCCGGTATGGATCATGAAGAATCTGAAAAAGGCGCCGGCATCGGATTGTCAATTGTTGACATGATGGTACGGCAAATGGGACTGGATTGGGATGTGGAATCGGATGAAGACGGGATGACTGTAAGGATTAAAAAGCATAAGGGGCAGAATAATGAGGCAGGGGATTGACTTTAACGGGTTAGGTTTGTGGACTTTTTATCGCAGGTTTGCATCGAATACGACATTTTGGTTGATTTTCGCAGGGGAGGTCACTTCAAATAACTTCACAATTTAGCTAAATATTTGAAAAATGGTTTAATAAGTACCTAATGTTGTGTATCATATAAGTAAATTAGCTAAGGACGTGTCTAAAATGAGGGTGCCTACAACCAAAATGCAAAATAATTTCGGAAAATACTTGAAGTACGTGGAAGCCGGTGAGGAAATTATTGTTACAAAAAGCGGGAAAGAAGCGGCCAAAATCTTGCCTTGTCATGATGCGGACGCTGTTAAAGAAGAACAACCGGAATATCGTACTTCAGGGGAATGGGTGACGTATGAAGAATTTCTGGAACTAACGGAGGCATCAGAACAAAGATTTGAGTTAATTGATGGCGTTATTTACAACCTGGCCTCCCCTTCCTATAAGCACCAGCATGTGGTTGGCGAACTTTTCGGTACGTTTTATAACTGGTTTAAAGGCAAAAAGTGTGTTCCGCTTACATCCCCGTTTGATGTGACGTTCTTTAAGGAAGAAAACAACATCTGTGTGGTCCAGCCAGATGTTGTCGTCATTTGCGACATGGACAATCTGGATGAGAAAGATAAATATAAGGGGATACCAACCCTGGTGGTCGAAGTGTTATCACCTTCCACAAGAAGTAAAGACATGTTGAATAAGCTTGACTTATACAAACAGTGCGGTGTCAACGAATATTGGCTTGTCGATCCAATCAATGAACATATTTTGATTTACGTGCTGGAGGATAATGAAATCGTAAACAATAAAACCTATTCAAAAGATGCCCACCAAGCGGTTCATTCCGTTATATTTGCAGGATTGGAAGCCGATTTGCAGGCTGTGTTTGTTTGATTATTTGTTTATGGGAACGTAATGTTCGTGGTTGGCTTCATCCGCCATCGTTTGTTAGTTGGACAGAATCAGACATTTACGAGGTTATAATTCAAAAGAGGCAACGCTAGCTTGTCAGCGTTGCTCTACTCAGGTTATAGGTTCTCTGTGTTTTCGTCGTTATCTTACGTTATTCTTCGTCACTTTTAAAGAGCAACAGTAAATTTTTAAAATTGCTCCGGATACAATGAATTCTGTTTTTTATTTTTTCCGGACAGGAAGCCAAACTTCACTATAAGCGTAATCTTTTTTCTGTTCATCCATTTTAGTAAAAGAAAAAGCAGGGGCATTGATGACTTCATAATCGGATGATGGCAGCCATTCAGAATGTGTTTTTGCCATTGTTTCCTGCAGCGTAGATGGAAATGGCCCTTCATTTGGAAATATGGCCCAGGTACAGGCCTCGACTGGCACTTTATCTAATCGGTCACTTACCCGATCTTCAGTCGTCAAAACACCTATCAAGTGAGTCAAATCACCTTCTTCTTTTAAGAAATTGGCGTCAGCATCATAAGAAGCATTCACAATTTCATAGGGCTCCATATTTTGCAGTGCATGCATTTCTTCTTTTTGTTCGTCCGTTATGCTGTCTGCAAGCTTTTCAATCTCCTGATTAACTCCTTCAAATTGCATGGGAACACGTTTACTGACACCGACGAAATTAAACGCTGGTTTTTCTTCAATTCTAAATTCCATCGTATTTCCTCCTTTAACAGTTATAACGAATGAAAGTTTGGGAAACGATTGGCTTACACCCTTTTTTATGACATCTGAGGGTAAAAAACCACTCCATTTTTTAAATGATCTGGAAAAGCCGTCCACTGACTGAT
>Ga0079226_10003316_pt1 | contig 12353 bp, 9 predicted proteins | sample Poulit2014_FD_76345 | JGI IMG/M metagenome (GOLD analysis project Ga0079226, IMG submission 76345) | Agricultural soil microbial communities from Georgia to study Nitrogen management - Poultry litter 2014 | ecosystem: Environmental > Terrestrial > Soil > Agricultural land | place: USA: Georgia... | reverse complement strand
TCGGTTTTTGATTCGTTCCATTACACAGAGGGATCCAAACGACTCGAAAAGAGTCGTGCGGAAGTAAAAAAAATGGTTCATTCAGTGAGAAAGTACTGTCCACTTTCTTGACATAAGTCCAAAGCAGATGAACCAGTAGCTCTTTCTGATAAAGCTAGAGCCCATGCTGGTAATTTACCGCCACCAAGTGTAAAATCAGAATGAGTAACTTCTACTCTACTAAAATAAGCCCCTATTGCTGCTATAATTACAAAGTATAATACTAAAACCACCAACGTCATCGTATGCAATATAATTCCTCCTATTATAAATGAAAGTGTTTCTTATTGAATATAATTTCTACTCAACTGAATCAATTTCATAATAGAATTATTCAAGTATAGACACGAACATTTACATTATAATTATTTTTAACGTTCGTGTTATAGTGGGTATATAGTTTTCTCAAACGCAACATTCGTGTTTAAATCACAGATAATGAATTATGATATTGATCAATTGTTAATTTTATAAATCATCATTGGCACCAATAATATTAGATAATTTTAAATCCATATGCGCTCACTATACACATTATATTACATTCATATCTTATAGCTTATTTTTGGACCTGCTAAAATTGATTGATTAAATCACTTACTCATTATTTCATATATTGAAGCTGCACATACTGTATCTAAATAGCCTACTCCGACTGAATCTAATAATGTAATTTCTTCAGATGAAGTTCTACCATCCTTTTCTTTTAAAATAATATCTGCTAACTCTCCGTAAATATTATCCATGGACCACTCTTTATTTTTAACAGGATTAATTAATCCCCCTGCCTCCTGAGTAGCCCCTTCATATGTATCAACTACTACCTTTTTGGCCTTTTTTAATAATTCAACATCATACTCTTGTTTTTCAGGGGCACAAGAACCTATAGCGTTTACATGAGTACCAGGTTTGATATGATGTCCACTAAAAACTGGCGTGTTAGACGAAGTACTCGAAACAATAATATCCGCTTCTTTTACAGCTTCATTAGCTTCTTCTACTATATGAATTTCTAACTGTCGCTCATCATAAGTCTGATTAATTTTTTCTTGTAAGTCTATCGCTTTTTGTCTTGTTCGATTATACAGATAGATTTCTTTAATATCTCGAACTTCTATCACAGCTTGTACTTGACCAAAAGATTGTGCTCCACAACCAACTACTCCTAGGGTTTTTGAGTCTGGACGTGATAAATATTTTGCTCCTAATCCCCCTATAGCTCCTGTTCTTAATACAGTTAAAGCTGAAGCTGATATCGTAGCTACATGTTTTCCAGACTTCGTTTCTGTAAGAATCATGACACTTTGTATCATTGGTATATTATGTTTTATATTTTCAGGAAACAAACTAGAAATCTTTATAGATGCATATGCTAAATCCTCCACATATGAGGGCATATATAATGTATGCGATCCTTCACTTTGATGTTGTAATACTGTCCTAAATGGTATATCTACCTTCGAAGTTTTTGAAAGCTTAAAAGCCTTCTCTACATCTTCAATACATTGATTCATACTATAATATTCAAGTACATTATCTTCACTTATTAAATACATGTTATCTCTCCTAGTAAAATTGATTAATTAGCTACAAGTACAGTACTAAACCATGGGAAATAGATTAATATAGCTGTCGCAAATATAAGTGCTATTAGATAAGGTAGTGAACCTCTAATAACTGTTCCTAAGTTCTCTTTAAAGTGACCACTTATTACAAATAGGCTCACTCCTACTGGTGGAGTAACTTGAGAAATCATCATACATGCAACTGTGATAATCCCAAAATGAATTGGATCATAGCCTAAAGCCATAACCGTTGGAAATACAATTGGTATTGTAATGTAAAGGATAGGTAAAGCGTCCAAGAACATTCCAAACACAAGATATAATGCTAAAATGAATAATAAGATTACCCAGCTAGGGGCTGATAACTCTGAAACATACTGTGTAATTTGCATAGGTATTTGTATGTATGTTAATGCTGTTGAAAACAACTCAGCACCTGCAAGTAGTAAAAAAATTACTGTAGTCGTTTTCATTGAACTGATTAAACTTTTTATTAAATTAGCTTTTGTAAATTCTTTTCTATTAAATAGAAGGCTTATCAACAATACATAAACTACTGCAACAGCTGCAGCTTCTGTTGGTGTAAAGATTCCTGCATAAATTCCACCCAGCACAATAATCGGCATTAATAAAGATGGCAAACCAATTATAAAAGAGTGTATAATTTCTTTTGTACTACTACGTTCTTTTGTTTTTAAATCTTCTTTTCTACTAATAAATATTCCAACTATAATTAACACTACCCCAATTAAGATACCTGGGATTATTCCTGCAATGAACATTTGCCCTACATCTAATTGTGTCATTGAAGCGTATACAATCATATAAACACTTGGGGGTATCACTTGTCCTAATGTACCTGAAGTTGCAACAATACCCATACTATTTTCTTTAGAGTATCCAAGCTTTAACATTTCAGGTATTACCATAGCACCTACTGCAATAACTGTAGCAGCTGCTGAACCTGACAGAGCACCAAACACAATACAAGATATTACGGCAGCAGCTGACATCCCTCCTGGCAAATGACCTACTAATTTAGTGAAGAAGCCTAACATTTTTCTTGCCATTCCTAAATCCGTCATTAAATTACCTGCTAATAAAAAGTATGGAATAGCAAGTAAAACCCAATTATCGGTAGCAATTAAAAATTGTGATACAATTGAATCGGTTGGAGATCCCATCACAAAATATAGTAATGCTCCACCACTTAGGCTTAAACTTAGCCATATTGGTGCGCCTATAATTAGTAAAACTAAAAATATAATTAATCCGATTACTACCTCCACTTTATCATCCCACCTTTACTTTTCACCATTTTTAATCTGGTTTATATCTTTTACTATTTCTAACCCGGAATACAATATTCCCAAAAGCATTCCGATTACAATTGCTAAAGCTGGTACAAATAAAAGCATTCCACCTGAAAGGGTTTTTGTCCCCATATCAAGTAACGAGGTTGACCAATTAATCCCTGCATAAAGTAAAAAAACAAATGTGAGAAACAATAATAAACTAATGAATAAATCTACGTAATGAACCACTTTTTTTCCTTTCAACATTTCATGAAGTATATTCATTTTTATATGTTCACTTTGTTTGATAAGTGGAGCAAGATATATAAACACTCCGTATACAATTGAGTAAGTAGATATTTCAGCTAATATTTCATAAGACAATCCATATATGTATCTTAATATCACACCTAAAAAAGCTAATAGTACACTAATAACAAGTGTAATGATTGCAAACCCTTCCAATATTTTATCAATGTGTTTTGTATAACCATTTATTTTTTCAACTGTATTCATTTAGATCCTCCTTTTAGCGCTTTATTTTTTCACTGTAAAAATAAACTATCCTATAAACAGTTATTTATATGTATTTTAATTCATATTTAAATTTTTTATATATTAAGTATCAATGTCATAATAGGAGAAACCGATTTCTACTACAAATCACTAAAACAAAATGATTAGTAACGTTCTTCTTTATACTAGTAACTCTGTTTCCTTGAACGGAAGTCAGCTGATTTTTGCGGAAATAGCGAAGTAAAATGAACTCTGACTAAGTTTGCGACATTCTGGGACTGCGCTAAATGCTCGCCTCACCTAAAACTATTGTAGAGAAAGCAAATGGAGCCATTATCAAACCAGATATTCGTGTTTGATACAATAAATGTGAATGATGACAATTATGAACTTGATTCAATATAAGTATTAATAAAACAGTCAAAAGAGAAATTTTTCATTAATAATGTTTATATAACTAATGTTTTTTTGATTATTTGGTATATGTTTTAGTTAAAAACACAACTATAGTTCAACAATAAAAAACAGTATTGTCGGCTAATTACTTAATGAATTAGCCGACATAATTGTAGGTTAATAGAAAAACAATCCCATATTAATCTTGCGATTCCTCTTTAATTCGTTCAGCCTCTTCGATTAATTCAGCAGCTCTCGGTTCTTCTTCTGAAAAACTATCATAAATATCCTTAGTTGCTTCTTCCCACTCAGCAATTTCGTCTTCTGAAGGATAGTATGTTTCGATACCTTGCTCTTCTTCTAGTCTTTCAAAAATGTCTGCACCTTCTTCTCGAACTAATTCATCAGCATATACTTCTAAATCTTTTCCTGTTTCAACTAAAATCTCCTGTAAATCTTCAGGTAATGATTCAAATGTATCCATTGAAATCATAAATGGCATAACATAACTAATTAATGGATATAATGATTGGTTCTCAATTGGCAACTTATTATCGTATACATATAAAGGAACGATAACCATTCCATCTACAACTTTCTGCTGTAGTGCAGTTGGGAGTTCTGGTCCAGGTATTGATGTACCGCTTCCTTTAAGATTCTTTAAGGTTTCGGCTGCTACTGGCCCACCTGGTACACGAATTTTTAATCCTTCAACACTAGCAGTGTCTGTCACAAGATTTTTTTCATCTCCTGTCCAAATTGTTCCGTACATATCAGTAGAACTCATAGACAGTACCTTAACTCCTTTATCTTCCATCATATTTGCAACTTTTCGTCCACCTTCTTCGCTGTCCATGAAAGCTTTTTTATTGTCCATGTATACATCGTTATCTTCTGGATCATAATCAAATAAAAAAGGTAAATCAAAAAAGTACCAAATCGGATCAAAGCTACCTGCTATCGCAGAACTGGAATGTACCATATCAACTTGTCCTTGAAGCATTCCAGGAATCTCCTGATCACTCGGCATCAATTGTGCATCTGAGTATGCCTCAATTTTTAGTCTACCATCACTTCGCTCTTGTATTTGTTCATCAAACCATTCTACATATTTGTGATGCATTGAGGCTTGTGGATGAGAGTGTGCTAATTTTAATACATACTCTTCTCCATCACCATCAGATGCTGTTTCTTTTGTCGCTTCATCTGTTGTTTCTTCATCCCCAGCAACTTCATCTACTGATGTATCCTTCTCTTCTCCACCACATGCGGCTAAAACCAATATAAAACAGAGTGTTAATAAAAGTAACCATGACTTTCTCACGTCATATACCCCCCTATTTTTTTAAAATCTAACAATACATCCTTCAAAATATCAAATCCATCGTTTGAAAGCGATTTCAAAAGAAGTTGTACTGGTAGTAATTTAAATTATATATTTATTCCTATTTCAATACCATTCATAATATATACAAAAAAAAGGGAGTTTTATTACAATTTATTAGGTGTTTTGCACAATTCAAATTATTCAAACACCTTTAAAAGACCTGTATAAGTCACTACAGGTCTTTTTATCACATTATTAAAATATCCTAAACAGTACTTCATCATTCACAATAGATTACTTAACGCCACAACTTTCAGCTAATATTTCTATTAGATGGTATGCTTTCATACTTTTCGTTGCATCATTTCTTTCAATTCCTAGCTTCATTTGTAATAAACAACCTGGATTAGTCGTTACAATTGTTTTTGCCTTTGTAGCTACCGCATGTTTCATTTTTTCATCTAATATTTGCATCGACTCATCAAAGTGTAATAAATTATAGATCCCACCTGAGGCACAACATAAATAACTGTCTTTCATTTCTATATATGTTGCACCTGGAATAGAACGTAAAAGCTCTCTTGGTGCATCTATTACACCTTGTACATTTCTTAAATGACAAGAATCTTGATAGGTTATTAAGCCTTTCCACTCTTTTTCAAATGGTAAAGGTGCTAATTCATATAATACTTCAGTAACATCCTTCGACTTCTTTGAAAATTTTTTTGCTCGTTCATTCCATACATTATCATCTTTTAATAGTTCGTCGTATTCATATAACATAGCACCGCAACCACCAGCATTATTAATAATATATTGAACATCCATATTTTCAAATGCTTCTATATTTTGTCTAGCCAAATCCTTTGCTCCATTGATTTTCCCTTTATGAGCATGTAAGGCACCACAGCAAGTTGGACTTTTTGGTATCCAAACTTCACATCCGCATTTTTGTAGTAATTCTATCGTTAGTCTATTAGCTTTTGACATAACTGAGTCCATAATACAACCTGGAAAAAAAGCTACACTAATTCTTTTTTCTCCAATTGGTTTATATATATGATTATATTTATATCGTTTAGAAGGTGATTCTATTTTTGGTAAAACCTTTTCAAACTGCCCCATTGGTTTAGATACCTTTTCAATAACTCCCGATTTTCTCATCATTTTATTTAATCCTGAGTTTTGATAAAACCAGGTGAAGTTACCTATTGTACGTAATCGTTTTTTATGAGGAAATAATTGATTTAAAGTAATATCCAATACTTTATTACTTTTCATTTGTTTGTTTTTAGCTTTTTTCTCTTTTTGTTTATTTATTACTTCCAAAGCTCCTTCATATATTTCACCATATGGAACATTAACTGGACAAGCGACTTCACAAGCTCTACAACCTAAGCACAGTTCTATTGGGCCGGCTAGATCATCTTGAATGTTTATTTTACCCTCTGCAGCCATTTTCACTAAATTAATTCTTCCACGTGGAGATTGCGATTCATTTTCCATTGAATCATAGGTTGGGCATACTGGTAAACAATATCCACATTGAATACAACGGTTTGCTGCTTCATAAGTTAAATCATACAACAGCTCTTCATAGTTTGTTTTTTCGGGTGATTGAACTTTTGACATATTAGCTTAATACCACCTTTGTCTGTCCCTCTTCTGGAAAGATCTTACCAGGATTCATAATCTGATTTGGATCCCATGCATCTTTAATACTTTTCATCATCATTACTCCATGTTCACCTAATTCTAGTTCCATATATGGTGCTTTCAATGTTCCTATACCGTGCTCTCCTGACAATGTTCCTCCTAATTCTATAGCTGCTTCAAATATTTCACTAACTGCATCCTCTACCTTTTTTATTTCTTCTACATTTCTTTTATCCGTAATAATATTTGGGTGAAGATTCCCATCTCCTGCATGACCAAAAACAACGAGATGTAATTGATACTTCTTTTTTATTCCATGTAGTTTTTCCATCATTTCTGGTATCTTATTTCGTGGGACAGTAGCATCTTCCGATATTTTAGTAGGGCCCATTTGTGTAATAGCTGGTGACACCATTCTGCGCCCTTTCCAAACTTTCTCCCTTTCAGATTCAGAGTTGGCTATGCGTACGTTTGTTGCATGATGTTCTAAACACATTTTTTTACATATCTCAATTTCTTCATTTACCGCATTTTCATGTCCATCTACTTCAATGATAATAATAGCTGCCGCGTCTAGTGGCAAATCACTAGGAGAGTAATTTTCTACAGCTTTAATACAAGCATCGTCCATTAACTCCATTGCGCTAGGCAAAATGCCAGCTGATAAAATATTTGTTATCGCTTTTCCAGAATCAATTACATGTCCAAATGATGCGATAAGAGTTCTTCTATCGTGGGGTTTAGGTATTAAACGAATAATAGCCTCCGTTACTACACCTAACGTTCCTTCAGAGCCAACTATTAATCTTGTTAAATCATATCCAGTTACGTTCTTAACTGTATTTCCACCTGTTCGTATAATCTCACCTGTTGGTGTCACGACCTCTAATCCAATCACGTATTCTTTCGTTGTACCATATTTTAAACCTTTTGGACCGCTAGAGTTTTCCAATATATTCCCACCAATAGTAGATACATGGGAGCTACTAGGATCTGGTGGATAAAATAACCCAACCTCTTCAACTTGCTCATGTATTTCACTAGTAATTACACTTGCTGAAACAATCGCTAGCATATTATCCTGATCAATGATTAGCTTTTTGGAAAATTGAGACATATCTAGCACAATACCTTTATGAACTGCTAAAGAACCTCCACTTAATGAAGTTGCAGCCCCTCTTGGATATACAGGAATCTTATGTTCATTAGCAAGCTTGATTACCTCCGCAACTTCTTCTTTCGTTTTAGGTTGCACGACAATATCAGGTAAATATTCTCCAAAAGATGCATCAAAACTATAAGAATATAAATCAGCCAAGTTGGTTAACAATCTATCTTCCGGAATAATTTCCTTTAATAAGCGTTGTAGATTAATTTCTTCTACGTATCCCATACCTAACATCACTTCCTAATTTATTTATAATGTTTTATTATAATCACCTTGAATAGAGAGTAAGGCTAACATACTCTCTTTGTTTAATTTTAAAAAATGAATGGAACTACTATAAGTAACAGCAGCTCCATTCAATATATAGAAAAATGATTTCTGATTACAATATGAATCTAAGGAGAGATTGATATTATTATAACTTATACTTTATAGAAATCATCTTTTCCTCTAAGTAACTATCTAATCCTTGATGGCCACCTTCTTTACCCATACCACTTTCTTTTAATCCACCAAATGGACTTTGAACGACAAATGGTAATGGATCATTTACTCCAATCATTCCATATTCCATTTTTTCCGTTAACCTGATTGTTCTTGATGTATCATTGGTAAACAGATATGCCGCAAGTCCATACTCATCATGGTTAACTAATGATAAGAGTTCCTCTTCAGAGGTGTATGTAATAACTGGAGCGACAGGACCAAATGTTTCATCATAAAAAATAGCCATTTCTTGATTGACATTTTTTAAAACCATCGGACTAATAAAGTTTTCTTTTTGAAGTGATAGATCTTCAAGCGTTACTTCATCTGTAACGATTTCTGCTCCTTTAGCTAATGCATCTGAGACTTGCTCTTTTATTTTTGTTACTGCATTACTATCAATTACTGGTCCAACGGAAGTACCTGGATCTATACCATTACCTAATTTAAGGGCATTCACTTTAGTTGATAATGTTTGTATAAAGTCATCGGAAATTTTTTCATCTACAAAAACACGATTTGTAGATGTACACATTTGACCTGAACATCTAAATTTAGTATGCAATAAAGCTTCACAAGCTTCTTCTATATCAGCATCTTCACATACGATAAAAGGGGCATGACCACCTAACTCCATTGATACACGTTTTACCGTTTGTGCAGCACCTTCCATTAACATCTTACCAATCCTGGTAGAACCTGTAAAAGTTATTTTCTTTACTTCTTTACTCTTCATAAACGCTTCAGTAACCTTTGAGGAATCCGCTAATACTAAATTAAATACACCCTTTGGTAAATTTACTTTCTCGATTATCTTTGTCATTTCAACAGATGACTGCGGAGCTTTACTAGATGGTTTCAGAACTATTGTACATCCAGAAGCTAAAGCTGGAGCAACTTTTCGAGCAACCATACTTAATGGGAAATTCCATGGCGTAATAGCTCCGACAACTCCTATTGGACTTTTTACATTTATAATTTTTTTATTTCTAGAAGTAGCGGGAACTGTTTCACCATATACTCTTCTTGCCTCTTCTGCATACCATCTGAAATAATCAATTGCAGAAAGCACTTCACCTTTTGCGTCCGTTATTGGTTTTCCCATTTCTTTAGTAATTACTTCTGCTAGTTCTTCAACCTTTTTTTCCATTTCGCGATAAATTTCCATTAAGAAGTTCGAGCGTTCTAAAGCAGTTTTATTTGACCAGGTCTCAAAAGCCTCATCAGCAGCACTTATCGCTTTTCCCACGTGTTGACTAGTCCCAAATGCTACTTCATACTCTATATTTCCTGTTGCCGGATTAATTACATCAAGCTTTTCTTCAGTCTGACTCCAAACACCGTTAATAAACAATACCATTCACTCCAATTCATGTGTTTTATTAAAATATTAAATAATTGATATTCCTTTACTAGAATCAATTTCACAATTCACCTTTTATGTTTTATACACGAATATTCAGCTTAAGAATTACTCCATTTTCTTTCACTACATTCGGACAGATTTTTAGCGAGCATGGCTTAAGCCGCGAAGCACATGGACGTGTAAATGCAAGCGTTACTATTGACATCGCGGTCTTAGCCTGTGTTCCTCTACATACCTTTCTCTCAGGAGTCAGTCGACTTTCGTTCAAGGAAACTCCGTTCAACCAACTAAATTAAAAACTTTCCTGGGCTTTATTTATTAATCATTCATGTTTCATTTCTAATTAAAATATTATGAATATGAAATTGATTCAATTGTTAAAAATTTATAACTTATCGTGATTAGTAATTTAAAGTGGGTTGTATGAAATAACTCATCTTTTACCCTGTACAGTAAGTCTATAATAATTATAAACGAAAGGGCTTACATGTTACTATAGACAAACTGAACAAAGATTCTGATGATTTACCAGATTAAAATAGTATAGATTAAACAACGCCTTTAATTAACAATATCTAATCTACCTATTGATATGAGTGGTTTCCATACTTTGAGCACATCATCCTTGTTTATTACTTACTCTAGATTCACTAATACAGATTATTTTGACTAGTCTATTTTTTTGTATTACAATTAGCCACACTCATAAAAAATGTAATCTTTAATATCAAATAAATTAGAAAGAGGTGCATAAAAAGTAAAAAACTAAACTTAAAATGCCATTATTATTCTGTAACGCATATCTTTGTTAGACACCCATTAGTCGTATTATCTAAGTATTGTAAGCATTATTTTAGTTGTTTTATTAGAAGTTACAAAATAATTTATTTATAATATAAAAAGGAGATGTAAATATGTCTATTGAAGAGAGAATTCATGCAGCTACTGATATACCTTATGGAATGAAACAACTGTTTACTAGTGTTACATATTTAAAAGAAGATGAAAAAGTGTTAGTGATTACGGATGATAACACAAAAGATATAGGTGAATATGTTTATAAACATGCAAAAAGATTTTTTGATACTACGATGATTTGTATGTCCCCTAGAGATGGTCATGGTGAAGAGCCACCCGCATCAGTTAAAGTTGCTATGTTAGAATGTGATGTCATTTTTGGAGCTACAACTATGTCCATGTATCATACTAGAGCTCGTGTAGATGGTACTGACAAAAAAATATTCCGTTGGGTTGGCATGCAAGACTATGCCTTTCACATGTTTGAAGAAGGTGGATTAACTGCAGACTTTGATGAGGTAACTGAAGTTATTGACCGTGTTGAAGAATATTACCAAGGTAAGACATTTAGATTAACAGCACCTGGGGGAACAGATATGACTTGTAGTATTGAAGGACGGGCACCAGTTCTGGATTATGGTACTTCTAGATACCCCGGTTCTGCTTCCCTCCCACCTAATAGTGAAATCGCTTTAGGGCCAGTGGAAGGAACTGCTAATGGGGTCTTGGTCTTTGATGGGAGTATTCCTCACCCTCTAATTAATTTACTAGATGAACCTGTAACTTGTAAGGTAGAAGATGGATACATTACAAAAATCACTGGTGGAAAAGAAGCTAAAATATTAATAGATATATTAAAGGCATATGATGATCCGTCTGTTTATAATATAGCAGAACTCGGTTTAGGACTAAATAAACATAACGAATTATGTGGAAGAATGGCTCCAGACGAAGGTTCGTTTGGAAATATTCATATAGGTATTGGAAAGAATCTAAACTTTGGTGGAGAAGTAGATTCCCCCTTACACATGGATTTATTAATCAAAACGGTAACTATAGATATTGATGGACGTAAAATTATGAAAGATGGAAAATTGCAAGTCTAAATGATTAGTTAAACTGAATAATATCTCTTAATCAATTGTTACTCATAACTATTCTACTAGTTGTGTGAGTAACAATTGTTTTTATATGTGATTTCAACCATTAGAAAAACATAGCTTTTAAAACACTACATATAAAAAAGCACTCTATGTCAATCAAAATTTCAAAATATAGAATTATAAAATAAAACAGCTATTTTAAATTTTAACTTAAATACATCTAAAACAACTCGATGCTTCTTTAATAATTATAAATAATAACAAAAGTGAATATTTATAACTAATTAAAATCTGTGATTAGCTTATATTTATTCTAAATAAATATAAGCTAATCACAGATTTAGATACATCGATTCAAACATACACATTGTTCTCTTTTATTTAAAGCAAGTACTTCATTAAAAGAACATCATAATAAATTTACTGATTATCTAAAACTAGAATAACTAAACAAACTTTGTCTACACTTTCGCCCCCGCCCCCCGTTGATTGATAATAATTGAAATCCAATAAAATTAAAAAAGTGCTAAAACCTTATTCAGTCAAAGGTCTTAGCACTTTTTGAAACTGTTTAATATTCCATAAATTATGTTTATGGAGACGGCGAGAGTCGAACTCGCGTCCAAAGGTATTGCCAC
>Ga0079226_10003315_pt1 | contig 12354 bp, 6 predicted proteins | sample Poulit2014_FD_76345 | JGI IMG/M metagenome (GOLD analysis project Ga0079226, IMG submission 76345) | Agricultural soil microbial communities from Georgia to study Nitrogen management - Poultry litter 2014 | ecosystem: Environmental > Terrestrial > Soil > Agricultural land | place: USA: Georgia... | reverse complement strand
CCACCGTCGCCACCTTCTGGACCCAGATCAATAATATAATCAGCCATTTTAATAACATCTAAATTATGTTCAATAATAACTACCGTATCACCATTTTCCACAAGTCTATTAAGCACTTTCAATAAACGACCAATATCGTCTACATGCAATCCAGTCGTAGGTTCATCTAAGATATAGATAGAGCGGCCTGTAGAACGTTTATGCAATTCGGATGCCAATTTAACACGTTGTGCTTCTCCACCTGAAAGTGTTGTAGCTTGTTGGCCTAACGTTACATAGCCTAAACCAACATCAACTAATGTTTTCAACTTGCGATGAATTTTTGGTACATTTTCAAAGAAGTTCGTAGCTTCTTCGGCTGTCATAGCTAAAATGTCTGCAATATTTTTACCTTTGTATGTGACTTCTAATGTTTCTCTGTTATATCTAGAGCCACCACAAATTTCACATGGTACATAGACATCTGGTAAAAAGTGCATTTCTATTTTTATGATACCGTCGCCCCTACAAGCTTCACAACGACCACCTTTTACATTAAAGCTAAATCGTCCTTTGTTATAACCTCTTACTTTGGCTTCGTTTGTTTGTGCAAAAATATCTCTAATATCATCAAACACACCTGTATACGTGGCTGGGTTTGACCTCGGTGTACGTCCAATTGGTGATTGGTCTATATCTATAATACGCTCAAGTTGATCTATACCTTGTATATCATCGTAATCTCCTGGTTTTACTTTCGACTTATTAATGTGTTTAGCTAGTGATTTATACAACACTTCATTTACCAATGTACTCTTACCTGAACCAGAAACACCAGTAACTACAGTCATTGTAGACAGCGGGAAATCCACATCCACATTTTTTAGGTTATTACTTCTCGCACCTTTAACAGATATTTTTCGTTCTGTTACTTCACGTCTTTCTCCAGGTACATCAATACGTTTTTTACCGCTTAAATACTGACCAGTCAATGATTTACTATTATTCATCACTTGTTTAGGTGTACCACTTGCTACAACTTCACCACCGTGGTCACCAGCACCTGGTCCAATATCAACTAAGTAATCAGCGGCTCGCATTGTATCATCGTCATGTTCAACGACAATTAGAGTATTACCTAGATCACGCATTTCTTTTAGCGTGTTTATAAGCCGATCATTATCTCTCTGATGCAACCCTATAGATGGTTCGTCTAAAACATAAAGTACACCTGAAAGTCTAGAGCCTATTTGGGTAGCTAAACGAATACGTTGTGCTTCTCCACCTGACAACGAACCTGATGCACGATTAAGTGTTAAATACTCTAAACCAACATTATATAAAAACTCTAATCGTGAATTAATTTCCTTTAATATTTGGTCACCAATTTTTCTATCCTGTGCTGATAACTCAATATGTTCATATGTGTGCAACGCGTCTTTTATCGATTGCTCAACAACTTCTCCGATGTTCTGTCCTGATACATAAACAGAAAGTGCCTCTCGACTTAAACGTTTACCATTACACGTTTCACATGGAAGCTCAGTCATATATTTGCTCATCATTTCTCTAACATGTTCCGACGGAGAATCATGATAACGGCGGTTAATATTATTAATGACACCTTCAAATTCCATTGTACGTTTTCTTGTTTGACCGTTACGTTGTTTAAATGTAAATTCAATCTCTTTGCCGTTAGAACCGTTTAAAATAATACTTTTTTGTCTTTCAGTTAATTTTTTAAATGGCTTATCCATATCAATTTTATAAACTTCACATACACGTTTTAATAACGTTGGATAATAATCAGAACTTGATGACATCCATGCTACAATTGCATCTTCATTCAACGTTTTATTTGGGTCAGGTACAACCAAATCTAAGTCAACTTTTAATTTTAAACCTAACCCATCACAAGTAGGACATGCACCAAAAGGACTGTTAAAACTAAACATACGTGGTTCTAATTCACCTATTGAAAACCCACAAATTGGGCATGCATGATTCTCTGAGAATTTTAATTCTTCTCCACCAATAACATCAACAATTAATGTACCTTCTGCAAGCTGAATTGCTGTTTCTATAGAATCAGCTAAGCGAGTCTCTATATTAGGTTTGACAACTAAACGGTCTATCACGACCTCGATGGTATGGTTTTTATTTTTATCTAATTCTGGAACCTCATTCACGTCCATAATTTCACCATCAACACGTACACGAACATACCCTTTTTTACTTATGTCATCTATCAGCTTTTCTTGAGCACCTTTTCTATGAGAAACGACAGGGGCTAGTAGTTGAATTTTAGAGCGTTCTTCTAATTGCATCACTTGATCAACCATTTGTTGTACAGTTTGTGACTCAATTTCAATGCCGTGATTCGGACAAAATGGTCGACCTATACGTGCATAAAGTAAACGTATATAATCATATATTTCAGTTACTGTTGCTACAGTCGACCTTGGATTTTTGCTCGTCGTCTTTTGATCAATTGAAATAGCTGGCGATAAACCTTCAATTGTATCAACATCCGGTTTATCCATTTGTCCTAAAAATTGTCTGGCATACGCACTTAGTGATTCAACATATCTACGCTGACCTTCAGCATAAATAGTGTCAAATGCAAGGGAAGATTTTCCCGACCCAGAAAGGCCTGTCATTACAATCAGTTTGTCTTTTGGTATTTCGATATCTACACCTTTTAAATTGTGGGCCCTCGCCCCTTTTACTACAATGGATGGTTGTTTCATATTTGTCACCCTTCTGATTTTAATTCAAATAACATATCTCTAAGCTCTGTTGCTTTTTCGAAATCTAAATCTTTAGCTGCTTGTTTCATTTCTTTTTCTATATTCGCAATTGTTTTTTCACGTTCTTTTTTCGTCATTTTCTTAGGTACTTCAGTTTGTTGTTGCTCGTTTGTCTCATCATTTTCAACTGTAGCGCTGATGACATCATGAATTTTCTTGTTAATCGTCGTCGGCGTAATATTATATTTTTTGTTATATTCTTGTTGAATTGTACGACGGCGTTCTGTCTCATCGAGAGCATAGCGCATAGAGTCTGTAATCTTGTCACCGTACATGATAACTTCTCCACGACTATTACGTGCTGCACGTCCAATAGTTTGAACAAGCGATCTTTCAGACCGTAAAAACCCTTCTTTATCAGCATCAAGAATAACGACAAGTGAGACTTCTGGTATATCGATACCTTCTCTTAATAAGTTAATACCAACAATCACATCATAAGTACCCATACGTAGATCACGAATAATTTCTATTCGCTCTAATGTCTTAATTTCTGAATGGAGATAATTCACTTTTACCCCAGCTTCTTTTAAGTATGTTGTTAAATCTTCACTCATTTTTTTAGTCAATGTTGTGACGAGTACACGTTCATTGCGGTCTATACGATCTTGAATTTCACTAATTAAATCATCAATTTGATTTTCAGTTGGTCTTACTTCAATCTTAGGATCTAATAAGCCAGTCGGACGAATAATTTGTTGAACCATTTCATCTGTATGTTCTAGTTCGTACGGACCTGGTGTAGCAGACACATAGACAAGTTGGTTTGTTTTTTCTTCAAACTCTTCAAATTTTAAAGGTCTGTTATCCAACGCGCTCGGTAAACGGAATCCATGATCGACAAGCACTTGTTTACGTGCGCGGTCTCCATTATACATACCCCTAATTTGAGGTAATGTTACATGTGATTCATCAATCATCACAAGCCAATCATCACCAAAATAATCTAATAATGTATACGGTGTCGAACCCATAGGTCTTAACGTCAAATGTACAGAATAGTTTTCAATACCAGAACAGAATCCCATCTCTCTCATCATTTCTAGATCATAATTCGTACGTTGTTCTAAACGTTGCGCCTCTAACAATTTATTTTCTGAACGTAATTCAGTTAAGCGCTCTTCTAATTCATTTTCAATTCTTTGAATGGCAGATTTCAACTTTTCTTCACGTGTTACGAAGTGAGATGCTGGGAATATTACAAAGTGTTCACGTTCTCTTAACACTTCACCTGTTAAATAATTCACTTCGCGAATACGGTCAATCTCGTCTCCGAAAAATTCGACACGAATACACATTTCCTCTCTCGATGCAGGGAAAATTTCCACTACGTCTCCTCTCACACGGAACGTACCACGTCTAAAATCAATATCGTTTCTTGTATATTGCACATCTACTAATTTCTTTAGTAGCTCACTTCTATCCATCTCCATACCGACACGTACACTGACTACTAATTCTCGGTATTCTTCTGGATTACCTAAACCATATATACAGCTGACACTCGCAATGATGATGACATCATCTCTTTCAAAAAGTGAACTTGTTGCTGAGTGCCGTAGTTGGTCTATTTCATCGTTAATTGATGCGTCCTTTTCAATAAAAGTATCTGTTGATGGCACATAGGCTTCCGGTTGATAGTAATCGTAATAACTTACAAAGTACTCTACTCTATTTTCCGGAAAAAATTCTTTAAACTCGCTATATAATTGTCCTGCTAATGTCTTATTATGGGCAATAATAAGTGTAGGTTTCCCTACTTGTTTAATCACATTACTCATAGTAAACGTCTTACCTGTACCAGTTGCACCGAGTAACGTTTGATGACGTTTGCCCTCATGAACGCCTTCAACAATTTTATTAATTGCTTCTGGTTGATCACCTTGAGGTTTGAAATTAGATTGTAATTTAAATGGGTGGTGTTCCATAGTGACACATACCTCCTATATATTTTCTCTACCGATACGAACATACTTGATGTGTCGATGCTTAAAATACCTATAATCAATGTCTATGCTATCTGCGCCAAGGCCACAGATTCATATTCTCGTTACATATTTTAACAGATTATCAAATAACAAAGCAAACATTTGTTCGCTAATACGTTCTATATATAAATAAAAAACAAACATAGTCCGTCACCATGTTTGCCTGAATTGTGTTTGTTTATAATAAAATCCACTGTATTGTTGAAGTTATGTTATTATAAATCGCTTATTTAACTATAGCAATTAAGTTGCTTAATACTTAATACTCAGTCATCTTCTTTTTTATGAAATTCTAATTGATCAATAATAAGGTAACCAGCTAACAATGAGGCAACATCTATAAAGATAATCCATTCATTGTGAAAAAAACCCTTTTCAACGGAAGCGCCAATTATAATTAATGTCAAAATTGTTCCTACCCATTTACTTCTAGTCAAAATGCTAAAGAATACGACGAAAATGCATGGGAAAAAGGATGCGAGCACATACCAAATCATTCACTTCACCCATTTCTATTATTTAAAATGGACATTGTTGTTTCACGTAATTCTGATCTTGGGATAAACTTCTCTGTTAACATTTCAGGAATAATATTTTCTATAAAATCTTGTACCGAACTCAAATGATCAAATTGCATAATAGTTTCCAACGACATCTCATATATTTCAAAAAATAGTTGTTCGGGATTTCGTTTTTGTATTTCGCCAAATGTTTCATATAACAAATCAATTTTATCAGCAACAGAAAGTAATTGACCTTCCAATGAGTCATCTTTACCTTCTTGAAGTCTTTCACGATATATATCTTGATATGCTTCTGGAATTTCTTCATTTATAAAATGATCAACCATCTCTTCTTCAACTTGTGAGAACAATTTTTTTAATTCCCCACTCGCGTATTTAACTGGTGTTTTAATATCACCAGTAAAAATTTCAGCAAAATCATGGTTGAGCGCTTTTTCATATAAACTTTTCCAATCTACTTCATTACCATGGTATTCCTCTACTGTACCTAAATATTGTGCAATTTTAGTTACTTTAAATGAATGCGCAGCGACATTATGCTCAAAATACTTAAATTTTCCCGGTAATCTAATTAATTTTTCTAAATCAGACAAGCGTTTAAAATATTGATGTACTCCCATGACATCGCCTCCTAGTTTGTTTAATGAATGATTATACTTGGTTTTATAATATCATTCAACAACCAAAATGTCTTATCAATGCAATTGAATGTAACTTATTTCACTTATTGAAAATCACACATCTTATCATCCGGTTAACAGGGGTTGCTTTTATTGATTTATCCCAAATCCAAACATAATAACCACTCCTAAAAATTTAGGAGTGGTCGCGTAATAGCTCAATCGAAAATTCAATATTTTATTACTTCTTATACGCTACAACACATCTTTTTATATTAATTTTGAAAATAATTAAACATTACTCATTATTTATAACAGGACATTGACTAATGAATATAACGATATTGTCCAGCATTATGAATAGTTCTATAAGATTTCTTACCTACACCTTGCCAGTTCATTTCTGACACTACAATAGAACCATCAGAATTTTTACGTTCTACAATACCTACGTGTCCATAATTTCCTGCATTAGTTTGGAAAATGGCACCTACCTCGGGTGTATGGTCTACTCTATAACCATTACTACTAGCTGAAGTAGCCCAATTATTTGCATTACCCCATAAATTACCCACTGATTTCCCTAATTGTTGACGTCGTTCGAATGCATAATATGTACATTGTCCCCAATCATAGTAATTACTTCCATTTGAAGCAACTTGTACAGGGCGATAAGTCTTTGAAACTGGTTGTTTGGTCTCATATAGTTTGTTGTCTTCACGTGGTTGCCAATTTTGTATTGTGGGCATTGATTGATTCGACGTTAGCGGGATCTCGTTATTAATATTTTTGGATGGTTCAGTTGGACTTGCTGATTCAAAATTTATCGTGCTAGAATTCTGTATTTGATTGTGCTCTTTTAAAATTTTTTGTAATTGATGGTTTAAGTGTGCAGAACCTTTTTCCGAAACTGCTACGAATTGTCCTGGATAAATGATACTTTCAAGATTTGGATTCAATTGATATAGATCGTTCAATTTCAATTGATGTTTTTCAGCAATGCTTAGAAGTGTATCTCCTTCTTTAACTTCTACTATATCTGACTCTGGAACGACTAATTCTTCACCTGCTTGTACAGCTAATCTGTGATCAATATGATTTAAAGATTGTATCTCGTTAGTCGTTGTAGCGAATATTTGCGCTATATCAGATAAATGGGCATCCTCTTTTACTGTGTGAATTTGGTCTGCTGACGCTATCCCGTTAAACCCTAAAAACAATGCTGTCGATGTTATAGAAATTGTTAATTCTTTCTTCATTTTATGTTCAATCCTTTGCTGTCTTAATAATAACCAATCATAATATAGCACAAAATATTTTTCTTTTTATCATTGTTATTATACTGTAATACAATAGTCAATTGATAATATATTCCAAAATATTATCAATTGACTTTTCATGTTGAATCTATTGGTATGATAGCTTTTTACATTTAAACTCATATACCAAATATATTTAACATGTAATATTTAAATCCGCATTTTACATATATTATTAACTATTCTTGGTATTTTAGTATTAGTTTACTTTTATTATTTCTTATATTAAATATAAATTGATACCAAGTTGAGTCAAAAGTTTTGCTATATCATACCTACTTGACTTATATAATTAAAATATAAAAAGATCTCATCACTAGCTTAAACACTAATGATGAGACCTTTTTAATTTTCGGTATGATCCATTTGGCTACGTAAATATGCTTCGATAAATGGACTTATATCGCCATCCATAACAGCGTCTACTTTACCTGTTTCTTCATTGGTTCTGTGATCTTTAACCATCGCATAAGGATGAAAAACATAGGACCTTATTTGACTACCCCAACCAATTTCTTTTTGTTCACCACGAATCTCTGCCATTTCTTGTTCTTGTTCTTCTATTTTCATTTGATATAATTTTGCTTTTAAAGTTTTCATTGCTGCTTCTCTGTTTTTAATTTGAGAACGTTCATTTTGGTTATTTACCACAATACCTGTAGGGTGATGGGTAATTCGAATTGCTGATTCTGTTTTATTAATATGTTGTCCCCCTGCGCCAGAAGCTCTAAATGTATCAACATTGATATCCTCAGGGTTAATGTCTATTTCTATTTCAGTATTATTAAATTGCGGTATCACATCACAAGATGCAAACGAAGTATGACGACGTCCCGATGAATCAAACGGTGAAATTCGAACAAGTCGATGTACACCTTTTTCTGCTTTCAAATAACCATAAGCATTGTGCCCTTTAATAATTAACGTTACGCTTTTAACACCTGCTTCATCGCCCGGTAGATAGTCTGCAACTTCGACTTTAAAGCCTTTTTGTTCACAGTAACGTTGGTACATTCTTAAAAGCATGTTGGTCCAATCTTGTGATTCAGTACCACCTGCACCTGGATGAAGTTCCATAATAGCATCATTTGCGTCATAAGGACTATCAAGCAATAATTGTAATTCAAAGTTATCTAAGCTTGATTTAAATGCTATAACAGTTTGTTCTAAATCATCCTTCATATCTTCATCGCTTTCATCTAACAAAAGTTCTCTTGTCGTATCCATCTCTTCTATTTCAGCTTCTAACTCTCGATAAGCATTGACAATCGATTTTAAAGCATTATTTTTATCAATAATTTCTTGTGCTTTCTCTTGATTATCCCAAAAAGTAGGGTTCGTCATCATTTCTTCATATTCTTGGATGTTCGTCTCTTTTTCTTCTAAGTCAAAGAGACCCCCTGAGTTGTTCTAGTTTTTCATTGTAATGGTCTATATTACGTTTGATTTCTGATAGTTCCATCATTACATCTCTCCTATTATCGTACGAATAAAATACGTGTCTATTTATATATTGTCATTTGTTTCAATATATCTATTCTACATAAATTTAATCATGAATTACAACTCTGCGGATATGATCTCGTGTTGTTAATAATACTTTGTCCATAATTTTGATAAATTAAAACCGGAAGTTGATATAAAATTCATCAAGGCTTCCGGCTTCAATTACAATCACGTGATAGTTACGCACCGTGACAGTTTTTATATTTTTTTCCACTACCACAAGGACAAGGGTCATTTCTACCAATATGTTCATCTTTAACATAAGGTGATGGTTTAGCTTTCTCTTTTCCATCTTCCGCAGAAACATGTTGTGCCTTGCCAAAGTCTGTTGTTTTATCTCGCTCTACATCATCTTCTACAGAAACGACTGACTTCAAGATATACTTACTGACATCTTCTTCAATGTTTTGCATCATTGTATCAAATAGTTGATGTCCTTCGTTTTGATAATCACGTAATGGGTTCTGTTGCCCATAAGAACGCAAGTGGATACCTTGTCGTAACTGATCCATTGTATCTATATGATCTGTCCAGTGTAAATCAATTGAACGAAGTAAAATCATACGTTCAAATTCATCAAATTGACTACCGATTTTTTCTTTTTGATCTTTTAATGCAACTTCAATTTTTGTCCAGACGACATCATTAATGTCTTCTGTATCTTTACCTTTAATATCTACTAATTTCAAGTCGCCTTCATGTAAGAACACATCTTCAATATAGTTGATGAATGGTTCATAATCTAAGTCTTCATCATCTTCATGAATGTAATAATGAACACTTCTGTCTAACGTTGAGCGGAGCATTTCATTTACTAAATCTCCGCTTTCATCACTATCAATAATGCGATTACGTTCCCCATATATAATCTCACGTTGTTTACGTAATACGTCATCATATTCGAGTACGCGTTTACGTGCATCAAAGTTGTTTCCTTCTACACGTTTTTGAGCTGATTCAACTGCACGTGATACCATTTTAGATTCAATTGGTGTTGAATCATCCATACCTAGACGATTCATCATATTTTGTAAACGCTCTGAACCAAAACGGACCATAAGTTCATCTTGAAGTGATAAATAGAAACGGCTGTCACCTCTATCACCTTGACGACCAGCACGTCCACGTAATTGGTCATCAATACGACGAGATTCATGACGCTCTGTACCGATAACTGCAAGACCGCCAATTTCTTCAACACCGGCCCCAAGCTTGATGTCTGTACCTCTACCTGCCATGTTAGTAGCGATTGTTACAGCACCTCGCTGACCTGCTCCAGCTACAATATCTGCTTCTCGCTCATGATTTTTTGCGTTTAATACATCATGGCGTACGCCATTTTTTTTCAATAAATTAGAAATATATTCACTGGTTTCAACCGCCACTGTACCTAGTAAAACAGGTTGGCCTTGCTTATGTTTTTCAATAACATCTGCTACCACTGCATCAAATTTACCTTTTTGACTAATGTATATTAGATCTGGTTTATCAACACGTTGTACCGGTTTGTTTGTTGGAATTTGGGTTACAGTCATATTATAAATATTTCTAAATTCTTCTTCTTCCGTTTTAGCTGTACCTGTCATACCTGATAATTTATTGTACATTCTGAAATAGTTTTGGAATGTAATTGACGCCATCGTTTTAGATTCATTTTGAATCTTCACGCCTTCCTTCGCTTCAATTGCTTGGTGTAAACCTTCTGAGAAGCGACGACCTGGCATTGTACGACCTGTAAACTGGTCTACGATGAGCACTTCACCACCATTTACCATATAATCCACGTCTCGTTGTAATGTCACATGTGCACGTAGCGCAGTGTTAATATGACTTATAATCTCAACGTTATTGACGTCGTATAAGTTATCAACCTTAAACATACGTTCAGCTTTATCAATACCTTGTTCAGTTAATTGTACAGCTTTTGTTTTTTCATCAAAATTATAATCATCTTCATTTTTCAACATTTTAGCGAAGACGTTAGCTTGTGTATAGAGTGAAGTGGATTTTTCTGCTTCACCTGAAATAATAAGTGGTGTACGGGCTTCATCAATTAAAATTGAGTCAACCTCATCAATAATTGCAAAGTTTAACGGTCTCATAACACGTTCTTCTGCATAATTCACCATATTATCACGTAAATAATCGAAACCTAATTCATTATTTGTACTATACGTAATATCACACGCATAAGCTTCCCTTTTTTCACTCGTTGTCATGCTATTCACATTTAAACCTACTGACAGACCTAAAAATTCATATAGTTCTGCCATTTCTTCACTTTGTGTACTAGATAAGTATTCGTTTACTGTGATTACATGCACGCCTCGACCAGCTAATGCATTTAAATAAACTGGCATTGTTGCAGTTAACGTTTTACCTTCACCTGTTCTCATTTCAGAAATATCTCCACCGTGTATTGCTATACCACCCATAACTTGGACTTTGTATGGAATCATACTGAATACACGTTTAGAACCTTCTCTTACAAGCGCATAGGCTTCTGGTAAAATATCATCAAGTATTTTATTTTGTTTTTTTATATCTTCTTCTTCTTGTAATTGTTTTTGAAATGCTTTTGTTTTTTCTCTAATTTCTTCATCAGTTAATATCGACATATCCTCTTCTAAAGCAAGGACTTTGTCGGCTAATTTACCAAGGCGTTTTATTTCTTTTTTATTGCCGTCTGCAATCTTTGATAAAAAACCCATTTTGTTCGCTCCTTTAGCTTTTAACTCTTAACTTACAACTATTTATGATATCATTTATAAGCTTAAATTTACACTTATACACTTATATTATAAATCGTTTTTGCTGGTTAATGCTATTTTATATTGATTATCTACGTTCGAATGATACTTTCATTTGTATTCAATAAAAATATACTCATAACTTTGGCTAGCTTTCAAATTATTTCATACTAACACAACCAAAAATGAGCGTCCATGATTTAACTCAATCATGAACGCTACGGTTAATTAAATATAATATTTAATTAAAACAAATTATTCAGTCGTTTCAATTAATCCATATTTCCCATCTTTTCTTTTATAAACAATACTCGTACCATCAGTTTCACGATCTGTGAAAATAAAGAAATCGTGCCCTAATAAATCCATTTGTAATACTGCTTCTTCTGAATCCATAGGTTTTAAACTGAAATTTTTTGAACGAATAATTTCGATATCACTGTCATTGTCATCATTTTCAATCTCTTCCGCTTCACTTTCTTGTGGAAGTGATGCAAATGCTTCTTGTTCTCCACGATTACGATTTTTTCTGTTTACGCGAGTTTTATATTTTCTTACTTGTCTTTCAAGTTTACCGTTAATTAAATCGATACCAGCGTATAAATCATCGTGACGTTCTTCAGCTCTTAATGTAACGTTTTTCAATGGAATAGTTACTTCGATTTTTGAAGCTGAATTTTGATACGTTTTTACTTTAACATGTGCAGTTGCATTTGGCACATTGTTAAAATAACGTTCTAATTTACCAATTTTCTCCTCAATATAGTTGCGAATCGCATCAGTAATAGTGAGGTTCTCCCCGTGAATTTCAAATCTGATCATAATAATCGACTCCTTTAAAACCTCTATATTGGTAAT
>Ga0079226_10003314_pt1 | contig 12354 bp, 10 predicted proteins | sample Poulit2014_FD_76345 | JGI IMG/M metagenome (GOLD analysis project Ga0079226, IMG submission 76345) | Agricultural soil microbial communities from Georgia to study Nitrogen management - Poultry litter 2014 | ecosystem: Environmental > Terrestrial > Soil > Agricultural land | place: USA: Georgia... | reverse complement strand
GATACCATCGGTGAATATTACGAGAAAATTATGAAGGTGTATCAGTAAGACTGGTATGTGAGGAGAGAATTTGTGGCTACAAAAGCGGATCGATACGAGGGAATAGATGGTTTGAAGGCATATGCCATTATTGGCATTGCGCTGATGCACGTCCTCGCAAATGGAGAATATGGCATAGGAGGATTTGTGTTTGAACGGCTAATACCATCTTTCACAAACCTCGTTTTCCTCTTTATGATGGTCAGCGGCTTTGGCATGTGCTGTGGCTATTACCAGAAAATTGTTGACCAGAAGATTAGCGTAGAGGATTTCTACAAGAAACGGTACATCAAGATCTGGCCGTATTTTGCACTTCTTTGTGCGTTGGATTTTGTGATTTCACCGAGCAGAGAATCACTATTTGAAGTCTTTGCAAACTTGACTTTGTGTCAGGGGCTTCTGCCGAATGCTAAGATTTCGGTTATTGGTGTGAGTTGGACACTGGCAGTCATTTTTGTATTCTACATGCTGTTCCCGTTCTTCTGTTTCCTGATTGGAAACAAGAAGAGAGCATGGAGGGTCGCGGTGGTGGCACTGGTGTTTAACTGGCTGTGCGCTAATTACTTCAAAGCTGGAAGGACTAATATCGTCTACGATGCGATTTACTTTATCGCAGGTGGCCTGATTTTTCTCTATCGAAAAGAACTGGCCGAGTTCGCATCGAAGTACAAAATCATCGCCGGAGCGGTCCTGCTGATTGCCACGGTTGCGTATTTTGCGTTAGGTGGTTCTACGCTCACGATGCTGTTCTTCTGTGTGGCAGCATTGGTCTATACCCTCGGATGCAATGGGGGGGTACTGGTCAATCCAGTTGCCAAGTTCCTCGGTGGAATCTGCTTCGAGATTTACCTGTGCCACATGGTAATTTATCGTGTGCTTGAAAAGCTGCACCTTGTTCATCTATTTGAAAATGGTCTGCTGGCATATATCTTCACAGCAGTTGCAGTCATCTGCGGTTCGGTTGTGTTCTCGGTATGTGCCAAGTGGTTCTTAAATAAAGTTGAAACATTCTTAAAAGAGAGAGTTAGGAGAGTTAATCATGTCTGAAGAAAAAAAGTTAAATGGTACGGTCATCGTCACTTATCGCTGCAATGCTCGTTGCTCCATGTGCAACCGTTATAAAGCACCTTCCAAGCCGGAAGAGGAAATTAGCATCGAGACCATCAAGAAGCTGCCGAAGATGTATTTCACAAACATCACCGGCGGCGAGCCGTTCATCCGTACTGATCTGAAAGATATCGTGCGTGAACTGTACAAGAAGTCTGACCGTATCGTTATTTCCACGAACGGTTTTTTCACAGATCGTATCGTTGATTTGTGTAAGGAGTTCCCTCAGATCGGTATTCGTATCTCTATCGAGGGTCTGGAGCAGACCAACAATGAGATCCGTGGTCTGCAGAACGGCTACCAGCGTGGTTACGGCACACTGAAGAAGCTGCGTGAAATGGGCATGAAGGATGTCGGTGTTGGTATGACCGTTCAGGACAAGAATGCTCCTGACCTGGTTCCTCTGTATAAGATTTCTGACGAGATGGGCATGGAGTTTGCTACGGCTTCTCTGCATAACAGTTTCTACTTCGTTGAGGCGAAGAATATCATCCACGACCGTCCGATGGTCGCAAAAAACTTCGAGAATCTGGTCAATGAACTGCTCCGTAGCAATAGCCCGAAGAAGTGGTTCCGTGCTTACTTCAACCACGGCCTGATCAACTACATCTACGGCCAGAAGCGTCTGCTGCCTTGCGACATGAGTTTTGATACCTTCTTCATCGACCCGTATGGTGATGTCATGCCTTGCAACGGCACCAAGGATAAAGAGGTCATGGGTAACTTGAACAATCAGACCTGGGATGAGCTGTGGAACAGCCCTGAAGCAGAGAAGGTTCGTGCAAAGGTTCGCTGCTGCGACCGTGACTGCTGGATGATCGGTTCTGTCAGCCCGGCTATGCACAAGTATATCTGGAAGCCTGCTACTTGGGTTCTGGTACATAAGTTCAAGGCTCTGTTCACTAAGCATCCGTACAGCATGTATGAGCTGAAGATTTGCCGTGATTACCGCGACGGCAAAGTTACTAAAGAGGATCTGGATAAGTGCAGCACCTGCGACATGAACTGTGTGATCAACAACGGTCTGAGTGAGGCATCCAAGGAACAGCTGAAGCATAAGACCGGCGAGGAAATTGTGGATGCTGATATCGCAGCACAGCAGATGGAGAATAAATAAAGGACTTGATAGAGGTTGAATGTGTAGATGAAAAGAGCACTGATTGTAGTTAATTTAGCGGGCTTTCTTAATTTTCTTTGGCATGATATTGAGACATTACAATATATGGGCTATAAAGTCTCAGTTGCCATGAATGGAAAATTGATGGATGGCTCTTATGCCGTGGAAATCCCAATATTAAAGGAAAAAGGAATCGATTACTTTCAAATTGACTTTGATACTAAAAGCCCATTAGCAAAGGAAAATGTAAAAGCATATAAACAGTTAAGTGTGGTTTTGAAAAATAATAAGTATGATCTAGTACATTGCCACACTCCAATTGCGGGTGTAGTAACGCGGATTGCGTCTAATAAATATCGGAAGCAAGGCACAAAAGTGCTATATACTACACATGGATTTACATTTACAGATCGTTCTTCAAAGAAAAGTTGGATAATATACTATAGTGTAGAAAAGATAATGTCACGTTTATGTGATGGGATTATTACTATCAATCACGAAGATTTTGAAAATGCTAAAACAATGCACTGTAAAAACGTGTACATTATTCCGAGTGTGGGTTTGGATAATGCTAGATTTAGAAATATTCAAATTGATAGGGATACATATCGCAAGTCAATTGGGGTTGATAAAAATAAAATAATGATTTTGACCGTTGGTGAATTATCAGAAAGAAAAAACCAACAAATTATCATTAAAGCTATTGGAAAATTAGAGCATAAGGAAAAATATGTCTTGGTAATTTGTGGACATGCGATTGTTAATTCTTCTATAGAATCAGACTTGAAGAATTTAGCGAAAGAGCTTTGTGTTGAAATTCGAATGTTAGGACATCGTTTGGATATACCTGAAATTAACGCATGCGCAGACATTGCAGTGATTGCATCTTTACGCGAAGGATTTGGAATGGCGGGCGTGGAGGCAATGGCTGTCGGAGTTCCAGTGATTGGATCTGATGTTCAAGGCATTAGAGAATACGTGGTGCCAGGGAAGACTGGATTTTTCTGCGATCCTAAAAACGAGGATACATTGGCTAATGCTATAGATACGCTTACCAACATGGATGAAGAAAAAAAGAACTTCATGAAAGAAGAATGCAAGAAGATGGCGTTGAGGTTTGATGTAAGTGAATCTAAAGAAAAAATGATGGAGATATATAAAAAAATATTAGAAAGTGATAAATAAGAGATGAAGAAAGAATGTGCAGCTCCCTTCTTTTCAATCGTGCTTCCAATTTACAATGTCGAAAAGTACCTGAATAGATGTATTGATAGTATTTTGAAACAAGATTTCGACGATTATGAGATAATCCTTGTTGACGATGGCTCTAAGGATAGTTGTGGGCAACTTTGTGATGAATGGTCGGTAAGAAACAAGAAAATAAGAACAATTCATAAAGATAATGCTGGACTTGGATATGCAAGAAACACAGGATTAAATGCGGCTCAAGGAGAGTATATTCTGTTTTTGGATAGTGATGATTATATTCGACCTGGTATGCTTTCCAAAGTTCACAATGTTGTTTGTGAAAATGATGTTGATGCTGTGTTTTTCGGGTTTGAGAGAATTGATAAAAACGGGAAAAGCGTATTACAGTTGAAACCATGTCCTGAGAAGTGCCTCTACACTGATAAATCTGAAATCATGAATCAATTGCTTCCTGATTTTATAGCTAGAAATCCTTATACTGGTGTATCGAGAAATCTAAGAATCAGTGCATGGAATTGCTGCTTGAATAGAGACTTTTTGATAAAGAACGAATTGAGGTTTGTTTCAGAACGAGACTATATTAGTGAAGATGTGTATTTTTATATTGAACTATTTGCGTGCTTGCAAAAAGTAAGCATTATGGATGACATATTTTACTGCTATTGTCAGAATGAAGGCTCATTGACTTTTAGCTACAAAAAAGATAGATATGAAAGGTTAAAAAAATTCTATCAAGCAGTTAATGAAAAAGCTAACCTATTACACTACGATGGTCAAGTACAATTACGGCTAAACGAATCTTTTATAGCAAGTGTTATGGGTTGTTTGAAGATGGAAGTAGCTAACTGTAAAGAAGTCGGGATTAGAGAAAGCTACTGTAGAATGAAGAATATAAGCAGTGATGGATATCTTTATCAAGCGATAAAAGGTTACCCTTTAGGCAAATACGAAGGAACGTGGAAGTTTTTTGCTTGGGGAATTGTATCGAAACAATATGGATTACTATATATAGCACTGCTGCTTAAGTATATCACTCGTGGAGTGTAAAAGGAAAGGTAGAGAGATGGGGTTCAAGGAGAAAGTAAAGAAAATCTTACTGGGTAAACGATATGATTCCCATACATATATTGAATATCTAAGGAGACTAGGTATAAAAATCGGCGATGATTGCACAATTTATGTGCCGTCAAAAACGCTGATAGATGAACAATACCCGTGGATGATTACAATAGGCAATCACGTTCGTATAACAGAAGGCGTTAAGATATTAACCCATGACTATGCGTGGGCAGTTTTGAAAAAAGAAACAGGAGTCATATTAGGAGCGAGCGGAACAGTAAAAATTGGGGATAATGTGTTTATCGGAATGAACACTATTATAACCAGAAATGTTGAAATTGGTAACAATGTAATCATTGGTGCAGGGAGTGTTGTCACTTCTAGTTGTGATCACAATGGCGTGTATGCAGGTGTGCCGGCAAAACGAATTATGTCAATAGATGAATATTATGAAAAAAGAGAACGAGCACAATTCAATGAAGCCAAAAAACTTGCTGTGGAGTATTTTGATAGATATGGAAAAAGACCTGGGAAAGAAGTGTTCCATGAGTACTTTATGCTATTTGAAACGGCTGATGAGGCACAAAAAAGTGATGTATTTAGAAATAAAATCGCATTATGCAAAAATGAATTGGATACGGTTGAATACATGAGTGCACATAAAGCAATGTTTTCTTGCTATGATGCGTTTATAGAAAAATGCTTTGAGAAATGCACTGATTGCATAAAGGAACAAAGCGAATGAAGATAAAAATTTCAACAATACATGCTGTATTAGTATATTTACTTGTATTTTTTTCAACAACATATATTTCATACAATCCTATAAGGTATTTCCTCCTTGTTGTAGTAGCGATGATGATAGCATCAAATATTAAGATTTTGTCTAAGAATACTTATCGAGGACTGAATGTCGGCATAGCCTTTTTTTGTATAGCGACACTGATTGTATCGTATATTAATAGGAATGGCTACACGGATAGGAATCCGTTTTTGGCAGCTATTGTTTTTACGGCAACATTGGTGGAATTTGTGTTAACAGTGGAAATATTTTGTCAACGAGAGGAAATGCGGAATCTAATTAAGGTTTTCTATCGAATGACCCTATTGGTTGTGATAGCTACCGATTTTTTGATACTGTTTACATCTATTCATCTACAATATGGAGGAGATGTGTTTCTTGTAGGAACAAAATTTCAAGTGATTTATATGCATTTTTATCTTATTTCATTTTTCATTGCTGATAAAAATGTTAGACTGCGAACAGTTAGAGAAAGCTCACTTAATAGTGCAATTCTAGTTTTATTTTTTATAATGACAATGGCAATGTCTGCAGAATTGGGGACAGCTACTGGTATAGTGGGTACTATTGCGTTGCTGTTGTTTTTATGGCTGAATGAAAAAATTATTGGTTTCTTTTTAAGCAGCAAGGTTTTTTTTGTCGCTTTGATGGCAAGCCTGCTTTTTGCAGTGTTTGTTGAGATGATTCTTTCTAACAGCGTGGTTACATATATCATAACACAATTACTAGGTAAAGATGTCACATTAACATTTAGAACTATGATCTATTCAATGCTCCCTAATATCATGAAGGGTCGCTGGCTTTGGGGATTTGGATATGGTACGGGGTATGAAGTGTTAATGAGGCATGGAATAGTAGATGCACAGAATGGCGTATTCGATTGGATACAGCAAATAGGAATTTTAGGAACGATGCTGCTAGTTATGTGGTTATGCATTGCAATGAAACGACCGAAGAATGATTGTAAGATAAACCACAGCGATGTCAGATCGCTAACGGCGCTGATATATGTGTTTGTCTTGCTGGCGACAGTTGAAATAACATTTTCATCGGACTTTCTGGCAGCAGTTGTACTGCTTTACGGAATTAAAATGCAAAGAATTCAGGAAGGGGAAATGCTTGAATGACTTGGAAAAAAATGATAAAAAAATTATTACCTGATAAGGTAGTGTATGGTTATGAAGTGATAAGAACCGTTCCGGAATACTTGAAGGCATTAAATGTTAAGTCCCAAATTCCAGATATTAAATTCTATTCGGACGAAGAAACAGTGTCATTAATTGTCAAGGAGCGGAAATCACTTAGTCGATTTGGTGATGGAGAGTTTATGTGGATGTCAGGTGAGAGTATGGCTTCCTTTCAAGACTATTCAGCTGAGTTTGCGAGCGATTTAACTTTGGCTTTTAAAAACGATAATGAAAATTTATTAGTTGGAATTCCTCACGGAGTGTTTGATTCATCCAAATGCAACGTTTATGCGAAAATGCATTGGAGAATTATTCGTGCCAATTTTTTTTCACGACTAGTGAAATTTATGGATGTAAACAGGGTGTATAGCGATGCGAGCATAACAAGACCATATATTGATTATAGAGATAGAAATTATAGTGCCAAGATCTTCGCTTTGTTGAAAAAAATATGGGATAAAAGAGATATAGTTATCGTCGAAGGCGAAAAAACAAAGCTGGGGATGGGCAATGATTTATTTGATAATGCAAGTTCCATAAAACGAATTATTTGTCCAGCAGAGAATGCATACGAAAGAATTGAAGCCATAAAAAAGTCTATAAGATTTAATGTGGGAAAGGATACGTTGATTTTAGGGGCGTTAGGGCCGACAGCTTCTATTCTAGCGTCGCAGTTGTGTGATGAGGGATATCAATTTGTGGATATTGGACATATTGATGTTGAATATATGTGGTATCTAAGACATGCGATTTTAAGGGAAACCATTGAAGGAAAGTATGTTAATGAGAGTGGCGTGAAAACTTGTTCAGATGTGTATGATAATGATAGCACATATATCAATTCCATCATTGATAGAATCTTATCGTGATTAAAAAGTAATCTTTATGTGAAAGGGGGTAATCGTCAATGGGAAAATCAGTTTCAAGAAATTCGGCTTTTAGCATGATTAACAAAGGGTTATCCGTCGTTTTTCCTCTTGTGACGGTTTCTTATATATCACGGGTTTTAGGAGCGGCAGGAATTGGAGAAGTTTCCTCAGCACAAAACTTGGCGACTTATTTTAGCATGGCAGCTGCGCTAGGAATCCCTTCTTACGGTGTAAGAGCGATTGCTCAATCAAAAAGAGACGTAAATAGTTGTAATAAAACTTTTTCGGAACTTTTTACGATTAATTTAATATCCTCCATTATAGCAACCGTTGTATATCTTATTACAGCATTCTGTTTTAAGATTAATAATTCAAATACGACACTGACATTGATTTTCTCTAGTATTATCGTGTTCAATATCATTAATATTGAATGGGTTTATCAAGGCTATGAAGAATATGAATATATTATGATTCGTAGCTTTGTTATAAAAATAGTATCGCTTTTGTTGCTTTTTATTTTTGTCAGGAAAAAAAGTGATTTGGTTGCATATGCCTTTATTATTTGCTTCGGTAGCATTGGAAATTATGTTTTGAATTTTATCAATCTGAAAAGGTATGTGAAATTAAGTTTTTGCAATATCTCTTTGAAAAAGCACATTAGACCTATTATGACTTTTTTCGTTTCTGTTATCGCTATTGAGATATATTCTTTACTTGATGTGTCAATGCTGACAGTGATGTCTAATGCTACATGTGTAGGATACTATTCTAATTCTACGAAAATTATTAAAGCTGCTGCAAATACGTTAACAGGTATTTCCGCAGTTTTGATGCCTAGATTTAGTTATCTCTTTAGCGAGGATAATAAAAATGAGATAAAAAAGTTGTCAAGACAGTTTCTCAATGTGACTTTTTTAATATCTGTACCGTGTTGTTGCGGAATAATATTGGTCGCAGACCAAATTGTGGAAGTGCTTTTTGGTGTTGAGTTTTTGCCTGCCATTAGTACGATTAGAATTTTATCAATTCTTATTGTATTGATGCCATTGTCTGGTGGAGTTTTTTGTCAGCTGTTGCTCACTGCTGGTAAGGAAAGGAGTTATTTAGCTTGTGTCTTAATTGGAACAGTCGTCAATGCAGTATTAAATTACCTGTTAATTCCTACTTTTACACAAAACGGTGCTGCGATTGCTTCCATCATAGCTGAATTTACTGTATCCATAAGCATGATTGTAGCAACAAGAAAAACGATTAAAGTCAGTATGTGTTGTAGAGATGTTTTTTCAATATTAACATCAGCGTTCTTCATGTCGCTCACGCTTGTTTTATGCCATAAACTATTTTTGGGACAGGCTGTATGGATGAGGCTGATTGTTGAGATTGTGATAGCTGTATTGGTGTATTTTTTGTGTGTGTTTATGCTGAAAAACAGTGCTTCCATTAAAATTATCAGAATGATAAAAAATAAAACTGGTTTTTGATGGTGCTTCTATGTGGAGGGACGTTATGGGGAAAATTAAGAGAACGGATCTCGATTTGATAAGGTGTTTTGCTATTATATTTGTTATTTCTGTTCATGGCTTGTCTTACGTCGGCTTTTACGAACTTTCAAATCCATCGATTACATTATTTGTATGTCATTTGATTCGTTCTATTGTGATTATATGTGTTCCGCTTTTTTTGATTTTGACGGGATATTTAAGTGCAGAAAAAGAATATATATTGAGCTTTAAATATTTAGAAAAACCGTTTCGATTACTTGTGATATATATTGTTTGTGCATTGATATGTAGCATTCCTCAATTCATGCGGGGAGAAATTAAGTCGTTTTTTGTGGCGTTGTTCGAATTTAAAGCCGCACCTTATGCATGGTATTTAGCTATGTATTTTGGATTATATCTGATGATTCCATTTTTGAATGAGTTTATTGCTGGCAAGAATGGGGGGGAAAAAAAGTATCTTTGTTTTGATACTTTTGGTTACACTACCTACGGTTACGAATAATTGTAATTTTAATTCTTTTGAATGGTGGAATGGAAGTAAGGAACAGTCGTCACAGTTGTTTCCGAATTACTGGGATGAGTTATATCCTATAATGTACTATATGATTGGGGCATTCCTAAAACATAATGATGCGATGGCGAACAAGTTGAAAAATAAAAAGTTGCTATTTGTAGGAACGGTGTTTGTATTTGCGACAATTAATTATTTCAAAAACTATAAAACTCCTTTTTCATGGGATTGGGCGACATCATATGGGGGATATCAGTGTTTGATAATAAGTGTGATTTTTTTCTGTTTGTTACTTGGCTGGGATGTTAAAAGCAAAATAATGAGACGGACAATAAATTCAGTGGCAAAGTATTCATTTGGCATGTACTTAATATCGTGGCCGATTGATATTGTAGTATATAAAATGATAAAGATTGTGTTACCGCAATACAATCCAATACTAATTTTACCGGTTACTATTACTATTGTTTTCGTGTGCGCCTACGTTTGTTCAATTATAGTTACAAAGACGGCTGATATAATAATAGGCCAGCTGGGCTCTTTTCTGTATAAATTCAAGAATACTTGATGATAATTACAATGGTTGAAAAGTTACTGAATTTATTAATGGTATTCTTAGATGGAGTGGAAGTTGGTGTATAGTTAAAAATATGCCTTCTGAAACAGAAAAGATGAGTGAATCAAATTTAGTAATTGACTAAAAAAGAAAGAGAAAACATAATCATGAGAGCAGAGCAGAGCAGAGCAGAGCAGAGCAGAGTACGTTTATCATGGCTTGATGTATTAAAAGGTATAGGTATCATCCTTGTTGCGATAGGGCATATCTATTCTAATCAAATTTTTTTTGATTGGTTGTATTCTTTTCATATGCCGCTGTTTTTCTTGGCGGCTGGCTGGGTATATAAAGAAAAAACAGTTTTAACAGACATTAAGCGAAGAATCCAAACTATTGTTATTCCGTATTTCTCATTCGGTTTTCTGGTTCTTATCTATTGGCAATTGATTGAGAGAAAATTCCGGGATTCGGACATGAGTTTTCTGGATGCGCTGGTCGGTCTATTCTCAGGTTGTTATAATAATCTGGATTTTAATATCCACTTATGGTTTTTGCCATGCTTCTTTGTGACAGTAGTTCTGTTCAATGTACTGGTTAAGCTGAGCGGCAAGAAAATTGCTTATATTGTTTCTGCTCTAATGAGTTTGATCTATATTATGCTCCCAATGCCAGAGTTCCCTTGGGGCTTCAACCGGGTATTCAAATACATAGGCTTCTATGCTGTTGGTACTGCATTGGCAGGAAGAAAAGTAGAGGTTATGGATAAGAAATTAGAAGCAGGAATATCGGCGGCAGTTCTGTTTGGACTGAACTTCTTTCTGTCTTTCTGCAACTTAACCACAGGAATCATGTGGTTTGTAACAGCTTTTATTGGGGTGGTTGCTGTAATTCTGATTTCTCAACTTGTCAACGAAAATAAAATTTTACAATACTTAGGTCGAATCTCTTTAATCATTCTCTGTATTCACGGTCCGGTGTATCGAATCGTGGTAAAAATTGTGTCAATTCCGCTGCATATGGGAACAGATGTAGTGAGAGAAAACTTCCTACTGGCTATGGTAGTGGTAGTCTTTACGATGGCAATATGCAGTATGGCATATGAGGCTGTTGTAGGAGTTGCGCCATGGATGGTGGGAAAGAAAAAAGTAAAGGAATAACGAAAAATGGGAAAGTATTTTGGAACCGATGGCTTCCGTGGTGAGGCCGGAATCACTTTAACAGCCGACCATGCCTACAAGGTAGGCCGTTTTCTCGGTTGGTACTATAATGCTCTTCGTGAGCGTAACAACGACCATGAGCCTGCCCGTATCGTCATCGGTAAGGACACGCGCCGCAGCTCCTACATGTTTGAATATAGTCTGGTGGCTGGCCTGACGGCTTCTGGTGCAGATGCTTATCTGCTCCATGTCACCACCACCCCGTCCGTGGCTTATATTGCTCGTGTGGATGACTTCGACTGCGGCATTATGATTTCTGCCAGCCACAATCCCTACTATGATAACGGCATTAAGCTGATTGACTGCTACGGCGAGAAAATGCCCGAGGAAATCCTGCTGCTGGTAGAGGACTACATTGACGGAAAGCTCCATGTATTTGATAAGGACTGGCCGGAACTGCCTTTTGCTCATCGTGAGCATATCGGCTGCACTGTGGATTATGTGGCCGGACGCAACCGTTACATGGGTTATCTGATCTCTCTGGGTATCTATTCCTTCAAGGGTATCAAGGTTGGTCTGGACTGCGCTAATGGTAGTTCCTGGAACATCGCAAAGAGCGTGTTCGATGCGCTGGGTGCTGACACCTATGTCATAAACAACAAGCCGAATGGCCTGAACATCAACAATAACGCTGGCTCCACCCACATCGAAGGCCTGCAGAAGTTCGTGGTAGAGAACGGGCTGGATGTCGGTTTTGCCTTTGATGGCGATGCTGACCGCTGCTTGTGCGTGGACGAGAAGGGAAATGTCATCACTGGCGACCATATCCTGTATATCTATGGCTGCTATATGAAAGAGCGTGGCAAGCTGCTGACCAATACTGTGGTTACGACTGTCATGTCCAACTTTGGTCTGTACAAAGCGTTTGATGAGCAAGGTATCGGTTACGCCAAGACTGCTGTGGGCGACAAGTACGTATACGAGTACATGGCGAAGAACGGCTGTCGTATCGGTGGTGAGCAGAGTGGTCATATCATCTTCTCCAAATATGCCAGCACCGGCGATGGTATCTTAACCAGTCTGAAGATGATGGAAGTCATGCTGGCTAAGAAGAAGCCGATGAGCGAGTTGGCGGCACCGCTGAAGATCTATCCGCAGGTGTTGGAGAATGTTCGTGTGACCGATAAGAAGGCTGCACAGAATGATCCTGCTGTGCAGGAAGCCGTGTCTAAGGTT
>Ga0079226_10003313_pt1 | contig 12355 bp, 10 predicted proteins | sample Poulit2014_FD_76345 | JGI IMG/M metagenome (GOLD analysis project Ga0079226, IMG submission 76345) | Agricultural soil microbial communities from Georgia to study Nitrogen management - Poultry litter 2014 | ecosystem: Environmental > Terrestrial > Soil > Agricultural land | place: USA: Georgia... | reverse complement strand
ATGGAAGTGTTACGGAATGGCAAGAAGCGCACCTTAAAGGTGGTGGTAGAAGCCATGGAAAATGAAACAGCAGCAACGGTTGGCTCCAACGCAAAAGAGGAGGCTTCACGTGAAGCTGTGTTAGGCCTACAAGTGGAAGCATTAACCGCTGAAGAGCGCAAAAAACTAGATATTGAAGAAGGTGTGCGTGTGTTGGAAGTGGGCAAAGGCCCTGCCGCCAATGCGGGCGTGCGCCGTGGTGATGTGGTGCGCAGCGTTAATAACCAGCCGGTTAATTCCGCTGAAGATTTAGAGCGCGTAGCAAAGGATCTGCCGAAAGAAACTTGGGTGCCCCTGTTGGTGCAACGAGGTGAATACCCCATGTTCCTTGCTATAAAAGTGGAAAAATAAGCCGTTTTAGCACACTATGTAAGGGGCGTCGGCAACGATGCCCCTTTTTTCTTGGCTAATTCTACGTAAATCACCACTATTAGTGTTTAAACAATGCACTAAAATGAGAAAATCGAGTAGAATAGCCTCCCATTATTTTAGGAATGCGACATTTCTGTGACTGATATCAGCCATATTCGTAACTTTTCCATTATTGCTCACATTGACCATGGTAAATCTAGCCTTGCAGACCGCTTTATTCAGGTATGCGGTGGCTTAGAAGAGCGCGAGCAACAAGACCGTGTGCTCGATTCTATGGATCTCGAGCGTGAGCGTGGTATTACCATTAAGGCACAAAGTGTGACCTTGTACTACAAGGCACGTAACGGCGAAAAATACCAGCTTAACTTCATTGACACCCCCGGCCACGTAGACTTCGCCTACGAAGTTTCCCGCTCGCTAGCAGCTTGTGAAGGTGCTTTGCTTGTGGTGGATGCAGCCCAGGGCGTAGAAGCACAATCAGTAGCTACTTGTTATACCGCCATCGAACAAGATCTCGAAGTACTGCCAGTACTGAATAAGATCGATTTGCCCCAAGCAGAGCCTGAGCGCGTAAAAGGTGAAATCGAAGATGTTATCGGGATTGATGCATCGGAAGCCTGTGAAGTGAGTGCTAAATCGGGCATCGGTATCGAAGATTTGCTAGAAGAGCTGGTGGCCAAAATTCCCGCACCACAAGGCAGCCGCGATGCAGATTTGCAATGTTTAATCATCGACTCCTGGTTTGATAACTACCTCGGCGTAGTGTCACTCGTGCGCGTGGTGGAAGGTAGCATGAAAAAAGGAGACCGCATCACGATTAAATCCACAGGGCAAAGCCATGTGCTCAGTGATATCGGTATTTTTACTCCAAGAAGAGAAGAAACTGGAATCCTGCAAGCAGGCGAAGTGGGTTGGATTACCGCTAGCATTAAGGATATTCAAGGCGCCCCAGTGGGCGATACCATTACTTCTGCACGAGCAGAAGATGTACCAGCGCTACCAGGTTTCCAACAGGTAAAGCCGCAAGTATATGCTGGCATGTTCCCCACGGGTGCTGATGAGTACGAGGATTTTCGTGAGGCATTATCACGCCTCGCTTTGAACGACGCCTCTTTGTTCTATGAGCCAGAAACCTCTGATGCCTTAGGGTTTGGTTTCCGCGTAGGTTTTTTAGGCATGCTGCACATGGAGATCATTCAAGAGCGCCTAGAGCGTGAATATGATCTGGATTTAATCACTACCGCGCCCACAGTGGTGTATGAGCTGCTGTTATCAGATGGCAGCACCATATATGTGGATAACCCTTCAGATTTGCCCGAAGGCAACGTGGTGGAAGAGTTCCGTGAGCCCATAGCGCGTGTGAACATATTGGTGCCACAAGATTATGTGGGTAACGTGATTACCTTGGCCATGGAGCGCCGTGGTGTGCAAAAAAACATGGTGTATCACGGTAACCAAGTATCGCTCACGTACCATATCCCCATGGCTGAAGTGGTGATGGATTTCTTCGACCGCTTAAAATCTGTGAGCCGTGGTTACGCCTCTTTAGAATATGCGTTTGATCGTTTCGAAGCGGCGAAATTAGTGCGCGTGGATGTGTTGATTAATGGCGACAAAGTAGATGCTCTCGCCATGATTTGCCATACAGACCAAGCCCTTTACCGTGGCCGTTTGCTGGTGGAAAAAATGCAAGAGCTGGTGCCGCGCCAAATGTACGACGTGGCCATTCAGGCAGCGATAGGCAGCAAGATTATTGCGCGTACCAACGTAAAAGCCTTACGTAAGAACGTATTGGCCAAGTGTTACGGTGGTGACGTGAGCCGTAAGAAGAAGCTGCTTGAAAACCAGAAGAAAGGTAAAAAACGCATGAAGCAAGTAGGTAGTGTGGAAATCCCGCAAGAAGCGTTTTTAGCCGTGTTGAAGGTGGGCGAATAATGAATATAGATATTGGCTTCTGGTTAAGCCTAGCTGTTGTTATAGGGTTAGTGTTTTGGGGAGCCGATAAGCTTTTTCATTTGTGCGAGAAAGGCCCGAAAGCCATTAAAGATACGGTGGAATTCACCAACTCCATGTTGCCAGTGTTCTTCGTGGTGTTGGTGATTCGCTCTTTTATTGTAGAGCCTTTCACTATTCCTTCGGGTTCTATGATTCCAAGTTTAGAAGTGAATGATTTTATTCTAGTGAATAAATTCAGCTATGGTTTGCGCCTGCCTGTGACGAATACAAAAATTGTTTCCGTGGGCGAGCCGAAGCGCGGCGATATTATGGTGTTTCGCTATCCGGTGAATCCCAAGCAAAACTTTATTAAACGCGTGGTAGGGCTTCCAGGCGACATAGTGGAGCAGCGCGACGGGCGCCTTTACATCAATGGTGAAGTGGTGCCACAAAAGGAATTGTCGCAGCAGCGTCGTGGTGCCATTCGCGAACGTCAGCTAATAGAAACCATAGATGGCCACCCTCATTTAGTGCGCCAAGAGTGGGTGCCGCATTACGCGGGTGGTTGGCAACAACGCACCGCTAATGGTGTGTGGGAAGTGCCTGCAGGCCACTATTTTGGTATTGGCGACAACCGCGATAATAGTAGCGACAGCCGCTTCTGGGGCTTTATCCCAGAAGACCATATTGTTGGCCGTGCCATGGGTATTTGGATGCACTGGAAGCCTATTTTTTCTGTGCCCAAATTCCATCGTAACTGGGCCATCGACAAAGTAGCTAACGACACAAAGACAGACGAGTGACTACACCCCTGAATGCGTTAATACGACGTCTTGGTTATACCTTCCACCAAGAAGAGCTGCTTGTGCAAGCGCTCACTCATCGCAGTGCCGATAAAAAAACAAACAACGAACGCCTTGAGTTTTTGGGTGATGCCCAACTAGGGCTCATGGTGGCTCGTTGGTTGTTTGATCAATTTCCAGAAGCTGGAGAAGGGCAGCTGACCCGCATGCGTGCCAAGCTGGTGCGTGAAGCGACGCTAGCTGAAATAGCTACCGAACTGAACATTGGCGAGCATTTATTATTGGGCCCCGGCGAGTTGAAAAGTGGTGGCCGGCGCCGCGCCTCTATTTTGGCAGATGCCCTTGAAGCGATTATTGGTGCTATATTGCTCGATGGTGGAGAGCAGGTTTGTGTGCACACTGTGCACCAGTGGTATACCGAGCGATTAGCACACATTACTCCAGCGACAGCTAAGAAAGATGCGAAAACCTCTTTGCAAGAATGGTTGCAGGGGCGCCAATTTGTTACCCCACAATACAAAGTGGTGGCTTCGCGCGGCTCAGCGCCTTACCAAGAATTCGATGTGGAGTGTTTTTTGCCAGATCAACAACAATCTTTTGAAGCCACCGGCACAAGTCGTCGCCGCGCTGAACAAGAAGCAGCTAAGCTAGCAGTAGCTTGGTTGAAGGAGCAAGATTTATGACAGCTACTCGTTGCGGAGTGGTGGCCTTTATAGGGCGTCCAAACGTGGGTAAGTCCACGTTGATGAACCATTTAATTGGTCAAAAAATTAGCATTACCTCGCGTCGTCCACAAACCACGCGGCACCGTATCCATGGCATTCTTACGCGCGATGATTATCAAATTGTTATCGCCGATACGCCGGGTATCCAAGAAGAAGAACAGCGCGCGCTCAATAAAGCCATGAACCAAACCGCTTATCAAGCGTTGGCAGGGGTGGATATTATCTGCTTCACCGTGGATGCCTTGAAGTGGAACCAAGGGGACGAGTACGTATTATCTTTATTAGAAGGGCTGTCTGTACCCGTATTTTTGGTGATCAATAAAGTAGATACGTTGGAGGACAAAAACGCTCTTTTGCCTCACATTCAAATGTTGCAGAAAAAGCGTGATTTTGCCGAAGTTATCCCTGTGTCTGCTTTGGGGGGGCAGAATCTTGATGCGCTAGAAAAGGCGCTACAACAAAGGCTACCTGAAGGCCCGTTTTTGTACGACGAAGACGATATCACCGACCGTAACTTGCGTTTTTTAGCGGCAGAAATGATCCGCGAAAAAATATTTCGTCAACTCGGTGATGAATTGCCGCACCAAATGACGGTGGAAGTGGAGTTGTGGGAAGATGGCCCACGAGTGACGCATATATCAGCTTCTATTCTGGTGGAGCGCACGGGGCAGAAAAAAATCCTCATCGGCACCAATGGCGACCGTGTTAAGAAAATTGGCACCGACGCCCGCAAAGAAATTGAGCAGCTTATTGGCCGTAAAGTGATGTTGCGCTTATGGGTGCGTGTGCGCCGCGGTTGGTCTGATGATGAGAGAGCGTTGCGCTCCTTAGGGTATGTGGACAGCCAACAGTAACTTACAGCTGGCGTGGGTATTGCACCGCAGAGCATACCAAGATACCGGCCTCATTCTTGAGTTGCTAACGAGCCAGTATGGCCGGGTGGGCGTGGTGGCACGAGGCGGCAGAAAGAACCCACTCCTGCAGCCCTTTCAACCTTTATTAGTACAATTGCATGGCCGTGGCGATTTATTAAGCCTGCGGCATTACGAAGCCGCTGCTGGCGCCGTGGCCTTAACTGGCACAGCTTTATACTGCGGCATTTACTTGAACGAGTTGTTGCTGCGTTTATTGCACCGTCACGATAAGCAGCCAGCTTTGTTAACGCCTTATGCGAATGCGCTTGAAGCCTTAGCCGAGAAAGAACAGCCGCCTGATGTGATATTGCGTGAGTTCGAATTGCTGTTATTAGCCCAGTTAGGGTATGCCGTAGATTGCAGCCACGATGCACAAGGGCAGGCGCTGCAAACAGCACAGCGTTATGCTTGGTATGCAGAAATAGGGTGGCAACCCGCACAACAGGGTTGGCTAGGGGAAGATATTCTAGCCCTTGGGCAACGGCAATGGAGCGCCTCCACACGGCGTGCCGCCCGTGATATGTTGAGAGCCATTTTGGCCTCTCATATCGGCGACAAACCCTTACAAAGTAGGCAATTATTCTTAGCACAATCCAGTGGTAAAAAAGTATAGGAAAGCATTATGAAAAGAGTTTTATTAGGCGTAAACATTGATCACGTGGCCACTTTGCGCCAAGCGCGTGCAGGTGTAGAACCAGAACCTATTCAGGCGGCTTTATTAGCAGAAGAGGCCGGCGCAGATGGTATTACCGTTCACTTACGTGCAGACAGACGCCACATTGTTGATCGCGATGTGGAATTGCTTATGGAAACCATTCAAACACGTATGAATTTAGAAATGGCAGCCACTGAGGAAATGCTTACTATCGCTGAGCGCGTGCGCCCACAGCATATTTGTTTGGTGCCTGAAAAACCTGAAGAAATTACCACTGAAGGTGGCCTTGATGTGTTAGGTAATTTCGAGCAATTGAAGGCAGCTACCACCCGCCTAAAAGAGGGCGGCATGCAAGTGGCCTTCTTCATTGATGCTATTCCAGAGCAAATTGAAGCGGCAGTAGCCTGTGGTGCTGAAGCCATTGAGATTCATACAGGCCACTACGCCAAAGCGAAAAACCCCAAAGAGCAAGAAGAAGCTTTCCGTCAAGTACGCAACGGCCTAGATATCGGCTTAGAAAATGGTTTGATTGTGAACGCCGGCCACGGATTGAACTACCACAACGTACACGCCATCGCTGCTTTACCTGGCATTAATGAATTGAACATTGGCCATGCAATTGTGGCCCGTTCTGTGTTTACTGGCCTGCCAGAAGCAGTAGCACGCATGCGTAAACTCATTGATGAAGCCGTGTTAATGTCGTGATTATTGGCGTTGGCACCGATATTGTTGAAGTAAAACGAATGGAAGCCGCCTTGGCCCGCCGCGGGGAAGCCTTGGCACGTCGCTTGTTGCATCCTGAAGAATTTAGCCTATGGCAAGAAAAACAGGCCTCAGCAGCTTGGTTAGCCAAACGTTTTGCCGCTAAAGAGGCGCTTTTGAAAGCCCTTGGTACGGGCCTTGGGCGTGGTTTAAGTTGGCAGCACATGTGTGTGCTGCCCAATGCGTTTGGCAGGCCCGAAGTAACCTGGGATAGCGCCGTGCTGCAGCATTTGCCCTCAATGCATTTGGGGCAGTTGCGCACGCACCTTAGTATTTCTGATGAGCGCGATTACGTGCTCGCTTTTGCGGTGCTCGAACAGTTAGAGGTCAGCGGCTAAGAAGTCGTCAATGGCCTCTAATAGTTGTGCCAAAAGCTGTTGCAACACTTCAGCGTTATGTTGTTTCTTCAAAGCGGTTTCCAGTGCCTCTGCGGCATTTTCCACCAAAGTGGCACCTGAATAGCGGCAGCCACCGTGCAATTTATGCACCTTTTCTAGTAACCCTTCCCACTCCTGCTCGGCCCCTAACTGTGCCAAAGGCTCGCGCTCTATTTGTAAATCTTGCCGTAACAGTGTTTGCAGCTCTGCAGCAAGTTCAGCGCTGCCACCGGCCCGCTGAATGGCCAAAGCGTTATCCCAAACGGATGCTGTAGTGGTGGTTAGCCATTTGTGTACCATATGTAATAAATCTTCTTGGCTAGCGGGTTTAGCCAAATAGTCAGTAAATCCACTTTGCAGCAAGAGTTGTTTTTCTTCATCAAGAGCATGAGCGGTGAGCGCAATAATCGGCAGAGGGTCGCCAGTTTCTTGTTGGCGCCATTGCTTCACTGTGTCACGGCCATCTAAATAAGGCATTTGAATATCCATAAACACCAAATCGTAGGATTCTTTGGCTAAAGCGTCGAGGGCCTCAATACCATTGGTGGCGGTGTGCACATGGATGTTGGCTTGGCTTAAGAAAGTAGTTATTAAGCGTAAATTGGTAGGGTGATCATCCACAGCCAAAATAGTAATGGGCTCGTTTATGGTGGGTTCGGCACGGCTAGATGTGACAGTGTTGGCCAAGAGGGGTTGTTGTTGCGTTAGTGTGAGCAAGTGCTGATAAAGCCCTTCTTGTGTAGCCGGTTTATTGAGAACTAAGTAAGGCACTGTAGGTAGTGCTGCCAACGCCGTTTCCACCCGTTCGGCAGAATTGCACAAAAACAGAGTAGGTAGCTGCTCTTGGTGCAGCCACTGCACCCATTGGTTAAATGTATTGTTACGATGAGGTTCAGGCGCCAAGCCCCAAACAACCGCATCAAAGGATGTTTTCGTGTTGCTTTGTTGGAAGGTTTCTAAGTTAGCAAAAGCATGAACATCTACGCTCCAGCTTTTTAATGTTTGGGCGAGCGATAAACGAGTACTTTTATGGGGTTCGATAAGCAGTACCGATAAGTGTGGTAGTGGCTCATAGATATTGTGGGCAGGCGCTTCTGGATCGAGGCGTAGCTTCACGGTAAACCAGAAAACAGCACCCTCATCGCTGTTGGAGGCGCCTATTTCACCCTGCATTTCCTCTACGATGCGTTTGCAAATGGCAAGGCCCAACCCGGTGCCGGCTGTTTGCTTGCGGCTGCCTTGGTCTAGTTGTGTGAAGGCATCAAATAACGCGTGTTGTTGGGTTAAATCAATACCAGGCCCCGTGTCGCTCACCGAAAAGCTAATCGTAACGTGGGATTGATGTTCTGCTTCAATCATCACGCGCACCACCACAGCGCCTTTGTGTGTGAATTTCACTGCATTACTAATAAGGTTTGTGAGCACCTGGCGAAGGCGGAAGCTGTCGCCGATGAGTGCCACCGGCACATCAGAATAAATCAGAGTGGCTTGTTCAATAAACTTCTCCCTCGCTAGCGGCGCCATAAGCGCTTGGGCTTCTTCAACCAGTGTAACAAGGTTGAAACTACGGTGGGTCAGTTGTAATTTCCCTGCCTCTATGCGCGAAAAATCTAAGATATCGTTGATGATTGCAAGCAGTATTTCCGAAGAGGTAAGCACCGTTTTCACATATTCTTCTTGCCGCGTGTTGAGGCCAGAAGCTAGGAGTAATTCGGCAAAACCAATAATGCCGTTGAGCGGCGTACGAATTTCGTGGCTCATATTAGCCAGGAAGTCGGATTTCACTTGGCTAGCGTGAATGGCCTGCTTACGCGCTAAATCCAGTTCAATGTTTTGAATTTCAATGGTTTCAAGGGTTTCGCGCAAATCCATGCTGGCTTGGTCCACGCGCAGTTGCAGTTCATCCCGAGAGCCTTCCTGTGCCTTTACCATGGCGTTAATGGCATCTTGAAGATGCCGTAGCTCCCCTCTTGCATCCGTTTCTAAACGCACGGATAAATCGCCCTCGCGCACCTGGTTTATCGCAGCAGTGAAATCATTGACAGGGTCAATAAAGCGCCGGCTGAGGAGTAAAGCGGGCAGCAGAGTAAATAAAGTAATAGCACCAAGGGTTAGAATGAGAATGAGCAACGTTTCAAGAATATCGATGCGTTGTTGAGTGCGGGCAAATTCTATCTCAAGCATGGCATCGTTATGGGAGGTGGGCCGTTGCCACCGGTATGTTTTGTTGCTCACTAAACGGACGAGGTTTGCCTCAATGTTTTCTGTACGGGGCTGCTCCATGGCGATCATTCTTGGGCCCGCATGTAAAAAGGTTTCGCCATGGCGCATCAAACGAGCGGCGCGCACATCTTTTTCGTTGAACATTTGTAGAAACACAGGGCGTACATGTGCTTCATTCAACAAGGGCAGTGCGGATAACTGTGCTTCGTAGCTAGTCATAATCATGCGCTGCATGTCTAGGCCTGTTTTGTGTGCCTCGTGGATACGATTAAACATCACGAAGCTACCCAGCGCTAAAGAGGCCAAGACCACGGGAGTGGCAATGAATAAGGCAATGCGGTTGCGGAAATTCACAGGTAATTACCTAAGGTTAAGCGGGTTTAGCTGCAGTTTAATGAGAAACACTGTCAGTATCTTCATTTACTGTTAATCTTATGCCCAAGTTTAAACCATTATGAAGAGGCTAAGATGAGTTTTTCCACCATTGAAAGCGTAGTGGGTAATACGCCATTAGTGAAATTGCAACGCATGGGACAGCACCGCAATAATACAATTTTATTAAAGTTAGAGGGCAACAACCCCGCTGGCTCAGTGAAGGACAGGCCCGCTTTAAACATGATTATGAAAGCAGAGCAGCGTGGCGATATTAAGCCTGGAGATACCCTGATTGAAGCCACTAGCGGTAATACAGGTATCGCATTAGCCATGGCTGCGGCCATGCGCGGTTACAAAATGATTCTTTTGATGCCAGCTAATTCCACGCAAGAACGCCAAGATTCCATGGCAGCTTATGGAGCAGAGCTTATTTTAGTGTCAGAAGAGGAAGGTGGCATGGAAGGCGCACGCGACATTGCTGCGCAAATGCAAGCAGATGGTAAAGGCTTTTTATTAGATCAGTTTTCTAACCCTGATAACCCCTTAGCACACTATGAAACCACTGGGCCTGAAATTTGGCGCGACACGCAAGGCGCCATTACCCATTTCGTTTCATCCATGGGTACCACTGGTACTATTATGGGCGTGTCTAAATATTTAAAAGAGCAGAACGAGCAAATACAAATTGTTGGCATGCAACCCCAAGATGGCTCTAATATTCCGGGTATACGTCGTTGGCCTCAGGCTTATTTGCCCAGTATTTATGATGCAAGCCGCGTGGATAAAGTGCTCGATGTAAGCCAAGCTGAAGCAGAAGAAACCATGCGCCGTTTAGCCCGCGAAGAAGGCATAAGCTGTGGCGTATCATCTGGCGGTGCTGTGGCAGGAGCTTTGCGCTTGTCGGAAGAACTTGAAAATGCAGTGATTGTGGCCATCGTGTGCGACCGCGGTGACCGTTACCTTTCCACCGGTGTTTTCCAGCCTAAATAACAAGGTTATAACTACCTGAGTAAGCGGCTTGCACACTGCCTTAAGTTGGGGCAGTGTATGCCGCTCATTTTTACTAGAGTGATAAGTTTATGGCACGTCGTCGTTCGCGCCGCCAGCGTTTACCGCAAGACGCTGTGCGCATTGATATTGAAAGCATGAGCCATGAAGGCCGTGGTATTGCACGTAAAGAAGGCAAAACCATCTTCATCGATAATGCGCTTACGGGTGAAGAAGTAATGTTTCGCTACAGCTCCCAGCGTAAAAATTATGATGAAGGGTATGCCGAAGAAATTTTAGTGCCCAGTGCTGAGCGTGTGGAGCCTCCTTGTGCTTATGCGCAATTGTGCGGAGGCTGCAGTTTGCAGCACATGGATACGGAAGCGCAGTTGCGTTTTAAGCAAAGTGTGTTAGCTGAACAACTAGAACGGTTTGGAGGCGTGCAACCAGAAAGATGGTTAGAGCCGTTGCGTGGGCCAAGTTTGGGTTATCGCACTAAGGCACGCTTAGGTGCGCGTTATGTGGGGCCTAAAGAAACCACCTTGATCGGCTTTCGTGAAAAGCGCAGTAATTTTTTAGCCGATATGCAAAGTTGTGAAGTGTTGGTGCCAGAAGTGGGGCACCACTTAATGGCGTTGCGCGAACTACTTAATGGGCTAGAAGCTAAACACCGTATTCCGCAGATTGAAGTGGCTGCTGATGAGGATACCGTGGCCTTGATTTTCCGCCACATGGACCCACTTTCACCGGAGGATTTTACTGCTTTGGTGGAGTTTTGCCGTGCGCGTGAATGGCACTGTTATTTACAGCCAAAAAGCGAAGATAGCGTACATAGAGTGTGGCCAGAAGAAGGCGCGGAGCGGTTGCACTTTACGCACCCTGCCTACGATTTAACCATGGCTTTTCATCCGAAAGATTTCACCCAAGTGAATATGGCGATCAACCAAGCAATGGTACCGCTAGCTATTGAGTTGCTTGGGGTGGAGAAGCACCATCGTGTGCTCGATTTATTCTGTGGGCTGGGTAATTTCACCTTACCGCTTGCCACGCAAAGCGCGCATACCGTGGGCGTGGAAGTGAGTGAAGCCATGGTGCAGCGCGGCTATGAAAACGCGCGCGCTAATAATATCGACAACGTTGCTTTTCACGCTTGGGATTTGCAGCAAAGTGTGGAAGGGCAAGAATGGGCAGCGCAACCTTTTGATCGTGTGCTGCTAGATCCACCGCGCAGTGGTGCGTTAGAAATGGTGCCCATTTTGCCAAAGTTTGGCGCAGAAAAAATTGTTTATGTGTCTTGTAATCCGGCCACGTTGGCACGTGATGCAGGTGAACTTAAGGCACACGGTTATCATCTTGTTGCAGCGGGAGTGATGGATATGTTCCCACATACCTCTCATGTGGAATCCATCGCCTTGTTCGAGCGTCGCTAGTTTTCAAAGGAGAGAAGTGTGGTTACGGTGCGTCGTCTTCAGCCATTATCGGGGCAATATAGCGATTTACCGGCCTGGATAAGCAGTGTTGCACAGCGTTGTGTAGGCACAGATGAAGCCATGATGGCAAAAGCCTGTGAGATAGCTGCTGAATGTGAACGTCTTGGTGAGGAAGAGGGCACGAGTTGGCCTTACGGTATTGGCTGTTTCCGCATTGGATTGGAAATGGTTTATGTACTTGCCGACCTCAAAGTAGACGGAGAAGCCTTGCCGGCAGCGCTCTTGTATCGTTCAGTACGTGAAGATCGGCTGAGCCTTGAGCGCGTGAAAAAGGAGTTTGGGCAAGCCACCGCCACTTTGGTGGAAGGTGTGCTACGGATGGCAGCCATCAGTTCCATCATTACTCCCAGTAGAAAACCTGTGCTCGGCCAGCAAGAAGGCCAGCTCGATAACGTGCGTAAAATGCTCGTTAGTTTGATTGATGATGTGCGTGTGGCATTGCTGAAGCTCGCAGAGCGAACAGTGATTTTACATGCGCTGACGGAAGCAGAGCCAGAGCGGCAGCAAAAGGTGGCCATTGAAATTTTCGATATCTACGCCCCTTTAGCGCACCGTTTAGGGATTGGGCATTTGAAGTGGGAATTAGAAGACCTATCTTTCCGCTACTTGCAGCCCGGCCCTTACAAACGCATTGCCAAGTTACTGGATGAGCGCCGTATTGATCGTGAAAAAGATATTGAAAGTATCATCGAGAAGCT
>Ga0079226_10003312_pt1 | contig 12355 bp, 11 predicted proteins | sample Poulit2014_FD_76345 | JGI IMG/M metagenome (GOLD analysis project Ga0079226, IMG submission 76345) | Agricultural soil microbial communities from Georgia to study Nitrogen management - Poultry litter 2014 | ecosystem: Environmental > Terrestrial > Soil > Agricultural land | place: USA: Georgia... | reverse complement strand
CTATAATTATACCAATAATCGTACCAATGACATTTAAAATCACATCATCTATGTTTGATGTACGTCCAATAGGAAAAATAAATTGTAGTGTTTCTATTAAGCAAGAAACACCCATCCCTATTAGTGATACTAGAAGTTCTTTTCTTAACACCAAGTACATAAAGAAACCGAACGGCATAAATAGCACGATGTTCATGATGATGTTATTAAAAATAGCTTCTCGTGTTGCATAGTCTAACATGTCTCTAATGGTTGAGAATGGTGTTAAATTCAAAGAATGACTTTCTATTGAAGTTGGCATCATCGTTACTAAGAACATGCCTAGGAGTGTCACGACGAGTCCAAAATAAGTACTAAACTGTAAGATGCGTTTAAAATTATTCAGCTTATATCCCATTTTATAGTTGATATACAACAATATAAATAAAAAAATCATCACTGCAATAATAAAAATTGGGATAATTGGTTTAAATGCTTCTAATAAAGTCTGCAAGGTCTTTCTCCAATCTATATATCTAAAAACTATATCATAAATTATGGTAAACTGAAAACAACTTAAAGGAGTGAACTGCATGGGACTATCTATTAATAACCTCACGATGGTATTTAATGAACACACTGCTGTTGATGACATATCACTGCATGTTGAAGAAGGAGAAATGTATGGGTTCTTAGGAGGAAATGGTGCGGGTAAAACGACTACTTTCCGTATGATTTTAAATTTACTCAAACCTACTAAAGGGTCCATCACATGGAATGATACACACATCAACTATGATGTAACAGATATGATTGGGTATTTGCCTGAGGATCGCGGGTTACATCCAAAACTCACTGTACAAGAGCAAGTGACATACCTTGGACGTCTTAAAGGCATGAGCCAAAAGGACGCACTAGAGGCTTTAAAATACTGGTTAGACCGCTTTGATGTTTCAGAGAATCTCAACAAGAAGATCGGAAGTTTATCAAAAGGGAATCAACAAAAGATTCAACTGATTGCTTCTATAATCCATAATCCGAAACTCATTATTTTAGACGAACCATTCTCAGGGCTTGACCCAGTAAACGTTGAGTTATTAAAAGAAGCCGTTCTTGAACTCAATAAAAATGGAGCAACAATTATCTTTAGTTCTCACAGAATGGAGCACGTAGAAGAACTGTGTGAATCCATCTGTATTTTGAATAAAGGTAAGCAAGTCTTAAGTGGAAAAATCTCGGACATTAAGCGCTCATACAAAGAAAAGCGCATGACGATTACTGGTGAACATGACCTCGCATTCTTAGAGAATGCTCCTGGAGTTCTTGAATACACTAAAAAGAATGACACAGTCACACTTAAGATTGCAGAAGAGTCTTACGCAAAAGATATATACGAGACAATCTCTTCAATTGGATATTTCAAAAAGATTAGTGTCGAAGACCCTACCCTTAACGAAATATTCATAGAGAAAGTAGGTAGAAAATAATGAATAAATTTTTTATGATTTTAGGAAGTGCCTATAAGCAGAAAGTAAAATCAAAAGCGTTTATTTTCACTACATTGATCACTGTCGCAATTATCTTTTTAGGATTTAACTTTAATGTCATTATCGATATGTTTAATAAGTCTGAAGAGATTGAAACGATTACTGTAGAGGCTGAACCAGAGTTAAAAGAAGGATTTGAGATGTTATTGCCAAATCACTCAGAGACGATTAAAGTCACCGATGATTCTACAAATATTCTAACGATTGAGCGAGATAAAAACACGCTCACTTCTCTGATCAACACAGAAGTTGAACTGTCATCAGACGATAAAAATGCGATTCAAAACACACTCGATCAGCTTCATCAAACATTAGTAATGCAAGAGAACAACATCAATCCTGAAGCAATCGCAGAGTTAAACACAAAAACTGATTTGACTGAAAAGACGGCAGATGAAGATGCACCTAAGAGTGGATTCGATGATATCAATCCAGCAAACATGGTGATTATGTATATCACGCTGATGCTCATGTTCTTCATTATTATTGGGTATGCTGGACAAGTCGCGAATGATATTGCGCAGGAAAAATCATCTCGCGTCATTGAAATGATCGTATCTAGTGTGTCCCCAACGACTCACTTGGTTGCGAAAGTATCTGCAATAATTTTAAGTGCATTGACCCAGATTTTAGTGTTCCTGATTGGTGGATATATTGCATTTAAGACGAGTAATATTAATGAAGCGGTTCAAAAGTTTGATCTTGAATTTAGTGATAATACGGTTTCGATTATCATTATTTGTATCATCTATATGCTTCTAGGGTTACTTCTGTATTTATCACTTGCAGCGATGTTAGGAAGCTTCGTCTCTAGAATGGAAGACTTGCAACAAAGCATTATGCCACTGACATTCTTAAGTATCGGTGGGTTCTACATTGCGATGTTTAGTATTGCGACACCTGGAACATTACTTGTAAAATTATCCAGTTACTTCCCATTCTTTACGCCATACGTGATGCCTCTACGAATGATAGACCCAGACACTTCGTTGACAGAACAGTTTATTGGAATAATTATTATGATTATTTCAATCGTACTTATTATCTGGCTCACAACATATATTTATAAACGCAGTATTTTACTCACAGAAGGCGGTATGATTAAATCAATCAAAAAAATATTTAAGAAATAAAAAAAGACTGTCATACAAAAGTATGACAGTCTTTTGCTTTAATTATAATATCCGAATCCGAGTGCGCCTAACTCTGAAAATTCTTTAAAGCCAAGTGATTTGTAAAACCCTTTTGTTTTTTCTGAGTTTTCTGTTGTAAGTACAATTTGTCTGCATTTCCGCACTCTTTCTAAAGTCATTTCCATAAGTGCTTTTCCAATACCGTGTCGTTGATAGTCTGGATGTACTAAAATATCTTGGATATAAGCAATGTATACAACATCGCCTACTACTCGAACAAGTCCAACTAATTTTTCCCCGTCCCAAGCTGAAATATGAAACAGACTATTCTTCAAAATATACTCCATAATATACGTGTCTTCGTAATATCCAGACCACTCCACACTCTTATACAGTTCAATCAGTTCTTTAGTGTCGATTTCACGGTTCTCATGATAGGTAATATTCACTTTATCTCCTCTTTCGTCACTTGTTTTAAATACATTGAAGCATACTTGTTGTTTTCTTGCATGAGTGATGCGTGATTTCCTTCTTCAATTATATGTCCTTTTTCTAAGACAATGATGTGATCTGCTTTCTGTATCGTAGATAATCGGTGTGCAATAATGAATGTCGTTCGGTCTTTTGACACGACGGCCATCGCATTTTGAATCATTTGCTCTGTCTCACTATCAATGTTTGACGTGGCTTCATCTAATATTAAAACAGTCGGGTTAAATGCAAGTGCTCTCGCAAATGAAATCAGCTGTCTCTCTCCTAGTGATAGTGTTGCCCCACGCTCTGATAGTTCTGAATGAATCCCATTCTCCAGCTTGTCTAAAATATTTTGTCCACCCACTTTAATGAGTGCGTCTATAGCTTCTTCCTCAGTAATTTCTGTATTATTCATACGAATATTATAGAGAAGTGATCCTGAATAAATAAACGGATCCTGAAGGACGATTGACATGTGCTTACGCATAGACTGCTTATTTAGTTCTAACGTGTTTTTATCATCGAACAAAATTCGTCCTGATGTCGGATCATAGAATCTCATTAAGAGATTGATAATCGAGCTCTTACCAGAACCTGTATGCCCTACAAGTGCGAGTGTTTCATTCGGATTCACCTTAAATGAAATGTCGTTTAGAACGTTCGTCTTACCATCGTAACTAAAGTTCACGTCTTGAAACTCAATTGTTCCTGTGAATGTGTTAAGCTCGCCATCTTGGTTATCTTCTACTTCCTTATCGAGAAGTTCATACACCTTATTTGTTGATACACGTGCTTGCTCAATGATATCGAGCATCCCAACAATGTTATATAATGGGTCCATAAACTTCGTTGAATAGTCGATGATTAAGTACATCGAACCGACGGTGAGTGCAGTTCCTGTATCTAAGAAAATACTTGCGAAAACGACCACTAAAATCATGAGCAAAATACTTCTTAATGTCTCAATTAAGTTATGGTTTGTCAGTGCGTTGATTTTAACAATCTTCATTGAGCTGTCGTAGAACTCATCATTGATCTTGCTGAAATCTTCAAGCACAGTTTCTTCTCTATTAAATGCTTGAATAATCTGCATTCCGTTGATAGATTCGTTGATCATCGCGTTGATGTCACTGTTTCTCTCACGTTTAATATTGTTATGCTTTGTCGAAGCTTTTCTATATAGGTAAACCCAAATCATAATAATTGGTACAATCACGATCATTGCAAGTCCTGCATAGAAGCTTACAAAGAAACTCGCCACAATAATACCAAAGATCGTAAATCCACTGATAATGATGACAGGTACCGCTGAAGTGAACAGTGCTAAAATCGCTTCAGTATCGTTTGTGATTCTCGCTACAACCTTTCCTGCAGGTAAGTCATCAAAATAACGAACGGGTAAATTTTGTACATGTTCAAATACTTTAAGTCTCAGTTTTTGTATCACACGGCTCGATGACGTTTGAATAACGATTTGCGAGAAATATGCGACAACTGAGTTGACAATTTGAATACCAAGATAGATCAGGATGAGTGTGATAATTCCTTTAGCAACTACATTACCTTCTTGCATGTAGTTATCGATAATGAATTTCAAGATTAACGGTCCAAGTAATGTGAGGACCACACCAATCGCACTTAAGAAAATACCAAATATTAATGTTTTTCTTTCGCCGATCGTGTAACTATATAGTCGTTTAAAGTTCTTCATCGTCATCACCTCCGGATAGGTAATACTCATGTTGTCTCTGATACCATCCACCACTGTTTGAGAGCTCATGATGCGTACCGCGTTCTACAATTTCCCCTTTATCTAAAACGAGAATTTGGTCTGCGTGTTGCACGGCAGAAAGTCTATGAGTGATGATGATTGTCGTCTTACCTTGACGTGTAGCTTTAATGTTTTCAATGATGCGTGACTCAGTCATTGCATCAACTGCTGATAAAGCATCATCTAAGATAAGAATATCTGGATTTTTAATAAAGCTTCTCGCGATAGATACACGCTGCTTTTGTCCACCAGATAGTGCTATACCTTTCTCACCAACAAGTGTGTCGAGACCGTTCGGCATGTTTTCGATGTCTTGATCGAGTGCACTCATCTTGATTGCTTCTTGTAATTCTTTCTCTGTTGCATCTTGTTTACCAAATAGAATGTTTTCTCTTACTGTTTTTGAAAACAGTATATTATCTTGTGAGACATAACCAATTTTTTCTCTGAAGTCTGAACGGCTGATGTCAGAGATTGGTACACCATCGATTTGGAGTTTCCCCTCACCAAATGGATAGTACATAAGTAACTGCTTGATAAGCGTTGTCTTACCTGAACCCGTACGACCAACAATACCAAGTGTGTCTCCACTCTTTAAATCAATTGTGATATCTTTTAAATTCACATGATTACTACTTGGATAAGTGAATCCATATGATTCAAATCCAATGTCAGTCTTATGATCAGTGTTCGTACCAAAGATAACATCGTCTTCAGTGTTAAACACACGGTTAATTCTCGTATACGATGCGTTACCACGCTGCATAAGGTCAATTGTGATACCTGTCGCAAACATTGGCCAAATCATCATGTTCAAGTAAATATTGAATGTAATGAATTCACCTAGAGTGATGTCTCCTTGGTTAATAAAGTAAGCACCAAAACCAAATGAGAGAATAAATGTGACAGACACAACGATTGTTGTGAGTGGATTGAATAAGCTATCAAGTTTAACTACTTTCATAAATTTTTGTAGATAGTTTTCTGTCATTTCATAGAATCTTGCGTATTCATCTTTTTCTTGAACGAAACTACGTGTGAGTCTCACACCTTCAACAACCTCTAACACTGAGTTGTTCATATCGCCGAAAGATTTCTGAGCTTTCTCATGAGCGAGATGGATTTTTTTACCAATGAATACTTCTACAAAAATAAGTATTGGTAATGGGAGAATTGCGAGTAGTGTAAGCTTCCAAGAAACGACTACCATCATCGTGATGAGTAGCGTAATCATGTACGCACTTGAGTCTAATAATGTAAATATCCCAATACCTACACCGTTAGAAACACTCTTTAAATCATTTGTTACCTTCGCCATGAGATCTCCTGTTTTATTCTTTTCAAAGAAAGAAGGACTCATTAAAAGGAATTTTCTCATGAGACGATGTCTCACGATGGTCTCAACTTTGTAAGCACCCTGCCAAATGAGAAATGAATATACAAAACTCAAGATATAACTGATTACAATAATGATTGAGAAAATCAATACAATTTTCATTAATAGTTCTTTTGACATCGATCCTTCAGTAATAAAGTCGATCGATTTACCAATGATGTACGGTGGAACAACATCGATAATGTTTAATAAAATTACTGTTAGAAACAGTAAAATATATGTTTTCTTATGCGTGGTAAAGAACCATTTAAGCTGTTTTAAAAAGTTTAACATTTGCGTTCCTTTCATCTTCCATGTCCGAATTTGTACAAAAAAATGCACACTGATTCCAGTGCGCATAAAAAATACACATAGAATTAGAGTTGTCCCCCATTCTAAGTGCACATAAATATAGTGAGACTTATAAAATCTCTATATTATTTTGCATCTAATTCGGAGGAAAAGTTTAAGTTTTTAATTACGTCTAAATCTAATCTGTTGTTCATAATACGTTTCCTCCATTTCTTTAATAGTTAACTCAAGTATATTTCGACTTCTGAAACAATGCAACCGTTTTTTTACAATTATCTAAATATTTGCGCATCCAGTTCTTTTTTGGATAAAAAATACACTTCCAAAAATGGAAGTGCATCAATATCAATTATTCTCCACGTGCTTCAGAATCTGTTAATAGAATCACATTTGGATGATTGTGTAAAATCGAAACTGGAACGTCTTCTGACACTTCTCCACTCACAAATAAGTCTCTAGCTTCTTGTTTGTTTGCACCAGAAATGAGTAAAATGATTTTTTTAGCTTTCATGATTGTAGCAAGTCCCATAGATAGTGCTTCTGTTGGAACGTCTTCTTTCTTTTCGAAGAAACGTGCATTGTCTTCAATCGTCTCATCTGTTAATTGTACACGGTGTGTTAATGAGTCAAACGAAGTTCCTGGTTCGTTAAACGCGATATGTCCATTACGACCAATTCCAAGTACTTGAATATCGATTCCTTTTTCATCGATTAAAGCCTCGTATTCCTTAACTTCTTTTTCAATGTTATCTGCTACACCGTTTAAGATATGGATGTTTTCTTTAGGTACATCAATTTTCGAGAATAAGTTTTTATCCATGAAGTAGTGGTAGCTTTGATCATTATCTTCATCAAGACCAACATATTCGTCTAAGTTGAAAGTAGTTACTTCACTTAAATCTAAGTCCGCTTCATTGATCATAGTTGCTAATTGATCATACATACCTTCTGGTGTTGAACCAGTCGCAAGTCCTAATACCGTATCTTTTTTCGCTTTTAAATCGTCGAAAATAATTTTTGCAGCTTCTCTGCTCATCTCATCATACGTGCTTGCTTTAACTTCTGTAAATTTTGTCATTAAAATTCCTCCAGTGAATTTATAGATTTTCTATTACTTTTGTAACGGCGACGTTAATGTAATCTTGTGGCCAGCCTGGAATTTTATTTGCAATTGAAATTTCCATATTTGCTGGCACATGGACGAAACCGCTCGGTATATTTAAATCTTTTTCTTTTAAATAATAAAGCGAGCAATACATCAAGTTGTTACATAGATACGTACCTGCCGAGTTTGAAATCGCCACTGGTATATTATTCTCTAAAAGTGCTTTTTCTAATCGTTTAATTGGGAGTGTTGAAAAAATCGCATCTGGTCCGTCTTCATTAATCTTCTCACCATTCGGATGAAACCCATCATTATCAGGTCTACCATCAATCGAGTTGATTGCGATGCGTTCTAAATGAACACTATGAATATTCCCTGCAAGTCCGAGATGAATAATCGCATCTGGATTTACTTCATCGATGTCTTTTCTAATTAATACCTCGATATTTTTAAACGATACAGGATATACTCTTGAAACAATCCTGTACTCGCCAACAGTTGTGCCATCTAAGTGTCTAGCTGCACTCTCTGTTGGGTTCGTTTTAAACTTTAAAAATGGTTCATACCCCGTTAATAGTAATGTTTTCAACATATTCACTCCTAAAGTATTGGTTTAGTATAATACTTTGCACTCAAAATGTAAATTATTTTCTATCATACACTTAAAATAAAATGCGCAATTCGTAAATCATATAGAATGCTGCAATGAATGTGAAGATTAAAGCAATCACTCCAAAAATAGACATCCATAGCGGATGTTTGTATGCTCCGACGATATCTTTACGTCTAGTAGCGTGGAGCATACCACCTAAAATGACCGGTATTAAAATTCCATTTAGTGCAAATGAAAACAACACTAATGTCGTCGGCTCTTCCACCATCAGATAGATTAGCCATGCAGTTACGATATACATGACAAGTACAATATTTAGGTGTTTCTTCAGCGCGATATTATAGCTCTGTATCATCGTACCAGCAGTATAAGTTGTCGCAGAAATCGACGTAACTGCCGCTATTATAAATAGCACTCCAAGTGCAACATTACCGTAATCCCCGTAGATCTCAACAAATGCATTCTCTAAAACACTATCGCTAAATAGAATCGTATTAGATGCTAAGAGTCCAACGACAATTAGGAAGATAAACACACGTACCAAACTCGTTAAAATCACACTTAAATTCGATGCACGTGTTACAACATGTCTATACTTCATGCCTGTAATCTTACCGTCTATCAATCTATGAGCTCCTGATAGTGAAATGTATCCACCTATCGTACCAGCTAAAGCCATCGCAATCGGAACAATCGTACGTTCAATATTTTGAGGCATTATCGTGCGTACAAATACTTCATCATATGGCACTTTATTGAATACAAAGAGATATGTAAATGCTGTCATCAATAGAATTACAATTCCTAAAATAGGCGCAATCAAGTCAAGATTATCTCTACCTGCCTTAAATGCGAATATTAATATTGCTAAGAATACACCAATCGTTGCTCCAATTTTTACATCAAGTCCGAAGGCTAAGTTAAACCCTACTCCCATACCAATAATTGCAATGATATTAAATGCGAGTCCACCGAGAATCACAAAAAATGAAATGACATTTCCTAGCTTTGGTACGATTGTATTTATCAGTTGATGAATTGGTTTTCCACTCACTGAGACCACACGCCATAAGTTCAATTGGAAACCGAGTTCTATGATTAGTGTGACTAAAATTACAAACGCGAATGTCGTCTTTAATTCATTTGTTAGATCAGCTGTCGTAAGTAAAAATGCTGGTGTAATTGACGCTGTCATCATGATGAAGATTGCACCAATTAACTTTCGTTTCTGTTGATTATCTAGTAAATTAAATTCTTTGAACATCTCAGTTCACCACACTTTGAAATTGATATTTTTTTGTTTTTAACTCATTAAATACATCCTTTAAAAATTGAACTGCACCTTCTGTGTCTCCGTGTACACATACGCTATCGACTTTAATTGGGATTTTATTACCCGTGATTGTTGTAACAGACCCCACTTCAATCATCTCTTCTAAACGTGATGCTGCTTCTCTAGCATCTTTAATCATTGCTCCTTCACTGTTTCTTGAAACGAGCGTGCCGTCATCATTGTACGCACGGTCTAAAAAGACTTCATGAATTGAACCAAGCCCTTCATCTTCTGCGCATTTCACTAACTGTCCCATAGACATACCCATTACGTAGAGTGACTTGTCATAGTCATAAATACTATCTACAATCGCTTGTCTAGTTTCTTTGCATACTTCTGCTTTATTGTATAACGCACCATGAGGCTTCACGTATTTCATCTTTACTCCAACACTTCTCGCAAGGCCATCCACAGCTGCAATCTGATATTTCACTAACGCATACACTTCTTTATAAGATAAAGACATGTCACGCCTTCCGAACCCTTCTAGATCTCTATATCCAGGATGGCACCCAAGTGTTACATTATTTTGTTTAACTAAGTCAATCGTATGTATTAAAGTTTCAGGATCAGACGCATGAAATCCACATGCGACATTTGCGCTCGTAACGAGTGGCAACATAGCCGCGTCGTTTCCGATTTTGAACGCACCAAAACTTTCTCCTAAGTCTGCATTAATATCGATGGTCTTCATACGTTTCCCTCCACTTTACTTTAGTTATAGCTTATCAAAATAAGCATCATTAGGGTAAATAATACGTACCTTGTATACGCTCAATTTCTTCTTTATAAAGCGCTCTCGCATCTTCAATCGAAATCTCTTCAAAGTAAACAAGACTCTCTAACCGTGCGTCAGCAAGTATTGGCAAGTCGACTTTAGCTACTGTACCGAGTCTTAAATATCCACCGGTCGTTTGACGATCATTCATTAGCACCATAGGGTTACCGTCTTTTGTTACTTGGATTAAACCAAGACGTGTGACGTCACTCACAATATCGTATTCATCCGCTTCAATCTTAGTACCTGATAATTTAATAGCCATACGATTTGAATCAGATTGAATGGTATAACTCTCTTTAAAGAACGAATCTAAATTTTTAATGCATTCCGCATCTTCACCTATCATGACACGAATCACTGGCTTCCCTTTATATGTTTTAACCGTTGGATACTTTGACATGACTTTCTTCTTTAATGATTCTTCATTAGCTCCATCAATCTTGATGACGTCTCCTTCACGTAACGGATGTATATCTAAGAGCTGACTATGAACCGATTGACTGCCAAGTATATGTTTAGAGTTAATCGTACCACGTACAGCGATATATCCTCTCGTGTCGAGCAATCGACCTACCTTGACGTAATCTCCTTCTTTTAATTCAATCAAAGATGCTGTTGAGACAATAGAACCATTTAGCGTAATTTTCTCAGTCCCAAACACCGCAATTGTTATGTCTTTTAAAACTTCAAACTCCGGACCTACGATTGTCATTTCGATCACTGGATTTGATAGTGGGTTATCTAGCATTTTGTTAGACAGCATCATCGCACGAAAATTTATGGCTCCAGATTCACTTTGCCCGAATTTCTCAACACCCGGACGTCCCAAATCTTGAATAGATGAATACATCCCTGACTTAATTATTTTTATCATCGCTTAGCCTCCGATATTCATCAATAGAAATAGAATTAAACTTCACATAATCTCCAGGTCTTACAATAGGAATACCCTCTTTCACCATTTCTATTGGTGTACGCCCAATAATATTCCATCCACCTGGTGCATTTTGCGGATATACACCCGTCTGACTGCCAGCAATTCCGACACTCCCCTTGTCAATTTTTTTGCGGGGCGTGTCTAATCTTTCTTTATAGAGTCTTTCATCTAGCCCACCAAGATACATAAACCCAGGCAAGAAGCCAAGCATATAAACGTGATATTCGTTCTTTGTGTGAAGTTCAATGAGTTCTTCTATTTGCATATCGAACTTGTCTTGATCTATTCCAAACTCCGAATTGTAACAGACAGGAATTTCTACAATTGTTTTCTCAAGAGTTTCGATTTCAATATTATCCAAATTCTTTATGAGTGTTTGAATGTTTTCTTTTACATCATTTACGTCCATCTTAAAGATATCCCACTGCACAGTTACAGCCTTATACGAAACATTCACGTTAAGTATAGGCATCGTACTTTCTTCAATCTGTTGCATCAAAGAAATCAGTTGTTCGTGTTCTTTAATGGTGAGCGTGTTTTTATCTTTAAAAATAACTAGTCTATCTTCAGACATCTCTTTTATATTCATACCGACTTCACCCTTTATGTAAAAAAAGATGAGACTTCTACATCTCATCTTTAGCATTTATATTAAGAAGTTACCTAAAACGTCGTTTACGTCGTGGACGATTACAAATGCGTCTTCGTCATTATTCTTAATCAAGCGCTTAAGTCTTGACAGCTGATTCTTATTAATAACAACGTAAAGTACTTCTTTATTTTCTTGTGTGTAATATCCCTTACCTTTAAGTATCGTCACACCACGTTCAATATCCACTGTGATGAGTTTCGCTAATACTTCTGGTCGTTTCGATATAATTGTGATTGCTTTTTTCGGGTTCATACCTTCGATAATAAAGTCCATCACTTTTGTCGCAATGTATAATGCGATAACAGTAAGTAGAATTTGTTCTAAGTCCATTACTGTTAAACCG
>Ga0079226_10003311_pt1 | contig 12356 bp, 10 predicted proteins | sample Poulit2014_FD_76345 | JGI IMG/M metagenome (GOLD analysis project Ga0079226, IMG submission 76345) | Agricultural soil microbial communities from Georgia to study Nitrogen management - Poultry litter 2014 | ecosystem: Environmental > Terrestrial > Soil > Agricultural land | place: USA: Georgia... | reverse complement strand
GCGTATCGATTCCGGCGGCTGACCTCGTACGGGCCGCCGTCGGCCTGGTGCTTGAGCGAGATGATTTACGCGACGATCTCACCCGCGCGCTCGCAGAGCATCGAGGAAGTCTGTAAGTGTATGAGTGCACTTGCCCACGTACCTAAGTATTTGAGTAAAACATCAGCCACTTAGGTACGTGCTTGTCGATTTCGACGGAACCAGGAGTTGAGAACCCACGATGTCTATAACTGCGTGCTCCGAAGGAGTGTCAGCGAGTTATTCCGGAGCGTTGGATCATTACTTGTCTCCGGAACGGCGTGATGGGGTGAAGGTCCAGTGGGAGGAACCGACTCTTGCAGAGATTTTTGATGACGCGCTGAGCTACGTTCCGTCCACGGGTCCGTTGCGTGTGATCGATATCGGGTGCGGAATTGGTGATGGGTTGCGGTTGCTGCGGTCGGCGCCGTGTAGTCACCATCGCACCCACCCGGCAGGGAGTGTTCGTTACACGGGGGTGGATCTTAATGCCGACTTGCTGGATGCTGCTCGGCGAGTGCACGGCGCCACCGGTGACGCGGAGTTTATCTGTGCGGATGTTCGTGACTGGTCTCCCGCAGCGTTTGATCTGGTCATTGCCACTGGGGTGCCGTATTCGCATTTGACTCCTGCGGAGCTGGAACAGGTCCTGACCGGCTTGTTTGCTACTGCCCGGCAGCAGCGACAGCCGACGGCAATAGTGATCGATGTGCTTGGCCGGTATTCGGTCGAGTGGACGTCGCGGTGGGATCAGCAGCGGTGGCCGTATCGCATGTCGTTTTTCTCCACGGATGAGACGGTCGCGAGTACGGAGATGACCTGCTACAGCGGCGCGGAGCTGCACAGTGTGATATCCACGGCCGCCGATCGGGCTGGGTGTGTACTGGACGGTGTCGAGTGCCATGATCGGTCTATCGGGGTGGGCCGGCACACTACGACTGCCGAGTTCGCTTCGGGGTTGCGTCTCTACCGTGGGCTGGTGAACGGGCTGTTGGACCCGGATGTTACCGCCGACTGGGACCAGTTGTGGTTCGATGTCAGTGTGCCGGAAGCTCCGGAACCGGTCACGACGTTTTTCGCCGAGTGGGCCGAGCGGTGGAACACGATGGTTTCCGGAGTTCGTGACCTGGCCCGATCTGCGGACTCCGAGGATCACGTGGCCGGAGTGTTGCAGCCGATGCTGGCTCACGGGCTGAAGCGCCTGGAGCGCACGCACCAGCGTGGCCTGGGGGTGGGACATTCCCTGACTGCGGTGGCCTATGCCCAGCCTGCCCCGGCGTGACCGAGGGACGGTCAGTCATGGACGAGGTAGCGCAGCATGAGCGTGTCGTCCTTGGTCAGCACCGAGGCGAGAGTGAGCCGGGCGGGATCGATCGGGAGGCCCGTGGCGATGCGGCCCGAGGTGCCGGAGGCCAGCAAGGGCGACAACGTTAACCGCAGTTCGTCCACCAGACCAGCAGACAGTAGCGATCCCAGCAGCTGTGGCCCGCCCTCGCAGTCGATGCGGCCCAGGTCCTGCTCGTGTAGCGCGGCCACGGCGGCGGACAGGTCCACGGTGTCCTCGCCGGCAACGAGCACGGTCGCTCCCGCCTCTGCCCACGCTTCTCGTAGGCTCTGGGGCGCGGCTGTGCAGGTCAGCACGATGCTGGGGGTGAGCACGTCGGTTAACACCGGCGCGTCCGGCGGCAGCGAGGGGCCTGTGCTCACCACCGCGATCGGAGGAACCGGGCTGAGCCTGTGTCGCTCACGCCGGTGGCGTGTCTGCTCGGTGGGGCGGATGCCGTGGAATTGCTCGATTGTGGCGGTGCCCGCGCCGAGCAGCACCACATCGGCCAGGTCGCTGCCGAGCTGATACACCACGCGGTCCGGCGCGGTCGAAATGCCGGCCGAGTGCCCGGCGATCTCCATCGCCCCGTCGACGGTGGACACGAAATTCACGGCCAACCAGCGCGACTTCGGATAGCGATAGAGTTCCTCAAGCTCGTTCTCGCCGAGCGCGTCTACAGTGTTGTGGGGCCAGAGTTGCTGCATCAGACGAGATACCGTATCGCTTGCGCCGGGGGGCGTTCTCCGGTGATGCTGGCGACCATTTCGACGGTGCGCCGCGTCTCGGCGACCTGATGCGCGCGGAACATGGCCACACCTTCCTTGGCGGCGAGCGCGCTCGCCGCCAGCGTGCCGGTCACCCGGTCATCCAGCTCGACTCCGAGCGTTTCACCGACCACGCCCTTGTTGGACATGGCCATCAGCACTGGCCAGCCGGTTGCGATGAGTTCATCCACCCGCCGCAGAATCTCCAGCGAGTGCCAGGTGGTTTTCGAGAAATCGATCGCCGGATCGAGCATGATCCCCTCGGCGGGCACTCCTTTCTCGACGGCTTGCCGGGCTAGCTGCGTGGTATCGGCGATCACCGAGGCCACCACGTCGTCGTATGCGGGCCGGACCGGATCAGTCCGGGGTGTTAACCCGCCGGTGTGGGCGCAGACGTAGCCGCACTGGTATTCGGCCGCGACATCGAGCATCCGGCCGTCGTAGTTTCCCCAGTTGTCATTGAGTAGATCGGCGCCCGAGCGGCACACCTGCTCAGCGACTTCATGGCGGTAGGTGTCGATACTGATCACCGTCTCTGGGTACGTGGCCCGGGCCCATTCCAGGGTCGGCAGAATCCGGTCGAGCTCGTCTGAGACGGCCACCTCTGGGCCTGGGCTGGCGGGGACGCCACCGATGTCGATCACGTCCGCCCCGTCCGCGACGGCCCGCTCGATCGCTGCTCGCGCGGCCCCTTCGTCGAACGTTGCACCGTGGTCGTAAAACGAGTCCGGGGTGCGGTTCACGATCGCCATGATCAGCGCTCGATCCTGGCTCGCTGGGCGGCCCCGGAAGCGCATGGAATGCTTAGTCATCACCTCTACAGCCTGCCCCACCGATTCCTACTCGACCAGCGAGGGTCACTACCGCGAGCGTTGGGGTGAGTTGGGGACGGCGAATAGTGCGGGTTGCTCGGGTGGTGACTGCTCGTCGGGCTCGTGGAGGTGGTGGCAGCGGAGGCAGGTGACCGGCTCGCGGGTGGGCCGTAGTTCGCCGCGTGCTCCGGTGCCGGCGTAGCCCTGGCGGCAGGCGGGTCCGGGCAGGGTGAGGGTGCCGAGCCAGGGCATCCAGTCGAGGGCGTGCACGATGTTGCTGGTGCCGATGTGGAGGTTGTGCCCGGTGAACAGGCGGTGCTGGGCGTGGGCGAACCGCTGTGGGGACACCTGGGCGGTACTGAACAGCGGGACTGGTTCGGCCATCGCGGTCTAGTATGCCCGTGGTGGTGGGGTTCGGCCCGGAGAATCACTCGATTGTCGCAGGGTATTGCGGTGTCGTTGGTCGCTCGGGTGGCGTGTGTGCGGGAGCGTGTGTGTCGGCTCGCGTGACACGCGGCTATAGGAGTTACCACGCTCCTGCCATGACCGCTCGACGGGCCCTGTCGTTGGGGGTGTGACTGGCTCTGCGGATGGGGCTGCAATTCGGCCTTTTGAAAACTATAGGGTAACTGTCACCGCCGGTGTGGGTGTTTTTCCTGGTGGCACGCTTAGTGTGGCTTGTGGCGCGGGCTGGGCCGGTGCTTCCCCATTGGTGGTTCGGGTGGGGTTTTGCGGAGCGTGGTTTCCGGGACCGGTGTGTCGGGCGTTGGGCTGCTTGGCGTGGTGGGGCCTGTTCGGGATCGGTGGGGTTCTGGGGAGTCGTGTGCCCCTGGGGTGTGTGCACTGTGGGGTCGGGGGTTGCCGTGGTCGCTGTATCCAGGGTTCCGGGGATGTTCGGCAGTCTCGGGTGGGGTGGTCGGCAGTCGTGGGGCTCGTTGGGTGGCACGCGTTCCCGGGGGGCTGCTCGGTGGGACGGTCCTCTCGCCACGGCCACGGGGCAGGAGCGTCGAGGAGGCCGAGGGCCCTGGGGATACCGGGGATCCCCCGGGGTGCTGGTGGTTCCGCGGGTCCCCTCCAGGCCACCCCTGGCGCCTGGGGGTCACCTTCGCCCACGCCAGCATGGCCGGTTCGGGCACCCACCCCGTGCTCGCTCGCTGGGCGGCTTGGCCGGTGAGCGGGGTCAGCGTCCGGCGAAGAGCATCTCGATGGCGATGCTGCCGGCGATCGTGGCTGCGATGATCAGGAGTATGACGATGATCGTGGCCCAGGGGACGCGGCGCTGCCGGGCCGCGGGAGCGGGCGGTGGTGGTGCCGCCGGGCCGTGCTGCTGCGGTGGCTGTGGTGCGGCGGTGGGGGTGGGCTGCGCGGGCCGGTGCGGGGCTACTGGCGGTGCGGCACGCGGGCTGCTGGGGCTGCTGGATGGTGCCGGGCCGCGGGGACGGTGCTGCCGCGTCTGGGGTGTGGGGGCTGGGGGGAGGTCGTCGGGGAACCCGTCGGCGCGCAGTTCGTCGGTGGTGGGGGCGAGGTGGTCCAGGGCGAGGGTGTGGCAGGCGGTGTGCACTCCGGTGGCGGTCCAGCAGGTGCGGCGCCGGCGGTGCTGGTGCAGCAGGCGGCGCACGTCGGTGGGGGTGGCGAGGGTGACGCGGATGCCGCGACCGGCCTGGCGGGTGTCGCCGAGGGTGAGCTGTTGGCCGGGCAGGCGGGTGAGGACGACGAGTCCGGTGACGAAGGTGCCGCCGCCTTCGTCGATGCCGGCCAGTGCGGTTTTGGCGGCGTACACGCCGGCTTTGACTTGTTCGCCGGGGTTGCCGGTGGCGTGGGTGTGTAGCGCGGCGGGCTCGTCGTCGACGCGCCAGGGCCCGTTGGCGGGCACGGTCAGCGTGCCGGCCTGCGGGCGGGTGAAGCCTTTGATTTCGATGACGATCAGCCCGGTCGGGGTGAACAGCAGCGCGTCGACCTGCCGGGTGGTGTTCTTGTCGGGCACGTTGACGTTGACCAGGGCCAGCCCGGGCAGGTGATACGCGCCGGGTCCCCAGGAGTGGGTCATGGTCACGAAGGCTTCTTCGGCGCTGGACAGGCCGTGGCGACCCTCACCGGTGCCGTGCTGGACCCGCACCAGCATGCGTTCCCCCTCGTCGTGTCGACACTCGCTCCGCCTCCGCTACGCGGGGATGCCGGGCCGCAGGATACGCACACGGCCCGCGAGTGCGGTCCCGTTCCCGGCGAGTATCACCCAGAATGCGCAGCCATGCCCACACAGTCACAGGCGCCGAGCGTCGCCAGAGGGACGGTAGACCGGTCCCTCCAGGGCTGGCCAGCGCAGCGACCGTCGCTCCGGCAGACACCCGCTACTCGAACATTAGTTCGATAATGGGGTGAGGGTGTCGCACTGCACGGTGTGTCTCCGTTACCGCGGTGCGGGTCCGGAGGGAGCGTCCGGTGCGGAGTGATCGGTGGTGGTTGTGGTGGTGTGGGCGGTGACGGCCTGGTCGAGCATGGTGGTGAGGCTGTCGACGGGGGTGTCGTTGGCCATGGCGTGCTCGAGGTAGTTGAGGATGCGCCAGGCTTCGGGGGAGAGGATGCCGGCGTTATCGCTGGTTTCGGAGTGCAGCGCGTCGAGGGTGCCGAGCGCGGCACGGGTGCGGGCGTCGCGGATGGCGTTGCGGAGCACGGCGAGTTCGGGCCGGGTGGCTGGGCGGCGTTCGGTGGTTAACCGTTGGATGAGGCGGCGTACGCGGGGGTCGCGGGTGATGACGGAACGACTGCCGGCGTAGGTGGCGACCATGCGGCTGTCGGTGCGGGCATGGTGGGGCAGCGGGGTGTGCGTGTCCTCGATGGTGTGGGGTGTGTGTCCGGGAGGGAGGAGACTGTCGAGGGCGTCGCGGATGGCGTGGTCTTTCTCGCGGGAGCGGGCGACGGCGTCGGTGCGTGGGGCGCGGGAGCGTTCGATTGCGGCGCGGCGGGCGCGGTCTCCCTGGTCGGATAACTGCTGTGGCGGGCGGATGCCGGAGGTTTGCCGGACGCGTTCGTTGATGGCATGCCACTGGTGCAGGTTGATGCCGGGCCGGGGTGGTGGGTGCACGGCATCCCGCAGCGGGGCGTCGTCCTCCTCGTTGTTCCAGGCCTGCATGCGGGTGTGGAGATAGTGAGGCAGTTCCTCGTTCCGGGCCCGGGGCTGTTGTGGCTGGTTGTCGGGGTGCCGGTCGAGTGCGGTCAGGATGGCTTTGACGGAGTAGCCGTGGCTGAACCATTTGCCCAGTTCGTCAGCGATGGCGCGCTGTTGGGCTGGGGTGAGTTTTTCGTTGCCGGCGCCGAGGCGTCGCAGTAACAGGTTGATTGCCTGGGACTGTTCGTACTCGTCGCTAGGATACACGTTGTCCGGCCAGTCACGCAGCCGCATGGAACACCCCCTGATGGGTCTGGGGCACGAGCCTCGAGGGGCAGTGTACGGCGTGCTCGCGGATTCCTGGCTGAAGCTGGGCACGTAGCGAGACATGTCGGCTTCGCGTGGCACAGTCAGGGAATCGTTGCATACTGCGGCTAGCGGGCGTGGGAGGTAGTGAGCTCGGATGGATGCGATTCGTGACGATGTGCCGTTGCATTTCCTGGCCGGTGGGGTGTCGTTCAAGGACGCTGCCGCGCAGGAACGTCACCCGGTTGTTCGCACCGGGCCCCGTCCTCCACTTCCGGCGCGATTGCGGCGCGAGGTGATTCACCGTGACCGGTTCACCTGCCAGTTGTGTTTGCAGCGCGGCGGCACGCTCGAAGTGGATCACATCGTGCCGTGGTCGGCTGGTGGTGAGGACACCGCGACGAATCTGCGCACGTTGTGCCAGGACTGCAACCAGGAACGGTCCAACCTGCGTTATCCGGGCAACCCGCAGCCGCTGCCGATCGCGGACTGCAACCGGTGCGCCGCACGGTCTGACAGTCCCTACGCCCGTCGAGCCTGGTGCCCGGAATGCCGCAGTATCGGCACCTCGAATACGGCCGCCACCGAACTGCCGCGCGCGGTGGGTCCCTCCACGGTCACGTGTCCCTATTGCCAGGCGTCGCCGCACGAGCCGTGTCGCCGGGCCGGGCGCGCCGGTACCGATCGTGATGTTCCGATGCAGCGGTGCCACCCGTCACGGAAGGAGACCGCACAGAACCAGTGACCGGGCCCGCACGCGGTGCCTGTTGAGAATGCGGATCAGCACCTGACCTCTCACTGGTCGGAGGTGGGGTCGCTCTGTGGGATCTCTGGTGGGGTAGTGCACACGTCGGTCTGGTATCCGTCGACGGGTTGGCGTTTCTGTTTGCGCATGGTGGTCAGGAACTGGTCCCGGATGGTGGTTGTCGGGAAGAGCAGCAGGAGCCCGGCCAGCAGGCGGAATGCTTCGCCCCGCAATGCGGCTGGGATGGGGTCGACGACGGCGACCGGGACACCGTCGGGGTTCATCAGTGGGATGCCCCAGGCGTAGAGGCGGCGGTTGTGCACGCTGTAGCCCACATGTGCCTCAATGTCGTATTGCTCGGCCAGTAGCGCGATGGCGTGCCCGACGACGCTGCGGCGGCTGAGCACTGTCCCCCGGCGGGACTGTGCATCGGCGCGGGTGCGGGCGGCGTTCTCGACTGCGGTGGCATCTTGTAGGGCTTGGGCTCGCGAGGTCGTGTTGTGTTCGTCGATGCGTTCGCGACGGAGTTGCTGCTGTTGCTCTACGAGGTGTTGGCGGCGCTCGTCGTCGGCGATCTGTGCGTTTTCGGCCCGGATGTATTGCGGGGCGGTCCAGATCCATGCTGTCTGTCGATGCGGCCGTCGCCATGGGCGCTGGGTATGGTGCGGCACGGCGTTGCCTGCGAAGACCCAGCCGAGGAATGTGGCGAGGGCAATGTTCCGGACAGGCTGCCACCGGAGCTTGAACCGGTACAGCCCCTCGGCGACGAGTAGCTGACGGTCACTGTCCGTTCGGGCCAGTCGGATCGAGGGCACTGTCCCCAGCCAGGGTGGGCGAGGGCGGTCGCTGAACCAGCACACTCCCACCTGGTCTGTTCGCATGCGCTCGGTGCGGGCACGGAGGTCGCTGGCGGTGATGGGCGAGAGTTGTGCCTCTAACGCGATGCGCCAGGACCCGGTCGGGTCGCTGGCCAACACATCGGCCCGCCAGCTGTGATTGGCGGCAGGAACTTCTAGCTCCGCCTGCGCGCCCGCGGCCACCGCGGCGGTCGCTAACTCAGACTTCAGCTGGTGATGAGCCATCGATTCGCCGGCCAGTCCGCACTCCGGTGACTGCGCGGCGTGGGCGAAAAACCGCAGTCCTGTCCGGGACAGCTTGGCGTGCATCGGGTGTCCACACTCGTCGCACACAATCGGCGCGGGTGGTCGAGCGCGCCAGATCGATTCCCACGCCCGGCCGCAGCCCAGGTCAGAAAGATGCGCGAAGATCGTTCCCCATTCGCGATGGATGGCCCGAAACGGCATCGCCCCTCCGATCCTGCAGCAGACGGGGACGCTCAGGCGCACGGTAGCAACACGGCCCGACAAAGCAGGCCCAGCTGGTTATCGTGCGCACCGGGCGGTGCCCTCGACGGCCCGGCGGCCCATCACGGTGAGCGCGTGGGCTGTCCCCGTGTCGGGGGCCGTGCGGACGGGGCACGGATGGTTATCCTGGTCGTGTTCCGGGTTCCCGGTGACCCCCAGGCCGGTTGAGCCCGGAACCCACTCGTTCCCGCGCCGGTTAGCAATCCTTGGAGTTTGACGGCGCGTCCGATTCATCGAGAGACACGATGTGCCACTTCTCCGGGGAGTGATTGGCTAGCCAGCGTTCGGCGTTCTCGCGGGCGGGGAACTGGATCCGGTGGGACGGGTCGGCGCGGTTGATGACGTACACGCGTTCGGATTCGTTCATGTGTTCGATGGTAGTGGGGTTCGTGGGACCAGCGCTGTGTCGATACTGTGAGTCGGACTCGCATGGGTAGGAGCAGGTGATGGCGGACGACGTGCCTGGATGGCTCGTGGATGCGGTGCGTGAGTTCGGACGCTCGTGTAAGCAGCGCTTGGATGGGACGGGGGAGCCGGAGGCTGCTATCCGCCCGCCGATGGAGGAGTTACTGCAGACGGTTAGTGACGCTGTCGGGGTGACGATGGTGCCGCATGGTGAGTCTGCGCTGCAGGAATTGCAGGTGCGGCCGGATTACGCGATCCGGGTTGATGGGGCGATCACGGGCTATGTTGAGGTGAAAAAGCCCCGGGCAACGATTGATCCGTCCTCGTTCACCGGGCATAACCGCACCCAGTGGCAGCGGCTGCGGGAACTGCCGAACCTGATTTACACCAATGGGCGCGACTGGGCGTTGTACCGCAACGGGGAGCTGGTTGGCGAGCAGGTGTCGCTGCACGGGGATCTCTACACCTCCGGGGCGAAGCTGGCTGCCCGTGATGGCCGGTTGGAACAGTTGTTGCGGGACTTTTTGAGCTGGCGACCTGCCCCGATTGGCTCCGTCCAGCAGCTGGTGCAGGCGGTCGCGCCGCTGTGCCTGCTGCTGCGACACGAGGTCAACGACCAGCTGGCGCGGGAAACCGCCGCCATCCAGGCGGGAGCTGCCGAGGATGAGCAGCCGTTCACTGGGCTGGCCCAGGACTGGCGGGCACTGCTGTTTCCCACGGCCACCGATGACACCTTCGCCGACGGCTACGCCCAGGCTGTCACCTTCGCGTTGCTGCTGGCCCGCACTGAAGACATTCCCCTCGAGGGACGCAGCCTCCATCAGGTCGGCGACGAGCTCGGGGCCGGTCACTCGCTGATGGGGAAAGCGCTGCAACTGTTGACCGACAACGTGTCGGAAACGTTCCGGGTCAGTCTGGATCTGCTCGTGCGGGTGACCGGGGCTGTGCAGTGGAACAGCATCCGCAACGGCCAGGCCGATACCTACCTGCACCTGTATGAGCATTTCCTCGACGTGTACGACGAACAGCTCCGCCGAGCATCGGGATCGTACTACACTCCCCGTGAAGTCGTCACCGAGATGGTGCGACTCGTCGACACCCTGCTGCGCACCCGGTTGGACTGTCCTGGCGGGTTCTTCTCGTCCGAAGTGTTGACCGTGGATCCGGCGATGGGTACCGGCACCTATCTGCACGGGGTGATCCAGCACGTTGCCGAGCAAGTCTCCGATGCCGAAGGCCCCGGGGCGGTGCCCCAGGCGGTGAGTGACCTCGCCAAACGGCTGGTCGGGTTCGAGTCCCAAGTCGGGCCCTACGCGGTCGCCGAACTACGGGCCTCGGACATGCTGCGCCGTTACGGTGCCCAGCTGCCCTCCGGCGGGCTGCAGCTGTATGTCACCGATACGCTCGACAACCCCCACCAGGAGGAAACTCAGCTGGCCGCGTTCGCCGCACTGTCCCGGTCCCGGAAACGCGCGAACATGATCAAGGCCAAAACGCCGGTGACCGTGGTCCTGGGCAACCCGCCCTATCGGGAACGCGCCGACGGGGAGGGAGGCTGGATCGAGCAGAAACACAAATTGCCCGACGACATTCCCCGACCGCTGGACGCGTTCCGCCTGGCCGGTAACGGCAGGCTCGAGTACGTCCTCAAAAACCTCTACATCTACTTCTGGCGCTGGGCCACCTGGAAAGTCTTCGACGCACACACCGACCACCGGAACGGGGTAGTCGCGTTCATCACCACCAGCGGCTATCTCCGCGGCCCCGGGTTCAAGGGCATGCGGGAATACCTGCGCCGCACCTGCGACGAGGGCTGGATCATCAACGTCACCCCGGAAGGCATGCAGCCCGACGTGCCCACCCGCGTGTTCCCCGGGGTGCAACAACCACTGGCGATCGCGCTGTTCATGCGCCACAACAACACCGACACCAACACGCCGGCCCGGATCCACTACACCGAAGTCCACGGTCGCCAACAGGACAAATACGACCAGCTGAGCAAGCTCACGCTCGACGGCGACAGCTGGCGCGCCGTCCGCGACGACTGGCACGCCCCCTTCACTCCCGCCGCTGACTCCGACTGGGATGACTACCCCGCCCTGGGCGAGCTGATGCCCTGGACAGTCCCCGGAGTGAAACCGAACCGCGGGTGGGTATACGCACCAACCGCGGAGATACTGCGCAACCGATGGTCCCGCCTGGTCACTGAGACCGACTCCGAGCAGAAACGGGCGCTGTTCAAGGAAAGCTCCGACCGCACGCTCGACAGCCGTGTTCAAGCATTGCCCGGAGGCAACGAGCACCGCGGCACACTCCGCGACGAACAGGGCCCGTGCCCCGAACCTGTCCGGGTAGCCTTTCGGAGCTTCGATCGCCAATGGGTCATCCCCGACCATCGACTCATCGACCGAGCTCGAACGGATCTGTGGTGCGCTGCCCACTCTGGGCAGCTGTTTGTGGTTGAGCAGCACGCACACGAGATCAGCTCCGGTCCTGGTATCACGTTCGCCGCGCTCGTGCCGGATATGCATTACTTCAGTGGCCGAGGTGGTCGAGTGCTGCCGATGCTGCATGCCGACGGCACAGTCAACGTCGCCCCCCGACTACTCGACGTTCTCTCCGAACACCTGGGCAAATCCGTAATGGGGGAGGATTTTGTGGCCTACCTCGCCGCAGTCGTCGCCCACCCCGGCTTCACCCACCGTTTCACCGACGAGCTCACCACCCCCGGCATCCGAGTGCCACTCACCACCGACGCCGGCCTGTGGGCACAAGCAGTGGAACTTGGCCGTGAGGTGATCTGGGCCTCCACCTACGGCGAGACCTTTCCCGACTCCGAGGCAGGCAGGCCATCCGGGAACATCCGCTACTCCACCCAGGATCCCCGCAAGCCGCAGAACACGACTCCGATCGCGAGCACGACCCTGCCGGACACGATTAACTACGCCGCTGACACCGAAACCCTGCACGTCGGGGACGGCGCCTTCGCCCCCGTTCCCGAGCGGGTCTGGCACTACGACGTCGGCGGCATGCCCGTCATCCAACGGTGGTTCTCCTACCGCAAAGCCAACCCCGGCGGCAAGATCACAAGCCCACTGGATCACATCAACGCCGAACACTGGCAGCACGAATGGACCCGCGAACTCAATGACCTACTCACCCTCCTCCGCCGCCTGGCCGAACTCGAACCACGCCAGTCCGAGCTACTCGACCAGATCGTGAGCTCCCCACAGGTGACCGTCACGAGCCTGACAAACCACGGGGTGCTGCCCGTACCTAAGAGAGCTCGCAAAGCACGCCAAGCCGTCGACCTGTCCTCGTTCTTCGCTGATAGCGAGACAGACGAGTCCTAACGAACAAACGACCACTGGTTTAAAGGCCCTGTACGAGGCCGGACAAGATACGCGCGAAAGGGGCAGTAGGTATCCGGCCGTACCTGCTATCGCCCTACTCGTGTGCCGCTGGCTCACGCCTCGGGGGTGGGGTGATACTGGTGCCGGCGGTGTCTC
>Ga0079226_10003309_pt1 | contig 12357 bp, 17 predicted proteins | sample Poulit2014_FD_76345 | JGI IMG/M metagenome (GOLD analysis project Ga0079226, IMG submission 76345) | Agricultural soil microbial communities from Georgia to study Nitrogen management - Poultry litter 2014 | ecosystem: Environmental > Terrestrial > Soil > Agricultural land | place: USA: Georgia... | reverse complement strand
CTCTGCTAAATTGGCAGCAAAAGTACGAGCACTACCGCGGCACTACGCTATTTAATGATATCAGAAGGTTTAGCACCCTTTCTGAAGGTGTACTCATTGTTCATCCCGATCATAAAGATATAATCGGAGACGGTCGTTACGCTATGCTCCCAACTTCCATTAATCCACTGTGGGGCATTAAAGCTGATACTACCAAACCCAATCACCATATAACTTTTAAGACCTATCGTAATCCCAGTAAAAAGGTACGCCGATGCTTCAAAAATATGCTATTGGGACATTAACAGGTCTAATTTGCCGGTTCAAGATCCTGCAGCTCTTCATTGGTAAAAAGGCGCGACTTAATGAGAAAACGCAGTACCATCGGAATCTCAAGCGAAAATCTGGATCTCCGCCCCTCTTTGACACCCGGCGTGAGCTTCATATGTTCCAATAATCAAACTGATCTTTTGCCATATAAAAAGGAGCACCATAAACCTCGTCCAGCTTCACATCGCTGCGGCCTACTTTAAACTGGTCATCTTTGTAGCACATGGGCAAAGAACCGTCGCAGCAGCCTCTCTGATGGAACATTAGCTCACCTTGCTGTTCGCGCAGTTCATGCATGGTTACTTTCGCCTCGTTTGTTAAAAGTACGCGTTCCACTGACATAATAAAATCCTTACAGTAGGTAAAAAAGGAAGCTCTCAAAGCCGATGGCCTGAAAGCCTCTCGATTAATTCGCATTATTAAGGCCTAAAAGAAGCCCATTGCATTTATATCATAGGATACCAGCAAACAGCCCACCAAATGCATTACTATGGAGCTTCCGCACAAAAAGTTGACCGGATGGTGGCGAAGATGAATGAGGTTATACCAAAGCATACCGATTCAAGTGAATGGAAATATGATTCCGTCCGCTCCATTCATTTTGTCAATACCCAGTCAGTAGACATGCTCATTGAAAAGCTGTTTCATATTTTCACCGAAGAGAATCCGCATTGAAACTTACTTATTGACATAAACGTATCTGAACTGATTGTACGTATGCTTCAGACAGAATCTCGTAAACTACTGATGAGAAATTATCGTAAGCATCTGAGCAAAAACAGATTATCAGCAGCGATAGATTATATCAACAAAAGTTTGATGCGATTTATTTCTATCCAAGAGGCGCCCGATAGCGCCTATATGGGCAAATCATCTTTTTAGCATTATTTTAAAATGAATTCGGAATGCCCCCGTCGAATATATCCGCCAAAAACGGATGTATTTGGCCTGTAAATTCCTTCAAGAAAGGAAAAACAGTGTAACGGATGTCTTATAGACTGGGCTACTCCAGCCTGAGCCATTTCATCAAGCTATTCAAATAGCAGACCGGTATAACGCCCAAACAGTATCAGGTGAAGGTGCTTAATGGCTGATTTTCTATTTTCGCATTCAAGCTACTGCCAGCGTATTCATTTTAATCGATCAGCCACGCCAGGGTATCTACCCCATCCGGTTTCCAGTCAATCGGTGGCCGCTGGGCCGTAGAGAGGGCCTCTACTTTTCTGGAGTAACCTGGGAACTCCACCTTCTGGTCAGTCCGGTAAATACTCTGCAGCTTTCCTCCAAATTGATCGGCCAATTCTACCACCGATGCTTCATCACCCCGGACCCAGCAGCTGATAAAATCCTGATCAAGTTCAGGTCCACTTTGCTGAATAAGGTAATCTTTCAGCCAAAGCTGAGGGCGCCCAACTGCGCGGTTATAAGCATACTTATTCTTAAGCTTTGGAGGCGGACCGTGGTGCAGTGGATTTTCACTCCAGAACTGTTGGGCAAAATTTTGGAGCTCTGGCTTTACCTCATCCAGATCAAAGGGGGCTACAACGACCGCTACCGAACGGCAGCCTTTACCGCCATAGCACAACATTCCGTTTACCAAATCATGCAAACTTTGCTCATCCTTCTGATCAAGATAAGCCATTGAAAAGTGCGAAGTGCGTATCAAGAACTTGGCATTTCCCTTGGCTAAACGAAGATCGCGGATGGCCTTCCGGACTTCCGGGACGGAGGTTTCTGATCCGGCAAAAAGAATACGGTCATCCCGCATATCTTCAAAATCATCCAGCCGGTGAGTCCATTGCACATCCATATCCGACCATAACGCCGTTTTTTTGACCTCATTTAAAAAAGTGGGCAGCAAATACGGATCTTTGCGAGAGATCTTGCCGGTATAACGCGCGCCGCTAAGCAACGTAGCAAAAGCATTTTGAAAGCCAACGAGTGGTAAATTCCCGGCATGCAAACAAAGTACATTCTGATGGTCCGCATTTTTTTTCTCATCCAAACCAGCACGCACGGCCCAACTTGTCAGCATCTCTTTACAAATGCTTTGCTCCAGTACGTCCAGTGCAAAGCGTACATCCTGAAAACTGAAGTATCCTTCCCGTACCGTGCGGTCAACAGCATTCGCTAAATAGTCGTTACCAGAGGAAAACCAGTATTCTTTGGCTTCCAAGATTGCCTCTATACGATTCTGAAATATGTTCATAAGCTCATTAAGTCAGTCTTCCTCCATTAAAAAATTACATCCGCGAAGATCGACAGGATTCCACCGCCCCAATACCTGGAAGCGTCCCCGGTCGTCCATCATGCCCCTATCACCGGTAAGCAGAAATGAACAGCTATGCACATTAGCTAAATCTATCACGCCAATCAGCCCTTCCTCCCCTGACGACATATTAGCGGCGGGATTTTCAGGATCGCGAATACTTACTTGCATCCACGGAAGGGTATTGAACCATGGCCCCCCGGTAGCATAACATTGGCTAAGCAACTCAGCCATCCCGTATTCGGAATGAATACGGCTGCCATCCAGCTCAAAGCCATTACTTAACCTTCGGTGTAATTCCTTACGGCTCATCTCACGCCGATGGGTTTTCATGCCCCCCGTCTCAATGATAATACTATTGGAAGGCAGCGCAGTCTCTTCCATCTCTAAGAGATCCAGCAGGCCAAAAGCCGCGCCGAATAATATGAGCTGCTTACCTTTCTTTTCGATTTCTTCAACAGCATCCTTATCCAGCGGCTTATCAAGCGGCAGAAACCGACTTAATCCCTGCTGATCCTGCCCAATGAGTGTTTGGATCATATAAATTAATGAAGAGTGCGGATTTTCGGCATAGCCCGGCGTATACCCCCAAATGACAGCCGTATCCAGATCATAGTACTCTCGAAACCCTTCGAGCAGCGACTCCTCATACAGTTTCGCATCTGGCACTTGGTGAATGCTGGGCTGCATATCGGATGTGCCGCTGCTCTTAAAGATAAGATCCGGTTCGGATTCCAGTTCCCCAATATTTACGTTCGCATCCTTGAAAGCCTCAATGGGCAATAAGGGAATGGCAGAAATATCATCCTCTACACGACTGATGATCTCTCCTCCTTCCAGGGCCTCACAATATCGGTGATAAACGGGATTGTGCTCAAATTGGTACTTAAAAACCCGCCGGACCTTTTCCTCAAACGGAATAGATTCCGAAAAGATAATAGAATTCCAGTCTTTCATAATATTATTAGTGGCTAAATTAGCCGGGGATTAAGCAATCTATTACAGAACATGACATAAATCAGCGCAACCTAATCCCATCAATGTTATCTGTGCTCTATGATAAGCCCACTCGCTCAAAGATACGATCCACATTGCGCGTATGATAATCAAGGTCAAAGGCCTCATCAATCTGTTCCTCTGTCAGATTGGCCTGCACGGTTTCATCGGCTTCTACTAAATCACGGAACATAGTCTTCTCTTTCCAGGATTGCATGGCCAGCGGCTGGACGGTGTCGTAGGCTTTCTCTCGGCTCATCCCCTGATCAATGAGCATATGCAGCACCCGCTGAGAAAAGGTGAGTCCGTAGGTCTTGTATATATTGTTGTGCATATTGTCTTCAAAGATGGTCAGCTTGTCCACGACGCCCGAAAAGCGATTAAGCATATAATCCAGAAGAATGGTCGCATCAGGTAAAATAATGCGTTCCGCTGAGGAATGCGAGATATCGCGCTCGTGCCAGAGCGGTATATTTTCGTAGGATGACATCATATAACCGCGCAGTATCCGCGAGCATCCGGAAATATTCTCTGAACTGACCGGATTGCGCTTGTGCGGCATGGAAGATGAACCGGCTTGTCCCGGACGGAAAAACTCTTCGACTTCCCGCACTTCACTGCGCTGCAGGTGTCGAATTTCCACGGCCATCTTTTCCAGTGTAGAACCAATGAGTGCCAGGGTGGAAATATAATCGGCGTGGCGGTCTCGCTGCAACGTCTGCGTAGATATAGGTGCTGGGCTAAGTCCCAGCTCTTCGCAAACAGAGGCTTCAACTTCCGGCGGTATGTTGGCAAAGGTGCCTACAGAGCCGCTCATTTTGCCAAATGCAACATTGTCAGCTGCGCGCTCAAAACGCTCCTGATTACGCTTCATCTCCGCATACCAAAGCGCGCATTTGAGTCCAAAAGTCGTTGGCTCCGCATGTACGCCGTGCGTGCGCCCCATCATTATGGTGTATTTGTATTCTTTTGCTTTCTTTGCCAGCACGTCAATAATATGCTGAATATCATCGCGAAGAATTTCATTAGCCTGCTTTAGTCGATAGCCGTTAGCCGTATCTACCACATCGGTAGAAGTAAGACCATAGTGCACCCACTTTTTTTCATCTCCGAGCGATTCCGAAACCGACCGCGTGAAGGCCACCACATCGTGACGCGTTTCCTTTTCTATTTCTTGTATGCGATCGACATCAAAAGAAGCCTTATCATAGAGCTTCTTGACGTCTTCTTCAGGAATATGCCCCAGCTTGCTCCATGCATTGCAAGCGGCCAGCTCTACTTCCAGCCAGGATTCGAATTGATTTTCAAGAGACCATATCTGGGCCATCTCATCGCGGGAATAACGCTCAATCATCAGGATCGGACTTAGTTATGTTGAATGCGCTCCAAATATATTGCTTTTAGGGAAAAGGAAAAAGGTGGATTAGAAAAGGAGTGGAAAAATATGGCGTGTGAAGCAAGGAAAAAGAAAGACATATCCTAAATAGTTTCACAGTTTATTGGTATCACTAAGCCATTCGATGGACCCAATCCGGATTTTTCTTGTTGATTCCCCCGGTGTATGTAACCCTTTGTTCGAATTCTGAGCAATTGGAGGCTCGATCAGTTCATTAATTTGAAAAAATTATTTTTTTTATGCAATGCCCCCGCATGTAAAGGGCGTACAGGCCATCGTTAGAATTTTTAGTGTATGTACTACTGAAACCCAGAACACCAAAACAGCAATGACCTGCTAACCGAAGCTGCGATTTCTTGCAACGTAGGAGAGTGAGGATTTCCCCCTTTGAAACGATTGATCTTTCCAAAAAGGAAATCCTCGCTTTTTTAGTTGTTGTCAACTCAAACTAAAATAAGGAGGATCACACAGGTTACGCAGGAATAGACTTAGACACAACTAATATGGTAATTGTCAGCACTGTAACAATAATAAAGTAGTCCAAGAGACTAAACTACCGAGTTCGAGGCGGGCACCGAAAGACTTTTTTTCACCAATTTGATGAGCCGGCAAAAGCCGTAGTTGAACGGGCAGTTTTAGATATTGGCTCAGTGATTGGTGTCGAGCCAACGGTATTGATCTGACCTTAGCCCACACCAAGATGTCGGGGCCATTAGTACGCAAAAGTAAAGACCGATAAGGTAGACGCAAAAACCTTAGCAGAACTACTTCGGACCGATTTAATCCCGGTGGCTCATCAGGCCACTCTCAGACGGCGCGCCATCCGAGAACTTACGCGCGGGCGACTCCGCCGACTGGCGGATTGACATTATCCTTTTTAAAGGGTTTAGGCGGTCAGGAGCTTGAATTTGAAAGTTATTTTTCAACTTATGGATTTACAATTGTGATTAAGTTCGTAATTTAATCTATATTTTTAATATCCATGGCTGGTACACCACCAACAACACTATTTGCAGTTACATCATCAGAAACTACTGCTCCTGATGCTACTACTGAATTTTCACCTACAGTTACGCCAGGAAGGATTGTTGCATTTGCTCCAATCCAAGCGTTTCGTTTGATAACCACGGCATCAGGAACCAACGTCTTACGCTCGGCTGTTTCCACAGGGTGATTCTCAGATATAATATTTACCCTTGGAGCGAGCATTACATCATCTTCTATGGTGATACCACCTAAATCCAAGAATGAGCATGCATGGTTGATGAAAACATTTTTTCCTAATTGAATAAACCGTCCAAAATTGGTGTGGAATGGCGGAAAAACTGTTGTACTTTCATCAATATTTGTTCCAACGATTTTCCCCAAATACTTCCGTACTTCATTCACGTCAGTGGAAGCATTCATTTGGCTGGATAATCTTATTGTTCTATTTACTTCTTCAAGAATTTTCGGGTATTCCGGATCATCCATTGGGATAGGTTCTCCGGCTTTCAGCCGATTAAAAATATCAAAATCTGAATTCTCTTTTTTAATATTGGACATCATTAACTTGATCTTCAATTCGTTTAATCTACAATGACCTTTAAAAACATTATCAATATACGAACAATCTGATAGATGAATTAGCTTGGATGGGGTATTATCTGAATATCCCCCTTCTTATTTATAGCAAATATTGTTTAAAGTAATCATTTAATTTTTAGAAGTTCATTCAAAATTTTAAAAATAGAATATCACATTTATTTGCTTAAAAAAAGAAACCGCATATTTCCTCTGTGTCAGCACTTGAAGTGCCTTGTTAGCTGTATGTTAAAAATTCGACGCATGTTGTTCAAAATGATTGTCAATATCTTCTTTAGTCACCTTCTTTTTCAAAAAATCAATTACCAAGCCCGCTAATTCTAAATCATATGTTTCTTCAACTTCATATCCATTCAAATACAAGAATGTTAAAGCAGAAGCCAAACCTGTCCGTTTATTACCATCTATAAAAGGATGACAAATGGTAAGACAACTAATATAAGTTGCCGCCAAACGTTGCTTTAGGCGCATCAACACAAGCATCTATACTTTCCGGCTCAAGAATATTGGGTTCGCCTCCTGTACGCTGGATTTCCTGGCGATGAATAGATGAAATATCATCTTTTGGTAGAAAAGTAGGGTCGAGCATTATTCACCCAGTTTATCCAATGATTTGTGATGTTTTTTACTTATTTTTTCATAGGCTGTTTGCACGCCTACCTTTTTAATGAGCAGGCCTTCATCTTTCGGGATAATTTCAACTCGTTCGTCGTCTTCAGCCTTAAGTAGTCGCAACAAATATTTTTCAAGTAATACACCACAACTGTTGCCAATTTTCTGGAGTTTTTTAATCATGACTAAAAGTTTTTGTTCTTATAAATATAAGAATAATTAATGGATGGTGAAGTATTTAAGAATGGATTAATACAGCTAACAACATTGGGCATAAGCTGCGTGTGCCAAAATGTTGAAATTGTTTACATATAAAAGAGAAATTATAAAAATGTAAGCTGGCAAGAATTGACGAGGCACGTCCGCTTAATGTGCGGGTTAATACGCTACGACACTTTTTGTTTGCTCAGGGAAAATTTAGCAATGGATTCGACCTTTTCTTTTTGCTGATACCAATCATTACCGACTAACTCGATTTGATCACCTGTGCAACTACCAAAATTTCTATCTCTTAGCCTGGCAATCTTACTGATAAAATTCCCAGCATCATCAAATGATTCTTTAAATCGAATAGCTGTCAAGTGAGCTGTTTGCAACTTATAACGTTTATCAATGGAATCTTGCAAACTGGTATCTTTAAACATTTCCCTTAGCTTATTTCTTAAATCGGTTAACTGATTACCTCTTGGAAATCCTTGAACCAAAATACATGAAGGAGAAGCTGTTAAACCGTGAAATGTAATTTCAAAAGGAGCAATTGAATCTACAGCAAATTGTACAACTTTTTGGTAATCTGATGGATTTATTTGATCAATTGAAAAACCATCGCAACAAGAAATGATTGATAAAATAGTTACATGTAAATCTGATTTCGGATAATAATATTGATGTGGAGCTATGCTTCTAATTTCCTCAAGAGTAGTTGAAATATTTCGTTTTACTTCCTTAGAAGGCCGGGCTAATAATGTAATCCCATATCGATTGTCATTCTCTGAATTTATTAAAGGATCAAACTGAAACTCATTGCTCCTAAACTTCTGAAGGGACTGATTCCATAACTTGTTGTAGTGATTCTTTAAGTCCACGATTGCTGAATATTTTAGTAGTGTACTAACGGAACTGCGCTTATCTTTTGTTCAAGTTGATTAATGTGCAAAATTATGAGAACAAATATAGTTATTGATGATAACTTGATGGATGAAGCTTTACGAGTTAGTCGTTTAAAAACAAAAAAGGATGCGGTCGAAGAAGGATTAAAATTGTTAGTCCAGCGAAAAAGACAAGAAAATATTAAAAACTTACGTGGTAAATTAAAATGGGAGGGTAATTTAGAAGAGATGAGAACCGACCGATGATTTTAGTTGATACCAGTGTTTGGATAAACTATTTCAACGGTACAACAAATGAGAAAGTAGAACTTCTGGATCGTGCCCTTTCGGAACAATCCGTTTTAATCGGAGATATTATACTTACAGAAATCTTACAGGGATTTAACAAAGACAAAGATTTTAACCGAGCCAAGCAGGCATTAGCATATTTGAATTGTGTGCAACTTGTAGATAAAGACTTAGCAATTAAAGCAGCCACGAATTTTCGTTTCCTGAGGTCGAAGGGAAAAACGATTCAAAAAACGGTAGATATGCTCATTGGTACATGGTGTATTGAGCATGAAGTAGAGCTATTACACAATAACAAAGACTTTGACCACATGGCTACTTACCTACCTTTAAAGATACACGAAAGCTGAATGGGATCGTACAACTAACGGAAATGCGCTTAAGGGCGCAGAAACAACCATTTATCATCGCTAATGTAGCAAATAATTTACAACAAACAACTTTCCAACGCCCACAATGTCCTGCTTCCGCTTGAAGCGCTGGTTATGCAAACGCATATGCTATGCAATGATTTATATATTGCAATTTAAACAAATCAATTATAACTTTGTTATAACATATAGAAATAAAATAATATCGTTATGAAGACCAAGATTCGAAAGATCGGCAATAGTTTAGGCGTTACACTACCAAAGCACTTGATAGACGAACTCCATTTAAAGAAAGGCGATCAATTAGCTATCGAAAAAAAAGGAACTAACTTAGAACTTAAAGCAATAGACCCTGAGTTTGAAGAGTGGGCAGAGGCATATCACCAAGCAAATGTAGATTATAAACAGGTCCTCAAAGAGTTAGCCTGATGATACAATTTTTAGACAAAGAAACTATTTTGACTTATCACAAAAATTTAATTGAAACATATGGTGGTAGCCAAGGAGTTCGAGATGAAGGACTGTTAGAATCAGCACTTGCTCAATCACGAGCAAGTTTTGGCGGTGATTATGTTCATGATAATATATTTAAAATGGCGGCTGCTTATGGATTCCATATTGCTAAAAATCATCCCTTCTTTGATGGAAACAAACGAACAGCACTGGTAGCTATGTATTCCTTTCTTTATGTCAATGGACATAAGTTAGAAGCTGATAAAAAAAGCATCTATGCCGTAATGATTGATTTGGCAAATGGAAACGTAGACAAGGACGATTTAGCTAACTTTTTAAAAGAGAATTCGAAAGGGCGAACGTGATCCCCGTTTGCATAACGGAACCGCGCTTAATGGGCGCCCATTTAAGATACCGATTGGGAACTAACTGAAAATACTCTATAAACGCAATAGCTTGTGCCTGCCCTCCGAAGCGCCGTTTTTTGGCGCGTAGGACAGGCGTCCGCTTGAAGCGCTGGTTATGTAAACGGGGTTACTCTAAGACGTCTAAGGCATTAAGAAATTCGCTTGGACTATAAACAGACAAACTGCTTTTTGTGAAATCTTTTTGATTGCGAGTAATGATAGCTTCTAAATTGGCATGTATAGCAGACTGGTAGAGAACGCTATCTTCATAATCTTTAAAATCACTTTCAAGAGCGTCTTCTAAAACAACACGACTGACCGTAGAAACATTAAATATTTTGAGAATCTGTTGGACATAAATTCTGGCTTTTTCTCTCGACAATTCTTTAGCCAACAAATAAAAAACGGTTGTTACTGTCGTGCCGCAAATCCATCCTTCTATTTTACCCTGTTCAGCTAATCCGACTGATTGAGCGGAATCTTCAAAGAAAGGTTCTCTTTCCAAGAAAACATCCAAAAGAACATTAGTATCAAAAAGAAATTTCATTACAGGTATTTCTCTTCTACGTGGCTCTTATAATCTTCTTCTTGAATATCTTCGTTTTTTAAGATGCCCGCCAAAGAAGCTGTGATAGGAGGGAGTTTGCGACCGGTTGCAGACTGCTCTGTTTCAATAAGTGCAAAATAATCGGCTACTATTTGTGAAACAGATGTATTTTTTTCTTTATCTCTTTTTTTTGCTCGCCGAATCAACGACTCATCCAGTCGAAGTGTTAATTTGTTCTTCATAATAAGACGTATTTATTTTACTTAAGTATACGTCATTTTAACGTAGCAATACAAGAAATGTTTCGTTTACCTAACGGAACTGCGCTTAATGGGCGCACTTATTCCTGTAATGTTACCTGCAATATACCCGGCCGTAACCAATGTTGCAAAACCAAACCCCATCGTGTCGTGCGTCCGCTTGAAGCGCTTGTAATAGCAACTTTCCTATTCGGTTTTAAAATCTAATCTATCTTCGTCTTGTCTGGCGTGCCGAATCGTTAAGATATAGATATAATCACCTTTAACTTCGTAGATGATTATATAATTCGTATGTACTACAAGTTCCCGAATCGACTCATCATTTAAAACAGCTACCTTTCTTCCCGAGTAGGGATTTTCCTTTAACTGCTGGATATCATCGTCAAATTTCTCGATTAATGATAGGGCCGCATTAACATTATCGTCTGATAATATAATCTACAATTTCTTCAACTTTGCTTTGGGCCGTAGGCGACCAGATAACTTTCATTTACTGCTAACCAATTTTATCTTTAAGCGAATTCATTACCCTTTTATGCTCCACGTCTTCCCCATTTTCTATTTCCTGGCGAGCCTGATTTACTTCTTGTAGTATTTCAATCTTTTCAAGCATATTCTCATAGGCAGAAACATCCAATAAAACAGCTGAGCTTTTTCCATGTTGAGTAATTATTCTCGGTCGGTGGTCTTCTTTAATCTGCTTAATCATAGATGAGGCATTCGCCCGAAAATGTTGAAAGCGGCAGTATATCTTTATCAAATTGAATACATTTCATAAAATTTATTCCTTTCTATTTGTGGGCCCATATATTGTACGTTTAAATGTACAATTAGGAAATGTAGAATCCCAAAATCGCTATAACGTACCCGAGGCTTAAGGTGCGCAGGGTTTTAGTTCTAAATTTTGGAAATAAAGTATCCGGTTTTTTGATTGTAAAAGCCTAAAACCCGCAAGTTTCTCCTGCGTCAGCCTTGAAGGGCTTTGTTATACCCACTTTTGAATTGAGAATTTAGCAGGGATTTCTGAAATATTATATATATAAAGTAAGCATCAACATACACAAAAAGCCGACGATATAAGCTGCAACAAAATTCCAATAACGTTTAGGGTCTTCTGATTTATTTTCGATACCTGCTAAATTAATAGTCTTTTTGGTTACAAGCTGTAATACTGCCAACATGATAAAAGCACCAGCTAACGTACCAAGTAAGAAATTAACCATAATAGGTTAATGATTTAATTTTTAAATATGAATTTGTCACAACAGTTTTCGCTATGTCTTTATACGTTGAAACAAAGGCTAATAATAAGAAATGGATTGCTTGAACTTTTACTTTAAATACTTGTCCACAATAATATAAATAATCCACTCAATAAGAGTAACACATTCTTCAAAATTAAATCAATTTAGTTTTGAATACAATTCATCTAATGAAGTAGCTTTATTTTTGGGTATCCAGCCGATTATAGTTCTATCATTTTCGAAATCGAAAAACTTAAACTTTATGAATTCTGATTTTTAATTATCAGAATTTATTAAATATTTCTTTACCATTTTATTTAGGTATTCTTGATTCCACAGCTCGACTGGGTTCCCCTTCGCTTGTTTATACGCTTGACTTGTAAAATCGGAACTAGGAGTCTGTCGGACTTTCCGGATATAATTTAGTAGGTTTAACCAGCAACTAAAAACGGCAAGTATATTTTTATTATGGCGAACTTTCGATTAGTGGACCGCGCGACCTCTTTCCTGCT
>Ga0079226_10003308_pt1 | contig 12361 bp, 10 predicted proteins | sample Poulit2014_FD_76345 | JGI IMG/M metagenome (GOLD analysis project Ga0079226, IMG submission 76345) | Agricultural soil microbial communities from Georgia to study Nitrogen management - Poultry litter 2014 | ecosystem: Environmental > Terrestrial > Soil > Agricultural land | place: USA: Georgia... | reverse complement strand
TCGCGCAGCTGGCTCGGGCAGGTGCGGGAGTTGGGGCAGCGGATGTCCTTGTCCCCCTCCTTCTGCTGGCCGAGCTCCGTGCCGCACGAGGGGCAGTGCGTCGGCATGACGAACTCCCGCTCGGTGCCGTCACGCAGCTCCGCGACCGGACCGAGGATCTCGGGGATGACGTCACCCGCCTTGCGCAGCACGACGGTGTCGCCGATGAGCACCCCCTTGCGCCTCACCTCGTGGGCGTTGTGCAGCGTCGCGAGGGACACCGTCGAGCCGGCGACCGTCACCGGCTCCATGACGCCGAAGGGGGTCACCCGCCCGGTGCGCCCGACGTTGACCTGGATGTCGAGGAGCCTCGTGTTGACCTCCTCCGGCGGGAACTTCCACGCGATGGCCCAGCGGGGGGCGCGGGCGGTGCTCCCGAGGCGGCGCTGCACGGCGATCTCGTCGACCTTGACGACCACGCCGTCGATCTCGTGCTCGTAGTCGTGGCGCTGCTTCTCCACCTCGGTGATGAAGCGGCGCACCTTCGTCATCGAGTCGAGGACCCGGTAGTGCGGTGAGGTCGGCAACCCCCAGGCCCGCATCAGCTCGTAGGCGTGGCTCTGGCTCTCGATGTCGAAGCCCTCCCGCCGGCCCGTGCCGTGGACGAGCATGTGCAGCGAGCGCCGGGCGGTGACCCGGGGGTCCTTCTGCCGCAGGGATCCCGCGGCGGAGTTGCGCGGGTTGGCGAAGGGGGCCTTCCCCGCCTCCACGAGACCGGCGTTGAGCTCCGCGAAGTCCTCGAGCCGGAAGAAGACCTCACCGCGGACCTCGACGAGGTCGGGCACGGGGTGCTCGCTGTCGTCGAGCCGGGTGGGGATCCCCTCGATGGTGCGGACGTTGAGGGTCACGTCCTCGCCGGTGCGCCCGTCGCCGCGCGTCAGTGCGCGGGTGAGCCTCCCCCCTTCGTAGAGCAGGTTGATCGCGACGCCGTCGATCTTCAGCTCGCACAGGTAGTGGAAGCCGCTGACCTCGCTCTCCACGCGCTGCGCCCAGCCGACCAGATCATCACCCTCGAAGGCGTTGTCGAGGCTGAGCATCCGCTCCAGGTGGTCCACGGCGGTGAAGTCGGTGGAGAAGACCCCGCCGCCCACCTGCTGGGTCGGTGAGTCCGGGGTGCGCAGCGAGGGATGGGCCTCCTCGATCTCCTGCAGCCGGTGGATGATCCGGTCGTACTCGCCGTCGCTGATCGTCGGCGCGTCCTTGACGTGGTAGGCGAACTGGGCCGCACTCGCCTGCTCGGCGAGCTCGGTCCACTCGTGTCGTGCATCCTCGGGGGTCTCGCTCACGGGTCCATCCTGCCGCACGCCTCCGACAGGGGGTCCCCCAACGGGGAGGGCACACACGTCAAGATGGAGGCCCGACCCCCGACCCAGGAGCAGAGATGAGCAATCTGGCGAGCAACCTCGTCACCACCGCCCAGGCCGACCCCGACGGGGTGGCGATCAGGCTCGACGACGCCGAGCTGACGTGGTCCCAGCTCCACGGGCTCGCCGCGAAGACGGCCGGCTCCCTTCGCGCTGCCGGACTGCAGCCCGGTGACCGGGTCTCGTTGATCCTGCCGAACGTGCCGGCCTTCCCCGTCCTCTTCTACGGGACGCTGCTCGCCGGCGGCGTCGTCGTGCCGATGAACCCGCTGCTCAAGGGCCCGGAGATCGAGTACTTCTACACCGACTCGGGGGCGACGTTCTCCTTCGTCTGGGGTGACTTCGCCGCCGAGGCGCAGGCCGGCGCGCAGGGCACCGACACGCAGGTCATCGTCTCCGGCCCGGTCGGCCCGTCCGAGGACGCGCTGCCCGCCGGGGAGCCGATCACGGCCCCGACCGAGCGCGCGGGCGACGACGACGCGGTGATCCTCTACACCTCCGGCACCACCGGACGGCCGAAGGGGGCCCAGCTCACCCACGACAACCTCGCCCTCAACGCGCAGCGCTCGGCGGTCGACATCATCGGCATCCAGCCCGATGACGTCGTCATGGGCTGCCTCCCGCTCTTCCACGTCTTCGGCCTGACCTGCGGGCTCAACGCCGCCGTGCTCCGGGGGGCCACGCTGACCCTCGTGCCGCGCTTCGACCCCGGCAAGGCGCTGGAGGTCATCGCCCGGGACGAGGTGACGATCTTCGAGGGCGTGCCGACGATGTACGGCGCGATGCTGCACCACCCGAGCGCCCGGGAGACCGACACCTCCTCGCTGCGCACGTGCGTCTCCGGCGGGTCCTCGCTGCCCGGTGAGACGCTGCGCGAGTTCGAGGAGACCTTCGGCGTGAGCCTGCTCGAGGGCTACGGCCTCTCGGAGACCTCGCCGGTCGCCTCCTTCAACATGCTCGACCAGCCGACGAAGCCGGGCACGATCGGGCGGGCGATCCCCGGCTGCGAGATGAAGCTCATCGGCGCCGACGGCGCGGAGGTCGGCCCCGGCGAGGGTGTCGGCGAGATCGCCATCCGCGGTGACAACGTCATGAAGGGCTACTGGAACAAGCCGGAGGCCACGGCCGCGGCGATCCCCGACGGTTGGTTCCGCACCGGCGACATCGCGAGCGTCGACGAGGACGGCTACTACACGATCGTGGACCGCAAGAAGGACGTCATCATCCGCGGCGGGATGAACGTCTACCCGCGCGAGGTCGAGGAGGTCCTCTACGCGCACCCGGACGTGACCGAGTGCGCGGTGGTCGGCGTGCCGCACCCCGAGCTCGGCGAGGACGTGGGCGCGGCGGTGTCCCTGCGCGAGGGCGCCGCCGGTGACGTCGAGGAGATCAAGGCCTACGTCAAGGAGCGGGTCGCGGCCTACAAGTACCCGCGCACCGTGTGGGTCCTCGAGGAGCTCCCCAAGGGTCCGACGGGCAAGATCCTCAAGCGGGAGATCTCCGCCCCGGCGGGCTGACCCGCCGCCCTTCGTCCCGTCTCGCGATCAGCCGCCGCGCTCCTCGTACCAGGTCGTCGAGACCCCGCCACGCTGGAGGTCGGGATCCGCCAGCAGCTCCGCGTGCAGGGACCGGGTGGTGACCACGCCCTCGACGGTCAGCTCGGACAGGGCCTGCCGGGCCCGGGCGAGGGCCTGGTCACGATCGCGCCCGTGGACGATCAGCTTGGCCAGCAGCGAGTCGTAGAAGGGAGCGATCTGCCCGCCGGTGACGAAGCCGGAGTCCACCCGCACGCCCGGCCCGTTCGGCTGGTCGAAGCGCGTGATCTCCCCCGGGGACGGGAAGAAGTCCTGGTCCGGGTCCTCGGCGTTGATCCGCATCTCGATGGCCGCGCCGTCGGAGACGATCTCCTCCTGCCCCACCGAGAGCGCCTCGCCCGCCGCGATCCGCAGCTGCTCACCGACGAGGTCCACCCCGGTGAGCATCTCGGTGATCGGGTGCTCGACCTGGATCCGGGTGTTCATCTCGATGAAGTAGAACTCCTCGCCCTCGAGGAGGAACTCCACCGTCCCCGCGCCGACGTAGCCGACCTCGGCGGCCAGCCGCACCGCGGCAGCGGTCATCCGCTCCCGCACCACGTCGGTGAGCCCGGGAGCCGGCGCCTCCTCGAGGAGCTTCTGCCGACGCCGTTGGACCGAGCAGTCCCGCTCCCACAGGTGCACCACGGACCCGTGGGTGTCCGCGAGCACCTGCACCTCGACGTGCCGGGCCTGCTGGATCGCCCGCTCCAGGTACAGCGACCCGTCGCCGAAGGCCGAGGCGGCCTCCGCCCTGGCGGTGGTGACCGCGGCCTCGAGCTCCTCGGCCGTGCGCACCACCCGGATGCCGCGGCCGCCACCACCGGCGGCGGCCTTGACGAGGAGCGGGAAGCCCAGGTCCTCGGCAGCGGCACGGGCCTGCGCCACGTCGGTGATCACCCCGGAGCCCGGGACGACCGGCACGCCGGCGGCCTCGGCGGTGCGTCGGGCCGCGGACTTGTCGCCCATCGACTCGATGACGTCCGCGGACGGCCCGACGAAGACGAGGCCCGCCTCGCTCACCCGACGCGCGAACTCCGGTCTCTCCGAGAGGAACCCGTACCCCGGGTGGACGTACCCGCAGCCGGTCCGCCGGGCGGCGTCCAGCACCGCGTCGACGTCGAGGTAGGACTTGCCCGCCGGTGAGGGACCGATGTGCACCGCCTCGTCGGCGAGCTCGACCCACCGGGCGGCGGTGTCGACCTCGGAGTGGACGGCCACGGCCTCCCAGCCCAGGGTGTGCGCCGCGCGGATGATCCGCACGGCGATCTCACCGCGGTTGGCGACGAGGACTCGGGGTGTGCTGCTCGTACTCACTCCAGGACCACGACGTCCTGGCCGACGGAGACCTCGGCGGAGTCGTCGACGAGGAACTCCTTGACCGTCCCGGAGGCGCTGGCCTTGAGCTCGGTGAAGTTCTTCATCACCTCGATCAGGCCGATGGTCTGCCCCTCCGTCACCTGGTCGCCCTCACTGACGTACTCCGCCTCCTCCGGTGAGGGGCGGCGGTAGAAGACACCGGGCAGGGGCGAGGGGATGGTGGCCATGGCTGGTCCTTTCGGTTCGGTCGTGCAGGATCTGGTCGATCGGTTCCGGTCGCTCAGGGGAGCGCGGCCCGGATCCGGTCCAGGCGCCTCGTCTGCTCGCCGCGGGCGGTGAGCGCCTCATCGATGCCCACGGACCGGAAGCGGACGGTGTCGCCGGTCTTGGCCTGGCCGAAGAGGTCCCGGTCCACGGAGACCACCGTGGCGATCGTGACGTAGCCACCACCGGTGACCGCGTCGCCGAGCAGGACGATCGGCTCGTCACCCCCGGGCACCTGCACCGACCCGAGCGGGTACCCGAGGTCGACGACGTTGGCCGGGTCGCTGCCGGCCCCGAAGGGCTGCTCCCGCTCGACGAAGTCCAGCGAGCCGCCGCGCAGCCGGTACCCGACCCGGTCGGCGTCCTTGGTGACCTTCCACGGGGTCTCGAGGAAGGAGGCGAGCGCCGCCTCGGTGAGTCGGTAGGAGCACAGGCCCACGACGGCCCGCACCTCGACGTCGGAGCCGAAGCCGGGCCGGAGATCGTCCGGCACGCTGCCCCCTTCGGCCGCGCCCGGGCCCTCCCCCAGCGGGAGGACGTCGCCGTCGGCGAGGGTGCGCCCTTCGTGCCCACCGAGGCCGATGAGGGTGTACGTGGAGCGGGAGCCGAGGTACTCGGGCACGGCCACCCCGCCGGAGATCGCGACGTAGGGCCGTGCGCCGGTGGAGATCATCCCGAAGGAGAGCACGTCGCCGGGGGCCACGCGCACGCTCGTCCACATCGGCACCGGCTCACCGTTGAGCGTGGCCGCGGCGTCCCCACCGGTCACGGCGACCGTCCGCTCGTCGGTGAATTCCAGGGTGGGGCCGATGTACGTCGCCTCCAGCGCCGCCTGACCCTCCGCATTCCCGACGAGCAGGTTGGCCACCCGGAAGGAGAACTGGTCCATGGCGCCCGAAGGGGGCATGCCGATGGCGTAACGACCGGTCCTGCCCAGGTCCTGGATCGTCGTGGACAGGCCGCCGGCGAGGACCTTCACGTGTGCACTCATCGGTACAGCACCTCCAGCAGGTGGTCGTTGACGCCTTGGGGGTCGGCGAGGAAGGCGGCCGGGGAGAACTCGACGTCGTGCTGCCGGTAGCGGAAGCTCCCCGCCTCGACCTCCCTGCGGGTCTCGTCGAACTCGGTCCGGTCCACCGAGCGGTAGCGCAGGATGTCCCCCGCCTTCGGCAAGACGATCGAGTGCTCGAAGTCCGGGTGGTCCTGGCGCACGTTGAGCACGGGCGTGGCGGACATCCCGTAGAGCTGGTAGCCGCCGGCGCCCTGGACCGGGTAGACGACCGAGAAGGCCCCGCCGATGCCGAAGGCCCGCTCGGGGGTGAAGGTGCGCGGCCGCACGTACTTGGGCACCTGCACCTGCCGCTCCCGCGGTTCCAGCTGGTAGCAGAAGGGCAGCCCGGGCACGAACCCGAGCATGGTGACGATCCACGGGTTGCCGGCGAGGTGGTCGATGAACGCCTGCACGCTCTCGAACCCGTTGGTGCGTGCCCCGTACTCGAGATCGGTCGACTCCGGGTCCTGGTGCCGGTCCCGGAAGCGCATCATCGCCTCGTGGGTCCACGGGTCGTCGTAGAGGATCGGGATGTCCACGACCCGGGTCTGGAGGGTGAAGTTGTCCGGCACCGAGGTGAACTTCGACTCCAGCTCCTGCAGCAGGGCCATCAGGTCCACCGGTGCGAGGACGTCGGGGTCCAGGCGCACGAGGTAGGAGGCGTTGGAGGGGCAGATGTCCACGATGCCCGCCATGTCCCGCTCGGTGAGCTCCTGGGTGATGAGCATGGCCTTGATGTTGGCCTCCATGCTCATCTCCTCGGCGATCTCGACGAAGATGAACTCATCCCCGCCGTACTCGTACCGGGCCGGTGGCAGCGCGGTCGCGTTCGTCATGAACCCTCCTGGTCGTGCTCGTGGAGCGGCCGGATGGTCCACCCCATGCTCGTCATCCGCTCCACGACGGCGTGGGCGTTCTCCTCGGCCCCCGGCCGGTCCGAGTGCAGGCAGACCGTGTCCGCGGTGATCGCCGTCTCGACGCCGGAGGCGGAGCGCACCGTGCCCTCGAGGATCCCGGCGACCTGGTCGGCGCACCACTGCGGGTCCCGGCGCTGGTTCTTCGGGTCGATGATGATGTGCCCGTCGTCGGTGTACTCCAGGTCGGCGAAGGCCTCCGCGGCGACCTTGTGCCCCCGCTCGCGCTGCCGCTCCGCGCAGGGGCCGGCCTCGAGCAGGATGAAGAGGTCCGGGTCCAGCGTGGCGACGGCATCGGCTACGGCGTCGGCGATCGCGTCGTCCTTCATGAGCATCCCGTAGAGGCTGCCGTGGGGCTTGACGTGGCGCAGCGGGACGCCCTGGTGGTCGGCGAAGGCCCGCAGCGCGCCGGTCTGGTACAGCACCGCCTGGGCGGCCTCGTCCGGTGAGAGGGCCATCGCGCGGCGCCCGAATCCCATGAGGTCGGGCAGGCCGGGGTGCGCCCCCAGCCCGATGGAGTGCTCCCCGGCCAGGGCCACCGACCGGGTCATGTTCCCCGGGTCACCGGCGTGCCACCCGCAGGCGACGTTGATCGAGGTGATGAGGGGCGCCAGCTCGGTGTCGGCGCCCAGCTCCCAGCGGCCGAAGCTCTCACCACCGTCCGCGTTCAGGTCGATGATGCGTGTGCTCTGGGCCATCGTGGCTCCTCTTCTGTTGTGGGTCAGGCGATCCCGGCCGCACCGGCCACCGCCCGCCCCGCCAGTACCCCGGCGAGGTCGCGGCGGTACTCCGCGGTGCCGGAGGCGTCGGTCGGCGGCTCCGTGCTCTCGCCGGCCAGCGCGGCGGCCCGCTCCACGTCGGCGGACTCGAGGGGGACACCGGACAGGGCCTCCTCCGCGCGGTGGGCACGAAGGGGGGTGCTCCCCATGTTCGACATCCCCAGCCGGACCGTGGCCAGGTGCCCGTCACGGACCTGCACGACCGCCGCGACCGCGACGATCGCCCAGGACTGGGCCACCTGGGAGAACTTCTCGTAGTGCATCCCCCAGCCGGTGTGCTTCGGCACGCGCACCGCGGTGAGCACCTCCCCCTCGGCGAGCGCGGTGGTGAAGTAGTCCTCGAAGAAGTCCCCCGCCGCGACGCGGCGGGTGCCCGCCGGTCCGGTCAGCTCGAGGCTGGCCTCCAGCGCGAGCACCGCCGGGGCGATGTCCCCGGCCGGGTCGGCGTGGGCCAGCGAGCCACCGATCGTGCCCCGGTAGCGGATCTGCGGGTCGGCGACGGAGGCAGCGGCCTGGGCGAGGACGCCCGCGTGCTCGGCGACCAGCGGATCGGCCGCGACGGCGTGGTGGGTGGCCATCGCGCCGATGACGAGGTCGTCCCCGTCCTCGCGGATCTCCTGCAGCCCGGCCACGCGGCCGAGGTCGACGAGCAGGTCGGGGTCGGCCATCCGCAGCTTCAGCACCGGCAGCAGCGACTGCCCGCCGGCGAGCAGCTGCGTCTCGTCGCTGCCGTCGCCGAGTGCCCGGACCACCTCCTCGATCGTCGTCGGGGCGGTGTGCTCGAAGGTCGCGGGGATCACGGCAGGCTCCCTTCGCCGGAGGTCTGGGCAGGTGACCCGGCCGCCTCCCGGACCGCCGTCCACACCTTGAGCGGGGTGCACGGCATGGTGATGTCGGTGACGCCGAGCGGACGAAGGGCGTCGAGCACGCCGTTGACGACCGCCGGCGGCGCGGCGGTGGTGCCGGTCTCGCCGACGGCCTTGACCCCCAACGTGTTCGACGTCGCCTCCGTGACGGTGTAGTCGGTGCGGTAGGGCAGCACGTCCGGGGCCGCGGGCACGAGGTAGTCCGCGAGGGTGCCGGAGGTCAGCTGCCCGTCCTCGGAGTAGACGATCTCCTCGTAGAGGGCCTGGGCGATGCCCTGGGTGATGCCGCCGCGGACCTGGCCGTCGACGATGAGCGGGTTGACGACGACGCCGACGTCCTGGACGCACACGTAGTCGCGCAGCCCGACGTGCCCGGTGCGGGTGTCGACCTCGACCGCGACGAGGTGGGTGCCCGTCGGGTACGAGAAGTTCTCCGGGTCGAAGGTGCAGTCCGAGTCCAGGTTGGGCTCGATCCCCCCGGGCAGGTCGTGCGCCAGCCAGGTGCTCAGGGCGATCTCGGGGATGGTCACCCCGCTGTCGGTCCCCTTGACGGAGAAGCGTCCTCGTTCGTACTCGAGGTCGCCGGCGTCGGCCTCGAGCAGGTGCGCGGCGATGGGCCGCGCCTTCTCGACGACCTTGCGGGCGGCCCCGACGATCGCCATGCCGCCGACGACGAGGGAGCGGGACCCGTAGGTGTCCATCCCCTTGTGCGCAGAGGCGGTGTCCCCGTTGATGAGGATGATGTCCTCGAAGGGGACCCCGAGCTCGTCGGAGACGATCTGGGCGAAGGCGGTGGCGTGCCCCTGACCGTGCGCGGTCGTGCCGGCGACGACCTCGACCTTGCCCGTGGGCAGCATCCGGATGGTCGAGTGCTCCCACCCCCCGGAGCCGTAGTTCAGCCCGCCGAGGACCCGGCTCGGGGCGAGCCCGGAGAGCTCGACGAAGGTGCACACGCCGATGCCGAGCTGGACCGGGTCACCGGACCCGCGGCGCCGGCGCTGCTCCTCCCGCAGCTGCTCGTAGCCGAACATCTCCAGTGCCCGGTCGGTGGCCTGGTCGTAGTTCCCGGAGTCGTAGGTGAGGCCGGCGGCGGTGTCGAAGGGGAACTCCTCGGGCGCGATCCAGTTGCGTCGGCGCACCTCGATCGGGTCCAGGTCCAGCTCGACGGCCAGCTCGTCCATCATCCGCTCGATGCCGAAGGTCGCCTCCGGCTTGCCCGCGCCGCGGTAGGCGTCGGTCATCGTCTTGTTCGTGAAGACGTCGGTGCAGTGGAAGCGGTAGGCGGGGACCTTGTAGATCCCGTTGAACATGAAGCCGCCGAGCAGCGGGATGCCGGCGGTGAGGATGCCGAGGTAGGCACCCATGTCCGCGGTCAGCTCGACGTCGAGCGCGGTGATGGTGCCGTCCCGCCGCGCCGCCAGGGTCATCTCCTGGACCTGGTCGCGGGCGTGGTGGGAGGACTGCATCGACTCGCTGCGGGTCTCGGTGTACTTGCACGGGACCTGCAGCCGGCGGGCCACGAGCAGCGCCAGCGCCTCCTCGCGGGTGAACTGCAGCTTGCCGCCGAAGCCGCCGCCGACGTCGGGCGCGACGACCCGCAGCTCGTGCTCGGCGATCGGCTGGGTCATCGCCATGAGGATGCGGACGATGTGCGGGACCTGCGTCGCGGAGTAGAGCGTGACCTGCTCCGTCGTCGGGTCCACGACCACCGAGCGGGGCTCGATGTAGGCGGGGGTGATCCGGTTCTGCCGCAACGTGCGTCGCACGACGACCTGGTCCGGGTCCTCCTCGGCCCGACGGATCTCCTCGAGCGCGTCCCCGCCGGTGCCGAGGCCCACCGAGTCCAGGCCCCAGGTCGCGCAGACGTTGGTCCCCATCTCGGGGTGGACCAGCGGCGAGCCCTCGGCGCGCGCGGCCACCGGGTCGGTGACGACCGGCAGCTCGTCGTAGTCGACGTCGATGAGCTCGAGGGCGTCGTCGGCGGCCGCCTTGGAGGTCGCCGCCACGACCGCGACGATGTCGCCGACGTGCTTGACCGACCCGACGCTGATCGGGAGGTACTCCGGGGTGCGCATGTCATCACTGACGGTCCAGGCGGTGGGCATCGGGCCCTGCTCGGGCAGGTCCGCCCCGGTGAGGACGGCCACCACGCCCGGCGCCTGCTTCGCCTCGGTCGTGTCCAGCTCGGTGATCGTCGCGTGGGCGACCGGCGAGCGCAGCAGCGACAGGTGCAGCATCCCGGGCAGGACGATGTTGTCCACCCACCGGGTGCGTCCGGTGAGCAGCCGCTGGTCCTCCTTGCGGCGGCGGGCGCGGCCGACCTCGGGGGCCTGCTCCTGCGGGGGGAGGTCCGTCGTCGTCATCGGCCGGCCTCCTCGGTGCGCGCGGTGGCCGCGTAGTCCATGACGGCGGCGACGATGCCCTGGTAGCCGGTGCAGCGGCACATGTTGCCCTTGATGCCCTCGCGCACCTCGTCCTCGGTGGGGTCGGGGTTCTCCCGCACGAGGCAGACCGAGCGCATGAGCATCCCCGGGGTGCAGTACCCGCACTGCAGCCCGTGGTGCTCGTGGAAGGCCTGCTGGACCGGGTGGAGGCTCCCGTCCGGCTCGGCGAGCCCGGCGACGGTCTCGACCTCGCGGCCGTCGGCCTGGACCGCGAGCACCGAGCAGGACTTGATGCTCTCGCCGTCCAGCAGCACCGTGCAGGCGCCGCAGTTGCTCGTGTCGCACCCGACCACCGTGCCGGTCCTGCCCACGGTCTCCCGCAGGTAGTCCACGAGCAGGGTGCGGGGCTCGACGTCGTCGTCCCTCTTCATACCGTCGACGGTGACGGTGACTTGCGCCATTGATCCATCCGTTTCGCTCGTTGGGTCTCCGGGCGTTGTCCCGCAATCCTGCCCAAACTGGTGGGACGTGACAAGGGTCATCCGCCGACGTGTCCCCGGGAACGACGTGGGGCCTACGGCATTTGGTACGAGGGACGGCCCTACGCGCGGGCGAGGACGTCCAGCAGCTCCTCGAAGGTCGCCATCGAGTGACCGGCGACGAAGTCGTCGCAGTGCGGCAGAGCGGCGACGATGCCGGCCTGGACCGGCTCGTACCCGGCCTTGCCGCGGTGGGGGTTGACCCACACCACCCGATGGGCGAGGCGCTGCAGCCGGCCCATCTGCTCGGCGAGCACCTCGGTGCCGTCCCGCTCCCAGCCGTCGGAGAAGACCACGACCACGGCGCGGCGGGCCATCCCCCGTCGCCCCCACCGGTCGAGGAAGGCACCGAGCGCCTCCCCCAGCCGAGTGCCCCCGGACCAGTCGGGCACCATCTCCCCGGCGGCGAGCAGCGCACGGTCGGGGTCGCGTTCCCGCAGCGCCCGGGTCACGTGGGTCAGCCGGGTGCCCATCGTGAAGACCTCGGTCGTGCGCGGGCTCGCGCGCACCACCCGGTGGGCCAGCCGCAGCAGCGCGTCGGCGTAGGCGGACATCGAGCCGGAGACGTCGACGAGGAGCACGACCCGGCGTGGCTGCGTGCGCCGCCGGCGGTGGTGGACCGGGCCCGGCTCCCCCATCCGGCGCAGCTGGGCGCGCAGCGTCGCGGGGCCGTCGACCCGGCCCCGGCGGGCGGGGTTCATCCGGCGCGCCGGCCGGTTCGGCGGTCGCGGGCGCAGCGTGGCGAAGAGCTGGCGCAGCCGCGCGCGATCGTCCACCGACAGATCGGCGACGTCCCTGTGCCGCAACACCTCCGAGGGGCTCGCGACCGCGCGCACCGGGTCCTCGTCCTCACTCTCGCCGCCGCCTTCGGAGTCCCCGAGCGAGGCCTGTACGACGTTGGCGCGCGGCGCCTCCCGGGTGGTGACGGTGTCCAGCGGCGTGCCGCCGAACCAGCTGGTGAAGACCGCGTCGTAGGGGCCGATGTCGGCGGCGGAGGTGGTCAGCGCCGCCCGGCCGGCCCAGTAGACCCCGGCCCGGTCCCCCGCCCCCACGGCGGCGACCGCGGCGAGGAAGGTGCGCTCCCGGTGCGCCGTCACCGGCATCCCGGCAGCGCGCACCGCCCGCGCGAACCCGAGGAAGGCCTCCTCACCGCTCCACGGCATGGCGTCAGGCCAGCATCCGGTCGAGGGCGGCACGCACCCGTTCGCCGTCCTCGCGGTACTTGATCGAGGTGCCGAGGGTGGTTGCGGCGACCTGCGGGTCCAGC
>Ga0079226_10003307_pt1 | contig 12362 bp, 10 predicted proteins | sample Poulit2014_FD_76345 | JGI IMG/M metagenome (GOLD analysis project Ga0079226, IMG submission 76345) | Agricultural soil microbial communities from Georgia to study Nitrogen management - Poultry litter 2014 | ecosystem: Environmental > Terrestrial > Soil > Agricultural land | place: USA: Georgia... | reverse complement strand
TTTCTGGGGCATCGCGTGAGCCTGTAGTCTCACGCAGATGCTATTCCCCTAGAAGTCTAACGTCCGGCTTTTAAAGTATAATCGATTATTTTTATATATCTTCAGGACTTATGTCCCAGCCTCCTGATCTCCCATTCATTTTGTTTTTAATTGCCCTGGTTGGGTTTGTTTTTCATCGCGGCACCTGTTTCGCCTTGAAGCAGGTCGCCGCCTGTTGTAGTGATGATTTCATCCGTCACAGTCTGGCTGATGGCGTGTGACACCATCTGGAGCAGTTCGTTGACCTGTCCCTGTGATTCCTTGAACTGCGTGACGATAGGCATTTCGTCCAGTTCATCCTCTATCTTTTTGATCTTCTCTTCTGTCAGGTTGTAGGCCCGTTCCTTCCCGTAGTTCTGGAAGTTGACGGCCTGCTTCTGCAGACTCTTCAGACTTGCCATTTTCTCGCGGACATCCTTGTTCTCATGGATCTTCGCTTCCGCTTTCTTGAAGAATTCAACCTGCTCAGTCTCAGACATCATCTTACCCAGCTGCTTTGCCTCATTTACGATTTCATCTTTGCTATACATCCTGCTTCCACCTTTATATCAAATTGCAGCGTCCATGAAACACGGGCACGTGCATTTTCATTAATAAATTCTCCTATACAGTATATCTGTTTTCAGCCTATATTTCAAAGCTATTTCACCGGAAATCCCTATCTTGCATCGGTAGTCTCAAACGGCGTAATTATCTGGCCCAGCTGGAATGACATGAAGATGCATGCGCCAATGAACAGCAATAGATAGATATCGGATATCGAAAACGACGTCCGGTGATAGTAGGTTCTCGGTCCGTCATCAAAACCTTTCGATTCCATCGCTATCCCAAGACGGTACGCGCGCCTTATGCTCTGGCTCAGCAGTGTGATGATCGTCGTTTTGAATCCTTTCATCCCCGTCACATATTTTTTGTGGATGAGCGCCCTTCTCACCTTCCTCGCCTGTCTGAGCACCACATACTCCGAAATGATTATCGGCACCATGCGTACCGCAGCCATGAACGAATAGGCATATTTGGGCTTGAGCGACAGCTGCTGCATCAGACTGTAGAAAACATCCGTGATGCGGGTCGTGAAAATGATGAGTGCGCCGAAGAATGACACTGCAAGCCCGCGCATCATCACATGAATCCCGCGGACGAAACTCTCCTCGGTAATATGGATGATTCCGAAACTGTACAGTGTGGTCGTGCCTTCACCGTAGAAGATCATGTAGAGGCTCGATATGGAACCGAGCAGGAGCATGACTGCTATCAGAACTGCAAGATAACGGAGTTTCACACCGGACAGTATTATCATCGCGAGCAGCAGGAGCAGGGAAAGATGGAACAGGTAGTTCGGATTGTGGATCAAAACGACTGTTAAGAAAAGCACCGCCGCAAGCCCAATTTTAGTGATGGGATTAGAGCGGTCGACAAAGGTCTCATACTTCCTGATTGACTGGAGCATCATTCACCGCCGTCCTTTCCGTGAGTCTTTCATCTTCGATCAGCAGCCGCCTTGACGGATACCGTCTTTTGATTTCCTCATCATGTGTGATCATGACGATTGACGTACCCGCTCCGGTCATTTCCGAAAACAGTTCCAGCATCCTGAACGTCTGCCTCTGATCGAGGCCGAATGTAGGCTCATCAAGCATGATGATCTCCGGCACGCCGCCTGCAGCTGTCGCTACACTCAGCCGCCTTTTCTGCCCTGTCGATATTTCTAGAGGATGAAGATGCGAAACAGCGGAAAGCCCGAACTTTTCCAGTATCTTCCCGGTCTGCCGCATCGCCTCTGTTTTGTCAAAGTGCATTTCAAGATTGATGAAAACTTCATCGAAAACTTTATTTGTAATGAACTGCAGTTCCGGGTTCTGGAAAACCGGATATACACCGCCGGCAATATCCTTTGTCTTCCTGATCTTTTTCCCCCGGTAATATAGACCACCCGCAGATGGAATGAGTTTCATCAGTGCAAGCAGCAGACTTGTCTTGCCTGTGCCGTTGGCACCTTCGATGGTCACCCATTCGCCCTTCCTGATCTTCAGCCGGTCCACTTTGAGGATGGTATCCTCACCTCGTCTGACATCCAGGCTTTTCGTCTCCAGCAGAATTTGCTCTGACGATTTTGCACGCTGAAATACCGGGGCGTTTTCCCATGAGCGGGGATGCCAGACACCGAATGCTGTAAGCAGTTTTCCATGGTTCGTGAGCATGTCTTCCGGTGTACCCTGGCATACAATTCCACCCGAGTCATCCATCAGTATTACGCGGTCCATTTTATCCCATATATATTCCACCCTGTGTTCGATGATGACCACCGTACGGTTATCCCATATGCTCTCAACCGTGTCCCAGACGTGCCTTGCAGATTCTTCATCAAGCATGCTTGCCGGTTCATCGAGGAACAGTGTATGCGAGTCCTGGAGCAGAGCCGAGGCTATCGCAAGTTTCTGCTTCATGCCGCCTGAGAGCTCCTGGATATCCTTTCCGAATGAAACATCAAGTCCGACAGCTTCAAGGACAGCTGTAAACTTCTGCTTCATCTCCGATTGCCGGACACCTTTATTTTCAAGTACGAATCCGAGTTCTTCCCCGACTGTCGGCATCGTGAACTGTGAGTCCGGATCCTGGAATACATATGCGCCGTCATCGGATATCTGGAGCCTGTCGGCTTTCATGGGTATCTCAATCACACGGGGGATCAGGCCGCCCATAATATTGAGCAGTGTACTCTTCCCGGAGCCGCTCGGCCCGAGCAGGAGCACCTTCTCCCCTTCCTCCACCCGTATATCAAGACCGTGGAAGAGATTCTCCTCCTCTCCGTCAAACCTGAGCCTGAGATTTGCAATGTCCATCACCATCTTCTACAACTCCTCGCTGCGGTGCGGGCTGCGGGCACCCACCAGTTTGAGCACCCCGGTCTCCCCGAGCCCTCTGTAGAGCGCATGTGCCAGCCAGCCGGCGATCAGTGCACCACTCAACACTCTGAAGCCGATCATCAGCACAAGGTTCCATGTCTCAAGTTGCCCGAGATAGCCGTAATACCAGTCGAGCGGCAGGGTGGACAGTGCCGCAGCCACTCCCGCTGTCACTGCAACCATCAGTGCAGTGCTTTTATATCTCACAATCGCAAATACGATTTCACACGCCAGTCCCTGAAGCAGTCCGTAAAGCATCAGCATCACATCAAACTGCAGCATGACGATGGTCTCTCCGGATGCTGCTGCAAATTCCGCAATGATTGCCACACCAGGCTTCCTGATGATGAGGTAGGCCACTACAGCGGCGATGAACCACATGCCGTAAACCAGCTCATTCAAGTGGAGCCCGAGCGGCTGGAGCATCGTATATACACCGCCCCAGATCGAATAGATGACTGCAAAGACCAATGCGATTACCACTGTAATCAATACGTCAGTAAGTGTTAACCCTTTTCGTGAAGCCAATAGAAAAACCTCCAATGATATTTTTCAAATAAAAAGCACACCACTAGCGGAGTGGTGTGCATATTCAAAAAATATGCCACTTCCCTACGCTAGTATGATCTAGATCAGGTAGTAAGGGTAAATCTCAGTCCGCATGCGGACACCCCTAGTGGTTATGCCTTCTATTCGGTTAATACCATCATAATACAAAAGAATCCTTTTGTGAAGTCTAGCTGCGGTTGTCGGTTATCATCCGGTGGTACCTGCCGCCAAGGGCCATGAGCTCTTCCTCGCTGCCGCTCTCGACCAGTTCCCCCTGGTCCAGCACGAATATCCGGTCCACGGCTTTGATCGTATTCAGCCGGTGCGCTATGATGATGCTGGTCCTGTCTTTCATCAGGCGTTCGAGTGCTTCCTGGATTTTGAGTTCAGTGACTGTATCGATACTGCTGGTCGCCTCATCGAGCAGCAGTATGGCAGGATCGGTGATCAGTGCACGGGCAATGGAAATCAGCTGTTTCTGCCCCTGTGAGACAAAGCCCTCATCCATTTCAAGCATCGTATCGTAGCCGTCCTCGAGCTCCATGATGAAATCATGCGCGTTGGCAAGCCTCGCCGCTTCTATGACCTCTGCATCCGTCGCGTCAAGTTTTCCATAACGGATATTTTCACGGATCGTCGACTCAAACAAATAAGGGTCTTGAAGTACGAAAGCAGTCTGGGACCTTATTACAGTGCGCCTGTAATCCGTTATGGAGACGCCGTCGATTGTCACCTCACCCTGGTCCGTCTCGTAAAATCTCGCAAGCAACTGCATCACGGTGGTTTTGCCGGCACCGGTCGCACCGATCAGAGCGACTGATTCACCTGCTGCGATGTCGAAACTGAGGTTGTTGATCGTCGGCGATTTCTGGGCCTTATCATAGGAGAATGTCACATCCCTGAAACCGATCTCGCCCCGTATTTCCCTGTCCCGGATCCTGCCTTCATCCTCTTCCGGTTCGGTGTCGATGATGCCAAAGACCCGTTCCGCTCCTGCAATCGCAGACAGCACCTGGTTGAACTGGTTGGAGAGATCGGCGAGTGGCCGCGTGAACTGTCTGGCATACTCGGCAAAGACAACAATGGTGCCGATCGTTACCACCCCGTCGGTATAGAACACGAGCAGTCCCCCTGCCCCCGCGACGATTGTGAAACTGATATTGTTGAGCATGTTCATCACTTTCGGGATGAGACCGGCGTAGAGGAACGCCCAGAATGTGATGTCGCGGAGCTTCCCGGCACGTTTGTTGAAGTTTTCTATCGCCGTCTCCTCCTGAGAAAACACTTTGACAATTTCCTGGCCGGATACCATCTCCTCGATGTATCCGTTCAGTTCACCGGTCGCACGCTGCCGCCTTTTATACAGCGGTCCGGTGCGGCGTGTAATGAACCCCACAGCCAGTATGAGGACCGGTATGATTGTGACTGTCAGCAGTGTCAGCAGCGGACTCAGATACAGCATGACACTCAGCGTCCCGAGCAATGTGACAACACTCGTTGTAAACTGGATGAATGAAGTATTGAGCGTCTGGGAGATTGTCTCGATATCGTTTGTCATCCGGCTCATCAGTTCACCATGCTGCCGCTTGTCGAAAAAATGCACAGGCAGATTCTGCATATGTGAAAAAAGCCTGTCCCTGAGCTTATAGACCGTACGCTGTGAAAGGCCGACCATCAGAAATGCTGCACTGTACTGGGTAACCGACAGCAGGACATATGTTGCGAGCAGAAACATCAGAACCCGGAACAGGCCGTCGAACTCACGCTGGACGAAATAATTGTCCACGATATAGCCGACAAGGAAGGGGCCGGTGATGCTGAGCAGACTTGTGAGAGCAACAAGCATGATGATCAGACACAGTAGTTTCCTCTCCTCCGCAATGAACTGCCACATCCGCTTGAGTGTACCGCCTACGTCACTTGCACGCTGATCTTCTTTACGTTTCCTCCGCCCGATATCCTCTTTCCCAAGTACCGGTTCATGACCGAAAGGCCGTCTGATAAAATCAATCATCGAGGTGCCCTCCTCCCATCTGTGACTCTGCAATTGATCGGTACAGTTCGGATGAGGCCATCAGTTCATCATGTGTACCGATTGCACTGACCTTACCGCCGTCAAGCAGCAGGACCCGATCTGCCGACTTTGCAGTGATCACTTTTTGTGTCACTATGATGCGGGTCGCATTTTCATCCTTCAGTGCTTCCCACAGAGCTGACTCAGTTCGGATATCAAGGGCTGAAGTACTGTCGTCCAAAATGAGTATGGATGGTTTCCTGACCAATGCACGGGCTATGGACAGCCGCTGCTTCTGACCGCCGGATAAAGTGACACCCTTTTGTCCGACCCGTGTTTCATAGCGGTGGTCGAACGCCTCGATCGAGCTGTGGATCTGCGCCTTTTCAGTGGAGGTGAGGACTTCCGACTCTTCAGCTTCAAGGTTGCCCCACAAGAGGTTTTCATAGATGCTGCCTGAAAACAGGACTGCGGACTGGGGAACGTATCCGATCGTCTGCCTCAGATCATCCTCTTTCCACTCTTCAAGACTCTTGTCATTCACATATATATTTCCTTCCCTGACATCATACATCTTCGGAATCAGGCTGAGCAGCGTACTCTTGCCAGACCCGGTTCCACCCATGATGACAAATTTTTCATCGGCAGCAACATCAAACGTGATATCTTTCAAAATATATCTCGAGGCGCCGGGATATCTGAATGAAACGTTTTCAAACCGGACGGTCCCGGCCCTGTCCTCTTTCAGCCGACCCTCTTTCCCGGTGATGCTGACAGGTGACTTAAGCACCTCTTCCATGCGCTCGCTCGACGCCTTGGAACGGCTGAATGCCATGATGATGAACGCGAACATTGAAAAACCGCCCTGCATCCTGAGTCCATAGTTGATGACCGCGACAACTTCTCCGACCTGGACTGTATCCGACTGCAGCATGTCTGATGCCATCCATATGACGACGAGAAGGCTGCCGTTGATGATGAGGAGCAGCACGGGCATGATCGATTCCATCAGCCTGAGTGCATAGACTGTGTCATCTCTCAGCCTCCCTGCAACTTCCTGGAATTTTTTCGCCTCGAACAACCCGCGGTTATTGGCCTTGATCAGCCGTACTCCCTCCAGATTCTGCTGGATGAAGCGGTTGATCTTATCAAGGCGCTTTTGTACACGCAGAAATACTTCCCCCCCTTTAGTCGACACGATGAACAGAAACAGCAGAAGTACCGGTGTCAGGAAAGAAAGATAAAATCCGAGCGTCGGATTGATCACAAATGACATAATCAGCGAACCGACAACCATCAGCGGCGCGCGCAGTACGATCCTGAGTGACATGTAAAGGAGCATTTCCGTCTGCAGTATGTCCTGTGTCATCCTGGTGATCAGACTTGATGTCGGAAACTTCGACAATATCGTCAGTGTAAAGTACTGGATTCTCCTGAAAAGTGCAGTACGGAGATCATAGCTGAAAGCGTTGGCGATGTGGCTTGCAAAGAATGAATTGATCACACCGCTGAAGAATGCAGCCATGCTGATCAGGAACATCACCATAAGATAGAACCATACAGTATTGATATCACCGGACACGATACCGTCATCAATGACTTTCGAAATCAGATAGGGCTGCGTGAGTTCCACTGCGAGCTCTATGCTCATGAAGGATAGTGCAACGAATATGTACCATTTATAAGTCAGAGCAAATTTATATACCGTAAGCAATCATCCCACCCACTTCTTTCGGTTACCGAACTATCACCTCAATTATGACACAATTCAAAAAAATTTGGTATACAAATTAAAAAATACATCCCGGGAAGTATTTTGTCCGGGATGTATACTGGTTTATCTGAATGCAGCCATCAGATCATCGAATGTTTCCCTCTCAAGGGTCATCTCTTTTTTGACTGTCGGCTGATCAAGGTAGCCATCGATCTGTTCCTGATATGAGGATGCTTCTTTATTCTGATAGATGATACCTTTTAAGAGGCCCTCATGTTCCATGATGTGATTCATCGCTGCTTTCTGATCTGTATGATCGTAATCTTCGATATCCTCTACAGCAGTCAAGTTCTCCTTGAACCAGTCGTATGTGTTCACTTTGTTGTATGTGACACATGGGCTGAAGACGTTCACAAAACTGAATCCTTTATGGTTCATCGCCTCCTGTATGATTGCAGTAAGCTGTTTGATGTCGGAACTTACACTCTGTGCGATGAAGGTTGCACCGCTCGCCATCGCGGTCCTGATCGGCTGAATTGCATTCTCGATGGAACCATTCGGTGTGGATTTTGTAACAAACCCTTTTTCGGATGACGGGGAAGTCTGCCCCTTCGTGAGTCCGTATATCTGGTTGTCCATGACGATATAGGTAATGTCGATGTTCCTTTTCAGTGCGTGGACGGTATGCCCCATGCCGATGGCAAATCCGTCGCCGTCACCGCCGGAGGCGATGACTGTGAGCTCGTCATTTGCCATCTTGACGCCCTGCGCAACCGGCAGGCTGCGTCCGTGAGTGGCATGGAAACCGTATGATTTGATGTAACCGCTCAGGCGTCCGCTGCACCCGATACCGGTAATGACTGCCAGCTCATCCGGCTCGAGACCGTTGGCCGCACATGCCTTCTGAATGGCGGCCTGAACACTGAAATCGCCGCAGCCGGGGCACCAGTTCGGCTTTATATTATTCCTGAAATCTTTGAATGTAGCCATTACAACACTTCCTTAATTTTTAGAATTGAGCTCATATGAGTTTCAATTTCATTTGGCTTGAAAGGTGTACCGTCATATTTGACATGTGATTTGATGCGGTCGTGTCCGTGGTAGTTCATCTTCAGTACACTGTTCAGCTGTCCACTGTAGTTTTGTTCGATGACGAGTATCTCCTCTGCACCGTCGAGATATGGCCGGAGTGCATCGATCGGGAATGGATGGATCTGCTTGAGGCTGATTGTCGTAATATCCGCATCCAGGCGTTCAGCCGCTTCATGTACGACACCATTGACACTCAGAAAACTGATGACGAGAAGTTCACTTTCGACATTGCCCTTCACTTTGAAAGGTTCATCCATTGTGAAATCCTTGAGCTTCCTCATCCGCTTGTCCATCTGCACCTGACGGTTGTCGGCACTTTCATTCGGTGTGCCGGTCGTACTGTGCTCAACGCCGGTCACATGATGGATACCGCCTTTGACACCAGGGATTGGCCGGTTTGAAATGCCGTCCTCCTCATCACTGTAGCGTTCAAAATATTCTGCTTCGTCCCGGTCCAGATCCTCGGTAATCGTCTTGCCTCTGTTGATTTCAACCGAAGACAGGTCGAAAGGTCTGGATGACTGCTTGCCGAGTGACATCTGCAGGTCGGAAAGCAGGATTACCGGAACCTGGTAATATTCTGCAATGTTGAAGGCCTCGATTGTCGTATAGAAGGCATCTTCGACATCAGACGGTGCAAGCACGACTTTCGGTATGTCCCCATGAGTCCCGTAGATCATCTGCATAAGGTCCGACTGCTCCTGCTTTGTCGGGAGTCCGGTGGACGGTCCGCCGCGCATCGTATCGACGATGACAAGCGGAGTTTCCGTCATACCGGAAAGCCCGATGGATTCCATCATCAGGGAGAGGCCGGGGCCGGCAGAAGATGTGAAGCTGCGCGCGCCGGCGTAGTTTGAACCGATCGCCATGGTCACCGCCGATATTTCATCTTCTGTCTGAATCACCGTACCTCCGACTTTCGGCAGGTTCTCGATCATGTATTCCATGATTTCACTTGCCGGTGTGATCGGGTAAGCTGCCATGAAACGTACACCCGCATTCAGTGCTCCAAAACTGATGGCATCGTTGCCGATGAGAAAAAGGCGTTCCTCCTGCTCGGACGGCACCATTTCGAAATCTCCCGAAATATCAGCCATTGCGCTTTCCATCAGCTCGTAGCCCTCTTTCAGCGCTTCATTGTTGCTGTCTACAATCTGTTCGCCCTTACGGATGAACATCGTATAGATCATGTCACAAAACGGCTGCATCTCCAGGTTCATGAGCCTGGCGCTGGCACCGATGGCAACCATGTTCTTCATCAGCTGGCTGCCGAGCTCCTTGGCTGTTTCAGTGAACGGTATCGATACAAGCTGGACATCCAGTGATTCATCCTTCGTCGGATTGAACTTGCTGTCCGCTATGATGACCCCGCCGTTCACAAGTTCATGTGCGTTGAGATCTATGGTCTGCTGGTCGAATGCAACCAGTATATTGATATTATCACTCACTGCCCTTACTTCACTGGCAGAGATTCTTACATTATTATTTGTGTGTCCGCCTTTGATGCGGCTCGAGAAATGTCTGTAGCTGTAGAGATGGTACCCCATCCTGTTAAGGGTCGTGGAGAAGATTTCACCCGTTGATTCGATTCCCTCACCCTGCTGGCCGCCGACTTTCCATGACAATTGTTCTTTCATACATATTGCCTCCTTGTCCTTATGTTAATATATCAGAATCGAGGCTGTTTTTCGATATTCAGTGCACCGATTCACACAAAATCAGTCCTACGGCCTAGCCCTCTTTTCCTCTATCCTTATCTTGTCTATTTTATGTGTTTTCGTATCGATGATGACACCGGACAGGATCCCCGTTCCTTCCTCGGGGACATTGTGCCTGACAGGCAGCTGATGGAGGAAACGGTCGATGACTTCCTCTTTGCGGATTCCGAGTATGCCGTCTTTGAAGCCGGTCATCCCTGTGTCTGTAATATACTTCGTCCCGCCTAAAAGCACCTGTTCGTCATTCGTCTGTACATGGGTGTGCGTTCCCACGACTGCATCCACCCTGCCGTCCAGATAGTGGCCCATCGCGAGACTTTCACTCGTCGTTTCACTGTGGAAATCCACGAATACTTCATCAGCCTCCACCTGCTCCAGTATGGCATCCGCTTTTTTGAACGGGCAGTCGATTGCCGGCATGAAACTTCTGCCCTGCAGATTCATGATCAGGAGCTTCCTGCCATTTACATTCACGATTCCGTATCCTTTCCCTGGGGCGCCTTCCGGATAATTGGCGGGCCGGATCATCCTGACATCCTGATCCAGTACATCATATATCTCCCGCTTGGCAAACGTATGGTTGCCGAGTGTAATGAAATCCGCACCATAGCCCAGTATCTCTTTGTAAATCCGCTCCGTTATTCCTTTGCCATGAGCGGCGTTTTCACCATTCACTATTGTGAAATTAGCTCCGTGTTCCTTCTTCAGGTTCATCAGATTTTCACTCAGCATTCTTCTGCCGACTTTACCGACTATATCCCCGATAAATAAAATACGCATCAAATTCATCCTTTTTTATAATTTCATGTTTCATTATACACGCTTTGGGGTAAGTATTACCTATAAATTAATTAGGAGTGAATAATTTGACATTATCCATTGACCCCAGGGAGTTTGCCAAATTGACATTATTGGCCAATCCTTCCGAAAGTGAATCCATTGAAGAGAAGGCCAAGGACAGTCTTGAACTCTATCTCAGCGCCTACAAACTCGCTGAAAAATATGAACGTTTTTCGAATAATACACAGGAAACAAGTGAGGCGTTCAATAGTATAAGAGATATCGAGATCAATATTTAAATGAATGAAAAAATAAGAAAAACCAGCAGGGTTACCTGCTGGTTTTTCTATTTGGCATATTCCACTGCCCTCATCTCTCGGACGACTGTCACTTTGATGTGTCCTGGATATTGCAGTTCATCTTCAACCTGTTTCTTGATATCTCTTGCCAGCCTGTGTGCACTGAGGTCATCCAGTTCATCCGGCTTGACCATGACGCGTATTTCACGCCCGGCCTGGATTGCGAATGTTTTCTCGACACCTTCGTAGCCTTCGGCTATGGCTTCGAGTTTTTCCAGACGCTTAACATAGTTTTCAAGCGTCTCCCGCCTTGCACCCGGTCTGGCTGCGCTGAGTGCATCGGCCGCTGCAACGATGATGGAGATGATGCTCGTCGGTTCCACGTCACCATGATGTGAATGGATGGTGTTGATGACTGTCGGATGTTCTTTATAGCGTTTTGCCAGTTCAACACCGATTTCGACATGACTCCCTTCCACTTCGTGGTCGATCGCCTTGCCGACGTCATGCATCAGCCCCGCGCGTCTTGCAAGCTGGACGTCTTCGCCGAGTTCACTCGCAAGCATTCCTGCAAGATATCCGACTTCAACAGAATGTTTGAGCACATTCTGACCGTAGCTCAGGCGGTACTTCATCTTACCGAGATGTTTTACAAGTTCCGGATGGAGATTATGGATATCAAGTTCGAATGCGGCAGCTTCACCGGCATCCCTGATATCCGATTCCATATTGCGTTTCGCCTTGTCCACCATTTCTTCAATGCGTCCGGGATGGATCCTTCCATCCTCAACCAGTGCTTCCAGTGCATTTTTGGCAATAGCGCGACGAATCGGATCGAACCCTGAGAGTATGACGGCTTCCGGTGTATCATCGATGATGAGGTCGACGCCGGTCAATGTCTCAAGTGTGCGTATGTTACGGCCTTCCCGGCCGATGATCCGGCCTTTCATTTCATCATTCGGAAGGTTTACAACAGATACTGTGGATTCGCTCGTATACTCTGCTGCATAGCGTTGTGCTGTCACAGCAAGCAGTTCCTTCGCTTTCTTATCCACATCAAGTTTCATCTGATCTTCTTTCTCTTTAACCATTACGGCCATATCGTGTGACAGTTCTTTCTCCACTTCTGTGAAGATTTCGTTACGTGCTTCATCACGTGAGAGTCCGGAGATGCGGGATAATTCATCTTCTTGCCGACTGATGATTTCTTTAATCTTCTGATCCTCGGCATCAACCATTTGCTGTTTTTCT
>Ga0079226_10003306_pt1 | contig 12365 bp, 12 predicted proteins | sample Poulit2014_FD_76345 | JGI IMG/M metagenome (GOLD analysis project Ga0079226, IMG submission 76345) | Agricultural soil microbial communities from Georgia to study Nitrogen management - Poultry litter 2014 | ecosystem: Environmental > Terrestrial > Soil > Agricultural land | place: USA: Georgia... | reverse complement strand
GAGCTGGTCGCGGCCGGGCGCAGCGTTGAGGAAATCTGCGCAGCCATAGGCGCCGACCGGCTTGTCTACCAGGATCTCGATGCCCTGGAAGAGGCGGTCAGGGGGCGCAATCAGCGCCTGACCGGCTTTGACAGCTCATGCTTCAGCGGGCATTACCCCACCGGCCTGAGCTGACGGACGTCAGCCGATCGCTCAGCGGTGGTAGTACCAGTGCCAGGGCTCCCAGGCAATGCCGTGGCGGTTGTGGGCCTGGAAAGATTCCCGAAACCCGAATGCGGCCGCGTTGCCCAGCAGCCACTGATAGGCATCGGTGTGGGCAAACTCCTCTTCAAGCGGCCTGATGCCCCGGGTGGTCAGATCAACGGCTCTGGCGCTGTGGTGTTCGCTGTAACCGGGCGCGGCCGAAACGGCAAGAACCTCGTCCATTGACTGCCCCTGCTGCAGCTTGCGGCGCACCAGGTTGGCCTGATAGGCAATCGACCGATAGGCAGACACCAGCAGAATTTCAACGCCGTTGCGCTGGGCTGCCTGAATCATGCGCTTGAGCGCCAGGCCTGCTTCCGTAAGCAGGTATTGCGGCCGGCCAAAAAGATCGTCGCCAATATACTCACGCTCCCGGGCTTCGGGAACAATCGGCAGTCGCCGCTTCGCACCGTAGCTCTGTGGTATTTCCAGCTCATCGCAAATCTGCATGATGCGGCGTGTTTCCGCACTGGCCTGGTCAACCAGGCTGCGGCCGACAACCATTTTCTCGGGGTGTCCGGGGAAAGGCTGGCAGCGGTAGCCCAGCGACTCCAGCAGGCGGGCGCTGTTCTTGCGGGCTGCACCGCCAAGGTGGCGCACGCCGAATTTCAGGGCGTGGTTTTCAAGCGCGGCCAGAAGTCGCGGGGCGGTTTTTCCGGACGCAATGTCCGGGTCGACAAACAGCGCCAGAAGGCGTGCATGGTCGAGATCGACCGCGCCCATTCCGGCCAGCTGGTTGTCCATTGTGGCCACATAAAGGCACTGGTCGGGAATCAGGCTGGACAAATGCCCTTCAAGGCGCTCGCGGCGGCCAAGGTGGGCCATGACATCGGGCAGCCTTTGCGCCACGCGCTGCGCTAGTGCAGCAATTTCGGTGCTGCGTGCCGGTCGAACAGTTATCACGCCGTCCATGCTCGCTCCTGTGCGAAATCAAACGCCGGCCGGCTCCCCGACTTTGCCCCCTGACCGGGCCCGGGCACGGCTTGCATTCTGCATGATATATTTTCATCCATGATGCCACGACTGCTGTCATTTGTGCTGCGTCTGTCGGGCACGGTCGCTGCCCTGCTTTCAGTCATTGTGATTGCGGCCGCGTGGCCGGCCCGCAGCGTGCTGGTGGCCGAATGGCCCGACAGAATAGAGGAGATTCTCACCGAGTCCGGCCAGGGGCGCATCAAGCGGCATTTTGTCCCGGCCGGAACAAGGCCGTACTGCGACGAAGCCCGGGTGCTGGCCCGCAACCGTTCCATGAACATCTGGCAGATTGAAATGCAGGATGGACAGACGATTTACGGCTGGCTGACCGGCGTTGTTGATGCCCAGGGGCGGGTGGAGCGGGACATCCCCTCCGTGCTCAGGCAGGCGCGAATTGATTCCCTGCCGGCCCTGCAGCTGGTTGTGACTCGCGATGATGAAGGGCAGGCAACCGTTGATGCACAACACGTCAGCCGCATGATCCAGCCCAATGCGCTGGCAACGGGCGTGCGCCTGCGCCTGTGGCGCGACCGGTTGTTCGAACGCTGGCACTGGCCGTTCATTCACCCGGACGGCGGGCAAACGACACCACCTCGTCAATAGCCCTGGCGCCCAGGGCCAGCATGAGCAGCCGGTCCACGCCCAGCGCCACGCCCGAGCATTCGGGCATGCCCGCAGCCAGGGCGGCAAGCAGGTGTTCATCCACGGGCATGGCGGGCTGTCCGCGCTGCCGGCGAATGCGATTGTCGCGCTCAAAGCGGCGGCGCTGAATGTCGGCTGCCAGCAGTTCGCGGTAGCCGTTGGCCAGTTCGGTGGCGCCGACAAACACCTCAAAGCGCTCGGCCACGCGCGGGTCATCGGGACGCAATCGCGCCAGAGCGGCCTGACTGGCGGGGTAGTCGTAAACCACCGTGATGGTGCGCGCGCCAAGCGCCGGCTGGATACGCGTGGCAAACAGCCAGTCGAGCAGCGCGTCGCGCTCCAGTCCGTCCGGGGCATCATCGGCCAGGGCCGCCAGCTCGTCCCGCCCGGCCAGCAGGCCGTCAATGCCCAGGTCGTCAATAAAGCACTGCCGCCAGGGCCGCCATTGCACAGGCTCGTCAACCCTGTTGTCGGGCAGGCAAAGCCTGATCAGGTCAACGGTTTCGGCGGCCAGCCGGCGCCAGTCCCAGCCCACGCGATACCACTCCAGCAGGGTGAATTCAGGCTGGTGAAAGCGGCCCGCCTCATCGCGCCGAAACACCTGGCCCAGCTCATAAATATCGCCCGAACCGGATGCCAGCAGGCGCTTGTGGAAATATTCCGGTGAGGTGCGCAGCCAGGTTTCGGGCCGGCGGGTGGCCATGCTGTCGATATGGACATCGGTCACGCCGCAGGGCGTCAGTATGGGCGTTTGAACCTCGATGACATTGCGTTCGGCAAAAAAGCGGCGCATGCCGGCCAGCAGGCGGGCGCGCTGCCGTATGGCCTCCGCCCCGGCAGAAGGACGCCAGTCAATCGTCATTGCGGCCGCTGCTGGCGCTGCTGGCGCGCGGTCAGGCGCAGGCGCTCGGTGCGCAGCTCATTCAGGCGCGCGTTGACGCGCGAGCGCTGGTAGTAATCAAGATCATCACGGTCATTGACCCGCTCCAGCTGAACCAGCGCTTCGGGAATGCTGCCGCGCATGTAGTAGCTTTCGGCCAGCGCCTCGGCGGCGCGCACCGAATCACCTGCACGGTCGGCAGCGCGCGCGTACAGTTCGACCATGTCCACATCATCGGGGTAATCGCGCAGATACTGACGCAGGACGGTGGCCGCACGGACGGCCCGGCCGGCGTCGCGTTCATGCATCAGCGCGTGCGCGTAGCGGGTTGAAATCAGCCGGTTGCCGGGGTATTCGGAAAACAGGCGCTCCAGAATGGCCAGGCTGTCAGCCACCCGGTTTTCTGCAATCAGCAGCTCCGATTCCAGCAGCTGGTAAAGCTGGCTGTCGGAATCGGTGGCCAGCAGCCACTCAGTCTGCAGGCGTGCCTCCTCAAGCCGGCGCGACTGGATGAGGCTTAGCGCCAAACCGTAGCGCAAGGCGGCCTCGGGCCTGTCCGATGACCCGTCCAGGCGCGTTCTGAACCAGTGCTGGGCCGCAAAGGGTTCCACCATCAGCGCCCTGAGCCTGGCCTGGACAAAATGGAATTCCTCGCCATCACGCGGGTTTCTGACTGTAAAGCTGTCGGCGCGGCTGCGGGCTTCGGCAATGCGATTGGTGGTCAGCGGGTGGGTTCGAAGATACTCCGGCGGCCCTTCACCCATGGCGCGCGTGATCCGGTTGAGCCGCTGGAAGAAACGCGTCATGCCCTGGGGTTCATAGCCGCCGCGGGCCAGCAGCGAAATGCCAATGCGGTCGGCCTCGGCCTCGGCCTGGCGGGTATGGCTGATCTGGAACTGCTGGGCCAGGCTCATGCCGCCAAACATGATGGCCTGGGCGGCATCGCCATCGGCCCCGGCGGCGCCGGCGGCAATGGCCAGACCCAGCGCTGCAATCATGGCCGGAAAGGATACATTCTGGCTCGCCTCCACGCCCCGGGCGATGTGGTCCTGGATCACGTGCGCGATCTCATGGGCCAGCACACCGGCCACCTCGCTTTCGTCGCGGGCTTCAAGAATAAGGCCCGAATGAAGGGCGATCACTCCGGCCGGCATGGCAAAAGCGTTGATTTCAGGCTCCTTGAGCACAAAAAAATGAAAGGAGTCCTTCGACCTGTCCGAGCGCGACACCAGGCGGAATCCCATGTCGCTGAAATAACCGCTGATCAGCGGATCCTCGACCAGAAGGTCGTTGGCGCGCATGAATTGCGAGAATTCGTGCGGAAACCTGGCCTCTTCCTCGGGCGAAAGGACGCGCGTGCTGGTGCCGCCGAGATCCGGCAGTTTTACCGGTTCGTTGGCGCCCGCCGTGGTGGCGACCGCTACAATAGCCGCCAGCAGCAAGTATTTGAGCGAGTGGTTCATCGCCTCTTGAGACTCGCGAAAAACATCGAGGTTTCAAACATTCAGTGAATACCGGCCCGTTACAATATCACCGAATCATTCTGCTTCGCTCCCCGCCGGGCACGGCGACGTGCCGCGATGCGCTGGCTTGTGCCAGAGCCTGGAGCGAGGTGCCGGAAGAGGGCGCGCTGATGGTGTTTTTCCACGGCCGGGGCGTTGAACATGCCGCTGGCCGGTGTGCAGCCTGCTGGCGCGAGCTGTCCGAATGGCATCGCGCCACTCTGGCGGTTTGCAGCGGTTCCTGGGCGCGTCGCTTCGGCACGCCGCCCGAGCCGCCCTTTGAGCTTTCCAGCCTGGTGACCTTCTGGAACCAAGCGGCCGATGCCCGTCAGACGGTCTGTTTTGGCGAATCCGTGCCGCCAGCGCCTCAAGGCTGCAGCGACCGTGTCGCCGCGACCGGCAGCGGCCGGAACAAAAGCGGCTGGAAAATTGTGATCGCGTCCGGTCCGGCCGATCCCGGCAGCCGTGAAATACTTGAGCTGGTGCTTGCCGGCGCCACTCTGGAGCTTGATCTTGAAGTGATTTTTGCAGGCCCTGGACGCGCGCATCTGCAGGACAAGTTTTTTGCGCCTTTCAGGCAGCTGACCGACCATGAGCTGGCCCGCATCAGCGTGCTTGGCCCCCAGAATGTGGCGCTGCCGGCGAGTGTTGGCAGCGCGAACCCGGCATGCCTGGATGAGGCAGCTGGCCAGTCGCCGGCCGGCGTGTTTTTTCTGTAAGCGATCCGTGAACACCCCATGAGCGATACATTCGGCAAAATTCTTGTTGACGGTCATGCAGTCGTCCTGGATGAAGGCGGGTTTCTGGCCGATGCCGGGCAGTGGACCCCGGCGGTCGCCACGGCCCTGGCCGGGCGTGACGGGGTGGAGCTGGGCGAGGATCACTGGTGGCTGATAGAATTCGTGCGCGATTATCACCGCCGCTACAGCAACCCGCCGCTGATGCGGGTGGTGGTTGCCGAGTTTGGAAAATACCGGCCGCAGGCGCGCGGCAGCAGAGCGCTGTACCGGCTTTTCCCCGACGGCCCGGTGCGGCTGGCGTGCAAGTATGGCGGGTTGCCCAAACCCGACTGGTGCATATAGTCGCCAGCGTTTTTTCCAAGGAGATGGATAACCATGAAAATTGAAATGTACTCAACGGCCACCTGTCCGTTTTGCGTCAGGGCGCGCAACCTGCTGCATGAAAAAGGCGTGGAAATCGACGAGATCGCGATCGATACCGAGCCCGGCAAAAGGGCTGAAATGATGGAGCGCAGCGGCCGGCGCACCGTGCCGCAGATTTTCATCAACGGTGAGCACGTTGGTGGCTTTGATGATCTGGATGCGCTGGACCAGGAAGGCGCGCTCGACCGCATGCTTGCAGGCCACAGGGCGACCGGCTGAGGCTTGCTTTAAGGCATCACGTCCCGCAACGGCCTATAATGCGCCGCTTGCAATTGTCTCAAACCTTACAGGAACAGTCGCTTGACGCAGCGTATCACCGTTATCAGGGGCGACGGCATAGGCCCCGAAATCATGGACGCAACCCTGCGCGTTCTCGATGCGGCCGGCGCCGGCCTGGAATATGAATTTCAGCTGGCGGGCCTGGCCGCCCAGGAAGAAACGGGCGAGCTTTTGCCCCGCGCCACCCTGGATTCCATCGAACGCACAGCCATTGCCCTCAAGGCACCGCTGACCACGCCCGTGGGCGGCGGGTTCAGATCGCTCAACGTGGCTTTGCGCAAGCATTTCGAGCTGTACGTCAACGTCAGGCCGGCCATCAGTTACAAGGGCTCGCGGGCGCGCTGGGATGATGTCGATCTGATTACCGTGCGCGAAAACACCGAGGGCGCCTACCTGGCCGCAGACGCCTTGACCGCCGATGACGACAGCCGGGCCGAATCAAAAGCGATTGTTACCCGCAAGGGCTGCGAGCGCGTCGTGCGCTATGCCTTTGAGCTGGCCCGCCGCACCGGCCGCAAAAAAGTCACCATCGTCCATAAGGCCAACATTCTCAAGGACGTGTCCGGTCTGTTTCTGCGCGTGGCGCAGGAAGTGGCCGCCGACTATGGCGACATTGAAAGTCACGACATGATCGTCGACAACACTTGCATGCAGCTGGCCATGGATCCGCACCAGTTCGACGTCATTGTCACCACCAATCTGTTCGGTGACATCATTTCGGATATCTGTGCGGGTCTGATCGGCGGCCTGGGCCTGGCGCCGGGCGCCAACATTGGCGACCGGGTGGCCATGTTCGAGGCGGTTCACGGCTCGGCGCCCGATATTGTCGGACAGGGCATTGCCAACCCCTGCGCGCTCATGCTGGGCGCAGCCCAGATGCTCGATCACATGGGTGACGGTGAGCGCGCACAAAGGCTGCGCCAGGCCATTGCCGACACCATCGCCGCAGGCGATCGAACCACCCCCGATCTGGGCGGCAGCGGCACCACAAACAGTCTGACCGATGCCATCTGCGAGCGCCTGACCTGACATTTGGGTATCGTGGGTATTGGCACGCCGCAGCATGGGCGGCTGGCGTGCCGGACGGTGTCAGGGGTCAAGCCGCCGCTGTGAAAAGGGCAGCATGCCGAGCTTGCCAAGGCGCGCAAGCCAGTGGCCGGTGATCATTTTCTGCAGCCAGGGCACGGCATTGTGTACGGCCGTACTCAAGTCCCGGCCATGGGCCAGCTCGGCGGTAATGGCGGCTGACAGGGTGCAGCCGGTGCCGTGAATGCGGCCGGGGTTGCGCGGATGGCGCAGGCACACGGCTTCATCTTCGGTCAGCAGCCAGTCCTCAACCTCGGGGCCGCTGGCATGTCCCCCCTTGACAAGCACGGCCCTGCAGCCCTTGGCGAGCAAGGCTTCGCCCAGGCGGCGCGGGTCGCTGTCAGCCGGCAGGCCCGACAGAACAGCCGCTTCCGGCAGGTTGGGCGTCAGCAGGGTGGCCAGCGGCAAAAGCCTTTCGATCAGAACCTGTTCAGCTTCCGTATCCAGCAGGCGTGCGCCGGCGGTTGCCACCATCACCGGGTCAATGACCAGCTGCACGCGCTCGTGTGAGGACAGCGTTTCGGCCACCGCCTCAATAATCCCGGCGTTGGCCAGCATGCCGGTCTTGGCGGCTGCAACCGGAATATCATCGAGAACGGCATCAAGCTGATCGGCCACCAGGCGGGCGGACAGGGGCAGTGCGCTGGTCACGCCGCCGGTATTTTGTGCCGTAATCGCGGTGATGACACTGGCACCTTCGACCTGCCAGGCCGAAAAGGTTTTCAGGTCGGCCTGAATGCCGGCGCCGCCGCAGGAATCGGATCCGGCAATGGTCAGTGCGCAGGCAGGCGAGGTGTCCGGCAGGCTGTTGTTCATTTACAACACTCTTCTCGTGAACGCGCGGCAATCATAGCAGGCAGGGCGCTTCGAAGGTGTGGTTTTTGGCGCAACAACGTTGTATTTTTGTCATGAAAGCGGGTACACTGGGCCCGTCCATGGTGGTTCAGGTCGGGATTGTGAAGCAAAGACTGTTTTCAATAACCATTCTTGCGTTGTCGCTGGCATGCGCCGGGCCGGCCTGGTCCATGGCGCGCGCAAGCGGTGCGGTCCAGCTGTCGCCCTATGCCGGCGTGGTCTGGTATCTGGCCGGTTTCGAACTGGGGCCGTGGGAGCAGTATCTGGTCAGTGAAATCACGCCGGAGCTCGAGCGACTGTCCGAGCGCAGCCTGCCGCAGGTCAGCTGGCTCCAGTTTGATGACACCGTCATCCTGCCCGAGTTTGCCATTCCGCTGGTTCAGAAGGACGGCAAGACCACCGTGCACCTGAACATTCGCCAGTCGCACGCCGGCCTGTTTCTCAATTCCGCCCTGGCCAATCGTGTCGGCGATGCTGAACGCTTCGAGCAGTCGCTGCTCATGCCCGGCATCGTCAGCAGCGTCAGCTCCACCAGCGACCTGACCGTCAGCGCCGTGCTGGCCCGCCAGCGCACCGGCCTTCCGGTCACCAACCTGCGCCTGGTGGCGGCTCATATGAACCTGCCCGAAGAGACCGACTTCATTCACAGCCAGTCGGAAACATCCCGGGGCATGGGCCTGCGCTTTGCCCTGTCCAGCGAGCCCGTTTCGGGCATCAGGCTGGAAGCGGCCTTTCAGTCGCGCATAAACATGGACGAGTTTGCGTCCCTGCGCGGTGTTCACGGGGCCGGTGCCCAGCTTGACATTCCGCCGCGGCTGCAGGTGGGCATGGCCATGCGCGCCACCGAGCGCTCATGGCTCAATCTTGGCATTTCGCAGATTTTCTACAGCGATATTTCAGCCTTCGCCAGCCGTTCGCTGCCGGCCCGCTTCAATGCGCTGCTTGGCGACCACAACAGCCCCAACTTCAGCTGGTCGGACCTGACGGTTTACAACCTGGGCTGGCGCTGGCAGACCCATGACAGTGATCTGGAGCTGTTTGCCGACTACCGGACGCGCACCCAGCCGCGCCCAAATGCAGCCTCGCTGGCGTCCGTACTCGATTCCGAGCTGGCCAAAAACGCTTTCATGGCTGGCCTGAGCAAGGCCGTTGGCCAGCGCAGCAGGCTTGAATTCAACGCCAGCTGGGCACCGCCCGAATATGCCTTTGGCGGCAATCTGCTGGGCGTGGTCAGTGACGAGCTGGGTTCCGATCTTGAGGTTCAGGCCATGCTCAGCGTGAATTTCTAGGCGACCTCAACACACAGGCAAGAACCGTTTTCTGCCCCGCTGTAACAACACTCCCTGATGAAAGTGCAATGCCCGGTGACCTTCCTGCGGGGGAAGGTTCACCGGGTACAAGTGGGTTGCCTCTTTCATGCCGGCACAGCTTCCGGCAGACATAACGACACCATCCCCACAACGCCTGCTTGCGGGTATCATTTGCAGGAAACTCATCGGTGCCAATCATGTTTGCTCGCCTCAATCAATGGTTTCAGCGTCATTTTTCCGATCCGCAGGTGGCCATCCTGGCGTTGTTCCTGGTGCTGGGCGTGCTGGCCTTTGTGGTTTTCGGGCGCATGCTGGCGCCGGTGTTTGCCGCGCTGGTCCTGGCCTATCTGCTTGAAGGGGCGGTGCTGCGCCTGGAGCGCATGGGAGCCAACCGCCTGCTGAGCGTCATCGGCGTTTTTTCCGGTTTCATGGCGGTGCTGTTTTATCTCATCTTCGGGCTGGTGCCCATGGTGTCGCGGCAGCTGGCGGCCATTGTTCGCGACCTGCCCAGCTACATCGCCATGGCCCAGGAGTGGGTGGCCCAGCTTCCCGAGCGCTACCCGCAGCTGGTGGCACCCTCCACAGATGACGCAATAGCGGACGCCACGATGGACAATCTGGAATCCATGGCCGAGCAGGCGCCGCAGGAGCTGGCGCTCATTTCGCAGGACCAGCTGTCCCGTCTTCTGGACAATGTCGGCAGCGAGCTGGTCAGCTACGGCGCCACGCTGGTGTCGCTGTCGGGCGTGGCCGGCGTGGTCAGCCTGCTTGTTTTTCTGGTGCTTATTCCCGTTCTGGTGTTTTTCTTTCTCAAGGACAAGCACCGGCTAATGGCCTGGTTTGCCCAGTATCTGCCGCGCGACCGGGCGCTGGTCACGCACGTGTGGCACGAGGTCGATGCCCAGATCGGCAACTATGTGCGCGGCAAGGTGCTGGAAATCCTGATTGTCTGGATCGTCACCTACATTGTGTTTGCGCTGCTCAAGCTGCCCTTTGTCATGCTGCTGTCCATGATGGTCGGGTTTTCGGTGCTCATTCCCTATATTGGCGCAGCCGTGGCCACACTGCCGGTGGCGCTGGTGGCGCTGGCGGCCTTTGGAATCAGCGCCGGGTTCTGGTATGTGCTCATCGCCTACGCCATTATCCAGGCCCTGGACGGCAACGTGCTGGTGCCCATACTGTTTTCCGAGGTGGTCAGCCTGCATCCGGTGGCCATCATCATTGCGGTTCTTGTCTTTGGCGGCATCTGGGGCTTCTGGGGCGTTTTCTTTGCCATTCCGCTGGCCACCCTGGTCAACGCGGTTTTGCGCGCCTGGCCCCGACTGCGGCCCGAAGAGGATGAACAAGGCGACATCAGCGGCGAACATGCGGACGCCTGAGCGCTGGCAGCGCGACGGCAGCCGCCTGTTCCGCTTCGGGCGCCGGCGCCTGGATACGGACACCGGGCGCATCGAGCTCGAATACGAGCTTGACGGCATCCCCCTGCGGGAAACCTTCCGGCTACCGGTGTGGCAATTGCCGCCAGTCTGCGCGCCGGCCCTGGAGGCGGCCCTGGACCTGCTGCACTGGGTGGCCGGCATCAGCTACTGGAAAGCCGGCTGCCCGGCCGTGATCGAGTTTTCCCATCGCCGGCCCGATCGCTGGCAGGCGCTGTGGCTGAAGCGTCTTTATGACGAAGGCCTGGCCGAGTTTGCCTGGCATAACGGACTGGGCCGGGACAGGCTTGCGCGTTTCCCGGCACTGGAAACTTCATCGGCACCAGCCGTTGAGTGCCGGCTGCCGCGCCGCACCTTGGTGCCCATGGGCGGCGGCAAGGATTCCCTGGTGGCGCTGGAGCGTCTGCGCAGCCTGGGCGAGCAGCCGGTGACCGTGCAGGTGGGGCAGGCCGCGCTCATTGGCAAGGTGGCGCGGGCTGCCGGCAGCCGGCATCTCATTATCGAGCGCCGCGTTGATCCCGGACTGCCTGTTCTCAACGCACGCGGCGCCTACAACGGCCACGTGCCCATCACCGCCATCAATGCCGCCGCGCTCATTGTCCAGGCGCTGGTGGCCGGCTTTGACCGCATCGCCTTCGCCAACGAACGCTCCGCCAGCGAAGCCACCGTTGTCGACAGCGACGGCCGCGAGGTCAACCACCAGTTTTCCAAGTCGGCCGCATTTGAAGACATGCTGCATGACTGGGTCAGGCGCTGCATTACGCCAAACCTGCTGGTTTTCTCCCTGCTGCGGCGCGATCGTGAGCTGGCCATCTGTCGCGAATTTGCTGCGCTCAGGCAATATCACGGCGTGTTTTCCTCGTGCAATCGCAATTTTCATCTCGACGGCGCGCGCACCGAGCGCTGGTGCGGGCGCTGCCCCAAATGCCTGTTTGTGTTTCTGGCGCTGGCGCCGTTCATGTCACCGCTGGCGCTGGCCGGCATTTTTGGCGCCAACCTTCTTGATGATGAAGCCCTGCTGCCCGGCTTCGAAGAACTTTTGGCGCTGGATGGCGCCAAGCCGTTCGAGTGCGTGGGCGAGGCCGACGAGGCGCGCGCCGCGCTGGCTACGCTGGTTGCCAGTGAAGACTGGCGGGACACCGCCGTGGTGGCGGGCCTGGCCGATCGTCTGACCGGGCTGGACGTGCCCGATATTGAACAGCTGTGCCGCCCCGGCGGTGCACACCGGATTCCCCATGAGCTGCTTGCCGACCATTGAACAGCTGGCGCACCGGCGCATCGGGCTGCTTGGTTTTGGCCGCGCCGGCCAGGCCGCAGCGCGGGCGCTGCAGGCCGGAAACAGCAGTGCCGATGTGACCGTGCTGGTCGAAAGCGGTGCGGCAGACACCGACCTGCCCGTACTGCACGGCACCTTTGGTGATGAGCTGCGCGGTTTTGATGCCCTGATCCGCTCGCCCGGCGTGCCCGTTGACCATCCCGCCCTGGTGGCCGCCCGTGCTGCCGGTGTGGCCATTATCAACCCGGCTTCGCTGTGGCTGGCCGAGCGTGCTGCAGACATGACCGTGGTGGGTGTCACCGGCTCCAAGGGCAAGAGCACCACGGCATCATTGCTGGCTCATTTGCTGTCCGACTGCGGTCACAAGACCCTGCTGGCCGGCAACATTGGCGTGCCGCTGCTGGACCACCTGAACACGGATGCCGGCATTGCCGTGATTGAGCTGTCCAGCTATCAGCTGGCCGACCTTGAAGGGCGGCTGGACATGGGCATCATGACCAGCCTTTTTCCGGAGCACCTGGACTGGCACGGCAGCGAGCGGGCCTATATTGATGCCAAGCTGCGCATGGTCAAACTGCTTGAGGGGCGCCCGCTGCTGGTCAATGCCGGCGACGGCCGGCTTGCGGCAGCCACGGAAGGCCTCTTTGGCCGAATCAGCGCAAACCGGGCCCCGCTGGCCAGGCGTGCAGGTGCCAATGTGCTTGTCAAAGACGATGTT
>Ga0079226_10003305_pt1 | contig 12365 bp, 8 predicted proteins | sample Poulit2014_FD_76345 | JGI IMG/M metagenome (GOLD analysis project Ga0079226, IMG submission 76345) | Agricultural soil microbial communities from Georgia to study Nitrogen management - Poultry litter 2014 | ecosystem: Environmental > Terrestrial > Soil > Agricultural land | place: USA: Georgia... | reverse complement strand
CGGCAGTGAAACTGTTTCACTTTTAATTTCGAGTTAGATACTTAATCCAAATCCTTCTTCAAGCTAAATCCTCGCCGGAACCAATCCTGCATGCTTTTCATAACTACTTGCCGGCAGTGAAGCCATTTCTCTTTCTATTCCAACTTGCTTTTTGCAACTGCTTGTCGGCAATATAGAGCATTCATTTTTAATGCTGACATTGAGAAATCATGCTTTTGCGGGCGAGCGATTTTGATAAAAAGGCATCCCTTCCCTCCCGCCGCGAATCAGCTTTCAATAATTTTTAATTCATCATTTAAAAAAGATCATCCGCCGTAATACTCTTATCGTGCTTTGTATAATCTGTTGGGCGCTTTGCGAAGAAATCATCAAGACTATTGGCGAAAACTTCTTCTTCAAACCAAGCCATTGGCTGATAATCTTCACCGCTAATATGATAAATTTTTTCAAAACCAATCTGCATTAAACTTTCATCTACACGAAATTTCATGAAATTTAAAAGATCATGTTTATTCACGGTTTCAATCTCGCCTTCGGAGAAAATCCAATCCAGAATCTCGCCTTCGATCTTCAAGGAATGCTGCACAACTTCACTTACATGTTGCACCATTTCCGCATCAAAAAAGTCCGGAAATTCTTGACGAATAATATTAATAATATAGATGCCAGCATTAGCATGAATCTGCTCATCAATCGATGTCCACGCAATGATATTGCTCACATTTTTCATCCAACCTTTAAAACGCGTGAAGGACAAAATAATCGCAAACTGACTAAAGAGCGAGACGTTTTCAATCAAGAGTGAAAAGAGAATCAGCGAGATCACATATTTTTGACGATCATCACTGTTATTCGAAAACTTGAGCGCATCAGAGAGATATTCCACGCGCGCTTTAATAACTGGCACATCTAATAATGCCTCAAACTCATCGTTATAATCGAGCACATCTAACAATCGAGAATAAGCTTCTGAATGACGAAACTCACATTCGGCAAATGTGCTGCCTAAGCCGTTAAATTCAGGCTTCGGAAAATGATGATAAAGGTTGCCCCAGAAAGATTTCACCGCAACTTCAATTTGGGCGATTGCGAGCAAACTATTCTTAATCGCTGAACGTTCCGCTAAATTCAGATGAGAATGGAAATCCTGAGTATCTGCCGTGAAATCCACTTCACTATGTACCCAAAATGCATTATTAATCGCTTCCGTAAACTGATAAATGCCGGGATATTCGAAAGGCTTGTAATTGATACGGGAATCAAAAATAGACATCTCTGAAAATCTCACTCAAATGAAAGGACTTCCATGATAACTGAACAACAATTAGTTTCAAATAAGAATGAAGATTATTTGATCTTTAATATCAATAATGGCTCGATTGCTGAATAAAATTCTTATTTCAAACTTTAATAACAAAAAGAGGATTTCTTACAATAACTTATGAAATCCTCCTTTTGATCTGGTCACACCATTTAAATCCTAGGATTCTCAAGAATGCACCACACATAATCTCTTGAATGAAGGATCTTTGTTCCACCTTCTTAGTTGTGCGGAAGATTGATCAAATATTTAATCATGCCCGGTTTTTCGGCAATCCAATCATACAAACGCTGTGCACAATGATTCGTTTCCTGCGTATGCCAATAAACACGCGCGCAATTGCGCTCCTCAGCAACATGCGTTAAAAACTCAATTAACTGCTTCCCTACTTGCTGCCCACGAACGGTGGGCGATACAAAAAGATCCTCAAGGTAACAATATTCTCCCACCGCCCACGTAGAAGGATGAAAAAGAAAATGAGCAAAACCCACAATCTCTTCTCCAATCTTCGCCACGATGCAATATTGATCATGCTCATCGCTCAAAAAACGATCCCAAGAGGTTTGCGTCACTTCATCGGATAATGTGACTTCATAAAACTCTTGATAACCTTGCCAATGGGGAAGCCATGCTTCGTAATCTTCGGCGGTTGCATAATCGATTGATACTTCCTTCTGCTCACTCATTTAAACTCCTTTATTCCTGATAAAACTCTTTCTTTCAATTCGGAATTTCATCATAATGAGCTTATTGGCTCTTCATAAGAGACACTTTTCATCTATTTTATAGATCCACTTTTGAGTAGGAAGAGCGATCATGAAACAACGCGCCATTTTCCCTGCATTACAACTATCAGAAGGCGCTCTTAATGAGCAAGTTTATAAAGCTATCCACAATGCAATTTTAACCGGACAACTTCCAGCGGGAACGAAGATTCCTTCAAGCCGGCATTTATCAGAAATGATGATGGTTTCTCGCAATACGATTATTCAAGGAATCGACCGTTTAATTGATGAAGGCTATCTCGAAACGCGGCAAGGCTCTGGCACATATGTCACGCAAAACATTCCGGATCATCTCCTATTAGAAATACAGAAGAAACCACCCAAACTAGATCAAATCTCGCCACCAAAACTCAATAGAACGATTGCCACGCTACAGCCTCGTTGGCAGCAATATCAAAAAAAAGCAAAACCAACATCCATCTTTAAAGTGGGCGTTGGTTGTACGGATCTCTTTCCCCATACTATTTGGAGCCGATTATTAGGACGAATCTCTCGGCATTCCCATAAAGCAATTGCAAACTATAACGATGTGATGGGCTATCGTCCATTACGTGAAGCGATTGCCAAGTATCTCACGACAACTCGCGGCGTACAGACAGATGCCGATTCGATCATGATCGTCAATGGCACGCAGCAAGCGATCAACCTTACGATTCAAGTACTGCTCAATGCTGGCGAAGAGGTGATTCTAGATGATCCTGGATATGATGGTGCGCTGGGCGCATTTCTCACTCGGGAAATCAACGTACATCGTTTACAAAGTGACGAAGAAGGAATGGATATCCCTTTTGCTGAAAAGCACTTTCCCAATACGCGTTTAATTTATAGCACGCCATCGCATCAATTTCCGCTAGGTGATACGCTTAGCCTTTCCCGGCGCTTACAACTTTTAGAATGGGCAAATGCCGGCGATCGTTGGATTTTTGAAGATGATTATAATGGTGAATTCCGTTATCGCTCTCGTGCAATTCAAGCATTACAAGGTTTAGATCATCATCATCGTGTTCTCTACTCCGGCACATTTTCTAAAATGTTCTATCCTGGCTTTCGGCTAGGATATATCGCTTTACCGCCGGCATTAATCGAACCTTTTAAAATCGCCAAATATTATGCGGATGCTTGTAACTCTTTTTTAGAACAAGCTGTTCTAGCTGCATTTATCACAGAAGGTGAATATGCCAAACATGTTCGCCGAATCCGCAAAGCATGTTTAGAGCGAAAAAATGCATTACGAGCATCGGTAGAAATGCACTTTCAAGAGTCGCTCACGATTCCTTCTACCGACTCCGGCATTCATAGCATTGCTTGGTTACATCATTCTGAAGATCTCCCATTATTGATGGAAGCCGCATCACAATTACAACTTGGCATTCAATCACTCGATCGTTATCGTCATCAAACGTCATCTCAAAAAGCATTACTCTTTGGTTTCGCCGCCCATTCGCCTGATCAGATTGAGCAACATATTCAGCAATTTTCAAACCGTTTTTATGCACTTAAAAATGCCGAATCACAACGTAAAGCGAAAGGGAAAACATCATGAGCTCTTCAACAATGTCTTTCTTAACAATATTGCAATCGATCCAACAAGATCCGATGAATCGACACTATACCGCTCAAGGAATCAATCCGCTCTATTGCGCTTCTGCGAATGCCAAAATCCTGATTATTGGACAAGCACCTGGGAGAATTGCCGAGGAATCACAGTTATATTGGAACGACCCCAGCGGCGATACATTGCGACAATGGCTTAACGTTTCACGGGAAACCTTTTACAATCCAGATATCTTTGCGATCTTACCGATGGATTTCTACTTTCCCGGCAAAGGCAAATCAGGCGATCTTCCTCCACGAACAGGATTTGCTGAAAAATGGCATCCGCCATTACTTGATCTTATGCCTAATCTGCAGTTGAAGATTGTGGTCGGAAGCTACGCGAATCGTGCTTATCTTGCGCAGAAGCCGACAGAAACACTGACGAAAATCGTCCAAAACTATCAACAATATCTACCTGAATATTTCCCTCTAGTGCATCCTTCACCACGTAATCGTATTTGGCAAAAGAGAAACCCTTGGTTTATCGCTGAAGTCGTGCCGGCATTACAAACAGTTCTACATGCAATTTTATAGTTATTTCGGAACGAACCGATAATCTTCCATAAGAGTTGCCAACATCAAAAAAGCTCCCGAAAATTTCGAGAGCTTCTGTGATTCAATCATCGAATGAGTAAAATGAATATCCCGATGAGTTAAAGTCCTTTACAGTTAAAACCATAACCTTCTGGTGCTGTGCCATCCCAACCAGTGAGATCTTCTTCTAATGGGAGATCTGCTGCTTTTTGACGCTTCGCTTGCCAGAAGAATAATCCCACTAAAACTACCGAAATAATTGCCGCACCAATTTGCGAAACTTCTGTAGATAAACCAAATCCTATCGGTTGTTCTAAGATATAAGTTGTCGTTGCCATGAGCATAAAGATTCCTGGTAAGAGTGAAATCCAGTAGTTTTTATTACTTACATAGAGATACATTGCACCGACAAACAGTGCGATCACCGCTGTTGATTGGTTTGCCCATGAGAAGTAGCGCCAAAGAATATTGAAATCAAGTTGCAATAATATTGCAGAGATCACGAACATTGGTAATGCAATCCATAAACGACTGAAGATTTTTTCCTGACCAATTTTCAAGTAATCCGCGATAATCATACGTGCACTTCTAAATGCCGTATCACCGGACGTAATTGGTAAAATAATCACGCCTAAAATCGCAATCGTTCCGCCAAAACCACCCAACATCATCACTGCAACTTTACTCACTACTAATGCCGGACCACCCTCTTTCAACACCGAGCTTAATCCTGCACCAAATGGTGCTGCTGGATCGTAAAACATCGCCATCGCTGCTGCAGCCCAAATCATCGCAATGATGCCTTCTGCGATCATCATGCCATAGAAAATCTTACGTCCATGACGTTCATTTTGCGTAGTACGAGAAATAATCGGCGATTGTGTCGCATGGAATCCTGACAACGCGCCGCAAGAAATCGTTAAAAACAGAAGTGGGAAAATCGCCAAACCACCAGGGTGCATATTCTCTAGCGTTAATTCAGGAATATTCGCAGCTTGCCCAGTAACGATTAAACTAACACCGATGCCAACCGCACTCAGCACTAATAACATCCCAAAAATCGGATAGAAACGTCCAATAATCTTATCAATCGGTAATAACGTTGCGAGAACATAATAGATAAAGATCACTGAAACGATCAATACCATTCCCACTTTGCCACCCATTAAGTCATACAGTAATTGCCCTGGCGCTGACACAAAAACCGTTCCAACTAAAACAAGTAAAAGTAACGCAAATGCATTCACAATATGACGCATTGCTTTTCCTAAGAACTTCTCTGCTAATTCCGGCAAATGTGCTCCACGATTACGAATTGAGATCATTCCCGTTAAATAGTCATGAACACCGCCGGCAAGAATACAACCAAACACAATCCATAAAAATGCAACAGGACCATAAAGTGCCCCCAAAATCGGTCCAAAAATCGGTCCCACTCCCGCAATATTGAGTAATTGAATCAACGAGTTTTTTGCCGTATTCATCGGCACATAATCCACGCCATCACTACTTGTATATGCTGGCGTTGGTCGCTCTTTCACCCCAAAAACCTTCTCAACATACTTCCCATAGGTAAAATACCCAATGATCAGTAGTAATATTCCCCCAATAAATGTAAACATACACTCCTCCTTATTAATACAACGATCTTCATATGCTATTTTTGCCGCTTTATATGATTTTTCTAGTGCTATTCTTATTTTGTATAAAGCGATAATAACTGTATAGCCTTTATTTAGCGGCTTGTACAGTTTTAACTATAATATTAAGTTGTAATAACCAATAAAAAGTTATGGCTGCTTAATCCTCCTTTTTAATAACAATAATAGAGCCCTATAAAAAACCCCTATTTCTCTGAAATAGGGGTTTTCTCAATCCATTATCATATCCTCTTATCGTGCTAAATCGCATCAATAGCTTCTAACTCACTATCTACATAGACATCATCATTTTCAATCAATACACGATAAGTTCGAAGTGGCTTCTTGCAAGGTGCAGCGGTTGCCTCTCCTGTCATAATATTAAACTCACCCCAATGTTTTGGGCAACTAACAGTATCATCAAAAAAATCGCCTTCTGAGAGAGATGCTGTTGCATGTGTACACATGTCGTCTGTCACAAAATATTCTCCATCACGATTAAATGCCAAAAGCACACCTGCTTCTGTTTCAAACTTTCGCATCTCACCTTGGTCAAGATCGCCGATGTTACAGATAAATACTTTTGTCATATTACTTCTCCCAATTATATCCTATGGATACTGCTGCTCTATTAAATATGTTTTTATTGTCAACAGATCTAAAAAAATCATTCCGTCGATGACTTTGGTCTTCGATCACTATTATACCGCTAATCAAATCAAAAAGTGACTGAACCAAAAAAGCCTACTGATAAAATCAGTAGGCTTGTATTTGGCGTCCCTACGGGGATTCGAACCCCGGTTGCCGCCGTGAAAGGGCAGTGTCCTAACCGCTAGACGATAGGGACTAAATCTATTCTGTTGGAAGCTATTCCTTCTGAACAGGCGACTATAATAGGACTATTATTGAAGTTTGTCAAAACTTTTCATGGTCAAATTTTAGACACCTAATATCCCAAACAAATCCATATCTGCACTTCCTAAAATATCCCTGTTGCTACTTCAGATTAATCATCTGCCTTCATCAAAAAAGCTCACCATCAATCTTCATGAAAAATCTTAACAACAGATCAACAACCAAAAAAGCCTACTGATAAAATCAGTAGGCTTGTATTTGGCGTCCCTACGGGGATTCGAACCCCGGTTGCCGCCGTGAAAGGGCAGTGTCCTAACCGCTAGACGATAGGGACCAAACTGTTTCTTTTGGACATCGTCCTCGAGAACAGGAGGCTATAATAGTACGATCCATGATGCTTGTCAAACGTATCTCACAATTTTATTGAAGCATTATTAGACACTCCACCTTATCAACAACATTTCAATAAGTTACCACGATATTCTTTAAGAAAATCTCTCATAAAAGACACTTTCATATGCAAAATAACACGCATCTAAGTTTACTCTAAGCTCTCTTAAAAAGAGAGTATGCGCAATATCTACTCGCACTCCAAAAATAAATAGATCTGAAAATATATGCTAATCCTATATCCTCTCCTAAAAATATAGCTGTGTAATTTAAGAATAATAATGGTAACCGCTAGTTCAAGATTGATAAAAGAATACAAACACTCTTCCCAATAAGGCATCTATTTTTAAAGAGTTTTGAATTGAGTAATTCAACCGATTTCTAACAATAAAAAAGCGCTTCCTTCCGGAAACGCTCTCTACTAATCTTTAATCATAAGATAGATAATACTCTCTGATTATTTACGATTCATCATATGAATTGCACTTTTATGAATGCCGTGTGCAGCTTCCATCACGCTTTCTGCTAACGTTGGATGCGCATGCATTGTGCTAGCGAGATCTTCCGATGTACCCCCAAATTCAAGCACGATAACTGCTTCATGAATTAATTCTGATGCATTTGGCCCAACAATGTGAACACCGAGAAGTTTATCTGTTTTTGCATCAGCAATCACTTTTACTAAACCTTCCGTTGAAGCCATTGCTTTCGCACGACCTGATGCAGCAAATGGGAATGAGCTTGTAATCACATCTATCCCTTCCGCTTTACATTGTTCTTGCGTTTTACCTGCCCAAGCAATTTCAGGATGTGTATAGATTACCCATGGAACGGCATCATAGTTTACGCGACCATATTGACCCGCAATACGCTGCGCAACAGCAATCCCTTCTGCAGAACCTTTATGCGCGAGCATTGGCCCACGAACTAAGTCACCGATTGCCCAAACATTCGCAATATTTGTTTTGCAATGATCGTCAGCTTTTACTAAACGACCATCCATCTCAAGACCTACCGCTTCATCAACGATACCATCAGTGAATGCTTTACGACCAACAGCTACTAAAAGATAATCAAACGTCTCTTCATGATCACCGGTTTTATCCGTATATTTCACAACCACATCTTTTGCACCAGCTTTAGATTCCATCACTTTTGCGCCTAAACGAATATCTAAACCTTGTTTTTTGAAGTGCTTCGCCGCATCTTTAGCAATTTGCTGATCCGCCGCTGATAAGAAGTTATCCATCGCTTCAAAGATCACAACTTCTGAACCTAAACGCGACCAAACGCTTGCCATTTCAAGACCAATCACGCCGGCACCAATCACGCCTAAACGTTTTGGTACTTCTGTTAAGTTGAGCGCGCCTTCTGAGTCAATAATACGCTTATTATCAACCACTGCTGATGGAATATCCATCGGTACAGAACCCGTTGCTAACACAACATCTTTTGCTTTATAAACTTCCGTTTTACCATCATGACCCGTCACTTCAACTTCATTGTTTTTAAGAAGTTTACCCGCACCTTGCAGCCATTCAACTTTATTAGCTTGGAATAACATTGCGATACCAGATGTTAATTCCGTCACGATCTTGTCTTTACGCTCGATCATGCCTTTTGGATCCATCTTAATATCGCCGACTGTAATACCATGCTCTGCACTGGCATCTTTTGCCGCAACATAAAGCCCAGATGATTCAAGCAATGCTTTTGAAGGGATACAACCCACATTTAAACAAGTTCCCCCCAATGCTGGCTTTCCTGATTTACCAATCCACTTTTCAACACATGCCGTTTTAAGACCGAGTTGCGCGGCACGAATAGCGTTCACATAACCTGCAGGACCGCCACCAATCACGATGACATCAAATTCTTTCTTAGCCATATATATGTTCTCCTTCAAAAAAGATCCTTTATCATCATCTTCAACAATAAAGGATCTTTGAATATTTTAATGTTTTATATGAAGTATCAGGTCAGAATTACAGCTCTAAAAGCATGCTTGCTGGATCTTCAAGTGATTCTTTAATGGATACTAAGAAACCAACAGCTTCTGCACCATCGATAATTCTATGGTCATATGAATGTGCAACATACATCATAGGTGCTGCAACGATTTGACCATCCTTCACAATCGGACGCTCATATGTATTATGCATTCCTAAGATACCGCTTTGTGGTGGGTTAATGATTGGTGTTGAAAGCATTGAACCAAATACGCCGCCGTTAGTGATTGTGAATGTACCACCCGTCATCTCTTCGATGGTGAGTGAACCTTCCCTTGCTTTAGTTGCATATTCGATGATTTGTTTCTCGATATCCGCAAGACTTAATTGATCTGCATTACGGATAATTGGCACCACTAAACCACGTGGTGAAGATACTGCGATACCGATATCAAAATAACCATGATAGATAATATCGTTACCATCGATCGATGCATTCACAGCTGGATATTTTTTCAATGCCTCAACCGCAGCTTTCACAAAGAATGACATGAAGCCTAACTTCACACCATGAACTTTCGTGAAGCGATCTTGGTACTTCTTACGCATGCTCATGACAGGTTCCATGTTAATTTCATTGAACGTTGTCAGCATTGCCGTTGTATTTGTTGCATCAAGAAGACGCTCAGCAATACGTGCACGTAAACGTGTCATTGGAACACGTTTCTCAACACGCTCGCCTGTTGGCACTGAAGCAACTGTTGGTGCTTTTGCTGCCGGCGCTGCTGCTTTTGCACCACCATTTTTCATGAAGTTTTCGATATCTTCTTTCAAATGACGGCCATTTCTACCTGTTGCCGGGATTTTTGAGATATCTAATTTATTCTCTTCCACAAGACGGCGAACTGTTGGCGACATACCGACTTCGTCATCACCTTCTGCCGCTGGTGCTGCTTCTGCTTTAGTCTCTTCTGCTTTCGGAGCATCTGCTGCTGGCGCTGCGCCCGCTTCAATAATTGCGAGTACTGTTCCTTCAGTAACATCTGTGCCTTCTTCAACTTTAATCTCTTTAAGAACGCCGCTTACTGTTGCTGGAACTTCAAGCATCACTTTATCAGTTTCAAGATCAACAAGGTTTTCACCTTCTTCGATAAATTCACCAACTTGCTTATGCCATGCTGAAAGTAACGCATCTGCAACTGACTCAGGTAATACCGGAACTTTAATTTCAATACTCATGGAATTTCTCCTACGTAAAATAATTCTAAAATCTGATAGATAAGTTTAAATCGTAAATTCTAAATGTTTAATTAGCAGTTTTTATCAGAACGATTACGGCACTAAAATTGGAATGGATGAGTGCCATTTAATCGTTCTCAATAATACTGAGTAAATATTCGCCTACTCTGCTAACGGAATAATTGCGTCTAAAAGTGCTTTTTCTTGCGCCACATGAATATGGCTATAACCCACTGCCGGAGCTGCCGCTGCTGGTCTTGTAACGAAGATCAACGTTTTCGCTGCTTCTACGATATTCTCTAAATATGGACGAACAAACGTTGCATAACCTTGGTTAAGCGGTTCATCTTGCAAGAAGATCACTTCTTTCGCATTTGGATATTTCGCAAGCTCAGCTTCGATCGCTTTCGTTGGGAATGGATAGATCTCTTCTAAACGAATAATGGCTGTTGTCTCATCTTTGGCTGCTTCACGACGATCTCTGATGTCATAGAAAATCTTACCAACAGAAATCACAACTCGTTCCACTTTCGCGGCATCTATGGCATCAATCTCTGGAAGTACTGCACGGAATGTACCTGCGGCTAAGTCTTCAAGCGTATTCACAGCCTGACGATGACGGAGCAAGCTCTTCGGTGTCATTACGACAAGTGGTTTACGATAATCTTGATGCATTTGACGGCGGAACATATGGAATGCTTGTGCGGGTGTTGTTGGAACCACAAAGCTCATATTGTTCTCAGCACAGAGTTCTAAGAAACGCTCAGGACGTGCAGATGAATGCTCCGGTCCCTGTCCTTCATAACCGTGCGGTAATAACATCACTAAACCGTTATAACGATTCCACTTTGTTTCACCTGCAGCGATAAATTGGTCAATGACGACTTGCGCACCATTTACGAAGTCACCAAACTGTGCTTCCCAAATTACTAATGCATTCGGCTCTGTTGTCGCATAACCAAACTCAAACCCAAGCACGCCCGCTTCTGAAAGAATGGAGTCAATCACCGTAAAGTTTGCTTGATCTTTTGTTAAATGCTGAAGCGGGATATACGCGCTACCATCTTCTTGGTTGTGATAAACCGCATGACGATGGAAGAATGTTCCACGACCTGAATCTTGTCCTGTAATACGAATTGGATAACCTTCTTCAAGAAGTGTTGCATATGCCATCACTTCAGCAAAGCCCCAATCCATTTCCATCTCACCTTCACCCATTTTGAGTCGGTTTTCATGGATTCTTTGAACACGATTATGAAGTTTCAAGCTCTCTGGCAGTTGATCCATAATGCGAGCAATCTCAGTGATTCTTGAAGTTACAACGCCTGTTTCAGGAACGACTGCGCCCTCTTCGTCAAAGCGATCGTGCATTCTAGAGATTTTTTCCCATTTTTGCTTATAAGTACTGTTGATCGATTCAACCGTTGGGAAACCGACAGGTTTACCCTCTTCAAGCTTATCTCGATACTCTTTCGTGTACGCTTTGAAATCATCTTCTGTAATCACGCCTTGCGCAATCAAACGGTCTGCATAAATACGTGCCGGCGTTTTGTGGCTACGCACTTTTTTATACATCATTGGCTGAGTTGCTGCTGGCTCATCCGCTTCGTTATGTCCAAGTTTACGGTAACAAACAAGGTCAATCACCACATCTTTATGGAACGTATTGCGATAACCTAATGCTAATTGCATAACGTGTTTTACCGCTTCTGGATCATCCCCATTCACATGTAAAACTGGCGCCTGAACGATTTTTGCAGCATCTGTACAATACTCCGATGAACGCGCATCTAAAAGATTGGATGTTGTAAAGCCGACACGGTTATTCACAACAATATGAATTGTACCGCCGGTAGTGTAACCACGAACTTGTGACATTTGCAGAGTTTCAAGCACAATGCCTTGTCCTGCAAATGCCGCATCACCATGAATTAATACAGGCAATACTGTATTAAATGGTAATTGCCCTGTTGGCGTTCCCGCTTCAATACGACGCTCTAAACGCGCACGGACAGAACCTTCTACTACAGGATTTACAATCTCTAAGTGCGATGGG
>Ga0079226_10003304_pt1 | contig 12366 bp, 12 predicted proteins | sample Poulit2014_FD_76345 | JGI IMG/M metagenome (GOLD analysis project Ga0079226, IMG submission 76345) | Agricultural soil microbial communities from Georgia to study Nitrogen management - Poultry litter 2014 | ecosystem: Environmental > Terrestrial > Soil > Agricultural land | place: USA: Georgia... | reverse complement strand
TTTTTGCCAAATTAGCGATTACTTCACACTATTATCTGTTCAGCCGTTCTTTATGTGGTCTGTCATTGCATGCCGGACAGAACCACTTGCTCGGAACCTATATCTAAATATAATATAAAGCGGCGAATAAAGTTATTCTGTCAATGTTTTAAAATTTTGTCTTCTCCTGTTTCATCCAGAAAGCGGCAGCTTGATTGAGCCACTGCCTAGTTATAAGCATTATCTTTTTCCTATAAAGAGAAGTTCATAAACCATAATAAACAGGGGCTATTCTTAAAAGAGCTGCCCTACAATGTTCAATATTGGATGCATTCTTGCTTTGATGAAATTGAGGTTTTTTTGTATTAATATGATACTTCTCCCTATCATTTAAATTTTTTGTGTCTGAAACAGATTCAATGAGTTCAACTTCTACATCTGTAACAATGTCCAAAAACTCATCATAAGTAACACCTAATGTTTGATTCGGGTTATCCACCCAGTCTAAAAAGTGTTCAAAAATCCTAATCCCTACATTTCTCGCCTGACCTACATACATTAAACGACTATTTATATGAATACCATAAATCCCCATATCCAAGTTTTTTAAATCTAGAATACCCACCGGATCCTTTGTCTTTTTCAATAAGTCACATGCCCGTTGTTTCCGTTTAACCCAATCAAGTTTACGTTTTGACATGTAGTTTTACCTCCCCCAATTTAAACATTATTTAAAACTTCTATATCAAAAAGGGCTGAAAAACAATCGATGTTTCCCGTCCCTTTAAAGCGCCTTTCAAATGAATTACTTCGTTTGCCACTTTTCAATTAGATGATCGGAGTAATCATCGAATGCTTGATAGCTATCCACTGAAATCTCTTCTTTTTCCTTATGATACGTAATTAGTTGTTTAAAACCTTCCATATGCTTGATGAACTTTTTTGATTCTCCTTGTTTTTCAAACTGTTCAACTGCTATCAAATGTAATTGTAATGCATGTTGTACCTCCTGATTAGCAATATCTCCAGCTTCATCAAAATAGTCTACGAGAGCTTTCATACTGGAAACACTTCCTTCTGCAGAGGATGTTGCAGTCCCTATGATTGGTATATCCCAACTAGAAGGATGATCCTTATCCTGATGAATTTTAACGCTTGATGGATTTGGATTTATTCCTGGCCCTTGTGGTTTATTTTGCGATTCATGTTCTTTAGTTCCACCTGCAATACTTAAACGTATACGATGCCCTTTCTGGAAAACATAAGAAGTCGGTAAAATTTCTATCTCATATTCATTTACTTCCCCCGGAGTCACCGGCTCTGGACTAGAACGTGATTCTGATCTTGGGGCATTTAAATATCCTGCAGTCACAGCTTCAGAAGTTCCATCTGGCGCTACATCTGTTACATGGACCACTATATCAAAATCCTCAGCATCTGATTCTGCCCATATATTTAAACTCATTGATCCCGTTACTTCAGTTGCATCAGGTAATGGAGAGGTTGTCCAAGTAGTTGTATCTGCCTCATACGGAGACTGATCGATATCCAATCTTCCCGTTCCTGAATCGAGCAAAGTGTGTAAAAAGGGACCTGTTTCAGGGGAGTAGTCGTATCCCGTCAATTCATTGTCTTCAGGCTCTTCACTAAAAGAACCATCATTATTGCTGGAAATTGATTTACTTTCTAGTCCATTTAGATACATGGTTTCCATTGTCCTATCCGAGATTGGCCAATCTTCCTCGAACCTCCATTCATCAGGTCCCTGAACATATATCAAAACATCTTCTTCCTCATCAAGAATATTCGGCTCTCCCTTCAGATAACGGTCGAACCACAACACCTGATAACTTTCGAAGTCAAATGGATGTAAATCATCCACTGCTCCATGAGCACCGGCACCCATAATTAGTTTACTTTCGCCGTCAGCGTCGCTTAATTCTTTATAAGCTTGTACATTCCCAGATGAAATATAGTCATTCCATCCTCGCGAAATGAGAGCCGGAGTATCATTTACCGCTATATTCTGTAAATCTTCAGTTAGTGTAGACCTTACGCGCCACCAATCGTCAAAATCCCGATGCTCAATTGCAGATGTATATTCTGGTTCACCCCTAGCAACCCTTCCTGGTCCCGGAAGCATTCCACCAGGGTACCATAAATAATCATAACAATCTCCACAGGCAACGACCGGACTGATTGCTTTTAGACTTGGTGGGTTTTCTTTAGCTATAAGCCATTGATTAATTCCTCTTAGAGATGTACCAATTGCCCCTACATTCCCATCACACCATGACTGATCAGCCATCCATTCAACAAGATCATAACCGTCTTCTCCGTATTTATTGTATAAATTTCCTTCCCCTTCTGACGTTCCTGATCCCCGCATACTAACATGCAACGATGCATAACCGCGTTCAGCCAAATCCCGCGGTATCCTGTTGTTTCCTGAATCAGGGTCACCATGGCCGTATCCATTCGGATAAAGAACGCACGCTCCCTCTTCTCCATCGGGAAGATCCGGAAGAAACAGGCGACCTTCCAATTCAATTCCATCACGCATTGGTATCCTTACGTCTTCTATTACTTCAACAGGATAGCGTTCCCCTGATGTAGGAGGGTCTTCTGTGTCTGGAACCCAGTTCCTGTCCCCCGTTCCTTCTCCTTTTGACCCGTCCGAGGTATCTGCAAATAAACTATCAGATTGGAAAAACAAGGTAAATGCAATAAACACTCCTGCCCAAACGTATAACATTTTCCTTATCATTGTAATAGATTCCTCCCCTTAATTTTACTAGTTTTTAAATTTATCGTATAGTATACCCACTTCCTTTCTTCAGTTATAATAAGATCTCTGCTGACGAACATAACATAGCCTTATTGCTTTTTATGTTGTAGTATGTCGATAGTTTAAAACTTTTTAAAAATGAATATTAAGTACCATCGTTGTTTCATTCAAATACCCCAAAAGAAACATATCCTTTTATTTGTGGGACTTTTTCTCCCATTCAAATCAGAAATTACATAAAAATTATTGATGTGCAACATTTTATTACCTGCAAATTCACTCTAGAAATTCGTATTCCCCCTTTATCTACTTATATGACTACCCCTATTATCTCTTTCTATTTGCACAAGCCTTATAGCTGTGATAGTATACAATAAACTGTATATTGGATGATGACGTTACTCAATGATTATCGCCTTACCAAATATATGGTTCGTATAGACATTAGATTTTTTCGAATATCCCATTTCACCCAAGAGGCTAATATTTCTATTTTGATCAGCCATCTCTGCATAGTAAGCGGATTCAAAGGAACAATAAATTAATGATTTAATATTCAAATTTCCATATTCATATCTATCATCCATGTATAGGAGTTTTATTATGAAGCAGTTGCAAAATAAACTGAAGCTTGCAAAAAAAGCACTGAATAAATCCGTATCGGCGATCAATCCGAATATATACGATGAGCACAACAAAAAAGATGATAATCCGGCTTTTGTTGGGGTGAAAAACACGAATCAGATTCCGGACGAAATAATCGAGCGGATATGGAAAGACACAAAAATGGCTTGGCTCACAGTGGATAAAGCCAGCAGCAAAGGACGGGCAATTGATACAGATTTGCATAACCCGCTTACCTACAGGCTGATGACTGGTTCCACAAGCGGCGGGCCGATTAATATTTTAAAAGGAATCAATGATGTGGCTATCGGAACGGATGGCGGTGGGTCGGTTCTTGCGCCTGCCATGAGTTGTCAGCTCCCATCCGTCATCGGGGCAGGCGTCGGTCTATACGTCAATCGGAAAAAACGTTCCACTGAGGGACAGGAATTTACAGGCAGTATCGGTGTTATTGCAAAGGAAATCACCACCGTAAAAGAAATAACAGAAAGCTTGTTGGCGAATAGTTTGACGAGGCGGTCAGAAAAACCATTGAAGGTGATGATTCCCGAAAAAGGATCGGTTATCTGTCCGGATGGACGGGATATGCAAGAAAAGGTCATGACATATTTTTCACGAATTGAAAACGGTTCCTATGCCACTGAAAAAATGCACATGTCTGGAATTGCTGAGCGCACACAAGGTATGTCGGTGGTCAAGGATGCGTTTGAAAACAAACAAGCCGATATCATTCTCACCCATGAGGGTCCCATTGATGTATACGGCTATGGCGAAACGATTCCCATGACGTTCGGGGCAATCGGACAGGACATCACAAAAAACCATGGAAAATATCTGATCCGAGCTGCCAACATGTGTCAAACAACGGCTATCACTGTGCCTACAAAGGATCTAGCGTCCGGTCTTGTCATTATAGCAAACAGAGGTATCGAGAACGCAAAAGCAGCATTCCGTCTTGCAACGGAACTGGAAAACGTCATCCATCTTCCCGAGGTATGGAAACGTTACTTCTTGATGGATCAGCTGGATGACAGACTCAATCTGAAAGAAAGATGGGAATAGAACGAAAGATAAGAAGGGATAATATGAGCACAATATGGGAAAGTTTATTTTCAAAAAACGGACTTGCAGCCCGGAAAATCGCAAAAAAACTCATTCATGTCGAGGAGGGTGGGCGCATCCCCCGTGTAGAAGATTTTGCCCAAACATTATCAATCGGACGGGGCACTATTCAAGAGGGTTTCAGAGTGTTGTCTAACATGCATGCACTTAAAGTGGAATCCAGAGGTTACCTGGGTACTTATTTGGTTTATAAAAATATCCATCTATTGAAGGAAATTGCCGGAGAAGGTGCGCTTGTTGGTGCAATGCCACTACCCTATTCACGACGTTATGAGGGACTGGCCACCGGATTGATTGAAGTCTCCGAGTCTATGTCGGAGCAAGTGAACATGGCGTATATGCGTGGATCGCGACAGCGTCTGGAAGGATTAAAATCTAGACGTCATGATTTTGCTGTTATGTCACGGCTCGCTGCGGAGGAAGAAATGAAGCAAGACAGAGAACTGGAAATTGCAGCGGACTTTGGTGCTGAAACCTTTGTGACGTCCCACCGGATATTTCTTGCCGACCCGTCCAAACATTACATACAGGATGGGATGCGTGTCGGAGTTGACTATTCTTCTATCGACCAATCATTCATAACGGCTCTGGAATGCAAACATTTAGATGTGGAATTTGTTCCAATCAATTATATGCAGCTGTTTGAAAACTTACAGCAAGGAAACCTGGACGCTGCAGTCTGGAATCCTGAGGAAACTAGAATAGCGGAAACGTTCAATACGGTCGATTTCCGTAATCCGGAAACGAACGCCATTGCAGAAAAAGCATCCATAGCTGCCATTTTAATTGAAAAAAACCGGACGGATGTCCATCACCTCTTCAAGCAAATTGATAGACATAAAGTAGTGAGTATCCAGAAACTCGTGGTCGATAAGGAAAAGCTGCCCCAATACTGATAGAGAGAGGTAATATATATGACGATTGAAGAACTCGCAGAAAGATTGCAGATTCTATTTGAACAAGATGTCATCAATAAGAAGGGATATGATGTTTCAACGACAGCTTTTGAGAAATTAACAGACGAATTGCACAAACAGGATGTGGAGCAGGCGGAAATGCTATTTACACATTTACCGACAGCTCTCCTGCGCATCGAAAATAACGAGGAGGTTGAAAGTCCTGAACAGACTGTTATGGAAGAGGTTGAAAGTTCCCGTTACTTTTCACTTGCAAAAGCCCATGTTGCGTTTATTGAAGAGAATTGGGGTAAGTCACTACCTGATGAGGAAAGGGAATTTCTGCAAATGCATTATACGAATGTACTGAATGTTAATAAGGGGGGTGAATAATATGAAAATCGTTGTTGGTGGACAAGTTGAAAAGAAAGAAATCGAGCGTATGATCAAGGAAATCGACCCATCTATTGAAACTAAGGTCAAATCAGATCTAGATGCCGCGATGGCAATCAAAACCAAACAGGCAGATTACTATATCGGCGCGTGCCACACCGGTGGAGGCGGTGCGCTGGCCATGGCAATAGCTATGCTCGGCAAAAACCAGACTGAAACGGTATCGATGCCCGGAAAACAACCCAAAGAAGAACAAATCACCCAGGCAGTCAACGATGGCAAAAAGGCCTTCGGGTTTACAGCGGATCACGCCGAAAAAGCAGTGCCTATGATTCTAGATGCGCTTAAGAGTAAACAATAAAGAAGGGGTGCTTTCTAAATGGAGACAATATTTGTCATACTGATCGGTGCCATGGCAGCTGTTCTGGCAAACCTGAATATTGCGGTTTTCAACGATGGTTTGCGGCCGATTGTCGGAGAACATGTGGATGGCAATATAAAGCGGCGAGAATTAGGTCTGACAGCTTTTGCCATGGGTTTTGGACTTGTTATTGGATTCGGGATCCCTTTCACGCTCTCAGCAAGCATTATTTTGGTTCACAGTATTTTACTCGGTACAGATATTATCGGATTGATTGTTCCTAAAAATAAATGGGGTACCCCTGCAGCTGCCATAGTAGGCGGTTTGTATGGCTGGGGACTGCAAGCTGGCCTCGAAGGTGTCGTGAAGGTATTTGAAGCCTTGCCGGTCAACGTCATGGACTCGATGGAAGAAATAGGAGATCCCGTTATATTGGCGTTCATGGCATTCCCTGCCCTTGCAGTGGCATTCCAATTCAGTGTTAAAAAAGGGATATGGACATTTGCCGCGGCAGCTGTTATCCGACAACTGACGATGTTTATCAATGACCATGAGTTCTTGACAATCGGCGGCAATCCAATTGAAATCAATCAGGAAGGTGTTGCATTGATTGTCGGTATGATCTTCCTGCTGGTATTTGCTGTACGTGTCAAGGCGGATGAATCATCTGTTGATTTGGCAGCTATGTTCAGTGACCGGGTCAAAAAAATCCGTGGAAATGTCATATACCTAGTCATTATTGGTGCGCTCATTGCCGGTGCGGCAAACTTAATGATGATGGCCGGTGACCCGATTTCACTTCAACTATTAGCTGACGACGGGAAATTGGATGCCGGTATTGCAGCGGCTGCACGGGCAATCGGATTCATTCCGCTTGTCGCAAGTACCGCAATAGCAACTGGGGTATACAGCCCGGTCGGTTTTACATTGATTTTCGTTGTCGGTTTCTTTGTACCAAACGTATGGCTTGCAGTCATCATAGGCGGTATTGTCATTTTCCTTGAAGTCATGCTTTTAAGTACCATTGCACGGTTCTTGGATAAATATCCGGGAATTCGAAATTCCGGGGAAAATATCCGTAATGCCATGACGCGACTCTTGGAGGTCGCTTTGCTGATTGGTGGTGCGAATGCTTCAGACAGTATGGCACCAGGTTTTGGGTTCTTTTTCATTGCAGGTGTCTACTTGTTGAACGAGGCTGCAGGACGTCCCATCGTCCGCATGGCAGTCGGCCCGGTCGGTGCGATTGCAGTAGGTATTATAGCCAACGTTTTGGTTGCACTCGGCATCATGGCCGCACCGTAAGATTGAATAACATTAAATGACAGGAGTGGATACCATCATGATACAGACAGTAAAAGGGAAAATAGACAAGACGGAATTCGGGGTTTGCGCAGCACATGAACACGTGTCCATCGATCTGTCCAGGGTGAAAAAAGATCCGGATACGATTCTGGATGATGAGCAAGGTGCTTTGGATGAACTTCATCATTTTTCCCATGCAGGCGGCAATTCCATGGTAGAGTTAACCAATGATGGCATGGGAAGAGATGCAGAGCGTCTCAAGCGTTTGAGTGAGGCATCCAACATCCATATCGTGGGATGCACCGGCTTTTACAAAGACCCTTTTATCCCGGAATACGCACAAGAATGGAACCGCGATCAATTCACAGCGCATTTTATCCATGAAATTGAAAACGGCATTGATGATACCGGCATTTATCCCGGTATCATCGGTGAAGTCGGTACAAGCAAAAATGACATCAACGACATCGAAAAAGAATTGATTCTCGGATCCGGCCAAGCAGCCCTTGAAACAGGACTGACCGTTACCACCCATACAACGATGGGTACGATGGGAAATGAGCAGGCTGAAATGTTATTGGAACTCGGTGTGCCGAAGAATCAACTCATCATCGGCCATCAAGATCTGAATCCGAATAAAGACGAGGTACAGCGTGTTCTTGAAAAAGGTGTCTTTATTGGTTTCGATACAATCGGAAAAAACAATTACCGACCCGATGAAGATCGGTTGTCCTTTCTACTCGATTTTATCGAACAAGGTTTTCAAAAACAGATTCTACTTTCGGCTGATTTGACAAGAAAGTCCCATTGGAAAAAATATGATGGGACCGGATATGATATTGTCTTGAAACAATTCATCCCAATGCTCCAATCCAGGGGAGTGTCACAGGATGTCATAGATGATTTGCTTATCCATAACCCAGCGAATGCATTTTCGATAAAGGAGCGTTCCCAGTAATGTATGATCCGAAAGCATTGAAATATGCAGAGTCCGTCATTCCCTCATTATCCGTGAATGAGGCGCAAGCATTGCAATTTAAACTGGTCGATTCCATGAGCAGGCATTTTACGGGGGATGAATTTTTTTCACTCGGTGACCTGGGTGTGGCATCACGTTATAAGCGGCCGGAACAAACGAATCGAGCAGAGATGACACTGGCAGATTTTTTCGGGACGGAGAATACCGCCCTTGTCCGGGGTGCCGGCACTGGAGCAATCCGGATTCTCCTCAATACGTTGATGGAACCGGGCGACACCATGTTTGTTCATAATGCTCCCATCTATACGACAACCCAAGGCACGATGCACCATTCAAGGTTCTCGACTAACGTAGTGGATTACAATGACCTGGATGCAGTCGAAAAAGCTATCAGCACGGATGATACTGCCAAAGTTTTCTACGTGCAGCACGCTCGCCAGCAGCCAACCGATCACTATGATTTAAAAAAACTCATTCAAACCGTCAAACGGGAACGACCGGATTTGCCAGTTGTTGTTGATGATAATTATTGTACAATGAAGGCCCACGGGATTGGCGTGGAATACGGAGCGGATTATTCAACTTTCTCCGGCTTTAAAGTGCTCGGACCAGAAGGAGTCGGCGTGATTACCGGAAAAAACGAAGCCATCGAAACAATCCATGCGGAAAATTACTCTGGTGGCGGACAGGTACAAGGCTACGAAGCGATGGAACTGATCCGGATGATGACGTTTGCGCCGGTTACCCTTGCCACGCAAAATGAGCAGGTAGAAGAAATTTGCAGGAAGCTGAATGAGGGTGCTGTGGGTGGCATAGCGGAGGCTTATATGGTGAATGCCCAATCAAAAGTCATTATCGTCGAACTGGAAAAACCGATTGCGCCTGATGTCATTCAAAGGAGCAATGCCCTTGGAGCGGCAACTCATCCAGTTGGCGCGGAATCGAAATATGAAATGACCCCGATGATCTATCGTGTATCCGGGACATTCATCGATGCCAAACCACGCCTGAAAGAATTTGGCATTCGAATCAACCCCATGAAATCAGGTGCGGAAACAGTATTGAACATTCTGGACGCAGCCATACAATCCGCAAATGAATAATTTAGCAGGAGGATACCATGTTTTTAGATATAACAAAACGCAAAAATCCACAACTCATACAAACAGGGGTAGCATTCCACCAATCTGGAAAGATTCCACCGAATACCTATATCATCGATGTAGACGTCCTGAAGTCGAATACGGAAAAAATAGCCGGTGCCGCATCCAAAAATGATATAGAGCTCTATTATATGACGAAACAGCTTGGACGGATTTCACACATTGCCGATATTATTGAAGACCATGGTATTCCAAAAGCAGTGGCCGTCGATTTCGACGAAGGGAAAATACTCGCGGACAAAGGGATGGACATCGGACATATCGGCCATCTTGTCCAGCCCGGAAAAAACCAATGGGAAGAAGTGCTGAAGTGGCATCCGGAGGTAGTAACCATTTTCTCACTGGAGCGCGCCGAACAGCTGTCGGAAAGCGCGTTAAAATCAGGAAAAAAACAGGACATACTATTAAAAGTATATGGTCCGGATGATGATTTTCATAAAGCCCAGGAAGGCGGCATTTCGCTAGATGACCTTTCCGAAACAGCCGATCAAATCCAGAAGCTCGAAGGCGTATCGATTGTTGGCATAACCGCCTTTCCGGCACTGCAGATCAATGAAGAAAAATCTGATATGGTTCCAACCAACAATGTAAATACATTGATGAAAGCGAAAGATATCCTTACTGAAAAAGGGTTGCCAGTTAAACAGGTCAATGGAGCAGGCGGTACAAGTGCTGCCACACTCCCCCAACTTTCCCGGCTAGGAATAACACATGCGGAACCCGGACACGGATTAACCGGCACCACACCGCTGCATGCCTACAGGGATTTACCGGAAGTGCCAGGGATGATATATGTGACCGAAGTTTCCCACTCCTTCAAGGACCGTTACCAGGTCATCGCAGGAGGATATTACGACCGCTCCCATATGAAAGGGTGCCTCGTAGGCCACGATGAGAACAACATTTTAAACCAACATATCCCCGCTCTACCCAAAAACCCTGAGTCGATCGATTACTACGGGATGATTACACCTGCAGAAGATGTCACTATCAAAACAGGTGATACAGCTATTTTTGCCTTCAGAACCCAAATTTTCGTCACGCGTGCTCATATAGCGCTGGTGGAAGGCATTCAATCAGGGACACCAAAGCTTATACATCTGGAAAGGAAGTGGTAGACAATGGCAAAAATGATGCTGCTCGTCATTGACAGTTTTGGTATCGGGGCAACCGATGATTGCGAGAAATACGAGGAACCCGCGAATTGCACCGCCAATACGTATAAACGCATACGCGAAGAAAAAGGGGACATACTGAAGATTCCAACATTATACAGCTTGGGCTTGGGAACACTGGTCGACGATAAACCGTCACCTGATAATGCCTATGGTTATTCGAAATTAGTGCACCATCCCGCAGAAACTTACCTTGGTCATCAGGAGATTGCGGGAAGCATACCCAAAAAAGCAAACAAACGGTTAATGAAGGATATTCATCGTGACATGAAGCGGGCGCTGCAAAAGAAAGGGTATGACGTCCGTTATCCGTTCGACGATAACCCGGTCCTTTTAGTGAACGAAGCAGCGGTTATCGGAGACAATTTAGAATCAGCTGTTGGCAACATCATTAACGTAACGGCAGATTTTAAAAAGATGCCTTTTTCCGAGGTCAAAAGATTGGGCGAAACCGTCCGGGCTAATGTAGATACAACACGCGTCATTGCGTTTGGAGGCCCTCACACATCCATTCAACATATTCTATCTTGCGTCAAAAACAAAAAAGAAGTCCAATGGGGTGTTGATGCACCGGAGGCACATGTCTATGGTGAAGGATATGAAGTAACTCATATGGGGTATGGAGTCGAAATCGACAAACAATTTCCCACTATTGCCGCGAAGCATGGCCTCAGAGTACACAGGCTTGGAAAAACAGCAGATGTATTACACGGTGATGGTCCGGCCGACCCAATTGTCGACACGACGGAATTGCTCGACAAAGTGACCGAAAGTTACAAGAATGAAAAAAATGATGCTGCATTTTTGGTTAATATCCAAGAAACAGACCTAGCTGGTCATGCGGAAGACGTGGATTGGTACTGTGATTTACTGAACAGAACCGATAAATGGCTCGCACATTTCATCCCACAAATGAACGCAGATGATATATTGATCATCATGGCGGACCATGGAAATGACCCCGGAATTGGCCACTCGAACCACACTCGGGAAAATGTACCGGTTCTGATTGTAGGTGATAAGGTGAAAAAGACTACTATTGGCGCCCGTGATACAATGGCGGATGTTGGTGCGACATTCAGCGACTTTTTCGGATTACCACCGACTGCGGAAGGCACAAGCTTTTTGGGTGACGTTGTCTATAAATAAGGTCTTCTCGTTCTCATATAATGGGGTGGTTGACTATCTTCCTTTTCAGAAGGGAGTGTGTTATAGACCACCACATTGGGAACTTTAAGTTCTATTGCACAATTCAGAGTTGTAACTATTGCAACTCTGACACTAGTAATGTCCATTGTCGTGTTCCTAAACAAATAGAAGTGACCAACCTAAACCATTTACTTCCTACACCAAGTTGGTCAACCGTTCTTTATACGGTTCTGTAATTTCTAAAATGTGTCTGGTCGGTACTTAAACTTAAATATATCATTAAACAAATGAATGATATAGTCAGTTTTCCGAAACTTATTGCTTTATAATAAACTTCCACACCAACATGCATGTCATCATGATATAACCGTTCCATACAAAGGTTACATGCAGACCATCGCTGACTAAAGTAATGGTTTTTTATAACTCCGC
>Ga0079226_10003302_pt1 | contig 12368 bp, 1 predicted proteins | sample Poulit2014_FD_76345 | JGI IMG/M metagenome (GOLD analysis project Ga0079226, IMG submission 76345) | Agricultural soil microbial communities from Georgia to study Nitrogen management - Poultry litter 2014 | ecosystem: Environmental > Terrestrial > Soil > Agricultural land | place: USA: Georgia... | reverse complement strand
CAAAACGCCGGCAGGCGAACCTTGCTGCGACTGGGTCGGAAAAGACGGTGCCGGTCATTTCGTTAAAATGGTTCACAACGGTATTGAATACGGCGATATGCAATTAATCTGTGAAGCATATCAATTCTTAAAAGAGGGCTTAGGTTTAAGCTATGATGAAATGCAAGCCATCTTTACAGAATGGAAAAAAACAGAACTAAACAGCTATTTGTTCGACATCACTGCCGATATTCTTGGTTACAAAGACAGTGACGGTCAGCCATTGGTGGAAAAAATCCTTGATACCGCCGGACAGAAAGGAACAGGTAAATGGACAGGGATTAATGCGTTGGATCTTGGCATTCCATTAACCTTAATCAGCGAAGCAGTGTTTGCACGTTGCGTCTCTTCATTCAAAGAACAGCGTTTAGCGGCAGCCAAACTCTTCGATAACAAAATTGAAGCGGTCAGCGGCGACAAAAAAGTGTGGATTGAAGCGGTGCGTCAAGCATTGTTGGCATCAAAAATCATCTCTTATGCACAAGGTTTTATGTTAATTCGTGAAGCTTCTGAAACTTTCCACTGGGATCTTAACTACGGCAACACCGCACTGTTATGGCGTGAAGGCTGCATTATCCGCAGTGCATTCTTAGGCAATATTCGCGATGCTTACGAAAATAACCCGGATCTTGTGTTCTTAGGTTCAGATCCTTATTTCAACAATATTTTGAAAGGTTGCTTGGCATCTTGGCGTAAAGTGGTGGCAAAAGCGATTGAAATCGGTTTACCAATGCCTTGTATGGCTTCTGCGCTTACTTTCTTAGACGGTTATACCAGTGCACGTTTGCCGGCAAACTTGCTACAGGCACAGCGTGACTACTTCGGTGCGCACACTTACGAACGCACCGACAAACCGCGTGGCGAATTCTTCCACACTAACTGGACCGGTCACGGCGGCAACACCGCATCAACCACTTATGATGTCTAATTCACAGCACTGATTAGATTTTCAGCTTAACCCTACCCTTAAACGGTAGGGTTTTTTTATGCCCGAAAAATGGAATAGGAAAGCACAAGGCTAAATTTAAGTAAATCACAAAATAAATATTCAAATAAAAGAAAGAGAAAAATAACGATTGAATTAATAGGATTAAACGTTCAAAAAACGGAATTTAGTCAATTTTTTGAAAAAAGAGAGAAAAAAATGCGATATTCGTTACGTTAAATGCAATAATTTACAAAACAAAACAAAACAACCTATAAATTTTGTAGTAAAATTTGCAAATTCAGTTTATGTATTCTGTAAATTTCTATTTTTTAATACCATCACAACCCAATTTTATAGAAGGAATGTATATGGCTTTAATCTTTACTGCAAAACACGCAAATTCTCGCACAGCTTTAAAAGCAGCACAACACTACCAAGTGACCGCTAAAGTTGGCGAAGAATATAACCTTATCGACAGCGTTACCGGCAAAACACCGGAAGACATCAAAGTGGCTCGTCGAGGTAACGACCTCATTCTTCGCAGCGACAAAGAAGATGTAGAAGTTGTCATCAAAGATTTCTGGGGCGTTTGCTCAGAAGGTAATCAGTGCTATGCCAAATTAGATGTACCAGCAACTGAAACAACACCGGCCGGAGAAGTGATCATTACCCAAGTTGACCACGAATTGGAAGGTTTAATCGCCGGTGAAGTGGGAACAATCGAAGATGATCGTGGCGGAATGTTATTCTGGTGGATTTTAGGCGGTATCGGCGCAGCCGGTGCGATTGCAGCCGGATCCGGCGGCGGTTCAGGCGGTGGCTCAAGCAGCAATAACAGCCATCCAAGCGATTACGACAGCGATCACGACGGCGTTAATGATGCTGATGAAAGAGCAGCCGGTTTAGATCCACATAATCCAGATACTAACGGTGATGGTATTTTGGACGGTGATGAAGATTCTGACGGTGATGGTATTCCAAACAAAAATGAATCCAACCCTAACCAACCAGGAATTACTGATAAAAACAATGACGGTGTTTCTGATTTAACTCAACCTGCTGATCCTGTTATCACTAAAACCACAGCAAAAGGTCCTGATGGTCAAGAGCGCGAAACAGGTGGCATCAAAGTAACACCGGCACAAGATAGTAATACGCATATTGATAGAACCGTAATTACCTACACACCGGAAGATGGTAATGATGGTAAAGGTGAAGAAACAACGATTATTGCCAAAAATGATAATGGCACTTGGGTGATGACTGACGAAGACGGCAACATTATTCCTGCTGATGAGTTAGCCGACAAAGGCATTTCTATCAATCAAGGTACAGGCGAAGTTACTTTCAAACCTGATGCAATTGCTGATGGTTCGACTATTTCTGTCCACAATGAAAAAGATGCTGGTTTAGATTCAAGCAAAGATGACAGTGATGATAACGGAGTAAAAGACGGTGATGAAGACTCCGATGGTGACGGTATTTCAAACAAAGACGAATCCGATACCACAAAACCAGGTAAAACAGATGAAAACAACGATGGTGTTTCTGATGTGAATCAACCCGCTGATCCTACGGTAACGCATTCAAGCAAAGTGGGTGAAGATGGTGTGACTCGTTATACTGGTGGGGTAGAAATCGATCCATTAGGCAATGGTGCAAAACATATTGACCGAGTGACTATCAACTATACGCCTGAAGACGGTAATGATGGCGCAGGTACACCAACAACAATTTATGTGGTTAACAAAGACGGTGCATGGGGCTTGTATACCGATGATGCAGGCACACAAGTCTTGAATAACCCATTGATTACTATCAATAGCCAAACCGGTAAAATTACGTTTGCCCCTGATGCGGTGGCAGATGGTACATCTTTGAGCGCACAAAATGATAACAAAGCAACAGCACCAAAGAGTGAACCTAGTAAAGAAATTCGTGTTGTGGCAAAAGACGATAACCATGATGCGGATAAACTTTTGGACAAAGATGATACCGATATCGACGGTGACGGTGTCAAGAATAAAGATGAAGAAGCAGCTGGTTTAGATCTGCATAATCCGGATACCAATGGTGATGGCGTGAAAGATGGTGATGAAGATACCGATGGTGACGGTATTCCAAACAAAGAGGAATCCGATGCTAGCGGTAATACGCCAACAGATAACGATGGCGATGGCAAAACAGATATAGTTACGCATCAATTCGGTAGTGCGATTACGGCTGTCCGTGTTGATGATGGTGTGTTGAACGCATCAGATTTAGAAGGCTCTACCGTATCCGTTGTGGTCAGTGTTGACCTTAAAAATGGTGAAACCGTAGAATCATTCAAAGTAAATGACACACCTGCCAACAATGTTAAAGACAATGGTGACGGCACCTTTACCCTCATTGTGCCTAAAGACAGCTTAGATATTACAGCTGATGGCAAAGATAAATCCATCAAAGTTGAAGCCACCTTAAAATACGAAAATCCTCAAGTAGGCTCACAAACTGGCACTGTCAGCAAAGCAGGCAGCTATGATGTGGATACACAGCTTGATGATAATGCAAGTGTGACACTTGATGACAAGGGTAATGATGACACCAGTGATGATGTAATCACTATTGATTTAGCTAAAAACAATAGCCCTGATGTGACCACTGTTGTAGTAACACTGACTCCAGAAGGTGGACAAACCACGACCGTTACTTATACCAAAGACGAAAATGGTCAATGGACTTCGGATAATCCAAATTATCCAGCCAATGAGGACGGCACTGTCACTATTGATACAGATAAACTCACTCCGGGCTCAACTGTCACTGCGGTGGCTAAAGATGATGCCGGCAATACACAAGACAAACCTTCATCTGTCACCGTGCCTAATCGCTATGATGTGATTATCGAAGGGGTGAATGATGATGATCGAGTGATTAATGCTGAAGACGCTGCGGGCGGTGTAGTCGTCACTGTCACTCCTGATCCTAAATCCCCATTTAAAGAGGGCGAAACTGCCAAAGTGACGGTTACGCCAAAAGATGGCAGTGGATCAAAAGAATATGATGCCAAACTCGATGAACATGGTAATCTCAGTGTAACTATTCCGAAAGAAAGTAAAGATGGTAAAGCTGGTATTGATGACTTTAACGGCAAAGATGTCGACATCAAAGTCACACCAAGCGATACATCACGTAAACCTAAAGAGTTTACCGATATTCATATTGATACTAACGCTCCAAACACACCGACAACCACCGCCAAAGATACCGATGGCAATGGCACCAATGATACAGTGGTAGTGGATAAAGATAGCCTAGGTGATGCGCAAACCGTTGATGTGACAATTACCGATAAAGACGGTAATGAAGACACCGTTACCTTGACTAAAGGTAAGGACGGTAATTGGACAAGCGATGATCCACGCATCACTATCGATCAAGGCGGCAATCCAACAGTCAACATTAATCTTGGTGAAACCGTCAGCGTAGTTGCTACCGATGAAAACGGCAACAGCAGCGATCCGGCTGTCGTGTTTGTGCCGGGTTCAACAATTGAAGCGGTGAGTGTGGATTCCGATGCCTTGATTAATAAAGCCGAAATCGAAAGCAACAAAGATATTCCAATTACCGTAGTGGTAAAAACCGTCGGTACCGAAGGTGTATCTAAAGTCACTGTAAGCATTGAGGGTAGTGATAAAACCCTAACTTACGATCCGACAGCGAGTGATAATACTTTAGTGCCAAAAGGTACAGATGAAAACGGTAATTTTATTTTCACCGCTACTGTAAAAGCAAAAGAGCTACAAACTGCCGCCGGTGATGATTTAGCAGGAAAAGTTACCGCTAAAGTAGAAGTTTCTTCTCAAGTAGGCGGTGATGCACAAGCCTTGCCAGAAAAAGCCAGTGATTATACGGTCGATACCCGAGCACCATCTGAGCCAAGTATTACAACCGATGGGGATAAAGTCACTATTGATTTACCTGATACTGATGATGATGCGGATACTGATAAAGTGGTTATCAAAGTCACTCCAGAGGGTGGTAAAGAAACTGAAGTGACCTTTACTAAAGATGAGAATGGCGACTGGACAGCATCCGATAATAATCCGGGCTTTGAAATCGTAGATGATGGCAAGGGCGGTAAACAAGTCACTATCCCAAGTGATCAATTACAACCAAATAGCGACATCACTGCACAAGCGACCGATAAGGCAGGCAATACTGGCGATGAAGCAAATAGCACCGTGCCACAACGCTTTGATTTCTCGGTTGAGGGCGTAACACCGGGTAGCGATGAAATTATTAATGCTCAAGATGCTGTTGGTGGTGTAGATATCCTTGTTACGTTACCAGAAGGGCTTGTTGTAGGTGATAAAGTTAAAGTTATCTACACTAATCCTAAAGGAGAAGAAACGCCTATTTCTGTTGATGTGATTCAGGAAATAATTAATGCGAAACAAGTTTCCGTTCCTGTGCCATATGACAAAATCAATGCAGTTAACAGTGCTGACCCAAGCAAACCGGATGCCAGCATCAAGGTTGAAATCACCGATAGCAATGGTGCGCCTAAAGAAGGTATTACTAACCCTGAACCAATTCAATTTGCGGTGGATACCCAAGTCGGTTCAAGCCCAAGTATTACTGATGCCGGTAATGATGGCTTCACAGTCGATTTACCGGATGATGCCGGCAAAGGCGATAAAGTCGATGTGACAGTGACTCATCCAGACGGTAGCCAAGACACTCACACCTATACTAAAGGAGATGATGGCTGGACTGACGAAAACGGCAACAAAGTCACTGAGCCTGTTACCGTACCTGCGGACAAAGGTTCAACTATTGAAGCACAAACCAGTGATGAATCCGGAAATAATAGTGGTAAAGCAACCGGCTTTAAACCAAATACCACCATCGAAAGCGTGACTGTCGGTGGCGATAATACCATCAATGCGGACGAAGCCGGCGATCTTTTAAATGGTGATGGCAATAATGTTCCTGTATCCGTCACTTTGGATAAACCGGCTGAAGAAAGCGCAACGGTGACCATTAAAGTAGGTGATAACAGCTATCCTGCTAAACAAACTGGCACCGATGCAAACGGTAAACCTGTCTATACCGCTGAAGTACCGGCTAAAGCCTTAAACGACAACGCTACTTCAGACAGCAATAACAATGGCAGCAACGACGGCGAAGTCACTGTAGAAGTCAAAGTCAGCAAAGACGGTATCGGTACCACATTGCCTGCACGAGAGCAATTATATGATGTGGATACCACAGCACCGGGTGCTCCGACTATTGAACGTACTGAAGGCACAGCACAATTTAAAGTTACTTTACTGGACAATGCAGCACAAGGCGATAAAGTAGAAATTAGCGTTCTTGATAAGGATGGTACAGAAACCAAACTTATTGCTGAAAAAGATGCTGAAGGTAACTGGAAGTTGACGGATGCTGATGGTCAGCCAGTGGATAGCAGTGTGGCTACATTGAGCGATGGCAAAGTTGTTATTCCTGCGGAACCGGGTACAGGTGTTAAAGCTCACAGTATTGATGTGGCGGGTAATGCCTCTGCAACGGCAGATGATTTTATTCCGGCAACTACTATTTCCTTGCTTGGCATTGAAGTAAACGCCTTGAATGGAAAAGAAAATGCTGGTAATCCTCCGGAAGAAGAACTTTATCATAATGATGATTATAAAGGTGATAATGTTATCAATAGGGCGGAATCTGTCAAACGTGAAGTTTCAAACGATAGTGCTGATTTAGAGCGTGAAGTTATCCTCAAAATTAAAGCAGAATTAGGTGTTGGTGAGGAAATTCGTACCAATAGTGACGAGGCGACCATCGGTTTTAAAGATGAAGATGGTAATTTAATTAAAGCCAAAGTGACCGACATCAGCTATGACGAGCAGGGTAATCCAATCTATACCGTTAAAACGACTGTCGGTGAATTGAGCAAGTTGATTGAAAATCCGACTATGCCAACTGGAAACGAAGCGAAAGTGCCTAATGGTGAAGCAACATTAAACTTGCAAGCTGTTGTGGATCGTAGTGGCTTTACGGATAAAGCAGATACGGATAACAGTAATGTGGTCGCTAATCAAGACGGCAAGGTAACTTTTGATACAGTAGCACCGAGCGGTTCTATCGATATTGAAAATGGTGTAGCAACCGTAACTTTACCGAAAGAAGCAGATGCGACTAAAGTAGAAATTCGTTATAACGGTAAAGATGGTGTAGAACATTCAGTTATCTATGAAAAAGTAGAGAATAAATGGATGAATGCAGACGGCAAAGAACTCGGTAATCAAGAGAAAGTAACTCTTGATGATGGCTTAATGCCTTCTTCCATTGTGAAAGTGTACTCAAGTGACCAGGCAGGTAATATTGGCTTTGCTTCTGCAAAAGTGGACAGTGCAAAATTGGATGCTTCTGTTGAAGGGACAGACTTTACTAAGGTTTCCGGTCAGCCGAAAGATAATTACGTCACCAAACCGGATTTAGAAGATGGTGTTTTAACTACCCGTATTCTATTGCCAGATGAAATTATTGAGAAATTAAAGGACTTTAAAGAAAAGAACGCTACAAGTGCGGCAGAAAGTGATGTTTATTTGGTTTATCACCTCTATCAGGTGGATGAATCAGGTAAGAAAAAGAATGTGTTTGATTTCTCAAGTACCAGTAAAGAATCAGGTGATGAAAATGGTACTAATACTTTTAGTGGCTATGCGAACTCCGGTAATGACTGGACACCGACAAAAGGGGACAGTAGCCAAGCTTATTATCAATTCAATAAATCTGGGGCAGGACTGACATTCCTCAATCAGGCGATTGAAAATGGCTATTTGGAAGTGTCAGTAGGAACTTCACCTAGAGTGAAAAATGCAAACGGTCAATATGGTGATCCGCATTCTTTATCTGACGGTAAGTATGAAATTCAAGTGGAATATATTACTGGTTCACAAGTAGACACTTGGAAGCAAAATGGATCTGTAGAGAATCCTGCAAGTAGTGATTATGCTGAACAACATTATGAGTTCTTTATTGATACCAAAGCTCCATCTACAGTAGAACCAAAGGTTGAGGGTAATAACTTCGTTTTGGATCTTAACACGGTAACTGACTATGAAAAAGGCGATCAGGTTGTAGTGAAACTCACTCAAGACGGTAAAGACACTCAATACACTTATACCCGTGGCGATGATAATAGATGGACTTCTACGGATAAAAATGCTCCAACTGTGGATGGTGAGGGTAAACTTTCTATTCCTGCAAACGGCATTGTTGAAACTTGGTCACAAGATCCACACGGTAATGTGAGTGAACATAAAACAGCCTTTAAAGCAGAAACTGAAATTACATCCATCACCGTTGCCGGTGACGGCGTTGTCAATAAAGTAGAAGCAGCGAATGACAAAGTTCCTGTTGAAGTTGCGGTTAAAGTGGGCAAAGGTGAAACCGTTAAGAGCGTTAAAGTCACTGTAGGCGGTAAAGAAGTGGATGCAATCGACTCTGGTAATGTGGATAAGGACGGTAATCATATCTTTGTAGCGGAAGTGAGCGGTAAAGACTTAACCGATAATGCGACTAGCGATGCTAACAGTAACAACTTCAAGGACGGCAAAGTTACTGTGGAAGTAAAAGTTAGCAAAGAGGGCTTTGAGGGAGTGGAAACAACGATTCCAAACAAAGAAGAGACTTATGATGTTAATTTGGATCAAATCGTACCAACCGTTACCGCTTCAGAAACGGATGGTAGTGTTACTATCACTATGCCAACCGAGCCGGAAGCAAAAACTGTTGAAGTGAAATGGACAGATGAACAAGGTCAAGACCATACTGTTACTTATACGAAAAATGATAAAGGTGGTTGGGATTCTGATAAACCTAATGAGTTACCAAGTATTTCCAATGACACGGTTACTAGCGTGAATGGTCAAAATCTAACTAAAGATTTGTCTGTGACTATTCCACAAAATGATGTCAAAGACGGCACTCAAGTGGTAGCAACTGTTACCGATGCTGGCAACAATAAATCAGGCGGTAGTGATGATGCGTTGGCACCAAAAGATGATGCCCCTAAATTGGCAGAAGTTCAAATTCAAGACGGCAATGATGGTGTCTTGGGTTATACCGATTTAGTCAATGGTGCGGTGAATGCGCGTGTTTACTTTGATCCGGCTGAATTTATGCCGAATAGCCACGCTAATAGCGGTACTTTCAATGTGTCAGTAGGTGCCGATACAATGAGCGGTAAACGTGATTACACCGTTACCGTCACCGAAAAAGCCGGTGGAACAGGTTATGAAGTCACTGCACAAACGGCAGATGGCAAACCGGTTACCGTCGCTTATGACGCAGATGAAGGTCGTTATTACTTTGATGTTACTGGATTTAAAGCGCCGAGGGATGGTCAGGATATAAAAATAACGGCGAAATTTAATACTGAAGGTGATGCGATTGTGGCAGATGTCAGCGATACATCAACTCGTTTACAAGGAGCTAAAGTTACAGCAATTGAAGTGCGTGATGATGTTGATCAACTTCGTGATTACCAAATTCAATTGATGAAAGAAGCGGGAGCGGATTATGACAGATTCCCTCACCAATTCTCAGGTATGATGAATAAAGACGGTTCACTTACTGATGATAATCGCTGGGATGATATTCTTGTGCGTGTTGAGCAAGGTTTACCAACAGATACAGAGTTTGTCGGTAAAACCTTAAAAGTTCAAATCATCAATAATGCTATTGCGGAAGGTAAAAACGGTCATATTGTTGAGGAATTTACTCAAGTGATTAAAGCCGGTCAAAGCGAATATCACTTTGCAGCTAATGCTTTATTGACAGACGGAAAATATGATGTGGTGGCAACTGTTTGTGATAGTGCAACTGGTAAAGCCGTTAGTGGAGATAATGCAACTAAGACGCTGAAAGATATTACTGTCGATACTGCCTTTGATTTAGATGCTATTGGCTTTAATGGCAATAATATTGTTTTTGATCCAAAAGACAACGATCCTGCGTATGGTGCGAAACATCGTCAGGTTAATGATACTGATAACCAAGCCATTCAAGTAGCTAACGGGTTGACTTATATCACTGGTAAAGAAGCAACAGATCCGGTTGAATTGCCTTATGGATCATACAAATATGTTTTAGTCGATAAAGCAGGTAACTTGCTCACTCCTGAACATGCGATTACGGCAATGCGTGTGACCGGCGATATTACACCGGATAAGGCACCAACTTATAATGACTTAATGACCAAAACAGGTCGTTTTGAACAGAATACGTTATCGACACCAGATGGTATGCGAACCACTGATAGCAACGATTATCTTATTGTGATGGCAGATGGTAGCGGATTCAGTGGTGATCCGGATGGTTCGTTCAGGTGGCGTAAAGATGGCTTCACCGGTATGATTAATGGTGTTACGCCATCTGATGGTGAAGGTGCTGATCGCGTTGTAGACATTGATATGGCAGGCGGTGATGATACTGTTAGTGCAATGATGGTGATGGCTAATACTGCAATCTATACTGATAGTAAAGGTGATCTTGAGGGTGATAAGAGCGGTAATGACACCATTCACTTAAGTCGTGGTGTATGGGGTTATGGTACAGCAACATACCTCAAGTATTCACCAGCAATGGGTATGGCAGGTGATGGAGATCAAGTATTCTTCACAGGTAAAGGTGATGACAAATTTATTGTCTCTGGTGTTATTCTCGATGATAAAGAGCATCCTTGGGCGGGTAATAATAAATACCCTGATGGTAATGATTTAGGAGGGAGTTATAAATGGGGGAATATGCCGTATAGCTATTCACGTAATGATGAATCATTCTTTATGACTACTGCTCGCGTGGATATGGGTTCCGGTGATGATGAAATTTCTTTAGCCGGAGGTATTCTTGCTGATGGTGATGCTAATATAAACCACTCTAATTATTTTAATTTAGGTAGCGGTAATGATAACTTTATTGTTGGTGGTTCAATTCGTGATACGGTTTCTAAGCGTTCGTCATCCAATGTTATCGACTTAGGCACAGGTAATGACCATATGATTGTGGGCGATTCTTTGGAAGATCATACCTTGATTATTTCTAAAGATAGTGCAGTAATTGATATTAACTACGACATTAAAGGTCACTCTGCGTTATTGCTTGGTGATGGTAATGATACTATTAAGGTGCGTGGCAGTGTCTTTAGTAACGGCACAATGGATCGTTTCTATGATGTAATCAGCGATAATGCGTCTTATGGTGAAGTATATAAATCTGCTTGGTATGGACCAAGTCAATATGTGCTTGAAAATGGTCAATTACATAAAGGTGCTGCTGTTGCCTTTGATTTAGGTGATGGCGATAACCATATTGAAGTGTTAGGGGTTTCTGAAGATACAGGTGCGCCGGCTGCTTGGGCAACTACGGCTCTTTATGCTGGTGATGGCAATGATAGTTTCACCGTTAAGGGGAATGTTATCAATGTCAATAATTATGGCGGTGAAAAAGCACTTGACTTCGGTAACGGTAATAACACGATTGATATCAGCGGTAATGTCAATAGTACCAATATTCGTGCTGGTGCGGGTGACGATAGTGTAATTATCGGTGGATCACTTGATGCAGTGATAAAAGATAGTGCTAGTACAATTAACCTTGGTGCTGGTAATGATACTGTTATTATTAAGGAGAATGTAGGTCGTGAAGACGCATCTTCATATGTGGTGGATAGTGGTGATATAACCAGTATCAATCTCGGTGAGGGTAATAATACGCTTATCGTTGGTGGAGTATGGTGCAATACTAATCTTAACGTGGGTAGCGGTGATGATCATATTTATATTAATACCTTGGATGTGCAAAATGTAGATTCTATCTTTACTTTTGATGGTTCTAATACTCATAGTAGTGGTAACGATATTATTGTGATCGATAAATTATTACCAGGCGAGTTAAATCATTTTAAACTCAATATGAATACTGATTCAGATTTCCCTGGTTTCACGGTTCAATCTTCATTAGAGGACAATGATAAGTGGAGCCAATCTGAAGAAAGTAAATCACTTAAAGAGTGGAATGTGACGGATGAAACTTTGTTAAGTAATGCGAAAGAAGGTGCTCTTTATAAGCAGTACACTTATAGCAGAACCTCAGGGGATAATTCGTTTACTATCTATATTGCAGTAGATGATCCAGCCAATACCAATAACGTCCTCTAACGAGCGTGGGCAACTGCCCACCCTGTAGCTAGACGTAAAAATGCCGCTTATTAATATAGGCGGCATTTTTTATCAAACAGTGCCGTAAAACTCTGCCCTTCAGGGCGGAGATATAAGGCACAAGCGAATCTGGCGTTTGTTGTTGTCGATGTTGGCGAAAAATCAATAACAATATAAAATAGCACCATTTT
>Ga0079226_10003301_pt1 | contig 12372 bp, 11 predicted proteins | sample Poulit2014_FD_76345 | JGI IMG/M metagenome (GOLD analysis project Ga0079226, IMG submission 76345) | Agricultural soil microbial communities from Georgia to study Nitrogen management - Poultry litter 2014 | ecosystem: Environmental > Terrestrial > Soil > Agricultural land | place: USA: Georgia... | reverse complement strand
GGGCTCCGAGGAGCAGATCGACAACGAGAAGTACGAGCTGAAGGACCGCCGCTGGGAGGAGGTCGGCGACGCCTCGCTCGCCGGCTGGCTGACGATGCTCAACCGGGTCCGTCGCGAGCACCGGGCGCTGCAGCTGCTGCGGAACCTGACCTTCCACCACGTCGACGACGAGAACCTGCTCGCCTACAGCAAGGCGGCCACCCGCGCTGACGGCACCGAGGACCTCGTCATCGTCGTCGCCAACGTCGACCCGCACGGCACGCGGGAGTCCACGCTGCGCCTCGACATGGGTGCGCTCGGGATGGACCACGACGAGCGCTTCGCCGTCACCGACCTGGTCACCGGCCAGCAGTGGGAGTGGGGCCGGGCGAACTTCGTGCGGCTCGGCGCCGATGCCGAGCCGGTGCACATCGTGACCGTGCAGCGGGACCGGAGGTCCTGATGGCCGAGATCTTCGACGCCCGGCTCACCCCGACGAAGGGGGAGCTCGTCGAGGAGTGGGTCGTGGGCCAGCGGTGGTACACCGGGCGCGGGCGACCGCGGCTGCGCCGGCTGGGCTCGTGGCGCCTCGACGACCCGGCGGGCGAGGTCGGCATCGAGACCATCGTCTTCCTCGTCGAAGGCGATGCCCTCGGGTCCCACGTCCCGCGTGGGCGGCGCGACGCCTCGAAGGGGACCCCCGAACCCGTCGTCATCCAGGTGCCCCTGACCTACCGCGGCGCCCCGCTGGAGGGCGCTGCGGACGGGCTGGTCGGCGAGATGGAGCACTCCGTGCTCGGCCACCGGTGGGTCTACGACGCCCCGCACGACCCCGTCTACCTCGAGCGCCTGCTGGCGCTGCTGCGCGGGCGGGCCGAGGCACAGTCCGGCTCGGTGTCCGAGACCCCCGACCCCGGCGTCGTCGGCCACCCGCACCCCGACTGGGGTGAGGAGCCGCAGGTGGCCTCCTTCCGGGTGCTCGCCGGCGAGCAGTCGAACACCTCCGTCGTCATCACCCCGGACGAGGGGCGGTCGGTCATCATGAAGATCTTCCGCACCCTGCACGCCGGGGAGAACCCGGACATCACGCTGCCGGAGGCACTGGGCGGGTCCCCCTTCGTCCCCGCGGGGGTCGGTCACGTCACGGGCGGCTGGGAGCGCGCCGACGGCCAGGGCCGGGACACCGGCCAGCTGGCCGTGGCGCAGGAGTTCCTCGACGGGGCGGAGGACGCCTGGCGGGTGTGTCTCCGGCAGGCAGAGCGTGGGACCCGAGGGACCGGTAGCGAACCACCGGGCCCCTCCTTCCACACGCTGGGGCAGGCGGTGGCAGGGGTGCACACCGAGCTCGCGGCCGCGCTGCCCACCCACGCGCCGGGTCCGGAGGAGGTCGCCGAGCAGGTGCGCCGGATGCGCAGGCGAGCCGCGGCGGCCGTGGGTGAGGTGCCGGCCCTGGCCGCGCACGAGCCCGCGATCCGCGCCGTCCTCGACGCCGCCGAGGCGGCCACGTGGCCGCGGCTGCAGCGCATCCACGGTGACCTGCACCTCGGGCAGGTGCTCGAGGCGCCCGGGCGGGGCTGGGTGATCATCGACTTCGAGGGAGAGCCGTTGCGCCCGCTCACCGAGCGCAACGCACCGGACTGCACCGTGCGCGACGTCGCGGGGATGCTGCGGTCGCTGGACTACGTCGCCGGCACCGTCATCGACACGGTCGGGGCGGGCGGGCGGTCCGTGGCCGCGGCGGAGGCCTGGCGGGAGGAGGCCGTCCTCGCCTTCCTCGACGGCTACGCCGAGGCCGCCCCCGACCCGCGCGACCTCCCGGAGCTGCTCACCGCCTTCGTGCTGGACAAGGCGCTCTACGAGGTCGTCTACGAGGCCCGCCACCGCCCGACCTGGCTGCACCTGCCGACCGCCGCCGTGGCCCGAATCCTGGAGGGACACCCGTGACGCCGATCCCGGACTCCGCACTCCCGAACGCGCTGTGGGCCATCGCCCACGGCCGCGCCGCCCAGCCGCACGACGTCCTCGGCCAGCACGTGGAGCCGGGCGGCCTGCGGGTGCGGGTCCGACGCCCCATGGCCACCCGGGTGCGGGTGCGCTTCGAGGACGGCGCGGTCATCGACCTGGGGCACGAGCAGGACGGGATCTTCGCCGGTCTGCGTCCGGGGGCGACGGCCACCATGGACTACCGCGTCCTCACGACCTGGGACGACGGCGTCGAGCACGTCACCGACGACCCCTACCGCTTCGCCCCCACCCTCGGCGCGCTCGACCTGCACCTGATCAACGAGGGGCGCCACGAGCGGCTCTGGGACGTGCTCGGCGCCCACCTGCGCAGCTACTCCGGGCCGATGGGCGAGGTCCGCGGGGCCTCCTTCGCGGTGTGGGCGCCGCGGGCGAAGGCGGTGCACGTCATCGGGGACGTCAACGACTGGGACCCCCTCAGTCACTCGATGCGCCGGCTCGGGGAGTCCGGGGTGTGGGAGCTGTTCGTCCCCGACGTGGCGCAGGGGGCGGTGTACAAGTTCGCCGTCCGTGGCGCCGACGACGTGGTGCGGGAGAAGGCCGACCCGCTCGCCCGGGCGGCCGAACGCGCCCCCGCCACCGGGTCGGTGGTCACCGGCAGCGAGCACCTCTGGCAGGACGGGGCGTGGCTGGAGCGGCGGGCGGCGCGCGACCCGCACTCGGGGCCGATGAGCGTCTACGAGGTGCACCTGGGCTCCTGGCGCGAGGGGCTGGGCTACCGCGAGCTCGCCGAGCAGCTCGTCAAGTACGTCCGGGAGCTCGGCTTCACCCACGTCGAGCTGCTGCCGGTGATGGACCACCCCTACCCACCGTCGTGGGGGTACCACGTCACGAGCTACTACGCGCCCAATGCCCGCTTCGGCTCCCCCGACGACTTCCGCCACCTGGTCGACACGCTGCACCGGGCGGGCATCGGCGTGATCCTGGACTGGGTCCCGGGGCACTTCGCCACCGACGAGTGGGCACTGGTGCGCTTCGACGGACTGCCGCTCTACGAGCACCCCGACCCGAGGCGCGGGTGGCAGCCGGACTGGGGCAGCTATGTCTTCGACTTCGGGCGACTCGAGGTGCGCAACTTCCTCGTCGCGAACGCGCTGTACTGGCTGCAGGAGTTCCACGTCGACGGCCTGCGCGTGGACGGCGTCGCGGCGATGCTCTACCTGGACTACTCGCGCGGGGACGGCGACTGGCTGCCCAATGTCCACGGCGGCCGGGAGAACCTCGAGGCGGTCGACCTGCTCCAGGAGGTCAACGCGACCGCGTACCGCACCTGCCCCGGGATCATCACGGTCGCCGAGGAGTCGACCGCCTGGCCCGGGGTGACCGCCCCGACGAGCGAAGGGGGCCTCGGCTTCGGTCTGAAGTGGAACATGGGCTGGATGAACGACGCCCTCGCCTACCTCGCCGAGGACCCGATCAACCGGCAGCACCACCACAACCTGCTGACCTTCGCGATGATGTACGCCTACGCGGAGCAGTACCTGCTGCCGATCAGCCATGACGAGGTCGTCCACGGCAAGGGATCGATGCCGTACAAGATCCCCGGCGACGACGGCGCCCGGCTGGCGACGCTGCGTGCCTTCTACGCCTACCAGTGGGCCTTCCCCGGCAAGCAGCTGCTCTTCATGGGGACCGAGTTCGCCCAGACGAGCGAGTGGGCGGACGGGCGCTCGCTCGACTGGTGGCTGCTCGAGCACGCCGCGCACCGGCGCGTCCGGGACCTGGTGGCCGAGCTGAACGCCTTCGCCGCTCGGCACCCGGCGCTGTGGCGCCTCGACTTCGAGCCGGCGGGCTTCGAGTGGCTCGACCCCGACGACAACCACGGCAACACCGTCTCCTTCGTGCGCTCCGACGGGGCCGGGGACGAGGTCGTGGTCGTGGTGAACTTCGGTGGGGTCGGGCGCTGCCCCCTTCGGGTGGGGCTGCCGCGGGACGGCCGGTGGCGGGTCGCGCTGGACACCAGCGGCTACGACGCCGAGGGCTCCCCGAGCCGGGCCGGGGTCGTCCTCACGGCCGAGGAGCGTCCCCACCACGGCCGCGGCTGGTCGGTCGAGGTGGACGTCGCGCCGCTGAGCGCGCTCTACCTCGTCCCCGCCTGACGGGGCGGCGTCCGCGCAGGATCAGAAGAGGGCGCTCATCAGGGTCGTCCGGCCCTTGCGCACCCGCTCGTCGTGGTTGCCGACGACCGCGAAGAGGTCGAGCAGCCGGGTCTTGACGCGGTCCCGCTCCTCGCCCGCGGTCACCCGCACGAGATCGATGAGCCGGGTGAAGGCATCCTCGACGTGCCCACCGAGCACGTCGAGGTCGGCCACGACGAGGGCGGCGTCGATGTCCTTCGGGTCGGCGGCGGCGGCCTCGCGCGCCGCATTGAGGTCCACGTCCTGGGTCCGCTTCATCAGGCCGACCTGGGCGAGGCCGATCTCGGCATCGGCGTCCTTCGGGTTCTCGGCCAGGGCCTTCTCGTAGGCAGCGGACGCGGCGTCCAGGTCCCCGCGCTCGATCGCGTCGAAGGCCTCCTGGTGCAGCGGCGGCAGCTCCTGCTCCGCGTCCTCGCCGGGCTCCGCGCCGCTGATCCGGCCGGTCACGCCGTGCTGGACCGCGAGCTGGAGCAGCTGGTCGGCGACCTGGCGCAGCTGCTCGCGCTCGACCAGCCCGCTGAAGAGCGGGACCGGCTGGCCGGCGACGAGCCCCAGGGCGAGCGGCACCTCCTGGGGCTGCAGCGCCTGCTGGACCCCGGGGCTGGAGACGAGGTCGATGCCCACGATCTGCAGCCGCCCGTCGAGCCCCGAGGCGATGTCGACCGCGTCGTCCAGGAGCGTCCGGCTGCTCGGGTGCTGGGAGGACCACACGACCGCGAGCGCGGGCACCGCACTCGTGCGGGCGACGATCTGGTTGAAGGTCTCATCGGTGGCCTCCACGAGGACCCCGTCAGCCCGTCCGCCCGCGGCGGGGGCGCCTCCCGGGGCCGGGGCACCGGCCGGTGCGGACGGTGTGGTGGGGGTGGCACCGGGCTCACGCGACGAATCGCCCAGTCCGGACAGGTCGACGGCTCCACGCAGGGCACGGGTCGGGTCACTCATGGGACCATTCTGTCCCACCGCTCACTGCTCCCCGAGAAGGCCCTCGACCCGTTGCACCTTCTCCGTGATCATCCCGGTCCGCCCGGCCCGGATGTCGGCCTTCATCACGAGGGAGACCCGGTCCCCGTACGGACCCATGGCATCGACGCAGGACTTGATCACGGCCATGACCTCGTCCCACTCCCCCTCGAGGGTGGTGAACATCGACCCGAGGTCGTGCGGGAGCCCGCTGTCGCGGACGACCCGCAGGGCCGCCGCGACCGCCTCGGCGTAGGAGCCGGTCTCGTCGGGGGACGAGGGGGCGATGGAGAACGCGATGAGCACGATGCCTCCCGGGGCTACTTCTCGATCAACATCTGGCCATCCACGTCCTTGACGACGTGGTTGACCTTCTCGGTCTTGGTCTTGCCACCCTTCATCTCATAGGTGACCTTGAGGGTGACCTTGCCGCTCTCGGGGTCGACGGCGAGATCGTCCGTCTTCACCTTCTTCACCCCGTTCCAGAAGTCGACGTAGTCCGACTCGTCGCCCTCGGCCTCCTGGGCCGACTCGGAGAGCTGGTTCCAGGTCGTCGACGGGTCCTTCGGAGCAGTCTTGTAGTAGTGCTGGACGAAGGTGCCGGCCCGCTCGACGAAGTTGATCGCCGCCTCGGGCGCCTCCGACTCGGGCGTGTCCTCGCTGGTCGAGGAGGTGGTGCTCGCTGCCGAGCCCTCGTCGTCACCGATCCCGACGATGCCGACGGCCAGCGCCGCGAGGAGCAGGGCGAGGATGATCGCGACCACCCAGGCGATGGTGCTGCCGCCGTCCGCGCGCGGCGGCTCGGTGACCATGTGCATCTCGGTCCCGGCCTCGTCCTCGACGCCGGCGCCCTCGACCTCGGGTGCCTGCGCGTCCCCCTCCGGGCCGGGCGCGTCGGTGGGGTCGGCCGGCCCCGGGGCCCCCGTGGCGGCAGCAGCCCCGCCCACTGCGCCACCAGCCGCGCCTGCGGCGGCCGCACCGGCAGCGGTGGGGCCGGGCGATCCGGCCCCCGCGGCAGCCGGCGGGTTGGCACGCATCCGTTCCCCGGCCGCGAGGTGCTCCAGGCGCCGGGAGATGTCGGCCATGGTTCCCCGGCGGTTGGGGTCGCGGGAGAGCATGTCGGCGAGGATCGGCTCGAGGGCGCCCGCACGCTGCGGGGTCCGGGGCGGGTTGGTCGCGATGTACTGCAGCGTCGCGAGCGGCGGCTCGAGCAGGGGGAAGGCCTCCCGCCCCTCGATCGCGTAGTAGAGCGTCGCGCCGAGCGACCACACGTCCGCGGCGCCGGTCTGCTTGCCGCCGACTGCCACCTCGGGCGCGGTGAAGTTCGGCGTGCCCATCGCCACCCCGACCTGGGTGAACTGCTGCTCGACGTTGCTGCGGGCGATCCCGAAGTCGCTGATCTTGGGACGGCCCTGGCCGATGAGGACGTTGGAGGGCTTGATGTCCCCGTGCACGACCCCGGCGCGGTGCGAGGCCGACAAGGCCGCGGCCAGCTGTGCCCCGAGGTCGGCCACCCCCACCTGGGCCATCGGCCCGCGCTCCCGGATCGCCGAGGCGAGCGTGGGCCCGTCGACGTACTCCATGACGAGCCAGGGGACCTCGTCGTACTCGACGACGTCGTAGACCGCGACGACGTTGGGGTGGTTCAGCGCAGCGGCCTGCCGGGCCTCCGGATGGCGCGGCGGGTGTCCGCCTCGCTCTCGCCGGGAAAGGCCCCGATCTGCTTGATCGCCACGTGGCGGCCGAGCAGGCTGTCCTGCGCCAACCACACGGCGCCACCACTGCCGCGGCCGATCTGGCGCACGACCTCGTAGCGACCGGCAATCAGCTCGCGTGAAGTCTCGTCACTCATCTCAGGGAACAGCGTAAGCGCTGACCACCCCACGGGACGCGTCCGACCCACGGAGGTGCCGGTGGTGACCCGTCGCCGCTACCCGGTGCCGGCCCCGATCGAGGCGAGCAGCTCGTCGGCGGCGGCGTAGGGGTCGAGCGCGCCGTCGACGACGCGCGCGGCCAGCGCGGGGAGGCTGCCCGCGGCGTCCAGGTCACCGATGCGGGCGCGCAGCTGGGCCAGGGCGAGCCCGGAGACCTCGTCACCGGCCCGCTTCGTGCGCCGCCGGCGCAGGGTGCCGGTGCGCGCCAGCCACTCGAGGTGGCCGGTGACCGCATCGGCAGTCTCCTCCACCCCGGTGCCCTCGAGGGCGCTCGCGCGCACCACGGGGCGCCGCCAACCGCCGGGGGCGGTCCCCTCCCCCATCTGGATCATGTGCCGCAGGTCGCGCACCGTCGCATCGGCACCGGCGCGATCGGCCTTGTTGACGACGAAGACGTCGCCGATCTCGAGGATCCCGGCCTTCGCCGCCTGGATGCCGTCGCCCATCCCGGGGGCGAGCAGCACGAGCGTGGTGTCGGCGAGGCGCACGATGTCCACCTCGGACTGACCGACCCCGACGGTCTCGACGATGACGACGTCGAACCCGGCCGCGTCGAGGACCCTGATGGCCTGCGGCGCGGAGACCGACAGCCCGCCCAGGTGACCTCGGGTGGCGAGCGAGCGGACGTAGACCCCCGGGTCGCCGGCGGCCTCCTCCATCCGGATCCGGTCTCCCAGCAGGGCACGGCCGGAGAAGGGGGACGAGGGGTCGACGGCCAGCACGGCGACCCGCTTCTCGCGCCGGCGCAGGGCCGCCACGAGCGAGTTGGTCGTCGTGGACTTGCCGACCCCGGGCGCCCCGGTGATCCCGATGACGTGGGCGCCGCCGGTGTGGGCCGCGAGCGCGGCCATGATCTCCCGCAGCGCGGGGTGCTGGTCGTCGACGAGGGAGACCGCCCGGCCGATGGCACGCGGCATCCCCGCCCTGGTCTGCTCGACCAGGACGGGGACGTCGACGTGGCGGATCAACCTCAGGCGCTCGGCACGCGCACGAGCAGGGCGTCGCCCTGACCGCCGCCGCCGCACAGCGAGGCGGCACCGAGGCCGCCACCGCGGCGCTTCAGCTCCAGCGCGAGGGAGAGGGCGATCCGGGCGCCGGACATGCCGAGGGGGTGCCCCATGGCGATCGCGCCACCGTTGGGGTTGACCTTCTCCGGGTCGAGGCCCAGCTGCTTGGTCGAGGAGAGCCCGACGGCGGCGAAGGCCTCGTTGATCTCGACGAGGTCGAGGTCACCGACGGCGACGCCCTCCTTCTTCACGGCCGCCTCGATCGCATTGGCCGACTGGGCCTGCAGCGTGGAGTCCGGGCCGGCGACGACGCCGTGGGCCCCGATCTCGGCGAGCCAGGTCAGGCCCAGCTCCTGGGCCTTCTCCTTGCTCATCACGACCACCGCGGCGGCGCCGTCGGAGATCTGCGAGGCGGAGCCGGCGGTGATCGTGCCGTCCTTGGCGAAGGCGGGGCGCAGCCTGCCCAGGGACTCGGCCGTGGTGTCTCCGCGCACGCCCTCGTCGGTGTCGAAGACCACCGGGTCTCCCTTGCGCTGCGGGACCTGCACCGGGACGACCTCGTCGGCGAAGCGGCCCTCGGCCCAGGCCTTGGCGGCCTTCTGGTGGCTCGCCGCGGCGAAGGCGTCCTGCTCCTCGCGGGAGAACTCGGAGGTGTCGGCGTTCTTGGCCTCGGTGAGCGCGCCCATCGCCTGGTCGGTGATGACGTCGTGCAGGCCGTCGTAGGCCATCGAGTCCTTGAGCTTGGCATCGCCGTACTTGATGCCGTCGCGGCTCTTGGGCAGCAGGTGCGGGGCGTTGGTCATCGACTCCTGCCCACCGGCGACCACCACGTCGAACTCGCCGGCACGGACGAGCTGGTCGGCCAGGGCGATGGCGTCCAGCCCGGAGAGGCAGACCTTGTTCACGGTCAGTGCGGGCACGTCCTTGGGGATGCCGGCCTTGATCGCGGCCTGCCGGGCCGGGATCTGCCCCTCACCGGCGGTGAGGACCTGGCCCATGATCACGTAGTCGACCTGCTCACCCGTGACGCCTGACTTCTCCAGTGCGCCCTTGATGGCGAAGCCACCGAGGTCGGACCCCGAGAAACCCTTGAGGGAGCCGCTCATGCGACCCATCGGGGTGCGGGCCCCGGCGACGATGACGGACACGGGACGCTCGGACATGTGGGATGCCTCCAACGATTGTGGGTCGTGTGGCACCCCCGGGCGCCACAGCTCGTGCACTCAGCCTAGCGAGGGCGGGAGGCGCTGGGCAGGGGCTGCCACGGTGGGCCCGGACACACGGGCACGGTGGTCGGCCTCACAGGTCGGACCCCTCCCGTCCGAGCGGCCCCCTCCATAGGCTGCGGGCATGACTGCACTCTTCACCACCATCGACCACGTGGGCGTGGCCGTCCCCGACCTGGACGACGCGATCGCCTTCTACGGCGAGGCCTACGGCATGGAGCTGGCCCACGAGGAGGTCAACGAGGAGCAGGGCGTGCGGGAGGCGATGCTGCGGGTCGGCGACTCCGACACCTGCATCCAGCTGCTCGCGCCGCTGAGCCCGGAGTCGACCATCGCGAGGTTCCTCGACCGCAACGGGCAGGGCATCCAGCAGCTGGCCTACCGGGTCGAGGACATCGACGCCGTGTGCGCCACGCTCCGGGAGCGCGGCCTCCGGCTGCTCTACGACACCCCCAAGCGGGGCACGAGCGACTCCCGGGTCAACTTCATCCACCCCAAGGACGCCCGCGGCGTGCTCGTCGAGCTCGTGGAGCCGGCCGCCGTGTGAGGTCGGTCATGACCGCGACCTGTCGAGACCGCGCGCCGATTAGGTTGCACCGCAAGCGCCCCCGGTCGGGGCAGCATCCCCAACGACCTGCCGACGAGGCCAAGGAGTCAGCTGCATGACCATGGACCAGATCCGCGACGCGATCCTCTCCGGAGACCGCGCAGAGGAGACCTACGCCAACCTGCCGGTCCCCGAGACCTACCGCGGCGCCACGATCCACAAGGACGAGATCGAGATGTTCCAGGGGATGGCGAGCAGGGACAAGGACCCCCGCAAGTCCATCCACATCGACGACGTGCCGATCCCCGAGCTCGCCCCGGACGAGGCCCTCGTCGCGGTGATGGCGAGCGCCATCAACTTCAACACGGTGTGGACCTCGATCTTCGAGCCCGCCCCCACCTTCGGCTTCCTCGAGCGCTACGGCCGACTGAACACGTACTCCAAGCGCCACGACCTGCCCTACCACGTCATGGGCTCCGACCTCTCCGGCGTGGTGCTGCGCACCGGCGGGCACGTCTCGAAGTGGAAGCCCGGGCAGGAGGTCGTCGCCCACTGCCTGTCCGTCGAGCTCGAGGACGCCGACGGCCACGACGACACGATGATGGACCCGCAGCAGCGCATCTGGGGCTTCGAGACCAACTTCGGCGGCCTCGCCGAGCTGGCCATCGTCAAGGCCAACCAGCTGATGCCCAAGCCGGACCACCTGACCTGGGAGGAGTCCGCCTCCCCCGGGCTCGTCAACTCCACCGCCTACCGCCAGCTGATCTCCAAGAACGGCGCCAGCCTCAAGCTCGGCGACCGCGTCCTCATCTGGGGCGCCTCCGGCGGGCTCGGCTCCTACGCCGTCCAGATGGCCCTCGCCGCGGGCGCCGAGCCGATCTGCGTCGTCTCCTCCCCCGAGAAGGCCGAGATCTGCCGCGCCATGGGCGCCGAGCTGATCATCGACCGCAGGGCCGAGGGGTACAGGTTCTGGAACGAGGACGGCACCGAGCAGGACCCCAAGGAGTGGAAGCGCCTCGGCAAGAAGATCCGTGAGCTCACCGGCGGCCACGACGTGGACATCGTCTTCGAGCACCCGGGCCGCGAGACCTTCGGCGCCTCGGTCTACGTCACCCGCAAGGGCGGCAAGATCGTCACCTGCGCCTCGACCTCGGGCTACATGCACGAGTACGACAACCGCTACCTCTGGATGAACCTCAAGCGCATCATCTCCAGCCACTTCGCGAACTACCGCGAGTCCTGGGAGGCGAATGCGCTGATCAACCGTGGCCTGATCCACCCGACGCTCAGCCGCACCTACTCCCTGGACGACGTCGGCCAGGCGACCCTGGACGTGCACCACAACAAGCACCAGGGCAAGGTCGGCGTGCTCGCCCTCGCCCCGCAGGAGGGCCTGGGCGTCACCAACCCGGACAAGCGCGCGAAGTTCGAGACGCAGATCAACCGCTTCAAGGACGCCTGAGCCGCGCTTCCCCACGACGAAGGGGGCCATCCCGGACATCCGGGATGGCCCCCTTCGTCACGCCACCCCCCACATGATTCTCCCGGGTGACCAAGGGGGTCAGCGGCCGTAGCGGCCCTGGTCCCGGGCACGCCAGCAGGCGTTGTGCCAGTGGCGGCGGTCGTCGACGCCGCCCATCCCGTCGTCGGGCCAGACGACGACGTGGGGCGTCCCGGGGGCGATGTCGTGCGTGCACCCCGGGCAGGTGTAGCCACGGGTCGAGGTCGTGCCGTTCAGGCTGCGCACGACCCAGCGGCGGCCCATCCACGACTGGACGGTCTGCGAGGACATCGCCCCCATGCGCAGCGGACGGTGCTCGTCACGTCGGCGGCGGTTGGAGCGGGGCATGTCCTCATCCTCGCACCGGGCGTCCCGGCGGCTCAGTAGGTGCGGAAGCCTTCCTTGGTCTTGCGACCCAGCTTGCCGGCGGCGACGAGCTCGCGCAGCGTCCCGGCAGGCGTGAGGCTCTCGTGCCCGAACTCGCCGAGCAGCTCCTCCTGGATCGCGAGCGCGACGTCCGTGCCGACGACGTCCAGCAGCGCGAAGGGCCCCATCGGGTAGCTGTAGGCCTCGGTGATCGCGGTGTCGATCTCGTCCAGCTCCCGGCCGTCCTCGTGGGCCTTGACGGCGTCGTTGAGGTACGGGAAGAGCAGTGCGTTGACGATGAAGCCGGCGCGGTCGGAGCAGCGGACCGGCACCTTGCGGGTGCGCGCGCACAGGTCGACCACGGTGTCGAGGACGTCCTGACCGGTGTGCTCCTGGTCGATGACCTCGACGAGCTTCATCACCGGGGCGGGATTGAAGAAGTGCATCCCCACGACGTCCTGCGGGCGCGAGGTCTGCGCGGCGAGGTCGGCGATGGACAGCGAGGAGGTCGTCGTGGCGAGCACGGCACCGTCCTTGCAGATGCGGTCCAGGTCGGCGAACAGCTGGTTCTTGATGCCGATCTCCTCGGCGATGGCCTCGACGACGATGTCGGCGTCGGCGAGGGACTCGCGCTCGAGGGAGCCGTTGAGGCGGGCCAGCGCCGCGTCGGCGTCGGCCTGCTCCATGCGGCC
>Ga0079226_10003300_pt1 | contig 12375 bp, 6 predicted proteins | sample Poulit2014_FD_76345 | JGI IMG/M metagenome (GOLD analysis project Ga0079226, IMG submission 76345) | Agricultural soil microbial communities from Georgia to study Nitrogen management - Poultry litter 2014 | ecosystem: Environmental > Terrestrial > Soil > Agricultural land | place: USA: Georgia... | reverse complement strand
TTGCCAGTTGAAATAGACTTTTTTGTACGGGCAGGAGGTAACACAGTGTCTCCAAGCACGGCAAGCGTTTTGGTCAACTAATACAATCCCGTCCTCATCCCGCTTATACATCGCACCTGACGGACAAGAAGATACACAAGGTGCGTTAATGCAATGTTCACAAATACGCGGTAAATACATCATAAAGACATCTTCAAATTCCGTTTTAATGGATTCTTCCATTTGGATAACGTTTGGGTCACGGAGACCGGTAATATGTCCCCCGGCAAGATCATCCTCCCAGTTTGGTCCCCATTCAATATCCATAAACTCGCCAGTGACGGCAGACTTGGCCCGAGCCACCGGTTGATGCTTACGTTCCGGGCTATTGGTCAACGTTTCATAATCATAGTTCCACGGCTCATAATAATCGTCCATTTCCGGCTGGTAGGGATTGTAAAATAAATTCAGTAAGCGACTTGCTTTTGAACCTGACTTTAAGCGTAAGTCCCCATTATGCAACTCCCATCCGCCTTTATATTTCTCTTGGTCTTCCCATTGTTTTGGATAACCGATTCCCGGTTTCGTTTCCACGTTGTTAAAGTACATATATTCTGCACCCGGTCGGTTGGTCCACGTATTTTTACAAGTCACACTACACGTATGACAACCAATACATTTATCCAAGTTCATAACCATTCCCACTTGGGCTTTAATCTTCAAACCAATCAACCTCCTCCATTTTTCGAATGACTACGTTCAGGTCACGCTGGTTGCCAGTTGGTCCATAGTAGTTAAATCCATAACTGAGCTGAGCATAACCACCAATCATATGCGTTGGTTTTACATGAATTTTCGTTGGACTGTTGTGCGTTCCACCGCGGTTTTTAGTTAAATTGGATCCCGGTGTATGAATATGCTTGTCCTGAGCATGGTGCATAAATGCCATCGTTCGAGGAATTCGATGAGAAACAACTGCTCGAGCTACAACAACACCATTTCGATTAAAACATTCAATCCAATCATTATCTTCTACATCTATTTCGGCCGCGTCATCTTTGTTCAACCAAACGGTCGGTCCGCCTCGGAATAATGTAAGCATCGGCTGTGCGTCAAAATACATACTGTGAATCGACCATTTATTGTGTGGTGTCAGATAATTTAACGTAATTTCTTTCCCTTCTTGTTCCGGTCGTTTAGAGCGAAATGGGGCATGGTTTAAAATCGGCTTAAACACTGCGAAAGACTCTCCAAATTCCTTCATCATTTCATGGTCCAAAAAGTAAGACTGACGTCCTGTGATCGTCCGGAATGGAATCATCCGTTCAATATTTGTCGTAAACGGTGAGTACCTTCTACCATCTTTATTCGAACCTGTAAATGCCGGTGACGTAATCACAGTCTGGGGCTGAGCGGTAATGCTCTCAAACGTGTGTAGTTCTTCTTCCCGGCCCGCAGCATAGTCTTTAAGCTCCAAATTCGTCTGTTTTTCCATAGCTTCCCAAGCTTTGACAGCAACTTTTCCATTCGTTGTGGAAGACAATAAGAGAATAGCTTCAGAAGCCGTTCTTGAATCCTCAATATTCGGTCGACCGTCAGCAATACTGCCGTTATTTACAGTTCCAAATGTTCGTTTTGCTTGTTCATATTCTTCTTCCATATCCCAATTGATCCCGTTTCCGCCAAACGGCTGTTTGACAATATTCGGACCAAGAGAAGTCATCTTGTCATAAATTTGTGTAAAGTCACGTTCGACAACATGAATTTGCGGCATCGTTTTTCCTGGAATCGGTTCACATTCGCCTTTTGACCAGTCTTTAATTCGACCGAGCGGCTGCGCCATTTCAGCTGGTGAATCATGGCCAAGCGGCGTAGCAACAATTTCCCTTATCGCTTCCATACCGATTTCTTCCGCCATGTCTGATACACCTTTTGCTAATTCTTTAAAGATATCCCAGTCCGATTTTGCTTCCCATGGTGCGGTAATCGCCGCATTAAACGGGTGAACAAATGGATGCATATCCGTACTGGACAAGTCATATTTTTCATACCAGGTGGATGCAGGTAACACAACGTCTGAGTAAAGGGCTGTTCCTGCCATACGGAAATCGAGATTAATTAATAAATCAACTTTGCCTTCCGGTGTTTCGTCACGCCATTTGATCTCTTCCGGGCGAACGGTGTCTTCGTCGGTGTTTAACAAACCATGTGACGTTCCAAGCAAGTGTTTCAAGAAATATTCATGACCTTTTCCTGAACTGGAAATTAAATTCGCCCGCCATACAAATAGATTGCGAGGGAAGTTCGCTGGATCGTCCGGATCTTCGATAGCAAATTGTAATTTTTTTTCTTTTAATTGCTGGGCTACGTATTTTCCAATATCTTCGGTTGTTTCATATCCTTTTGCTACAGCTTCGTTATAAATATCAATTCCGTTTTTGTTAAACGTAGGATAAGACGGAAGCCAACCGAGACGTGCGGCTAACACGTTGTAATCTGCAGGGTGTTCGTATCTTGCTTTGTCCACTGTTGCAGCGGTGAGGTCAGACATTGAATTTTCTTCGTATCGCCACTGTCCTGTCGCAAAATAGAAGAACGATGTCCCATTTTGCAACTTCGGTGGGCCGCCCCAGTCTTTTGCAGATTGAATAGCTGTCCAGCCTTCTACCGGTCTCAGTTTTTCCTGGCCGACATAATGTGCCCAACCTCCTCCATTGACACCTTGCGCACCTACCATAAGAATCAGGTTAATAATCGCTCGGTAAATCGTATCGGAGTGATACCAGTGGTTAATTCCTGCTCCCATAATAATCATCGAACGCCCTTTTGTATCAATCGCATTTTGTGCAAATTCACGGGCAATTTTGATAACCAAGTTGCGATCTACGCCTGTAATTTGTTCCTGCCATGCCGGAGTACACGGGGCAACTTCGTCATAAGAGCTTGCGGCTTCTCCACCGATTCCTCGATCAATTCCATAGTTTGCAAGCATTAAGTCGTAAACGGTAGCAATGTAGACGAACTCTCCTTCCAGTTCGACCTTTTTCACGGGAACAGCACGTGTCAACACACTTTTTGATTCGGCATCAAAATACGGCATATCGACTTTGACAACTTCATCTTCCATGCCAAGAAAACTTAAGATTGGCTCAATATCTTCCTCTGTATTTTCATCTACTAAATGAAGATTCCATTTTCCTTTATTATCCCAGCGTGATCCCATCGTTCCTTGCGGGATCGAAAAGCCATCTTTCGCCTTATTGTACATTGCCGGTTTAAACTCACTGTTTTCTGTTTTAATGCCTAAATCTTCCGCATTCAGGAAGCGGTCAGCAACGAACTTCCCATTGGATTCTTTCAAACGGACAGAAAAAGGAAAGTCTGTATATTTCAAAGCATAATCTTCAAAATAAGGTATTCTTTGTTTTTCATAAAATTCGTTTAAAATCACATGACCCATTGCCATCGCAACAGCACCGTCTGTTCCCTGTTTCACAGAAAGCCAGTCGTCGGAAAATATCGTGGATTCTGCATAATCCGGGCTTACTGAAACGACTTTGGTTCCTCTATATCTCGCCTCTGATAAAAAGTGGGCGTCCGGGGTACGTGTTAATGGAACGTTGGAACCCCAAGTCATAATGTAACCTGAGTTAAACCAGTCAGAACTTTCCGGGACGTCGGTCTGGTCCCCCCATATTTGCGGGGATGCCGGTGGCAAGTCTGCATACCAGTCATAGAAACTGAGCATTTGGCCACCCATTAAATGCATGAATCGACTTCCGGATGCATAGCTGAGCATCGACATAGCCGGGATTGGAGAAAAACCGACATTTCGATCCGGACCGTACTTCAGGGTCGTGTAGAGCATCGAGGCTGCAACCATTTCTCTTGCCTCGGCCCAGTCGGCACGAACCAGTCCACCCTTTCCTCTTGCCTGTTTATAGGATTTTGCTTTTTCCTTATCTTCTACGATGCTTTTCCAAGCTTCGAGCGGGCTATCATATTTTTTACGTGCTTCTTTCCATAAAAGGAGCAATTTTTTACGAATATAGGGATACTTCACACGCAGAGGGCTGTAAATATACCAGGAAAAGCTGGCTCCTCTTGGACACCCGCGCGGTTCAAAGTCCGGCATGTCCGGCCCGGTTGACGGATAGTCTAAAGCTTGTCCTTCCCAAGTTACAATTCCGTCTTTTACATATATATTCCAACTGCAGGATCCTGTACAGTTCACACCATGTGTCGAGCGAATGACTTGGTCGTGCTGCCATCTTCTGCGGTACACATTTTCCCAGTCACGGTCGCCTACTTGTAATTGGCTGTGGTTATCCGAGTAAGTTTCTTTCGGCTTTAAGTAATTAAACCTTTGCCAAAGGGGAGATTTTTTCTTTTTCATTCTTGTCCCTCCATCTCTAGAACTCAATGAAATCTTATTTTTATTTAATCATGTTTCCGGCTTTTTCGTTGTGACGTTTTTCACAACCGCTCCCTTTGTCATGATTTAGTCATAATCGAATAAGGCTGAAGGCAAGATGCTGGGGCTATTTCGATATCGAGTCGAGAAGGATATAAAAAAACGCATGAAATCATTTACAGATTTCATGCGATCCATAGAATACTTTTATTGATTTTACGATCCGGTTCTATGATGCAACTTGACGAAAACTTTCACCTTTACATGTTATTTCAAATCGTATTTAAATGGGACGATTCACTTTTTGTAGAAGGACGCTTTACATCGAAGGAAAATAACCATCCGTATTAAACTCCATGTCATGCAGATCCTCGATGACTTCAATGTTTTCCTGCTCTTTTAACTCATTAAAAATCACTTCGGAAACATAAAGTTCCCCTATATGAAGTGTATTTGGAATTCGAGCAATTCTTGCTTGATCAGATGCGACTCCCCATGTAGCACGCATTGCCGCTTCCAATGCCGCTTCGTCACTCTCTAAAACAATCGGTATTTTCGCTCTATCAAGAAATGTACTGGTAATGACATTTTCATTCATTGCGGCGAAATCAATTTTTTCAAATAAGCGGTTTGTCGTTAAATCAGCTAACCCGATTCCGAGTGCATTCCCATGGCTGGCCTCGCTTAAATCAGAGGCAATCACATATTTTATGTCCGGCTTTTTCGGTTCTTCAACTCCAAGAACCCGGATTCGTCCGATGATATTTGTGTCCATGCCTGTTCCACTGTAATTCTTTCCAATTTCATCAACAACTAAAATATCAAGCTCGTTCACCGGTAAGCTCGGCATTAAATCAAACGCTTTTGTCAGCAGTTCACGTTCACGCATTTCAATTTCATCCGGAAGAATGGCTTCGATGATTGCTGTTTCTTCATGCGCATTTTCAACAATAGCTACGCCAAATAATGTATTGGAATTGCGAATCGCTACTTTGCCAACGTCCGGCATCATATCACGAATTCCCTTAATGCCATAGGAGTGCAAGGCTAAAGCTTGTTTATGCTTTCCCATACCAATCGAGGCCATTTTTAAAACGCCGCTTTCAATTTCCTTTTTAAAATCAGTATGTGGTTTCACACGTCCCATTACAATGATTCCATCCGCTTGATAAGCATGTTGATCAATATAGACAGGGATCCCTGCGGATGTTTTACCAATTTCAACAACTTCCATGGATGAGCGGATTTCACAACCGGTTGATTCCTCTGTTACACCGAGCCCGTCGAGGACTTCTATTTGGCCTTCAGCCGTCGCTCCACCATGGCTTCCCATCGCCGGGATAATAAATGGAGTTGCCCCTCTTTTTTTAATTTCATCTGCCGTACTTTTAACAATTAAAGGGATATTCGCAATCCCTCTACTGCCGACCGTAATCGCAATTTCCATTCCAGGCTTGACCTTATCGTCAGCTTGGACCTGTATAAACTCATCAGCCACTTTTTTCGGAATGTTTGTCATGCTTTCCGCCTGAAAGTTTTGTCTAATTTTCGCGAACTTTGGTAAAGCCATTTTCGACACACCTTTCAATTGATTCTATAAATGGTCAATAACAAAAGCAAGGGATTTCTTCATAAAAAACCCTTGCTATCATCTAATTATTGTTCAGGAGCCAATTCAATTGCCATGCGTAAAGCTTCGATTAATGACTGTTCATCTGCAATATTTTTTCCGGCAATATCAAAGGCTGTTCCGTGGTCCACACTTGTACGGATTGTCGGAAGACCGACCGTGATATTCACACCTGCCTCAAGCCCTAGCACCTTAATTGGACCATGTCCTTGATCATGATACTGGGCGATGACGATATCGAAATCGCCTCGTTTTGCTCTGAAAAATAATGTGTCTGCTGGAAGAGGTCCTTGCACATTAATCCCTTCCTGCTGCGCCTTCTCAATAGCTGGAATGATTTTTTCTTCTTCTTCTCCATAACCGAAAAGACCGTTTTCTCCGGCATGCGGGTTGATTCCACACGCAGCAATCCGAGGTGAGTCAATCCCTGCTTTTGTCAATGTTTCGTGAGCTAATTTAATCACGGTATATTGACGATCCACGTTGATATTATTTACCGCTTCAATGAGCCCAACATGCGTTGTGACGTGAATAACACGCAAACCTGGTGCAGATAGCATCATCGCAAAGTCTTTCGTGTTGGTCAGCTCTGCAAGAATCTCCGTATGTCCTGGGTACATATGGCCCGCTTTATGCAATGCTTCTTTATTTAATGGAGCCGTACAAATGGCTTGAATCGACCCTTCATTGGCATAACCAATCGCTTTTTCCAAATAACGAAAAGCTGCATTCCCTGCTTCAGCTGAGACCTCCCCCCATGGCAAATCCTCAGAAACTAAGTCGAGATCAACAATATCGATTGTGCCATGTGTATATTTTCCGTCTTTTGGACTTGATATCTGATTGAGTTCCAGGTTTACCCCGGTAACATCTAAAGCTTTTTGTAATATTTTCAGATCACCTACAACAAACGGTTGACTGTGCTGATACACTTTTTCTGCATTTAAAGATTTTGCAATAATTTCAGGACCGATACCTGAAGGGTCTCCCATTGTTATCGCAATGATTGGTTTTTTTGCAGTCATTTTTATTTCCTCCTGTTAAGGCGTATTTTCAAACATATTTATATGTGTCACACGTGTTTCGCTTGAGGACACTTTACTCCGGTCAAGTTGGATCGTTGGTTTGACTGTGGTGCAGCGCAACAATCGCTTGCAAAGATTTAGATAATGCCTGCTCCGTTCCAAATGCACCTGCTTTTGTTACAACAGGAAAGCAATCATATTTATTTCCAACCAAATGACCATAAGGAATCCCCGTCTCTACTTCTCCTGTTACCCTGATCCCTTCACCTTGTAACACTTGACACGTCGTGCCGGCAATGTCTCCACCTGTTAAAACCGCACCGCAAGTATTACTTTGTTCGATTATGCGACCGGCAATGATAGCCATCGATTCAGCAATCAAATGACCTAATTCAAAAGAAGATAAACCGAATTCCTGCTGTAATTCTTTCACTCTTTGTACAGCCTCTTTCGTTCGATTGGTCGATAATACCAAATCTCCTTTTTCAAGCAAGGCTAAACCTGCTTCCACCACCCGATTCATTTCTTTTTCTCTTTTCTTTTCGTCAAAGAATCGCTCGGGCGATATGACGACTTCCTGAACTCGATGATTCTTTTTCATGTCTTCGATCTGCCGTCCTGTAATCGAATTCAAACTACCCGCAACAACAAGCACTGGATCTCTTTCATTCACCTGTGTACTTTGGAGTGGTTCCGAAGTTTGTCCTTCACCGGCAAGATGATAAGCAATTCCAGCTGATCCAACCCAAAGGATGGATTCATGAATAGATTGGGCCGCTTCGACAATCATCTTGAGTTCCTCATCTGATGTCCCATCAATCAGAATCACTTTCGAGAGTTTATCTGAAAGTAATTCATTTACTTTTTTTGCGATATGATCCGAGCCCTTTCGCACGTCAGAGATAGAAAGGAGCTCGACTTTTCGCTTACTTTGCTTTTGCAGTAAATCCGGAAGATAACTTTCTTTCACCGGACTAGCCGGATCATTGGCAAATTCTGTTTCTGCAAGGGGGACGTCATCGATATAATGATTCCCATTTATTGTCGTTCGTTTGCTGTTCGGGAAGGCTGGGACAACGAAAGATATTTTATAGTTAAAAACATCCATCACGGCATCTATTTCAGCTCCAATATTCCCTCTCATTGTTGTATCAATTTTTTTAAAAATGTCTTCTATATGCAAATCCTGTAACCGGGATGCTTGCTCATGAACGATGCGATAAGCTTCTTCCGCTTCCAATGCACGACTGTCTGAATTTAATACAATGACATCGTCTTGGACATGTGCTTCTTTCAATTTTGTGTCTGAAAAAAGAACCGTTGTATTTAAACCCTGTTTAGCAAATTGGACACCTGTATCATTCGCACCTGTCAAATCATCTGCTATAACTGCTAGTTTCACTTTATCCGAGCCCCTTTATACGCCAATTTTACTTACTAAGCGTCGTTACGTTTTCTTTTCTGGCTCTATTGCCTTTTTAAATAGTATTTATATGATTTCATCGTTTCATGCTAAAAACGCTTTCAAACCTATGATAAATCATTTTGTTGCATTTAGCAATATTTTATAGTGTTTTTATTATTTATTGTTAAAGTGTTGTTAAATAAAACATATTGTTGTAAAAAGGGTCATTATTTAAGTTTTCGCCACAGCGTCGAACGATTAACACCTAACCGCCTTGCTGCTTTTGACTGATTATAACCTTCCTCCTCGAGCACTTGATCAATCACTTGCTTTTCAATCTCATCTAAGGTTCCGCTTATATCAATACGAGCATACGCCTCTTTCGTATTTACTTGCCTATCCGACTGTTGTAAAATGGCTTCTACTTCTTTTTTGTCAATATAAAATGTGTTTGTTTTCGAAAACAATTGATCCATTACCTGCTTTAGTTGACTTGTATTCCCAGGCCATTCATAATTCAATAACTCATCCATTGCATCCTCTCGAATTCCTGCTACTTCATTTCCATATTTTAAATGCAATTCAGATATAAAAACATGAGCCAGGTCCTCAATGTCTTCCCGTCGTTCTCTCAATGGGGGAAGATGAATCGTAATATCGTTAAGTTTCTTATATAACCCGGGGAGGAATATACCCTCTTCCACTTTTTGTTCAATGTTTCCTGCAGCCGAAGCTATCCATTTTAAATGGTTAGGCGGCGCTTGTTCCATGACATGGTACAGCTCTTTTTGTTTAGAAGTTCTCAATTGATCAATATTTTTAAGATAAATGACTCCATTTTCATATGTTTTAAAAAAGGCATCTGTAAATAAATCAGATAGTTGCTTTGTTTTCAGCCGATGGCAATGAATTGTAATAAATGGTTCATTTTCAAATGTCCTTTCCCAATAAATGGAATGGGCTACAATGGATTTGCCGATTCCTTTATCACCTGAAATCCATATCGTTTCTTCCGTCTTACTATGTGCATTAATTTGCTTTACCACTTGCTGAATCGCCCGACTTTTTCCCGTGAGCGGAATATACGGAGCAAACGTTGAGATTTCAATAGCGTGTCCCGTTTCTTCATCTGATACATCATCCATTGAGTTTGAATCGGTTTGATTCATAAAAAGAAAAATAGAATCATCATTCAGATCCGCCGTTACTTTCCAAGCGATATTGTTCATAGGAATAATTTTTGTTACTTTCGTTTTCATCAGAGTTGTCTCTTGAATTATTTTTTTAAACTGGGGTGAATTCTTTACTTTTAGCCATTGAACTTCGTTATAAAAATAATGATTTCCGTACAGGATATGACCTTCATCGTCAATGACTGCGACAGCTTGAGAACCGCCATTTAAAATGGATTGATAGAAGGTAACTTTTTGTTGCATTTTCGAATAAAACCGATAAACTCTCCTCGCTTCATCAAACGCATCCAGAATCGCTTCTTTCCCTGAAGTAATAAGAATACCCGTTATCCCAATTTCTCTTGCTGTTTGAACTGTGATCACGTCACCAATGACAACCCCAATACCCTGCTCTTTCAAATGCATTAACTTTTCTCTTACTTCTGTTTCACTTGTAATGGTTACAGTTTCCATTTTAAGGTCGAGCAACTTACAGATGGTTGCCGCGCCACGCGTAATATTAGAAAACCCAACAATGACCGCCTTTTCCGAAAATCCCTTAACCAACGTCAGGATACGAAGCATATCATAGCCCGAAACCTGAATGTCTATCACAGGAATCGACACAGCCTCTTGGATCATAGATGCTGTTCCACCCCGGCTAATAATGACGTCGTATCCGTTATCTTCAGCACTTTGTGCAATTTGCGTACCTTCTTCCAAGTTACCGAGCTCAACAGTCAAATGAAAATCGGTCATTTCGAACGCAATATCTTTCATCATTTCATACAATCCTTCATATGGCACAACCGCCAAAACTTTAATCATCTTCCCCCACCTTTTGCACCAAAGTTATTCAAACGTCTCCTACCCCTTGTAAATATGACTTTTCATTTCAATTTAAAGAAAAATAAAAATTGCACGATTTATTTTTGTTTTACCACACTCTATTCTATTTTAATAAAGGTACCTTTTAAAGGCGAACTGTATGTTTTATTTTTCAACATGCTTTCCCTTTTATATCGTCGATTCTTCCTTTATAAGTAACATAAAAAGCCTCTGGTTACAGAGGCTTTGAATCACTTCAATCTATTATATAAATATGTTAGCGATAAGAAGCAGAATCAACCCGCCAAACCACATTAATGTTGTTGGTACCGACCAAACCAAAATTTGTTCTTTTACTTCCTTAATTCCGAGCATCCGGTTCACGACCCAGAAAAAGCTGTCATTAAAATAAGAAAATACCAATGACCCGAGTGTGGCAGCTACAGCAGCCAATGCCATATTAACATCTAATTGTGCTAATATCGGGGCAGAAATGGAAGCCGCAGTGATCATAGATACTGTTCCACTCCCTTGGATTAAACGCACCATGGTAGCGATAAAGAACGGAATTAAGACTGCCGGTATAGCTAAGTCAGCAATTTGTAAGGCGATGTAATCTCCGGCACCACTTTCACGTAACACGTTCCCAAGTGCTCCCCCTGCACCTGTTACAAGAAGAATAATTCCGGCATCTTGGATTCCTCTTTCCATTTCCTCCAAGGTGTCTTCACGAGTCAAATCTCTTGCCAACACATAAATTGCAGTGAGCAAGGCAAGGGCAACTGCGATAATCGGCTGACCGAGGAAGACTAGAATTCCATAGAAACCTTCTGTTAAATCCAATGCGGATAATGTCGTATTAACAAAGATAAGAACAATCGGTATTAAAATAGGCAAGATTGATTTTGTAAATGAAGGAAGGTCCTTGGATCTTTCTTCAATTGCTTCAATCATATCCGGGTAAGTCATTTCCTTTTCCGGTCTCACAAAACCAGACTCGGTTGAGTCATCAGGAAGTTGGTAAATTTTCTTCCCGAGCCATTTCGCATAGAGAACGCCTATAATCATCAAAGGAATACTAAAAAATAAACCAAATGCAATCATAATCCCAATATCCACACCAAAAATACCGGCTACTCCAAGAGGACCTGGAGTTGGCGGAACAAGTGAGTGTGTAAGAACTAAGCCTGATGCCAAAGAAACACCAATGGCAAGAACGGACTTTCCTGTTTTTTCCGAAAGCGTTTTAACGAGCGGATTTAAGATAACAAAAGCTGAATCGAGAAAAATGGGAATGGAAATAATATATCCCGCAATGGCCATTGCCCACTCTTCTTTTTTTCTTCCTACAAATTTAATGAGCGAGTAAGCGAGTGTTTCCGCTGCACCTGACACCTCAAGAATACGCCCCATCATGACACCTAATCCAATCACAATCCCGACGGAGGCCAGTGTACTCCCAAATCCTGATGAAATCGCTTCGGCTACATCCCCAGGAACCATTCCCCCGACCAGTCCTGCAATGGATGCCGCGATAATAAGTGCTAAAAAAGCGTGAACTTTCGTTTTTAATACAAGTAAAATTAAGACGATGACCCCAAGGACCAGACCAGATATCATTTGAACCCCAGTTGGCTCCATTTATACTCCCCCTTAACCTTTTAATCTAGGTTTAAATATGTTGGCAAAACTTGATGTTCTATCACTGCATCAAACAGGAAATGAATCCGTTCGCATACCCTTTTCAAATAAGGGAGGCGTTTTCATTTTTTGCAAAAACCTCCTTGAATATACACATTTGAAATCGGTTTACCTGCTAAAACTACAAATCAGCCGATATCCGGAATGGCCAATAATATAAAGTCTTTTATCTATTTGCAATTCCTTTTTGCAAGTGCTTACATAAAATTCATAAAATAAAT
>Ga0079226_10003299_pt1 | contig 12375 bp, 11 predicted proteins | sample Poulit2014_FD_76345 | JGI IMG/M metagenome (GOLD analysis project Ga0079226, IMG submission 76345) | Agricultural soil microbial communities from Georgia to study Nitrogen management - Poultry litter 2014 | ecosystem: Environmental > Terrestrial > Soil > Agricultural land | place: USA: Georgia... | reverse complement strand
TTGCGTGGACAATTCCCCAACAAGGCAAAAGCATGCCAGTGTATCAATGAGTCACATGCAGATGATCTTGTACAGCCAGTACTCATCCTGCCAGCCGGTCCCAGACCAGCTATGTGAAAGTCTGCTCGTCATAGAGCAGTTGTCCAGTAAATGGATCTACTAGGTGCTCCACAGGAGAAGGCACAGCCAGACGTGCGCAAATCGTTAGTAGACAGGCGACGTGAAGCAGCATACTCATGAGCTACAAGAAAAATAGTCATCTCGCGGTAGCATCGCCAAGAAAGTGCCCGCTGAGGGCTCGCTATGAGGCGGTAATCAGCTGGCGAGTTCGTGGTCGACCGACCCGAGTTCGAGTCGGAGACCGAACGGTCATCTGCAGCCTGAGTACCAGTGCGTGATCCTGGCCGGTCTCCTCGTCGCTTCTTCGCCATCAGGTGTATCACAGGACTCTACGAGCTCACCCCGTGAGAATCTCGCGCAAGAGCCAGAGCTGACCATCGCACACCCACTAACGGGAAATTCTCAACCGTCGTGGTCTGATTCGACCTCGTCGAGGAACTCTTCCATGACCGGGCCCAGATCATCAAATTTCGTGCCGATGCTGTGCACCGCCGTGAAATGGTTCGCAGCCCGCGCGCGGTGCATCGGGGGTAAGGTCCCTCGAACTTCAGCACTTCGTTGCAGAGCGTAGAGAAACTGGTGATGGGCTTCAGGCGAGTCGTGCTCACCCACTGCATATAGCACCGGTACATCAGTGTGTGCCAGGCGTTGTGCGAGACCAAACTCTTGCATCAGTTGTGTCTCAACGAAGTAGGGTTCCAAACGGGCTAACCCAAAGCTCGGGAAATCGTAAATACCAGAAATCATCACAGCCGACGTCGGCTGCGTATCTGGCCGTTCGACGCCGGGCCCGCCGGTCAGGTAGGTGGCCGCATGCACAGCACCAGAAGAACTACCTATGAGATGCACTCGGCGCACATCGCCGCCCTGGGGGCTGAGACACCATGCGATCATTTGTCGTAGATCAGCAATTCCAGAAGGCCATGTGGCCTCGGGGGCGAGCCGATAGTTGGCTGTGATACCCAGTCTGCCAGTGTTAGCAGCCCATGCACCAACATTATCGTGGAATGGCATGTCCAGGCGCTTCTTATCTCCGGCAATAAACGCGCCACCATGGAGAAAAACCACCGCAGCTTGCGGTGCTTTTTGCTTCGGATAGAAGACGTCCAACACCTGTCTAGGATGCTCTCCGTAGGCTACATCACGAGCAGTTTCCTGCCATACGGGCTCCGGATGCAAGTGGGCAAACAGCTGCATGGACGCCTGGACCGTGTCGTCAGTAACATCAGGTCCGATGTCACGCACGGCAGCATCAAGTGCATTCCACGCTTTACGTGCTAGTCGTCCGCCGGCATCCATTCGACCTCTCCTCCACCTTCGGGTTCATACACTCGACGATTCGGTCCTGCTAATTCTCCGGTGACCGGCATTCCACCAACGGCGACCTCGGGTGGAACCGGCTCACGTCGTGCACGGTCCGGCCAGCGGAACCATCCATGCGCATTATCGTAAAATACGCCAGCATGCCATTCAGCCGGTAGGCGTCGGGACACATCAGAGATCACATCCGTATCCCAGGAGGGGAATCCTGACGCAAAGGTCAGTAGTTCTTCAATCCCGGGGAAGGTGGACAGTGCACGCACTACCCGTTCCGGACCGTCGGCATCCGCAGCTTCGTCAAATGACCAAGTTGATACACGGAAATGTTCGCGGAAATATTCACTGGGCAGTTTACGCACCCAGGGCACTTCGCGACGAAGCCCCCGCCAATTCACGTCAAGCCGAAAAAACAGGCCGGGAATCCAGGCGGTCCCGACCCCGGTGACGTGGGCTCGCAAGGTGGGATACTTTTCGAAGACACCCTGGACGATCAAGCTTTGGACATGCGTCATCATGGGGCTAAACGATAACGCCTGAATCTCTGCGTAGGTGGCTGGTAGCCCCCCGGCGGTCGGATGGCTGAGAGTGTCTGATGATCGGTCGCCTCCGGCATGCAGGACGATCGGCAGATCCATTTCTGCTGCGGCCTCATATATTGGATGGTAGACCTCGTGGCCCATAGGTTGGCTGAGGCCGTTGGCGGCCATTAGCACGCCGACCATCCGGTCGTTCTGACCTGACCGTCGAATCTCTGCTGCTGCATTCAATGGGGTCTGGTTGGCGACAATCACCAGGCCGTAGAATCGGTCATCGACGGGAAACCAGCGCTGGATCGTCCAGTCGTTCATCGCTTGTGTTAGTGCGTGGGCTCGATAGGTGTTGTGCACACTGGGGATGAACATTCCGCGATCATAGGACAAAATAGCGCGAGATACTTCACCTGAGCCAAACACCTGTTCCACGGTTCGTTGCGGGTCCGAGGCTGGTGGGGCCGGCGGTTCCGAGGAGCCTTCCAGGTAGTCCCCACCGGGCCGTCGATACGGCACAGATGGCAGGATGGGCATCGCCCCGGCGCCACCGGGCAACGTTCCCGGGATACCTAAGTGTTCGCGCCATCCCTCTGACATCAAGTCCGTCACTTCTAGTTGAGAGGCCCAATGATGATGGACCGTTACGTCAAGCACCGGCCCGGCATAGGTAGTTCCTAGAGTCATCATATCGTGTGTTAATTCCTTCCCATCCTCAGGAGGACGCGCCCGCCCTCGCGTTCAACACGAAAGGTTTTCATACGGAAGCCGGGTGCTGCCGCGGAACCATCGCTGAGTTGAAATTCCCACCGGTGCCAGGGGCATAAGATCACTGGCTCTGCTTCATCGGTCGTGAGCGAAGCTCCTGTTGTGGTCATTTGGGCATCGAGTTTCTGTTGCAGAAATCCGGCACATAATGGGGCGCCTTCGTGTGGACACCGATTCCGGAATGCGTAAATGTGGTCTCCCCAGCGGCACACACCGATTTCCAGGCCTCGAACGTCAACCTTGGTCAATTCACGGTCGGGGAAGTCTTCCCAGGCTCCAATATCAATAGTTTTACTCATGCCACTTCCTCTTTATTCGAAACGGGTAGCAGCCGCAGCATTTCTTTGGCATTCTGCGAGAAGATCTTGGACAACCACGACTCGGGTAGACGGCTGGCCACATAGAACGGGTCATCAGCGTCCCAATGCGGGTAGTCACTGGAAAAACACAGGAGGTCTTCCATTCCGCCCACTGCTTCAAAAAGCTCAACGAGTTGCTCTTTGCGTGGGGTCAGTTCAAACGGTTGTGTACTGAATTTCACGTGTTGGCGAATGTAATCACTGGGGCGTTGCTGCACCCAGGCGCTCTCGGCACGCATTTCTGGTAAATATTTGTCCAAGCGCCAGAAAAAGTTTGGAATCCAAGCGAGGCCAGTCTCGACCACCATCACTTTAAGCTTGGGAAACTTTTCGAACGTGCCGTGCACTATAAAGCTTGCCAAATGTGAAAGGGTCGGCTGCTGCAACAGTGTGTGCCAGTCCAAGCGAGAACCTGGTAGCCCCCCAGCCGAGGTATGCGCGAGACCACCTTCAGTCTCACCGGCTGCTCCATGCAGAACCACCGGCAGACCCTCGGCTTCACAAGCACGCCAAATCGGATCATAAACCGGGTGTCCCAGAGGTTTGCCGAAAGGATTCCAGGCGATGAGCACACCGGTGACTTTCGGGTTCGGAGCCATCCGATGGATTTCCTCTGCAGCACGGTCTGGAAGCTCGGTTGGCACCACAATGGCCGTGCGCATCCGGTGGTCGTAGGTCAGCCACGTTTCGGCTACCCAGTCATTCATGGCACACGATAATGCTGCGGAATATTCCGGGTTGCGCTGTGCCACGTCCTGGCCGATATCAAAGGTGAGGTTCACGGCCTCAACCGTGGGATACCGGTCCAGGTATTGCTCTTTCATCAGCGGATAACTTGTGCCTTTACCATCTTCGGGAACGGCCTCGAGTCGTTTATTGACACCGCGCTGGACAGGATACGTCAAGCCCGCGGGCATAAATGCCGAGGCTTTTCCACCGGTACGACCCTGTGCGTATTCGCGCCAGCGCTCTGGCAGTCGATCAAGCAGCTCCTCGGGCTGCCGCCAGCGTTGATGAACGTCGACGTCGATAATGGGGTGCTCAAATTCTTCATTTTGTCTAGCCACTCGGGTCCCTCTCTCATTCACTAAACCTGTAAGTCAAAACGCTCCTGTTTAGCAGTCTTCCAACAATGACAGTTAAGTAAAACCATCTTTAACTTCCCGATTAGTAAAGCCTGGCTTTACTAGAGGTAGTGCTACAGGTCCAACACGAGTTGCCGACCACAGGCACGAGAAACACAGATCATCATCGTTTCGCCCATCTCGCGCTCGAAGTCACTCAGCACGCTATCTCGATGATCTGGTTCACCATCAAGCACCTCGGTTTCACATGTCCCACACGTGCCTTCTTCACACGATGATTCAATGTCAACGCCCGCTTCTCGCACGACTTCCAGAATTGATCGATCGGCCGGGACTTCAACGGTAAAACCTGACTCGGCAAGCTCTACCAAGATATCTGATGAGTCGCTGGTATCGAGCTCACGAGGGCGGAAGCGCTCAACGTGGAGCTGTCCACCAACTTGAGGGGAAATTTGCTCTTCCACGGCAACGAGCAAACGTTCTGGGCCACAACAATATACGCCGGCCCCTTCTGGGATAGCGAGTGCTAACTGCGACAAGTCCATCCGTTTACCGTGTTCGGTGGAGTACAGTTCAACCCGGTCTCCGAACCGCTCGGTCAAGTCCTGTGCAAAGGCCATCGAGTCTGCCGAACGGCCCGCATAATGCAGCTTCCACGGCAGTCCTCGCGCTTGAACCCAGTCGATCATCGGCAGCAGCGGCGTAATCCCGATGCCACCAGCGATGAAGACAAACGTGTCGTCTTCAGCAAGCGGAAAATGGTTGCGTGGACCTCGCACTTCGAGAGCATCACCGGGTTTCAGCTGATGCAGACGGGTGGACCCGCCACGACTTTGCGGATCGCGAAGGCTAGCTATCTTCCAGGTATTCCGCTCAGCTGGATCACCACATAATGAGTACTGTCGCACCAGGCCGTTATCGAGGTGCACGTCAATATGAGCACCCGGTGTCCATGGCGGCAGTTCGACATGATCGGGTCGAGCAAGCGTGATCTCTAAGACGTCTTCTGCCACCTGCTTCGTTCTGTAAACTTCAACGTTCAGCGTTTCTTCAGACATGATGTTTGGTCCCTTTGTCGCAATGCTCAGAGTCGGCCCCTAAGAGAGGGAAATGACAAGCCACCAGTTGCCCTTCCCGTACAGGACGTAATTCCGGCTCCTTTTCTGCACACGCCGGCTGCGCTAGCGGGCAACGAGTTCGGAAACGACACCCACTTGGAGGTTTTAGTGGAGAAGGTAACTCCCCGGTCAAGCTCGCACTTGACTCCTCTGCTCCAGGATTGGGCTGTGGCACGGAATCGATCAGTGCCCGTGAATATGGGTGCAACGGTTTATGATAAACGCTGTCGGTGTCCCCGATTTCGACGATTCGGCCTAGGTACATGACGGCCACGCGATCACTAATGTGCCGAACAACCGAAAGGTCATGAGAGATGAATAGCATTGCCAGATCGTGCTCTTGACGCATGCGTTCTAAAAGATTCAATACCTGGGCTTGAACAGATACGTCTAACGCAGAAACCGGTTCATCACAGATTAGCAATTCAGGCTCCAACGTCATGGCACGCGCGATAGCTATGCGCTGACATTGGCCTCCCGAAAAGTCGCCTGGCCTGCGGTCCCCCATGGTTTCTCGATCGAGACCCACTTCGTCCATGATCTGTTCGACGCGTTGCGTCATTTCTTCAGCTGGCATCCGGTGGATTGTTAGACCCTCAGCAATGATGTCTTTGGTACGACGACGCGGATTCAACGAGGAGATTGGATCTTGGAAAATCATTTGCAGACGACGCAACACCTTGCGCATCCCAGCTCGGCGAAGAGTCGTGATTTCTTGGCCCTGAAACTTCACTGAGCCGCTAGTTGGCTTATACAACCTCATAATCGAACGAGCCAGGGTCGACTTGCCGCACCCCGACTCACCTACGAGTCCTAACGACTCACCAGCATTGAGGTCGAAGCTCACACCGTCCACCGCGTGCACACTGCCGCCTGGAACAGCAAACTTCTGCTTCAGGTCGCGGACCTCCAGCAAGGTGATGTCTTCCCTAGGTTGGGCCGATTCCTTTTGTATAGCTGTCATGGCGTAAGCCTCAATTCGATATCGCTCACTGGTTCGTAGCAGGCAAAGAAATGTTCTGTATTATCTGCGGCGGCCACGGTTGGTGGGCGTGCCTGAACGCACAACTCGGTCACCGCTGGACAACGCGGCGCGAAACGACATCCGGCCATGTGTTCAGCTGGGTCCGGAGGTGATCCCGGGATAGCCTTCAGGACCGAATGTCGCGGAGTGTCCATATGTGGGATCGCTTTCAGCAACGCATCAGTGTACCGGTGCCGTCGATGCTCAAACAGCTCATGAGTCGGTGCATTTTCCATTGCGCGGCCCCCATACATCACCATGATGTTGTCTGTTCGACCTGCCAATACGCTGAGATCATGACTGACCATAATTAAACTCATGTGACGTTCGGTTTGAATGGTCCTGAGTAGATCTAGGATCTGTTTCTGCACGGTGACATCGAGCGCTGTGGTTGCCTCGTCGGCGATGAGCAGGTCCGGATCACAAGCCAAAGCTATTGCGATCATCACCCGTTGCCGCATGCCACCTGAGAGTTGGTGCGGATACTGATTAAGACGCTTGCGCGGCTCCGGGATGCCAACCTGATCCAGCAATTCCAGAGCCTTGCGTTCTGCTTGAGCTCTAGTCAGACCCAGATGACGACGTGGGCCTTCTGCGATCTGGCGTTTAATCGGAACGACTGGGTTGAGGGCTGTCATCGGATCCTGAAACACCATTGAAATTCGGGGCCCGAGATACCGTTGTGTCTGGACGCTAGACAGCGAGAGCAAGTCCGTGTCTTCAAATTCAACCAAACCTGCGGTGTGCGCATTACCCGGCACAATGCGCATGATTGATCGCGCCAGCATGCTTTTGCCTGAACCGGATTCTCCCGCGATACCCAGGGTCTGGCCGCGATACAGGTCGAAGGAGACATCGTCAACCACACGGATCGAACCGCGTGGGATATCCAAAGTGGTCTGTAATTTGCGAACACGCAAGAGTGGCTTGGTGTCCGACGGTTTAGAGTCGGTGGATGTGGGAGACGTCGATGACGACATATGAACCATGCGATTCCTTCCTATCCGAATCAGAGCTGGGATTGCCCTGGGTCAAAACGTGCACGGAGCCAATCGCCAATGGCGTTCAGAGAAAACACCGTCATGAACAAGAACACGATGGGAATCAGAACTGTACTTGGGTGGTTTGCCAGCTGGTTTTGCGCTTCTGCAACCATGCCGCCCCAGCTGGGGAAGGGCACTGGAATCCCGTAACCAAGAAAGCTCACAGATCCTTCAATCACAATGACCAGGGCCATCACGATAACGGTGAATGAGACCAGGCTCATCAAGATATTGGGGAAGATCTCACGAAAGATAATGCGCATGTGGCTCGCTCCGAGAGTCCGCGCGGCGTGCACGAACTCACGCTGAGATTGAGCAATGACCGCACCCTTGGTCATGCGTGCGAACGATGGGACCATCAAAATCGCCATGCTGACTGTCAGAGACGTGAGACTCGGACGCATCGCGGCGGCCAGGGCCACCAAGAACAGTATGGGTGGGAAAGCCAGCACGACATCGGCAATGATGTCGACGATAACTTCGATGACGCCGCGGAAGTACCCGGCAATCAGGCCAAGTAACCCGCCCAGGACCACTCCGATGGCTGATGACACCAGCCCCAGAATCAATGATGTTTGTGCCCCGTAAAGCACTCGCGAAAAGATGCTGCGCCCGATCTGATCGGTGCCCAGGGGCGCGCCCTCGCTGAAGAACCCTTGGAACGGTGTTCCCACACTCTGTTCGTAGGGGGGAATGGGCAGGACATTGACCAGGAGTGCCGTCAGTGTCAATCCAACCAACCACATGATCCCGATCAGCAACCCTACGTTGCGCCACAGTTTGCGCCAGGTTGGCACCTTTTCGCGCGTGAGATCGGGGCTGGGAACAACCTCCGGCTGAGTTTGAGATCTTGGTTGTAAAACTTTTTCAGTCATGCGGCGCTCCTCATACGAACCCGTGGGTCGATGGCTGAGTAGGCTACGTCGACCGTGATATTGGCCAACACGTAAATAATGGCTATCACCAGTACCACGCCTTGGATTACTGGAATGTCACGGGAGGGAACCGACTGCAGAAGCAAGGTACCCAATCCGGGCAATGCGAACACAGCCTCCACGATCAGCGCTCCACCAAGCAAGCGCCCCAGGGCAAGCCCCATCACAGTAATCAGAGAGAACAGTGATGGCCGGAGCACGTGACGGGCCAATACGTAGACTTTCGACATGCCGCGGGCACGAGCGGCGAGTACAAACGTCTCACGAATCGTGGCGATCACATCACTTCGTAGCAAGCGATAAAAGACGGCTGCTTCCATGAGGCCCAAGGTGAGGGCAGGAAGAAACGCGTACCTCAAATTCGCTATCGGATCATCAAAAAACGGGGACCACCCACTGACGGGCAGCCACTGCAATCCAATGGCGAATATGAAGATTAGCAGCACTGCAGCAGCGAAAGAAGGCAAGGAAATCAATCCTGCCGAAACCGTAGATGCAAACCGGTCCACAACCCCGCCCTGGTTTGAACCGGCGATAAGAGCCAGTGGTATAGAGATGAGTAACGCGATCAGGATGGCCAGCACAGCCAGCTCAGCTGTCACCGGTAACCGTTGCGCGATCATCTCAGACACCGGCAGCGATGTCCGGGTGGACTCACCGAGGTCTCCTTGCAGGGCAGACCCGACCCAACTGAAGTACCTGACGAGAAATGGATCGTCGAGACCCATCTCATTTGTTAGCCTCTCGACTTGTTCTGGTGAGGCGTCATTTCCGAGGATGGCGATCGCTGCAGATCCAGGCATCAAATTGACTGCTGCGGTAGCAAGCATAGTAATGATGATGACGACTGGCAGCAGTCGCAGAAGTCGCATGCCAACGTGTTTTAACACAGTTCACTCCTCGTTGAGACTCAATCAAGCTGCGCAATAGGGGTGGGGCGCGCAGGAGACCCACCCCGGACTGCAGATTAACGATTAGTCCTCTGTTTTGAAACCTATTTCATCCCAGACCACGACACCACCGGAGTTGAACTTCACTCCCGTGACGTCGTCAGTCATGATCGTCGAGATGGTCGGCTTGAACGTAAACAACCCGGGGAGATCTTCCATGAAGTGTTCTTGCACGACCCTGTAGTGTTCCTTTCGCTCATCTATATCTGTCGTGGCGCGAGCTGCCTCGAGCGCCTCGTCGACCTCAGAGTTTGAATAACCAGTGGAGTTAAAACTTGCATCGGTGGCAAGGAGATTAACTAACGAGGGTTCGGGGTCCGGGAACCTGTAGGCGCCTGGATACGGACTCATGTCATAGTCGCGCTCTATGAAAACTTGCTCGCGTGCAGCGGTGATGTCGAGCGTATCAACGGTCACTTCTACGTTTTCGAACTCCGAGAGCTGAGCCTGGATGAACTGTGCAGTACGAGAGTTCATATCGCCGGCCATGTTCACGTAATTGAAGGAGACTGGCTTGCCTTCCGCAGCGAGCTCGTCGAAGAGCTCTTGAGCGGCTTCTCGGTCTGGTTCGGGGAACGTCACATCTGGTTCATGGAAGGGCGAGTCCTCGATGAATAAGGTGTCGACCCCTTCTGCTTGATCTGATCCCTGGGCAACCTGTGAAAGCTGGTCACGATCAAGCGCTAGGTAGACTGCATGCCGTGCGCGCTGATCATCAAACGGTGGACGTTCATTATTGAAGTAGACCCACCCTCCGCCGTTTTGAGGCAACGAATCCACGACCAGGCCTTGGTCCGTGGCGTTATCAATGAGGGAGAGATCCGCATCAGCACTCGGGGCCTGAATATCCGCATCCCCTGAAGCAATGGTATTGATTCGCTGCGCTGGATCCTGCACAAGATCCAACCGCAGCGTGTCAAGTTTCGGTAGATCACTTTGCCAGTAGTCATCGTTAGCAACGTAGGTCTCATAGTTATCGGAGGCGAATTCATCCAGCACATACGGTCCAGCACCCACTGGCTGGCTCGCATAGTTGTCTGGGTCAGCTTCGAATGCTTCTGGTGAAATGATGAACGGCAAATCATCAGCAATCGTTCTGTCGAGGTGCATATTCGGAGCTGGGAGGGAAATTTCGAGGGTCAGTGGATCGACCACTTCCATCGACCAGTCACCAATGGCCTCTGCCTGGGAGGAAATCCCCTTCTCGGCGATGTGTTCGTAGGTGAATTTCACTGCCTCGGCGTCGTACGGGGTGCCATCGGTGAACTGGACACCGTCCTTGATGGTAAGCATCCAAACAGTTCCATCGTCGTTGGGCTCTATACTTTCGCCAATCTGCGAGACGACTTCACCGGTGGTCGGGTCCAGATAGAATAGGTAATCATAAATAGCGGCCATCCGCGTCGCGTCGCCAGAAGCCGCCATCGTATTGTCATCAGCTGGGTCAAAGCTTCGTGTTGGCACATGCATGAGCATTGTCAGGGCTCCGCCAGTCGCAGCTTCAGCGGTAATGTCTGCTTCTGCCTGAGCTTCTGGGTCGGCGCTAGAACATCCCGCTAAGATCATCGCCCCAACGGCAGCAGTCCCCGTTGCGCGAAGAGCGTGCCGAAATGACGTGTTTTTGCGATTGCGCATTTTTGCCTCTCTATATTGTGCATTCGATTGCGTATAAGCAATCGGAAAATATGCCGAACTATCTGACTCAAAAATCGGCGCTAATGCTTTTCAAAATATCGATTGGTTAGATCTACAGTGGCGACTGATGGTTGATTCGACCGCCCTCAAGATCTAAAGGTGTCTACAATCACTTATCAGCGTGTTACGTCTAACCAAGTATGGTAGGAACCATACTACAAAGAAAAGTAGTGTTTACTTTTATAGATACAAGGTTTTGGTTTACATAGACCCCGTTCGTCCGTACCTCGATGGCCGATGAATCGATTTCAAGGAGGCTTCGTGAGCCAGGCACGATACACACTTCGGCAATTGGAGTATTTCTTAGCGGTCGCAGAAACTGGGACATTACGGGCCGCCGCGCAACGCTGCCACATATCTCAGGTCGGTCTCGGGACGGCACTAGCGGAACTCGAAAAAGGCTTGAATGTCCAACTTTTGATTCGACGACGAGCCAAAGGCATCACCATCACGCCAGAGGGACGTAACCTGCTCAGTTCTGTGCGATCAATTGTCACGCAAGCCAGCGAACTCCAGGAAGAAGCCGAACGAAACACAGACGAAGTGGTTGGCAATTTTAGCGTTGGCTGTCACACCAGCTTATGCAACACGTTCATGCCTGAAATATGTGACACCTTCGCAAAACAACACCCACTGCTCGACATCAATTTTAACGAGGGAACCCACCAAGAGCTGCAAGAAAACCTACTGAACGGCAAGATTGAGGTGGCGCTACTCTACGACCGGGCCCTCTCAAACGATCTCGACCGACTATCAATTATGCAGATGCCGCCATACGCACTCGTGGCGGCAGATCACCCACTGGCCCAACGCGATGAGGTGTACTTGCGTGAACTGCGCGAAGATCCGCTCATTCGTCTGGACCTCCCGCCCATGCCGCAAGGGGACAAAAGCTGGGGTCCGAACTCCCACTCTGGCGATGCCCGATACAGTACCTCGAGCATCGATTTAGTACACGCGTTAGTAGGTCGAGGTCTCGGCTATGCCGTCCTTGCGCAACGTATCAAAACCCAGACAACAAATGAAGGTCGAAAAGTGCGCGCAATCAAAATCCTCGACGAAACGCCGCCCATTCGCATCGTATTAGCTTACCCTCGAGGCGTTGAGCTCCCTCGGCGCGCCCGCACGCTAGCCCACTTCCTGGTGTCAACGCCCGAGCTAAGGGCTCCTTTCGGAAGCTAGTAAAGCTAGTTGGCTGTCTCGTTAGACCCAGCGACTCAGAGACACGCTTTCCCGGTTGCGGGGCACTCACACCATGAGCAGCGGCATCGCTGACGCCGGCGGGTTTCTGGCCCAGCGGTCACAGTTCAAGACGCCCACCCGGGAGCGATCGATCAGGAACTTTTTTCACCCGCTACCTTCTAAAACGAATTCGGCTGATCTGGCCGCAGCTCCAGAACATGGATAATTGTGCCTGAGATTTCGTGCACG
>Ga0079226_10003298_pt1 | contig 12377 bp, 10 predicted proteins | sample Poulit2014_FD_76345 | JGI IMG/M metagenome (GOLD analysis project Ga0079226, IMG submission 76345) | Agricultural soil microbial communities from Georgia to study Nitrogen management - Poultry litter 2014 | ecosystem: Environmental > Terrestrial > Soil > Agricultural land | place: USA: Georgia... | reverse complement strand
CATGATACAAGATACGACCGTGCAGACGAATATATGGACGTTGTCTATAAATTATGGGAACACAGCTGGGAAGAAGATGCTGTAGAGGCGAATAAAGAAACAGGTGTCTATGTGAATCCGGATAAAGTCCATCCAATCAAGCACAGAGGTGAATTTTTCAGTGTACCGGGTGAACATCTGGTAGAGCCATCACCTCAGCGTACCCCGGTATTATTCCAGGCAGGGGCTTCTGAAAAGGGTAAGGCGTTTGCGGCAAAACATGCGGAAGCTCTGTTTACGACACTTGCGAGCGACCTGGAAGAATTGAAAGCATTCACTTCAGACATCAGGAAACGTGCAGTGGAAAATGGCAGGAATGCTGAAGATATAAAAATCTTCCCGGGTATCGTACCCATTGTTGGACGTACGGAAGAAGAAGCACAGGAGAAATATAAAGAGCTTCTATCCTATGTAAGCTACGAGGGGACGGCAGCAATGCTTTCAGGACATACCGGCGTCGATTTCTCCCAATATGAACCGGATCAATATGTAGAAGACGCAGAGACGGAAGCATCGCACGGTTTCCTCAAAAAATATTCGGCAAGCACGACCAGGAAATGGACAGTCAGAGAAGCAGTGCTTCATCACGGACTCGGCATAGGGGTAACCAAGGTGGTCGGTACACCTGAACAGATTGCAGATGAACTTGAAGCGATGGCGAATATTGGTGATGCTGATGGATTTAACATCATCCAGGCAGCAAGCCCTGTGACTTTCGAAGATTTCATAGAGTATGTAATTCCGGTGCTTCAGGAGCGCGGCAGCTACAGAACGGAATATGAAGCATCCACTTTAAGAGAGAATCTGTTTGGAAAAGATAAAGTGAGAATTTCAGAGAATCATCATGCTAAAAAAGTTGAAATAGCAAAAAAAGTTAATGTATAAATAAAGAACAGTCCTGAAAAATATTATTCAGGGGTGTTTCTTTTGTATTCCGACTTTAGTATGGAGTAGTAGACATCATTAAAATATTCACCCTGCTTCCACTTGTGTACATGTCTGAGGACGCCTTCCTTTTGCATGCCAAGCCGCTTCAGAACTTTTCCTGAAGCGGCGTTCCGTTCATCGTACATGGCTGCAATACAGTCGAGGCCAAGAATATCGAACCCTAATTTTAGTATGGCTGCTCCAGCCTCGGTCATATAGCCTTTCCCGTGATAGTTTTTATTTAAAGTATAGCCGATGGTGGCTCTTGAGTCTTCAGTTTTTCTTCTCAGCTCAATCGTCCCTATCATTTTTCCCGATTGCTTCAACTCAATGCCGTACTTTCCAAGCGGACGTTCTATAAAATAGTTCACTATGGCTTCTTCGGTGTCAGGTGGTGACGGGTGACGGTCGAAAACATAGTAGGTGGTATCTTCATCAGAAGCATACTCATACATATCTGCAGTGTCCTTTAATGAAACCGGCCTTAAAATTAGTCGTTCAGTTTCCAGACGGTTATGCTTTGCAAGCAATACTTTATAGCTGTTCAATTAAATCCCTCATTATCAATTTCTTTTAATTATAACAAAATGACCAGCTGAAAATTACAGATGAAGGATAATTTAAACATTAATTAATACTATTGCAAAATATCAGAGAATAGCTATAATATACACAACTGAATATTCAGGTAAAAAAGTAGTCTGTGAAAATTTCAAGCGAGCCGGGGGAGGTGGGAGCCAGGTAATAGAAACAGATGAACCGCATTACATTAAATCGGTGGCGACACCGTTATCAATTGAGAGTATATTTGGAGTGGTACCGTGAGCAATTCACCTCTATAGAGAGGTGAATTTTTTTATTTTATAGGAGGGATTATAATGTTCAAAAAGTATATTGCTGAAGATTTGCATGAAATTTTAAGAGATGATTTAAAGTATGAGGAAATTTTAAAGATTTTAGAGGTTCCTGCGAATGATGGTTTTGGGGATTTTTCATTTCCGACTTTTACATTGTCGAAGTCATTCAGAAAATCACCAAAGAATATTGCTGTAGATATCAAAGAAAAATTTAAATGTGCAATAGTTAATAGAACAGAAGTGATCAATGGCTTTATAAATTTTCATATCGACAAACAAAAGGGCAGCAGTATTGTACTGAATGAAATCCAGATGGAGCGTTATGGAAAGACAGATTATTTGGAGGGACAGAAATTGGTGATGGATTTTTCCAGTCCGAATATAGCAAAGCCTTTCTCGATGGGGCATCTGCGTGCAACTATACTCGGAGATTCTCTTTCCAGAATACTTGAGCAGAATGGTGCGGAAGTTACAGGGGTTAATCACCTGGGTGATTGGGGGACGCAGTTTGGAAAACTAATTGTCGCGTATACTAAATGGGGGGAAAAGGATGCTGTTGAAGCAAATCCTATAAAAGAACTTTTCCACCTTTATACGCACTTTCATAAAGAAGCTGAAATAAATACGATTCTTGATGATGAAGCTAGGGAAGCATTTAATCAACTTGAACTTGGAAATAAAGAATACACAGAACTATGGCAGTGGTTCAGAGAAGTTTCTCTAGAGGCATTCCAATTGTTATACGACCAGTTAAATGTATCATTTGATTATCTTCAAGGAGAATCTTTCTATAATGACCAGCTGGTTGGTACTGCTAAGTCGTTGGAAGAGAAAGGTCTGTTGGAATTCGATGATGGTGCTTATATCGTCAGACTTAAAGGCATACCGCCTGCATTGATTAAAAAGAGGGACGGAGCGTCACTTTACATTACTCGTGACGTCGCGGCCATGCTTTACAGAGTCGAAAAATATGAAGCTGATAAAATATTATACGTTGTAGGTCAGGAGCAATCAGTACATTTTGAGCAACTTTCACAACTTGCAGAACTATTGAATGTCAAAATTGAGGTAGAACACATTCCATTTGGTATGATTCTGAAAAACGGGAAGAAGATGTCCACGAGAAAAGGAGAAGTTGTTTTATTGGAAGATATTATTGCAGATGTGGAAGAAAAAGCACTTGAAGTGATTAGTGATAAAAATCCGGACCTTGAAAATAAAAAGCAGGTGGCAAATAAAATTGCAATAGGTGCAATAAAATTTCACGATTTGAAAAACGACCGTATGAACAGCTATGATTTCAATATTGAGGATATGTTGAAATTTGATGGGGAGACAGCAACCTATGTGAACTATACTAACTCCCGTATCCAGTCAATATTAAGAAAAAGTAATCCAGAAAGCGATGCTGTTGTCGTATTCGAAGAAAATATGTGGCCAATTTTAAAGCATATGGCAAACTATGAGGAGATTCTTGCAGAAGCGGCTAATCGTTACTCACCTTCGGTAATATGCAAGTATGTCATGCAACTGTGCAGACTATTCAATACTTATTATGGTCAGGAAAAAATTATCGGCAGTATCAATGAAAAATCCAAGTTGATTCTGCTACAGCTGATATCCCGTAATATTAAACAAGCGATGGGTATGCTTGGAATAGAAACGGTGGACAGTATGTAATCATTATAAAATGAAGGAGAAAGCCATATTCAGGCTTTCTCCTTTTCAAAACTCATAAATTTATCTGTACTGATTAAACTGGTTGTTGCCTTTTTCCTTATGGACCTGTTCTACGGCATCATCGACTTTGCCTTGGGTTTCCTCTTGTTTTGACCCGGCTTTGGATTTCTCATCTTTAAAATCATGTTTTTTGGCCTGTGCCTTTTCTTCCATCTGTGCTTTTTGTTCCTGGCCTTCTTCAGCCTGCTTTTGTGCTTCGTCTTTCATTTTTTCCACTTGATCTTTATGCTCATCTGTCATAATGACACGCTCCTTTGGATTACTGTATACTTACTTTTACCATTTTTCCGGGGCAGTTAAACAATCTGGGACAATACAATATCATTAACCGCCAAAGATTATTAATATGGAAGTTATGAAAGATTTTATTATGTTAAACTTGAACCTGTATTTATATAAATAAAAATAAAAGGGAGAATTATATGTCTGAAGCTGCCATGAAAATTATTGATTTACATAAAAATATCGGACGCAGCCATATCATCAAAAATCTCAATTTTGACATCAGGCCGGGAGAAGTGTTCGGCTTCATCGGACCGAACGGTGCCGGAAAAACGACGACGATTCGTATGATGGTGGGTCTGCTCAACATAACAAAAGGTGATGTGGTCATACAGGGTCACAGTATAAAAGATGACTATACGAAAGCAATCAGTGAAGTCGGGGCGATAGTGGAGAATCCTGAGATGTATCCGTTTATGACGGGTCTGCAGAATCTGAAGCATTTTGCCCGGATGTCCGAAGGAGTAACCAGTGAAAGAATCAAAGAGGTGATTGGCCTGGTCGGTCTGGAGAAGGCAAGCAAGACGAAAGTCAATAAGTATTCTCTCGGTATGCGTCAGCGGCTCGGCATTGCCCAGGCACTGCTGCACAGTCCTTCTGTACTGATTCTGGACGAACCGACAAATGGTCTGGATCCTACCGGCATACGTGAAATAAGAAGGTACATTAGACGGCTCGCAGTTGAAGATAATGTCTCTGTCATTGTCTCCAGCCATCTGCTCAGTGAGATCGAACTGATGTGTGACCGTATCGGTATTATACAGAACGGTGAGTTGATTGCCATTAAGGATTTACATGAAAAAGCAGAGACAAACGAGTATATTGTCAGTCTTGATGTATACCCGGTGGAGGAATCTATCAACATCCTCCGTAAAATGGAAGGAATGGAGATTTTGAGCACCGATAAGAGAATACAGATCAAGACTATAAAAGATAACATTCCGTTTCTTGTGACGACACTCGTCCAGAACGATATAGAAATCTACGGGGTAAATGTGCTCCAGTCGACACTTGAAGATCAATTTATCGAGATGATTGGAGAGAATATCATTGAGTAAATTATTCAGCTTAATTTTAAATGAACTGGGAAAAATATTTGTGCTCAAATCCACGTGGGCCATGTATATTATCCTTGCAGGAATCATTATCGTGAGTGCTGTCATTACAAGCACTTCAAATTTCATGGATACCGATAAAACTTATTCGGATGATTGGAAAACAGAGCTTCAGGAAGAAAATGAATCACTGATGACAGAAATTGAAGAAGCAGAGGACGATCCTTTCATAGAATCCAGCAATATGGGCATCATTGAAGAAAATGAATATTATATTGAGAATGATGTGAGGCCATACGGCTATCATGCAGGTGATTTCACAATGGATAACCTGTTCCTCACTTCACTGATCAGCCTGTTCACAATTATTGTTGGCGGCGGCATAGTTGCGAATGAATTTAGATGGGGGACCATCAAACAGCTTCTGATCCGCCCGATTTCAAGAGGTGTAATACTCCTGTCTAAATATATCGCACTTCTATTGTTCACATTAATTACAGTACTGTTTCTTATTGTGGTCAGTGTGGCAGTCGGGGCAGTATTTTACGGCCTTCCAGCTGTTAATCCTGAAATAGTGGTGACACGTCCGGACGGTATGGCAACTTCAGCACTGATTTGGGAGACACTGATGATGTATGGTTTCAGGACACTGAACATCATTATACTGGCTACATTCGCGTTCATGATTTCCAGTATTTTCAGAAGCAGTGCACTTGCTATCGGTCTGGCGATGTTCCTCATGTTTGCGGGAACGACAGCAGCCCAGGCACTTGCCAGGTATGAGTGGTCAAAATATATTTTATTTGCGAATACGGATTTATCGATATATTATAATTTTTCCGGACCGATAAGGGATGAGATGACTATCTGGTTTTCAACGGGTGTGATTGTTGTTTACATGATAGTATTCATCATAGCGGCATGGACAGTGTTCACTAAACGTGATGTTGCCTGATAAAAATTGAGTTAACTATAAGAACGAAGACCGGTAACGGTCTTCTTTTTTTATGTGCAAATTATTGAAACGAACATACATTCAATTTTACCGAACGAAACATACATTCAGCGTTGTCAACAGGGAACGTTTGTTTTATCCACAATCTGTGGACAACCTGTGGATTAAACACTGCTTTATTTTGGATAAGTCATCAACAGCTGTGGAATTAAATGTGTATAACTGTGTAAAACTTTGGGGATAATGTGGAAAAGTTAGTGAAAGGCTGATTTAATCACACTGTAATTGTGAATAACTTTGTGATGAAGTATAATTCTGACAAGTTACGTTATACACCGAACAGACGGCCAAAAAAGAAACGTCCGGTACATTGACCGAACGCTTCTAAATTTCTGATAGTTGTTCTTCACTATCTGCCCATTGCTCCATGACATTTTCCAATTTATCATTTCTATCTATCAGCTGATCATTGAGCTCTGCGGATTTTGTATAGTCATTGTATACTTCCGGGTCCAGCAGCTGATTTTCTATATTTTCTATATCTCGCTCAAGAACGGCTATTTCCTGCTCTAGAGTTTCAACTTGTTTTTTTAGTTTGCCCATCTCATTACGCTGTCTTTTCTGTTCTTCATAGCTGAGATTACCTTTATTTTCTGACGGTGTTTCTTCAATTTCAGGTTGCCGGGTCAATTTCAATTCCTCTTTTTTGTGAAGGAAGTAGTCATAATCTCCATTAACCAAGAACAGGTTTTCTTTTTCCATTTCCAAAATGCGATTTGCTATTTTGTTGACGAAATATCTGTCATGAGAGACGAAAATTATAGTGCCTTCAAAATCATCGAGTGCATTCTCAAGAACTTCCTTACTGTCGATATCCAAATGGTTCGTCGGTTCGTCCAGTATCAGTACATTGTTTTTTTCAAGCATCAGTTTGGCCAGCTGAATCCTGGCTTTCTCACCACCGCTCAAATCATTGACACTTTTCAGAACCTCATCTTGTGTAAATAAAAACCGGCCTAATATTTTTCTGACGTCGCTTTCTTTCATATCGGGGTACTCGGACCACAACTCTTCGAGAACATTTTTGTTGGAAGTGAACTCGGCCTGTTTCTGATCGTAGTAACCGATTGAAACATTGGTGCCATAAACGATGTCACCCGATTTTTTCCGAATTTTTTTTGCGATGGTTTTGACGAGTGTGGATTTTCCGATGCCATTCGGACCGAGTATCGCGAGTCTGTCCCGTTTTTCCACATTGAAATTGATATGGCTGTTAAGCACTTCATCATAGCCGATCGACAGATCATTGATTCTGAGCACATCATTACCGCTTTCACGTTTTATGCTGAAGGTGAAATTGGCATTTTTATGATCCTGTTTCGGTGCGCTGATGCGCTCCATCATTTCGAGTTTCTTCCTTCTGTCTTTTGCCATGCCGCTGGTGGAGGCACGTGCGATATTTTTATCGACAAATGTTTCGAGACGGGATATTTCTTTTTGCTGTCGTTCATATTGTTTCATGGTCAATTGGTATCGTTTCTCTTTTTCAATAACATACTTGGAATAGTTGGTGTGATAGAGTGTACCGGTACCAAGTTCCACTTCATATATCTTATCGACGGTTTTATCCAGGAAATATCTGTCGTGGCTGATGATGACGACAGCGCCCTGGAAGCTGTTTAAATACTGTTCAAGCCATTCTACCGTATCCATGTCCAAATGGTTCGTCGGTTCATCGAGAAGCAGCAGGTCGGGTTTTGAAAGCAGCATCTGCGCGAGTGACAGACGGGTCTTCTGACCACCCGAAAATTCATCGACGGGACGTTCGAGATCCGTCACATCGAAATTCAATCCTGTAAGCACCATTTTGATATTGGAATCTATATGATAGCCGTCCTGATTTTCAAAAGCATTTTGAAGTCTTTCCAACTTATTTACATAGTCCTGGTATTTTTCGTGGGTGTACTCATTATTTTCAAGCCATAAAGTGACTTCATCCATTTCATCTTTCAACGCTAAAACTTTTTTGAATGGACGTCTCATTTCTTCTTGTACCGTGAGACTGGACTCCAAAGTCATCTGTTGGGTCAAATACCCGACGGATGTTCCTTTGGGCTGGGTGAGATTACCGCTGTCATAGCTCATTTCCCCGGCCATGATTTTCATCAGTGTCGTCTTGCCTGCTCCATTTTTGCCGACTACACCTATATTTTCACCTGATTTGATTTCCAAAGTGACTTTTTCGAAAACCAGATCAGTGACAAAGGATTTTTTTAAATTAGATAATTGCATTACGATCATAAATTTCCCTCACTTTCCTTATAGTTTACAATAGTATACTGAAAAAAACGATGGTAATTCATTTGCAATAGTAGGAAGGTATGTCTTGTTTATGCTATAATAATGTCATTAGTCAATGGGTAGGTGTAAATGATTGTGAATACAAAAAAGAAAATTCCAAACGCAACAATGAAGCGGCTACCTCTTTATTATAGATATTTTAAACAAGCGGAAGAAGCAGCTACTGACAGAGTATCATCAAGGGAGATAAGTGAAGCTTTGGATATTGATTCAGCCACGATCCGAAGAGACTTTTCTTATTTTGGAGAACTTGGTCGTAAGGGGTATGGCTATAACGTAAAAAGTCTATTGAATTTCTTTATGGAACATATTCAGGGTACTGATAAGAAAAATATTGTACTGGTGGGGGTAGGGAATCTAGGCAGTGCGTTACTGAACTATAAATTTAATAATTTAAGTGATAAAATGAATGTAGTCGCAGGTTTGGACAACAATGATAAACTGATCGGCACAAAGATTAATGATGTCACGATTCATCATTCAGATGAACTTGAGTCAATAATTAAAAAGGAAAATGTAGAAGTTGCAATATTAACTTTACCGGTTTCAGTAAGTCAGGAAATGGCTGAAAGACTTGTTGATGCAGGCATTAAAGGCATTTTGAATTTCACGCCGACAAGATTGGATTTAGATAAAAAGATTTACGTACATAACATCGATCTGGGTGTTGAATTACAGGCATTATTCTTTTATATGAAGAACTTATAGAGAGGGGAAAATAATTATGTTTACATTCTTATTACCATCAACTTTGATGATGGCTGTTGGTCCCGTCAGTTTAATCGTAATCGCAGTAGTGGCATTGATCATTTTCGGACCTAAGAAACTGCCGCAGTTCGGTAAAGCTGTCGGTTCAACTTTGAAAGAATTTAAAGATGCAACTAGAGGTTTGGCAGATGACGATGACGACGAAGAAGAGAAAAAGAAAGAAACTAAGAAAATTGAATCAGAATCATAATAATAGTGGTGGCGGAAGCCACCTTTTTTTAAGAGGTGAACCGGCTTATGCAAGATGAAGAAAAGAAGGATATAATGGAGCATTTGGATGAGCTTAGAAAACGGCTGCTCATCATAATGTACTTTTTTCTTGCTGCATTAATTGTGGGCTTTTTTTTATCCCAACTTTTAATTTATCAGATGCAGAATGCACCTTGGACAGCAAATATTCAAATGCATGCATTTCAAGTGGCAGATCCGCTTAAAATATACATAATGGTCATTATAATCATCGCAGTTGTTATTATTTTGCCGGTCATCCTATATCAGTTGTGGGCCTTTATTTCACCGGGACTGTACAGTAATGAGCAAAAATTGACATTGAGCTATATTCCAATAGTGATGGTATTGATGTTGACCGGGATGGCATTCAGCTACTTCATCGTAGTGCCTTACATTGTACAATTTACTTTTGATTTATCTGCGGAAATGGGAATTGCAACGACGATAGGGATTAATCAGTACTTCGGTTTCCTGTTCCGTACAGTACTGCCATTCGGTGTAATATTCCAAATGCCGATCCTGATTCTCTTTTTGACACAGCTGGGGATGATTACACCAATGTTTCTTAAAAAGAACCGAAAATATTCCTACTTTATATTATTTATCATCGCGGCTGTTATCGCACCGCCGGACTTTATGACACATATAATACTAACAATCCCGATGATCCTGCTTTATGAAGTCAGCATCGTCATTTCTAAATACGGTTATAAGAGATATTTGAAAGCAGAGCAGAAAGCAATAGAAGAATCTTTGGATGAAGATTAGGGGGTAAAGGGTTGGACAGACATGAACATATTCAATTGAAAGCGTTAGAAGTGATGAGTCATAACGATTTAAATTCGTATATTGAACATGTTAACAGTAGCCCGTGGCGCCAGAGATATCATGTGGAAAGTGTGATCGGTTCAATCAACGCGCCGGCCGCGGTATTTTATGACGGCAGCAGTGAAAAGTACCATTTGTTTTACACATGGCTGCCGGTGCTGGATGAGGAAGAACAGCATTGGTACCATGTGACTTCCAACGATCTTTCAACGTTCGCTAATGAAGGTGTTAAATTAAAGCCTGATACACTTTTTGATGACAAGGGCCTTTCTTCAGGTTCCTCATTAAATATAAATGATCGAGAACATATCTTTTATATCGGACGTTCTTTGTCACAACAGTCATTCAAATATAAACAATTGATTGCCCATTTTGATGAACGATATAAATTGATTAGACATACTGTCCCTCTGATTGAAGGTTTTGAAGAGCGATTCAGACAGTTTAAAGACTCTAAAGTGATATTGAAAAACGGTAAATATATTCTATTGATCGGTTCAGAGTCCGACGATGAAAATGGTTGTCTGGCAGTGTTTGAAGCGGATGATGTTTCTGAATTTGAATACAGGGGCCGCCTGCAGACCGGTCTAGATGAGTTCGGCTGGCTGTGGGAATATCCAGACTATTTTTCTGCAGACGGCAGGGATGTCCTGGTGTTTTGTCCACAAGGCGTTGACAGATACGGCAATTATTTCAGAAATAATTTTCAGGCAGGCTATTTGATTGGAAATTTAAATTTTGAAGATTATTCCATGACCCATGGTGAATTTAAAGAATTTGATGCCGGCTTTGATTTTTATGCACCAAAAGTATTCACTGATCAGGAAGATCGGCAGGTGGTCATCGGAAACTTGAACATGCCGACGACATCATATCCGACAGAAAAATTTCATTATGGCAACTGCCTAAGCATTCCGAGAGTTTTAAAAGTCCAAGGAGAGAAGCTCATACAGACACCACATCCAAACATGATTAATTTAAGAGAAAATGAAGTGACAGCTCTCGGTTATTTTAAACAGTACAATAAGCGCATGAGAGATTTTTATGGAGAATCTTATGAATTGATCGTAGAATTCAATGATTATGATGCGAGTGAAATTTATCTGAACTTACGTGTGGGTAAAAGAAATGAAACACGCCTGATTTATCATGTTGAAGATTGTATGTTTAAACTTGATACTTCTTTCAGTGGTGAGCACCCTGAAGGGGTAGAGGAATGCGAGAGGCATGTATATCTTGATGTGCCATTGTATAAACTTCAAATATTCATGGATGTTTCAAGTCTGGAGATCTTTATTAATGACGGTGAAGCTGTCATGTCAACCAGGATTTTTCCTGAAAAAGATGCCAGGGGGGTTGAGTTTTCAACTGAGACGGGACAGTGTTATGTGAACTTGATTCGCTATGATTTGAAAGCATTCGATCATGACGAAATTATATCTCAAAATTAATGTGATGAATTTGTAAATTTAAGTAATTTTTTGCTAAATTTATCATCAAAATGATGAAAGCATGTTATAATTGACTAAATATTTCTAGTATTTGTACGGAATCAATAAGTTTGGGGGAAATTATATGTTCTCGGTACTGAGTCAGATTAGTAAACGACAGGAATACATGACACCAGTTGAACAACGTATAGCTACATTTATTCTTGAAAACCCTAGGAAAGTAATCAATATGCCTGTTAAAGATATCGCCACCAACAGCAATACGAGCGATGCCGCCATCGTCAGATTTGCTAAAAGAGTGGGCCTTGCGGGTATAAAAGAATTAAAAGTCGAGTTGGCTAAGGAACTGCATACACTTGAAAAAGAAAATATTTCAAGAGTGATTGATTTAGAGAGGGACAACCACAAAGATATTTTTGATAAAGTATTTAAAAATACGATTCAGGCACTTTATAATACTGAAAAGATTGTCAGCCGTGATGTGATGAAAGAAGCTGCCCATCTTATTTTGCAGGCAGGTAACACATTTATATATGGCGTCGGGGACTCGGCGAATGTCGGTCAGGATATGGAACAGAAACTTCACCGTGTAAATGTGAATGCATTTTTCACGGCAGATAAATATTTGTGTTTTACCCGGCTGTCCAATGCGGCAGAGAATGACGTTTTATTTGTTATAACACTTTCAGGTAAAACGACGGAAGTGATCGAAGTGGTCAAAAAAGCAAAATCACTTGGAATTAAAACTGTCATACTGACACAAAACCATGCATCGATAGCGAAGAGACATTCTGATTTGGCGATTGAAATTACGGAAGAAGAGACCAATATCCAGTATATGAATATGACAAGCCGTATCGCCCAGCTGGTAATCTGCGATGTT
>Ga0079226_10003297_pt1 | contig 12377 bp, 14 predicted proteins | sample Poulit2014_FD_76345 | JGI IMG/M metagenome (GOLD analysis project Ga0079226, IMG submission 76345) | Agricultural soil microbial communities from Georgia to study Nitrogen management - Poultry litter 2014 | ecosystem: Environmental > Terrestrial > Soil > Agricultural land | place: USA: Georgia... | reverse complement strand
TGATCAAAGTTATCTCCCGTTAAATCCGTAAAATTAGCACCTAACGCACCTGCCCCCATATACAAATTAAATTTCTCTTTTTCAAAGAAACCATGAGCGCCAAGGAAGGCTATATTAAATTGCCCGTTAAAACTACGCCCTATAACCCCTTCCCTTGTTTTTGGATCATAACGTTTTCCAATATCGGATAACATGAGCAGGCGATTATTTGTAAATGTAAAGGCAGATAACACAACTACATCTGCTGGCTGTTCAAACTCGTGACCAGTTACCGTATCTACATATCTAATGCCTGTCGCTTTCTTTCCGTCATATAATACTCTACGGGCATAACTGTTTGTTCGTAACTCGAAGTTCTTTTGCTTCCGTGCGGTGGGAATGACTGTAACAATTGGATCTGCTTTTGCTCCAAAGTCACAACCATACCTTGTACAAAAGGCACAATATACACATTGGTTAATCGTTTCCCCATCTGGATTCTCGTAATTTTCAGTAACATTTGCGCTCGGTACTTGATAAGGATGGTAGCCTAAGTTTTTGGCAGCCTTTTTAAACAACTTCAAGTTTGGTGTTTCTTTTGTAGGAGGATTAGGATAGTCGTTGGAATGTTTGGGACTGTCTGGATTAGGGTCTTGTTCCCCAGATAACCCAGCCGTTTTTTCAAATTTATCATAATACTTCTCCATTTCATCGTACGTGATACCCCAATCCTGAAGTAACATTCCATCGGGGATTTTACCCTTCCCGTATCGATCCACTGTTTTGGAATAGATTTCAAAGTCATATGGAATAAAGCGATATGTGGCGCCAGCCCAATGTTTACTTCCTCCACCTAAATCTGTTCCAACCATCATTTCCTCTTTTGTTCGAACGGGAAGTGCCGTTTCTTCCATGGTGTTTCTTGAAGTAATGGTTTCCTTGGAAACGTCTTGCATCATTTCATATCGATTTGTAAAGCGTAATTCATCCTTCACCCCCATATAGTCCTTAGTTGACTTTTCTTCTCCTCGCTCAATAGCAACTACTTCATAACCAGCCTTTGATAGCTCGGCAGAAATAATCCCACCAGCCCAACCAGTACCAACAATCACAACATCTACTTTATTTAACTTTTTCACCACATCCATAACCTCCTGATTAACTTTGATAATCTTTTAAGCTTTTTGGTTCCATTTTAATAAATTCTTCCGACTCAATATCCCCGATATAAGCAGATCTTGGACCAGGATATTCCTTCATACGCCAACCATCCATGTTCTTATTGCCACCATAAACTGGATCTGCATAAGCACCCTCTAGGGTCGTTTGAACTAATAAATTGAAAAAAGCTTCTGTCGTCACACCAGGAATATCGACCTTTTCATCCTCAAAATCCTGGAGAATATCATCCTGTTGTTCTGGGTCAATTTTATCGAATGGCTCATCAAACCTGTCGATACTTTCCTCTCTTAATTTCCTTAATCCAACAAGAAACACTTCTCCACGATTTAGCCTTGTTTGGTATCTAGGAGAAGGAATGGAAGGCATGACAATAGAATCTGGACCTGTTTTCGATTGATCTGTATCCTTTTGTTCATATTCTCTTACATATGCTGATTGGATAAATGGCCCACTCATATAGGCATATGCATTGGACCCCCAATGGCCATTCAATTGCTTATCAATGAAGTATGGTACACCAAGTTCAATAGCACCTGGACCATTATCATTGGCAGGAAAAATCCTTTCCGTGGCTGCACTTAATGTGTTAAAGTCTTCTTCCCGACTAAAAAATACTCTAGCCTCTTGAAGGATGGCTCCTTTTTCTTCTGTTGCTGGTTTGGTCTGGTATTGATTCGTGAAAAAGCCACCTAAAAGCGACCCTCCAACTACCCCTCCAGCTAACAGACCCGTGTTCTTTATAAAACGTCGTCGATCAGGATCATAATTTTCCTCTTTCGTGTGGTCATTATTTTCTTTATCCGTCATTTATTCCAAACTCCTTTATCTTATGATTCATTCATAGGAAGAGCTATTTCCTAGTAGGTTGTACGTATTTTTAAAAACTATTACAAATCAGCAAATTTTTTGTACTTAATGTTGTACATTTTTCAACAGGTCATCGTCTCTGTTATTTTTACAAAGTTGATTGCCGCTATTATTCAATGCTTCGATTCGCAGCAGATCTTGTCATAATGTGGTAATTATTCTCCAAATGAAAAAGACTGCCATTTGTATGTAGCAGCCTCCATTCGTCTTACTTTAACTGAAACGAAAAAGAAACATGATCTTGAATGGGAATCCAAGCTCCAATTCCTTGTTTTGTTACGTTTCTAATTTCAATCTCTTTATTTGAACCTTTTAATTTAACATACACCTCTCCAAAGATTACCTTTCCCTTTTCATTCACTGCTGGGGCATAAGCATGGAGTGAACCTGTCTTGTCTTGTGGCACATGATAAATATTGTCGAGTTTAGTGTTTTTTCCAATCACTGTTGAAAAGGATAATGGAAGTTTCGTTTCTTTTTTCGATGTTTCTAACATCATTTGTTTCACCATCGTCGAATCCGAAGTTTTATTCGTTAATGCTCCTTTGATTTCTTGTTCTTCTTTTTGATTATATGTCAGCTCTTGCACCTCGTCTGCATCCACATTAACTAATTCATTTTTATTAATGGATTGATAATCCCAAATAACCGATGTTTCTTCTGATTGATATTGTAATGGCCATCGTCCAAGATAAATAAAAGCGCGATAACCAAAACCAATAGGAGATGGTTTGATTGATGTTTCATTTAATAATGAAATTAAATCTGGATTGTGTATCGAGGGCTTAGCAGCATCCAATAATCCTTTTGTATCTTTACTAGGTTCAATGATTTCCACATCTTCTGTGATATTTGGAAATGTATTCGTCTTGGAAATAGATAAGACATTTTTAGGAACAGAAAATTCCTTTTCTTTATCTTTTTTCTTTTCGGCTGCCAAACTTGTTTGGAATGAAAAAGTTGTCAGTACAATTATCAATAGGAACATCACGATTCTTTTATCATATTTCAGCAATTCCTATCACTCCTTTATCCATCCTAATTTTTAGATGTGATGATATTGGAGTTTAGTTTTTCTATGTGGGGGTTATTTATACAGGAAATATTTTCAAGATAGCATGTTGACCGTATTCAGTCACCCCTGAGTGCATAGAGACGCTTTTTCACAACTCATTTTCCCTAAAACAAAAAAGCATGCTATTCCAGATGAAATAGCATGCTTTGTTTATTTTATTTTTGTACAACCGTTAAATGTTCTACAACTTCTATACTATCTTTTACGGATTGAACCATACTACAATTCTTCCTAGATATTTCCAAGTTGCGTTGCAGTTTCTTTTCATTCAAATCCTTTCCTTCAATAGTAAAATGAAGGGTTATTTTTTCTACTCGATTGGCCTCTTCTTCATTTCGTTCTACTTCTGCTTCTATGGTCAAATCATCAAATGCTGTTCGTTGCTTCGCTAAAATTTTGTGAAACACTGATCCACTACAACTTGCAATGGATGCAACTAATAATTGAAATGGTCTAAACCCTACCGCATCATCAGGAGCTATTTTCAATGTTCCATAATTAAAGGACGTTGTTTCCATATGATCATCGTTCCAAATAAATTTCATGTATGCTACTCCCTTTCTATATCATCCTGTTTCATCATTGTCATTCTAAAGCTATTCAACATGTACACGGGGTACTTACAGTGGGGATAACATCGTAATATCTTCCCCCCACAACTCTTTATAACTAGAGGAGAGAATAAATACCCCACCGAACTTCCCCTAAGGAACATTCAACTTCCTGTAACTACATATGGAGGTGTGCTTTGTTCGAGCGGCATTTTCTATGTATGCTCTAATTTTTGATGCATCACATATGCGTTTAATACGCCACCAGTTGTAATGATAATGCCAGATAAATAAAACCAAATCATCAGTATTATAACGGTTCCAAGACTGCCATAGGTCGCAGAATAATTACCCAATGTATTCACATAATAAGAGAAACCTAAAGAAGCAATTTGCCATGTGATGGTCGCAAACAAGGTTCCCCATACCGCTTCTTTAAAGCGAACTTTTTGATTGGGAGCCAATGTATATAAAGCCAATAAGCCAACAAAAAAGGTTACCGACGTGACGACCCAACGAATGATATTCCAAGAACTTATGTATTCTGCTAAACCTAAGAAATGAAAGACATGTTCCCCTAGTACTCTACCAAATACAGCTAGAATCAATGCTAAAGCAATGACGGTGACTAACATTAACATTAAACCTAATGCAATAATTCTATTTAAAATAAAAGAACGGTCTTCTTCCACTTCATATGCTTTATTGAAAGATTTTGTAATGGCATTTACACCATTAGATGCTGACCACAGTGTACCAATGATACCAATGGATAATAATCCACCACTACGATTATTTACGATATCTTTTAAATTCGTTTCAATCATTTCTATCACATCACCTGGCAGAAATGAAGTGAGAAATTGCATAAATGATTCACTATTAATTGGTAGAAAACCCATCAATGTAACCAAAAACAGTAAAAAGGGAAACAAAGATAATAGAAAAAAATAAGCTAACTGTGCAGATAATCCAGTTACATCTGCATCATTTATTCGTGGAATAAATTCCTTTATGAATGTTATAATCCTCTTCATATATTTTCATTCCCCTTCTATAACACCTTATTTCAAAAACTTTTGTAAGGAATCTTCTACTTGATCTAATACATTCATTGCACTATCCGTATTTGAAGTAATCATTTGATTTACTGTTGTCACTGTTCGTTTCACTTTATTAATCGCAATATCAGGATTTGTTGTATAGAAAGTAGCTGAATCCATCACTTTGCTGGATGATTCCTTCACATATTCCCGTGTTTCGTCATTAAATAGGCTAATTAAACCACCTACAGAAGCCCCAATAATAATACCTGTCCATAATCTTCTTTTACCCATTTTGTTTATCCCCTAACCTTATATATGATATTTTTCCTGCAAATATGTTTGCAATGATGTACAAGCTTCCGCAATTAATTCATACGTATACTGGAAATCGCCAGTGAAATATGGATCTGGAACATTCTCTTCTTTCGGATTATCCACAAAATCCATTAACTTACAAACCTTAGCATTTCCCTCTTGCATACGAAATTCAGTTTGCAATGTTGATAAATTATCCTCATCCATTGCAATAATGACATCGAATGCTGAGAAGTCCTCTTGTTCCAATTGTCTGGCAGTCATCCCTTCATAAGAGATATTGAGTTCATCCAACTTATTTCTAGTTCCCATATGTGGAGGTTTTCCCTCATGCCACCCAGCAGTTCCGGCAGAATCAACAACAATCTTATTTTCTAGATGTGCTTCTTTTAATTGATGGCGGAACATAGCTTCTGCCATTGGGGAACGACATATATTACCTAAACATACAAATAATACTTTCCTCATACTTATTTCATTCCTTTTCTAACCTTACTTCATTCAGATTAACTATTCAGATGAAAAAATAATACTAGCCTTTCCACGTTTCTGTCGGATAAGCATCATATTCCTACCCGGTCAAAACATAGAACATCTCACTTTAGGAGCTACTCTTATTTTCAATACCTGTCCAACTTCATTCATTCAGACGGCTTCGATGCATTTTGCGTCATTATGTTTTGCATGATTGACATAATTACTTACATTATAAGCGGATAATCTTTCTGGCTCAAGTTGTTGCACAAATTGCTGTGCTTCCGTTTTCGTAGGGAATGTTGGTTGTAGCCAATCTTGTTCAGATTCCTTCGGTAAAATAATTGGCATACGGTGATGGATTGGGGCCATAAACTCATTGGAATCTTTCGTTAGAATGGTACAAGTAAATAATTTCTGTCCATCATGTTCCCATTTCTCCCAAAGTCCAGCAAATGCAAAAAGCTCTTGATCCACAACAGAAATTCGTTTAGGGATTTTCTCTTCTGTCGTTTTCTGCCATTCATAAAAACTGTCCGCAATAATCAAACAATGCTTACGCTGTAATAAATGTTTGAAACTCGGCTTCTGATGAATCGTTTCGGAACGAGCATTAATCATTTTATACCCTATCTTTTCATCTTTCGCCCAAAACGGAACAAGTCCCCATTTCAAATAACCAGCTCTACGCCTTTTCCCATCATGGATGATAGCAAGCACATTCTGTCCTGGGGCGATATTATAGCTCTTTTCGAAACCTTCAATCCTTTGTTCCAATTGAAAACGTTGCAGAACGTTCATCTCATCTGCAAGCATGGTATATCGTCCACACATATCCAATCCCCTCCGCTATATTAGGAAGCCTCATGTATCACTCGAGTATTTCCGATTAAATCGTGTAACCCCTGTTTTTTGTTAGTAAAAGCAACCACTAAATAAAGAAGCTTTAAGACGAAAAACACATTATAAATAATACGACCAATTACCTCTCGGAAGAATACATCTCCCCAAGACAGTTTTTCTTTTCTGTCAGATACCACTTTAATTCCTAAAATCATTTTCCCGATTGTTTGTTGATATATTTTCGTCATAAAAAGAAAATACAAATAAAATATTGTACCTGCCAAAATGCCATTCACCGTCCAAAAGCCAAGTTCTATTGGCATACCTTCATTCAAAAAGCCAAGTGGACTTAAGAGTAATCCGTTTATACCGAAGAGAATAACCCCATCAATGATATAGGCCCAAAATCGCATCCAAAAGCCTGCAGCTTTGTATGACGTTTCTTGATCCTCGGATAACAATACTTGTTGTTCATCATCCATCGTCATATCCATTTGTCATCTCTCCTTTTTAGTATAAATACATGGCACGTGGGCGGTCTGTTCTCTTCATTAATTCAGATACTATTTCCAAATCATCTTGTTTATTTTGAATCATTTCTTTCACAGACATTGATATATTTCCAAAGATACCTAGATCCAAGCCATAACTAATCACAGTAGCATTTTCTAAGTCATAATCATCTTTCATAGCCTTGATCGCATCATCGTAATTCCCAACTTCATCCACTAAACCATTTTCCGCTGCTTGTTTTCCGGTATAGACACGACCATCACCAAGCTCACGCACTTTATCTTCGCTCAAGTCACGGCCTTCTACAATGACATCAACAAAATCATCATACATTTCATCAACCATCGTTTGTAATATATCTTTTTCTTCATCCGTCATCTCGCGGGTCGGTGACATAATGTCTTTATGTTTACCACTCTTAATCGTATTCGTTTTTACACCATACTTTTCAGCCAGTCCAGAAAAATTCATGCTTTCCATAATAACGCCAATAGAGCCTGTTAATGTTGATGGTTCAGCAAAAATTTTGTCCGCTGGTGTCGCGGCATAATAACCGCCTGATGCTGCTGTTTCGCCCATAGACACGTAAATTGGTTTATCATATTCTTCTTGGAGTTCGACGAGTGCACGATGAATTTCAGCGGTAGCACCTACTGCTCCTCCTGGAGAATTGATTTTCAATATAATTCCTTTAATTGATTCATCTTCACCAGCTTTTTCAATTGATTTCATAAAATCTTCATGCAAAGATTCTGTACCAAAAATGGAATCAATATCCTCTTGGATCACTCCCTCTAGATTCAAGACAGCAATTCGATTGGATATATCTCCTTCTTCAAGGATTTCCTCTGATAGAAGGGTTTCGTCAAAATCCATCATATTATTCAAAAAGCCTGATGCTAGATTCATGGTAAATCGGAATCCTATTGAAACAATTAATAAAACGACAGCAATCCCGATTGCCAACCAGCGTTTTGTGTTCATGTCGTATCCATCCCTTCTTAAGTTAGAACTTTCTATATAAAATCCTACATGAATCAGTGGCGAAATACCAATGTTTACAATCGATTTTCAGAATAAGAAAAAGGCAGGCTTTTGATTAACCTTTATCACATCAAAACGCCGCATTCTGCTCGTTGAAACAAGACAATCAGGTATCCACAATGATACTATCTTCTCCAAAATTTTCCGTTATAACATAGGTATTCATTCCAACTGGTCCATATCACGATGAATCATATGAACGGGCATTGATTCGTTGATTAAATACAAGACAACTAGCACATTCCAACATCCATTCATATATTAAAGAAGGGAGTGGTTAACCTTGAAGGATATAACTGCCATTTTATTTCATTATCCCGAATCATCATCTTTATATAGGGCTCTGACTTCATTGCAACAAATCAAGGCCAGAGTAACATCCATCATCGTTTTACAGCGAAAAAAGCCGCCTTCTCTAACAGGTTCCAGTAAGGTTACATTTATTAGTCTGACCAACGAGGATGCTGGGAAATTATTAAATGATATATTACGTTCGTTACACTCTACTTACGTATTATTCCTTCATGATTCGAACTACCTTTCCGCGACAACTCGGTCCGATTCATTATATCTCCCAAATTCAAAAGCGGTTTTAGCAACCACAATCCATAGTCGAGATAGCCTCATCCATCAGCCAGTTTTGGTCCGTACTTCATTATTAAAAACAGAAAAGCTTCCACACATAAGAGAGCTACCATTTCAAGAGGCCGTATTACCAGCATGGCTAGCCAAGATAGGGATTTCACAACAATCCGTAAGAAAGGATCTATTAAGGAAGTCCAAAATAAACCGATCCTCAAACCGAATACAAAAGGATAAAATCATGGAGAAATATCGACTTCCTAAAGCCAAAATGAAACATGCAAGTCTTTCCGTTGTTATTTCTACGTATAATATGGAGGAATATTTGGAAACAGCCGTTACTTCTTGTGTATTACAAAATGATGCATTTGACCAAATACTTATCATGGATGATGGGTCAACGGATGCCTCCTTTCAGAAATTAAAGCGTTTGGAAGATACGGTACAAATAAAAGTATTCCATAAAAAGAACGAGGGTAAAGCTAAAGCTTTAAATGCATTACTTCCCTATGTAACGTCTGATTTTGTTTTGGAGTTGGATGCAGATGATTGGGTAGATCCAGATGCCTGTTCTATCATTAAAAAGCATTTTTCTGGGCTATCTGAGGAAGTAGCAGTTTTGTATGGTAATTTAAGAAAATGGAAACAAAGAAAGGAAGATGTACTTTTTAAAGGGATTTCCAAAGGGCTAGAGATAAAAGAAACATCCGCGTTACTTTCCTATCCATTTCCACTTGGACCTAGAATATATCGAACTGCATCATTAATAAAGGAAGGTGGATTTCCTGTCATAGCGTTTGAAGATGGCCGCCTATATGAAGATGTTAGTGTTTTATATCAATTACTAAAGCAATATCCAGTTTGCTATAAGAATTTTACCGTTTATAATGTCCGTGAACATAAGCAAAGTATCACTAGAAACAATGATGCCAATTGGCATGAATTTATAACCATACTCAAATCCGAGTGACAGACCACAAAAGTTTTCTCTATATTCGTTGGTTTTGATCTAATATCCTGGTGCACGTTGCATATGTAATGAACTACCCTGACCGAATGATCAGGGTAGTTTCGTCTGATTGATTACATCTTCATTCTTTTTGGTATACATTGTCAGCTAACGACAAGAACAGAGGGACTCTATGTTGTTAAAGGAAATAGAACATAATTTATGGCATCTATTCCGATAAAGCGTCTATTGTTCTGTCCATATCCGCCGTCTGTATTTATAATTTGGACGCTTTCCGGGGTAACGGTGGAGAGGATTCCCTCTATTAAATTATTATCTGTCGCAACTTCAACCCTTGAACCGACTCGACTTGCCAGTTCTGCAGTGAACGTATCTTCAAACATCTGATTCCCTCCTTTAAGTCATAGGACTTACTGATTCCACCTTTTCCGTACGGACGAGCACTTGATCACCGTTATTTTCCAAAAGGACAATATAGTTGCGATTCACGTCTAACAAGGTTCCTGTAACAACACCAAACGGGGTAGTAACTTCTATTTGGTCATTGATGAAACTACAAAGTACATCAATGATTGTTTCGGGAGTATTTCTATCTTTGCACACCTCATACTCAGAACCTTCTTCCTCAGGACGATTAGATGGATCATTTTTGCCAGGTTTATGATGAGTGCCCCTACAATCATAAGGATCACAACATTTCCTACCATAATCTGCATGATAATACCCCTCACTTGCTGACAAGAACGCATCATTTCTGCGGTATGACATATATTCTTCCCTCCTTTTTGCCATGTACTATACCTTATGTAACAGGATTCAAAGAGGAAGTATGATTGTCTTAGCATAAAACACCAATTCTCATAGAGTTCATAGGCAAACCGATGTGAAGGGGTCCAGTTGTATAAACTATGACCATCATCTAGTAGCGATTAGCCTTTATAGAAAGATAACGACATATACCGCCATCTTTTTGATCGAGATTCATAGAGTAGTATAAGAATATATCTTGATAAAGAGGAATGGCGCAATGACTGATAAAAAATACTGGAAAGTAGTCTGCCGATATGGGCATGTTGGTGTCCGAAAAGAAGTAACTGTTTCAAGATACCTTGAAACAGATAGCAATTATAATCTGATAGATGTCTTGGAAATTATTTCAAGGATGCCTGGTATAAAAGGTGCAAATAATCTTTTAAATCCTATTGTGAGGGCGGAGGCTATTACTAAGGATGCATATAATAATGGAATAAAAGAAGAACAGCAAAATTTTTATGTACAAAGGTTAAGAACTTTTCATAAAAAATGAGCAAGAGATTTTAGCTTTCCTCACTCCCTGCCAGTAAAAACAACTCTGTGCTCCTAAGTGCTTCGTTGGTTGAGTAATTCCTGTCATAAAGGTACTACTACAACTTCCCGAAACGTAAAGCCATCATACATTCCACCGTGATGAAGTCTGTCACATCACCTCGAGAACATACCAATGGCTTATTGCTATTGTAGATATTCCTCCTGTTTACCTTCCTTCTATCCTCGTCAAAGTGGGCAATCTATGATAATTACTATACTGATAACATGATTTTAGCCATAATCGATAGAAAGTCAATTGCATCCCTATATTCTATTCAACATAGGTATTTCTCCCAATTTGAATTGTTATTTATGATGTATAGCGCTTTAATTGTTCTCCAAGAAAATCAATATCCCTATCAGGGCTCCATGCCATTATTTTTTGAAATAGCGGATCGTCATAATACACATTCAATTGTCTAAGAATGCCTTGTTTGGACAATTGTTTCTGCTGTATATAGCGATCTATTTTCCTTTTTCTTTCCATATCATTGCCTTTTCTACCTATTCCAACATGGAAACCATGTGGGGGACGAAAATGAAACTCTCTCATTTTGCCAAAACCAATCCCCTTTTTTATCAGCTGATATAAAAATTCCTCATCATTTTTGAGATACTTACATTCTTTTTCTAGCAGATTCGGATTTTCTAAATATTGATTAATTAAAGGCAGCATGTTAGCATAGTATTCTTTTACTTTTATAAAGTGCAATCCGGTTAATCGCTTCGAATTAGGGCGAATCGCATTACTATATGGAACACCTATTTTTTGAACATGATTCTGATGTACTTCCAATAATGATGGTGTCTCGCGAATAATTAAAAAATCGACATCTCCTATATATACATATTTAAAATCTTTTAATTCTTCATAGGGAAGCAAAAAACGAAAAGTTGTTTCGATACCACCCACCATCTGAGATGAGCTTTCTTCATTCAGGTATTCCTTTAAATAGCCTTCCGTCACTTCAAAATTGGAAGAGAGCTGCTGTTTCAATAAGGTGAGGCATTTCTTTTCCTCCGATGTTAACGGGTCTTTTGCATATACTTTCACATAATAATCGGGATAGCTTTTCAGAACACTGTAAATATAGTAAGGAATATACCTAGTATAGTTACCGAACACATAAACGACCATACAAATTTTCATTAGTTGTCACCTGCTATGTTAAATAAAATGTGTAACCAGTCGTTAATATGATGTTTGATTGACCAATGCTCTACTATATTTTGTCTAATATCATTTTTCAATACTTGTAGATTTTTAGGGTTAGATTTTAAAGTATTGATTTTATTAATGAAATCTCTTGGGTTCGTCGTGTTGAGAAGTAAATGTTTTGCATTAGGAGACGCACATTCTTTCATAATACCTATGTTGGTACCTAAAACTGGCACACCACATGCATAAGCTTCCAATCCGGGATTAGGTATCCCCTCATTCACACCAGTTACCAACAACAAATCAAGGGAACGATAAAAGTTGGGCATATCCTTCACACTGATTCGTGTATTTTTGGTAGCTTCTTTAAATTGAACAGTAGGATCATTTTTAAAATAATGTTTGATTGATTGATAGATGGTATGGTAAT
>Ga0079226_10003296_pt1 | contig 12385 bp, 11 predicted proteins | sample Poulit2014_FD_76345 | JGI IMG/M metagenome (GOLD analysis project Ga0079226, IMG submission 76345) | Agricultural soil microbial communities from Georgia to study Nitrogen management - Poultry litter 2014 | ecosystem: Environmental > Terrestrial > Soil > Agricultural land | place: USA: Georgia... | reverse complement strand
GTCACCAGCACTTCGCCATTCGGATCATAATGCGCACCGTGCCGGTCTTTATAATAGTTGCTGATGGCCTCCCTGAGTGCGTAGAGCCCCGTATTATGGGAATACTTCATCGACTGCGTATTGATGGCGTCGATGGCTGCCTCCCTGATCGGCTGCGGTGTTTCAAAATCCGGCTGACCGAGCGTCAGATCCACGCAGTCCGGGAATTCCTCCACCCGGTTGGCAAACTGGCGGGTGCCCGGGACCTCGATATACTGCATTCTTCTATTCGCTTTCGGCATGCTATCCCTCTTTCCAAAGATATTCCTCCCCAATTATATCAGAATATTATGGACTTTTCGCCCATACTCTTCTATCATTGAACTATTCATATTAATACATAAAAGAGGGTTAATTATGCAATTTGATACAGCAACCAAAGTAAAGACATGGACCATTTCATTCATCGCCCTATTGCTGTTCATCGTACCCGTCCGCATCGGCGGCCAGTGGACGATCATACTGGGCATCATGGCCGAAGGCATTCTTGCCAACTTTGAAGGGGTGATACCCGCAATCACGACAATCGCCATCGTTGTCTTTCTGCTCATTACCATATACGGCACATTTATGAATAGAAAACTCTTCAGTCATACGCCGAAGCTGCAGGGCATCTTCGTCCTCGGCCCGCTCTGGTTCATACTCAGAGCCACCGGTGCGGTCATTGCGGTCATGGTCATTACCGGTTTCGGACCGGAGGCGATCACGAGTGATCTGACCGGCGGCACGATGATGTACTCCCTCGTGCCGATTCTTGCGACGTGGCTTCTGCTTGCCGCATTCCTGATGCCGCTCCTGATGAATTTCGGCCTGATGGAATTAGTCGGAACGTTCCTCGAACCCCTCATCCGTCCGTTATTCAGGGTGCCGGGACGCTCCTCCATCGATGCGCTCGCCTCTTGGATGGGCAGCAGCCCGGTCGGTGTCATGATCACGACGGAACAGTATGAGAAGGGCTTCTATACAAAACGGGAAGCACTCACGATCGCGACAAACTTCTCAGTACTGTCCATACCGTTCAGCCTCGTGATCGCCACTTTCATCGGCATCGAACATTACTTCCTGCAGTTCTACCTGACGATGACAATTGCGTGTCTGTTCACATCACTGATACTGGTCCGCATCCCGCCGCTGTCCGTCAAGGAGGAGACATACTATGAGGTGACCGGCAGCCAGATCGACGAACGCACCGAAGGGGACAACATGCTTGAAACAGCCAAGCTCCGCGCCTACAGAAGGACCGCAGAAAGCGACGGGCCGAAGGGACTGCTGAAGGATGGCACCATCAACGTCATCGACATATACGGCGGCCTGATCCCAGTCGTCATCGCCATCGGGACCATCGCACTGGTCCTCGCGGAGTACACCCCGGTGTTCACGTTCCTGAGCTATCCGGTGCAGATGTTCCTCGATTTCATCCAGGTGCCCGAGGCCGCAGCTGCCGCACCGGCGTTCATCATCGGCATCACCGATATGTTTCTGCCCGCCGTCATCGGCTCCGGCATCGAGAGCGACTTCACGAAATTCCTGATCGCTGTCATGTCACTGACACAGATCATCTACTTCTCCGAAGTCGGCGCCCTGCTGCTCAAATCGAAGATACCGGTTTCCGTATTCGAGCTCGTGCTGATATTCATACTGCGGACCGTCATATCCTTCCCCGTCATCTACCTGTTCGCGTGGATATTCGTGGGAATGTAAAAAAAGCGCCCCATGATGTGATTCACATCAATGGGCGCTTCTTTCTATTGATTGGTCAGCTTCACTGCGGAGGCGTATAAAGTTTCGACACCCTGCAGCAGGCTCTTTTCATTCACGTCGAACCGTTCATTGTGGTGCCCGGCGGCAAGATCCGTGCCGATGACGCAGTATGTGGCGTAGCCGTCCTGTTTCTGCACGGCATCCATGAAGAACGTCGCATCCTCCGAGCCGGCGGCCGCATCGCTCTGGACCAGGCTCGTGAGCCCGTTTGACTTTGCACATTCATGCAGGATTTCAGCGAGCTCCGTGGAACCCTTGGCGCTGATGCCCTCGCCGACGAGTTCGATTTCATAGTCAACCTGGTGCATCCGGGCCGCCCCTTCGATGACGGATTCAGCGTAAGTTTTCATATAATCATTGAGTCCGGATGTTTCACCGCGGGTCTCAAGCGTAAGCACCGCTTCATCGGCGATGACATTGCGGCCGCTGCCGGCGTGCAGTGTCCCGACGTTGATGCGTGTCATGCCGCCTGCGTGCCGCGGGATGGCACTCAGATTGATGACGGCATTGGCTGCTGCGAGCATCGCATTCTTTCCCTCTTCCGGCCTGCCGCCTGCGTGCGAGGAGACGCCCTTGAAGCGGACATCCATCTTCGACGTCGCGAGAAACCCGTTGTTGGATGCAACGAAATGGTCCTGTTCGACACCGATGCCGATATGCGTCGCGATGAAGCAGTCCACATCATCGACCGCACCGGCCTCCACCATGGAGATGGCGCCTCTCGCGCCCTCCTCGGCCGGCTGGAAGATGAGCTTGATCCTGCCGTTCAGCTGGTCCTGGTTCTCCGCAATTCTGACGGCGAGCCCCAGTCCGATGGATGTGTGCGCATCATGGCCGCAGGCATGCATTTCCGTGTTCAGCGAGCGGAAGCCCGACCGGGCCGGCACATGGTTTTCGTCGTCCGCTTCATGGATCGGCAGGGCATCCATATCGACGCGGTAGGCAACCGTGGGGCCGGGCCGTCCCGTATCCCATGTGGCCACGATGCCGGTATACCCTTCGGAGACCCGGTCCATATATTTCTCCACAGCACCGTTCTCCCTTGCCCAATCCGCATGGGCCTCCGTCTGTGCCTCATCCGGTTTGCCCAGGCAGTGTCCGGGGGACATGACTTCCCTGCCGATTTCAAGGTCGAATCCGAGCGTCTCCAATTCATGTGCCACAATCGTCGATGTACGCATTTCAAGGAATCCGAGTTCCGGATGTTTGTGGAAATCCCTTCTCCATTCAATCAGTCTGCTCTCTAGATCATTCATAATTCATGCTCCTTTAACGAGATCTTTATTTTTCAAGATAAACACTCACACCTGGTCCAAGCGGCAGTCCCGTGAAGAAGAAAATCAGCAGCAGGATGATCCACGCAGCAAGGAACGTCAATGAGTACGGTATCATGAGCGCCATGTAGCTGCCGATGCTTGCATTCTTGTCATAGCGCTGCATGAACGCGAGTATGATGACCATGTACGGGAACAGCGGCGTGATGATATTGATCGACGAGTCGGCGATACGGTACGCGGTCTGTGTGAACGCCGGATGATAGCCGAGCTGCATGAACAGCGGCACGAAGATCGGTGCCTCGATCGCCCATTTTGCCGAACCGGACGTGATCAGGAAGTTCAGCAGTCCCGTGAAGATCACGTAGCCGATGATCAGGCCGACGCCGGTGAACTCGATGCTTTCGAGGAATTCGGCACCGTTCACCGCAAGCCATGTGCCGAGATTGGACCATGTGAAATAGGCGATGAACTGGGCGATGGCGAATACGAGTACGATATAGCCGGCCATGTCCTTGATCGCCTCTGTCATGTAATGGGTGACATCTTTGCTGGTCTTGATCCTGCCGACCGTGATACCGAATGCCATGCCGATGATGACGAAGAAGATCAGTATGATCGGCACGATGCCGTCGAGGAACGGCGACGGTGAAATGCCGCCGTTCTCGTTGGTCAGCGGGCTGTTCGGCATCAGTATCACTGCGACGATGATGGCCCAGTACAGAGCGCCGGCAATGACAGCCGCGAAGAAGCCCTTTTTGGCGTTCGGCAGCTCTTCCGTATTCTCATCCTCAACCGCGTCCCCTTCGTATTTGCCGAGCCTCGGCTCGACGATCTTCGTCGTCACGAGACCGCCGATGATCGTCAGCATGAACGTGGAGACGATGTTGAAGTACCAGTTGTCGACGGCTGTTACGGTCACATTCTCATTTATGATCGCAGCCGCTTCCGTCGAAATTCCGGCAAGGAGCGCATCCGTTCCGGCAACGAACAGGTTCGCCGTGAATCCGGCGCCCGCTCCGGCGAAACCGGCGGCGAGACCCGCCAGCGGATGGCGTCCGAGCTTGTAGAATACGAGTGCGCCGAGCGGCGGAATGAGTACGACCGCGGCATCCGATGCCAGGTTACCCAGAATACCCACGAACACGACCGTATAGGTCACGAGGAACGGCGGTGATTTCAGAATCGTCTTGCGGATTGCATAATCGAGCAACCCGACCTTTTCCGCGAGTCCGATACCGAGCATCATCGCAAGCACAAGGCCGAGCGGCGCAAAGCCGGTGAAGTTCTCGAGCATCGACGTGATGATGAACTGCAGCCCCTCACCCGACAGCAGGTTTCTGATCGGCAGCTCCTCGCCCGTCCCCGGGTGGTTGACCGATGCATCAAACAGACTGAATATGTAAGACACGAAAATCATCAGCACAGCCAGTCCGACGAAAAGCGCAAACGGATCCGGGAGTTTATTCCCCACCCGCTCGATGACATCCAGTATCTTCTGGAATATGGTTCTTTTCTCTGACATGATATCCCTCATTTCAAATTGGATTAAAGCATATTGGATTCATATAATATGATTAACAAGACCAGTCTACAGCACGGCCGATCCATTGTCCATATATTAAAAATGTTCTAATATTTATGTTCCCATTTTGCACACCCCTTCTATGTAAGCGCTTTTAAATGATTCTAACATATGTTCCAAAGAGGTATCATCAAATTGCCGGAACAAACCTGCAGAATATGAAAAACCGGAGACACTCGAATCGAATGTCCCCGGCTGCCGAAGCGTTGGGTCAGATGAGGATCTCTCCCCAGATTTTAACGGCTGTCGCCAGTATGAGCAGTGCCAGAATCCACTGGAGGGCTTTGGTATTCATCCTCTGCCCCATCTTTGCACCGAGCGGTGCCGCAATAAGGCTTGCTATGATCATGATGGCGGCCGGACCGTAGAGCACCTGGTCCGTCACCACTTTCCCGGCGGTCGTACCAATGGAGGAAATCAGTGTCACAGCCAGGCTGGTCGCAATCGTCACGCGTGTCGGAATCTTGAGGATCACAAGCATGATGGGCACCAGTATGAAAGCGCCGGCAGCGCCGACAATGCCGGCCGCAGCCCCCGTCACGAATGCAAGTGACGCCGCGAGTGTCCTGCTGAAATAAAGGTCATCGCCCGCTGTAAAGGGCACTTCCTTTTTCGGGACGAACATCATGATTGCAGCGGTTGCCGCAAGCACGGCATAGACGACGTCGATCTGGGTCTCGGTAAGAAACCGGGAGCCGTACCCGCCGAGGAGGCTGCCGAGAAGTATCGCACTTCCCATGTAGCCGATCAGCTTCATGTTCAGGTAACCGCTGTTCCTGTACGCCCAGACGCCCCCTATCGTTGCAAAAAACACCTGCACCGCACTGATTCCCGACACTTCATGGGAGGTGAATGCAGCGACACCGAGTAATGCGGGGATGTAAAGCAGCATGGGGTACTTGATGATCGATCCTCCTATGCCCACCATCCCCGAGATGAAAGACCCGACGAATCCGATCAGGAATATGACAATGACCGCTGTAATATCCATCACTGCATCGCTCGGGTGAGACCTGCGTAGCCATCCTCAATATTTATAACATTACCGTACCCGCGTGCTTTGAGCGCACTCATCGCGATGGCCGAACGCACGCCGGACTGGCAATGCACATAGATCGTATCGTCCTGCCCGAACGGCACTTCTTTCTCATCAAGCTGGCCAAAATGCAGATGATGCGCATTTTCCAGGTTGCCGTTGTCATATTCTGCAGCAGAACGCACATCGAGGATATGCTTGTCATCATGATTATCAATGAAGTTTTCAGCTGATACATTTTCATATGCATCATCGAAATACTGCTCCGCCTGATCGACCGGCACGATCAGCTGCAGATTGTCATATCCGATGGAAGCGAGGTCCTCCTGCAGGGTCCTGCTGTCCTTCGGATCGGCAATGACCGTCATCGGCTGGTCATAATCGATATACCAGCCGGCAAACTGCAGGAACTTGCCGTTATACGGAATGTTTATCGCACCGTTTTTGAATCCTTTTTTGAATTGCTCTTTGCTTCTCAGATCGAACAGCTGTCCCGGAAGTTCATCGGGGGCACCGACCGCTACGTCCTTCACTTTAAACCCGGGCAGCCCTTCCTTGTTGACCTTCTTCATCTGTGCAAAATAACTTGGCGGCTCCGGCTGATCGCTTGTCAGTTCTTTGATGAAGGCCTCCCTGTCATCGCAGTCGAACACCCAGTTGTTCCTCAGCTCATAGCCCAGTGTGGACAGCGGGACTGCACCGAGTGACTTGCCGCATGCACTGCCGGCACCATGCCCCGGCCATACCTGCATGAATTCGGGATAACCCTCCATCTTTTTCAGTGATTCAAACATCGCTTTCGCGCCTTCCTCGGTGGTACCCTCCATATCCGCCGCCTCTTCAAGCAGATCCGGGCGTCCGATGTCGCCTACAAAGAGGAAGTCCCCTGTGAATATGCCCATCGGCTCGTCACTGCCTGCACCGCGGTCGGTCAGCACGAATGAGATGCTTTCCGGTGTGTGGCCGGGCGTGTGGATGACTTTCAGCTCGACATTGCCGACATTGATGATGTCGCCGTCTTTCAGATGGACGGTGTCCTCAGGCATGTTTTCATATTTCCAGCTCTCGTCACCTTCATCGGATACATATGCTGTCGCATTGAAGCGTCCAGCCGCATCACGCAAGCCTGAAGCAAAGTCCGCGTGGATATGTGTTTCAGTCACCTGTGTAATATTGAAACCTTCCGCCTCTGCCACTTCCGCGTATTCGTCAACGACACGTTTCGGGTCGATGATGATTGCCTCTTTCGTTTTCTGGCAGGCCACCATATAGGATGTCTGCGCAAGTTTCTTGTCGAAAAATTGTTTGAAGAACATTTATATACACTCCTTATCATTGATTATCCCGTCTATTATATGAAAAGATTCAGGTTTCCGTTTTCCGCATCTCCGAGATAAGTGCCCACACCGCCAAAATTGACATTCGGGAGCAGCTCATCGGGTCCAACCGCCATTATGTCCATGCTCATCGTGCAGGCGACCATCTTGACGCCGAGTGAGTCGGCCTTGTCGATCATTTCCGTCAGTGCATCCACTTTCTTCTTCTGCATGACGTACTGGATCATTTTGGAACCGAGCCCGAACATATTCATTTTGGAGATCGGCAGTTTTGCGGCGGATTTCGGCATCATCATGCTGAACGCCTTATCCAGTCCTTTCTTATCCTTCCTCGGCGCATCCGGGTCTTTGATGACATTGAGCCCCCAGAACGTGAAGAACATCGTTACATCTTTCCCCATGCTTTTGGCACCTGTTGCGATGATGAACGAAGCGAGTGCCTTGTCCAGGTCCCCGCTGAAGACGACCATCGTTGCACCATTTCCCGTTTCCACCATCCGATGCCCTTCCCGGGAAGTTTCCGGCCGTCCCTCATTCTTCTCGAGCACAACGACGACCCTGTCTTCCCTTCGTTCATTTTTCAAAACTGTATTGCCGGTCTTTTTCGCCCATGCTTCGACATCCGTGCAGAATCCGACGTCCGTTACCGTAATCTCCATCTGCTGGCCGGGTTCAAGTTCCCCCATCGTCTCATTTACCCTGAGGAGCGGACCGGGGCACTGGAGACCGTCCGCTTCAATCCTTACCCTTTCCGGATCGAGTTCAATGTTTTTATCATCATGTGCAGCCTGCGCATCCGCAGCAGATTTTGAACTGTCATACGCACCGGCGTATGCGGAAAATCCCTCCTCAAGGTTCACTGCATCAAACCCGTGGCGTTTCAATGCATCCACAGCCCGGGCTCCGCGTTTCCCTTTCTGGCAATACACATGGATCCGTCGGTCTTTCGGCAGTTCATCCAGCCTGTCTTCCAGTTCATTCACGGAAATGTTCCCCGCTCCTTCAATGTGGCCCATGCCGTATTCAAAATCTTCCCTGACATCAAGCAGGTACCGGTTATTTTCCAATAATTCATCCGCATCATTGATGTGATAATCTGTTTTAGTGCTGTTCATTAGAGAACCTCCTGTTTTTTAAATACCCGCAGGGGTATATATTGTTGGAAATAAAAACAGATGAGCCATCATCTGCTCTTGTTCAATAGTTCGACCGCTTCCTTGACCAGTGCGTCCGTATCCTGATCCGGATCATCCATCGCCTCTTTCACGCATTCCACCAGGTTTTCACTCACGATGACATTCATCGTCCGGTTCAATGCATTCTTCGCCGCACTCAGCTGGGTGACCACATCCTTGCAGTGCTCGCCTTCCTCGATCATCTTCAATGCTCCGTTGATCTGTCCCTGAAGGCGGTTTATACGGTTGACTATTGCTTTATCATATACATACTTACCTTCTTCAGCAGCCATCCTGACCCTCTTCTCTTTAATAGTGATGACCCCATTGTATAAAGGAATTCTTCCTTTGTCAAATACCCCGATGGGTATATTGGATGATATTTTATAAAGCGTCAGTTACAATGGTAATTGACATATGAAATCGAAAGGATTGTTATGATGAATCATTGGGATGAAAGATTCAGGGCAGATGAATATGTATACGGTGTTGAACCGAACGAATGGGTCCGGACCGTCCTTGATTCAGAGCAAGGTAAAAACATCGCCCTGCTCGCTGAAGGCGAAGGCCGCAACGCCGTCCATCTGGCCAGACGCGGAAACAACGTCACCACTTATGACTTTTCAAAAGAAGGCATCGCCAAGACCAAGCAGCTGGCCGGTTCACAGGGCGTGACCGTCGAAACACATCTGCAGGACATAACAATAAAAGACGCAGTACCCCGTGAGACTTATGACATCAGCGTCAATATTTTCGGCCACGTGCCGAAAGACGGTAAAGCACAGATGTTTTCAAACCTTATCGGATGTGTGAAGCCGGGAGGGAGAATCGTCTTTGAACTGTACTCCACAGATCAGCTGGAATACGGCACAGGCGGGCCGCCGGATATCGGCATGCTTTACACCATTGATGAAATCAAGGGTTACCTGGAACCTCTTTCGGCCGAAATCATCCACCTGGAAAAAGAAACCGTGGAAAGGCACGAAGGCAGGATGCATAGCGGCATGGCTTCTGTCATACAGGGGGAATTGCGGAAACTTTAGTGACATCGACCTTCTATAAGTAAAGAATCAACCCTGAAGCTCTAAAAAATGCTTCAGGGTTTTCCTGTGTGCTTTTCACCCGATGAATTTTCGGCCAGCCATTTCCGTCATGTGGAGGAAATTACACGCATTCAAATGTAAGCGCTTTTAATATAAAGTTTAAGCCAGTTACATAAAATGATTTCTGGAGGTTACGAAATGAAAAATATTCTTCTCGCCTGCTCATCAGGCATGTCAACCAGTCTACTGGTTTCAAAAATGGAAAATGCTGCAGATTCGCTCGGTGCGGATGTAAAGATCTGGGCGGTCGGACAGGACAAGGCGATTGCCGACCTGCCGACAGCAGATGTCCTGCTCATCGGACCGCAGATGCGCTTCATGCAGAAGAAGTTCTCCAAGGCGGCTGAAGAGTACGGTGTGCCGGTCGAAGTGATCGACTCTGTTGCATACGGCCGTGTGGACGGAGAGGCTGTCCTGAAACGCGCACTTGAACTTGCCGAAAAGTAAATGATACGGGGTGGAAATTATGAATAAATTCATGAGCTTTCTTGAAGGGGTACTGCTGCCTATTGCAGACAAGCTGAACAATAACAGATATCTGACGGCGCTGCGCGACGGTTTCATGGTCGCTCTGCCGCTGATCATATTCGGTTCAATCTTCGTGGTCATTGCGAACTTCCCGTTTCTGGACATGCTGATCGGCGAAGAGGCGTTCGCTGCCTATCAGAATGCGCTGGGACCGGCATCTGCTGCGACACTCAGCATAATGGGACTTTTCGTCATCATCGGCATCGGGTATAAACTGACCGAGTCCTACGGTCTTGAATCGATATACGGCGGTGTCGTCGCACTTGCGGCTTTCCTGATCCTTACACCACAGGTTCTTGAAGACACCACCGGCGTCATTCCGACATCGGTTCTCGGAGCGGAAGGGATGTTCCTCGGTATCATCACTGCATTCGTGTCCGCTGAACTATACCGCTTCTTCGTAAACAAAGGATGGGCGATTAAGATGCCTGCCGGCGTACCCGGGGCGGTGTCCAAATCATTCAGTGCTTTGATACCGATCACGCTGACACTGTCCGTGTTTCTCCTCATCCGCCTCCTGTTCAGCATCACTAACTTTGAAACGGCACAGACTTTCATCTACTCAATCATCCAGGAACCACTGACGGTGCTTGGCAGTGGCCTGCCGGCAACGATTGTTGCGGTGCTCTTCATCCAGCTGTTCTGGTTCTTCGGCCTGCACGGACAAATTATCGTCAACTCAGTGTTCGATCCAATCTGGTATGCTTTGAATGACCAGAACCTGCAGGCATTCCAGAATGGACAGGAACTGCCGAACGTCATTACAAAGCAGTTCATCGACACATTCCTGGTCGGCATGGGCGGTACAGGAATGACACTTGCCGTCATCATCCTCATATTCGCCATCGGAAAAAGCAGGCAGCTCAAGGAACTGGGAAAACTCGGGGCGCCGGCCGGCATATTCAATGTGAACGAACCGATCATCTTCGGTCTGCCGATTGTCATGAACCCGCTGATTCTCGTGCCGTGGCTCGTCGCACCGGTGGTCGTCACAATCGTTACCTACTATTCGATGTCACTCGGCCTTGTGCCAAAACCGGCCGGAATCATCGTGCCGTGGACGACACCGCCGCTTCTGAGCGGATTCCTCGCGACAGGCAATGCATGGCAGGGTGCCGCACTCCAGGCCGTCAACCTGGCGATTGTAATGGTCATCTGGTGGCCGTTCCTCAAAGTGATGGATAAACAGTATTACGAAAGTGAAAAATCTGCCGACAATAAAGAAAACTAAGCGAAGACAGTCTTCTGACGCTCGAGAGGTGAAAAATATGGATATGGAAAAAATCAATGAAATAGCGTTCCAGATCATTCTGTACGGCGGCAACGGCAGATCGAGTGCCATGGAAGCAATCCAGTACGCCAAGCAGGGGGAATTCAAAAAAGCGGATCAGCTGATTGAAGAGGCAAATGCAGAACTTGGTAAGGCACATAATCACCAGACCGAACTGCTCCAGCTGGAAGCCAGGGGCAAAGGCGCCTCCGTGAATGTGATCCTGGTCCACTCCCAGGACCACCTGATGAATGCGATGACAGTGAGAGATATGGCAATCGAGTTTATAGAACTGTACAAAAATGGAATCAGGAGGTAATATCATGGCAGTAAAGTATCAGTTTCCACAGGATTTCTGGTGGGGAAGTGCTACTTCCGCCACTCAGATAGAAGGAACCAGCAACAGCGATGGCAAAGGACGGTCCATCTGGGACCACTGGTATGAGACAGAACCCAACCGTTTCTACCAGAATATCGGTCCTGGGGTGACATCCGATTTCCTGAATACGTATAAAGATGATATCAGACTGATCAGGGAAATCGGCCACAATACGTTCAGGATATCGTTCTCATGGTCCCGGCTCATACCGGAAGGCACCGGCGAATTGAATCAGGAAGCCGTGGACTTCTATAACGATCTGATCGATGAACTTCTCGATAATGGCATCGAACCATTCGTTAACCTGTACCACTTCGATATGCCGATGGCGCTTCAGGAGAAAGGCGGCTGGGAAGCGAGGGAAACAGTGGAGGCATATGAGGCATATGCCAAAACCGCATTCGAACTGTTCGGCGACAAGGTGTCCAAATGGTTTACATTCAACGAACCTATCGTGCCGGTGGAGGGCGGCTATCTCTATGACTTCCACTACCCCAACAAAGTGGATGCGAAAGCAGCTGTGCAGGTTGCATACAACACGGCGGTCGCCAGTGCGAAAGCGGTGAAAGCATTCCATGACATGGATGCCGGAAATGGTAAAATAGGCATCATACTCAACCTGACACCTTCCTATCCGAGAAGCCGGAATCCGGCGGACCTGAAGGCATCGGAAGCCGCGGACCTCTTCTTCAACAGAAGCTTCCTTGACCCTTCCGTCCTGGGTGCCTATCCGGAAAAACTGAAGGAAATCGTGAAACTGCATGGCCTTGCACCAACTGCTGAGCCGGATGACAAAACCCTGCTCAGAGAAAACACCGTCGACATACTCGGCGTGAACTACTACCAGCCAAGACGGGTGAAGGCGAAAGAGCATGTTCCGAATCCGGACGGTCCGTTC
>Ga0079226_10003295_pt1 | contig 12389 bp, 6 predicted proteins | sample Poulit2014_FD_76345 | JGI IMG/M metagenome (GOLD analysis project Ga0079226, IMG submission 76345) | Agricultural soil microbial communities from Georgia to study Nitrogen management - Poultry litter 2014 | ecosystem: Environmental > Terrestrial > Soil > Agricultural land | place: USA: Georgia... | reverse complement strand
AGGATCCCAAATATCACGTTTCACAACATCCGGATCCATTTCCTTCAATTCATGTAATGTCGTTTCAAAAACGGGCTCACTTTCCTGATCCCAATTCCATAAGAAATTTACCTTTATGTGTTTGCCAAAGTCATTATTATTGTCACCATTCTGGTCCATTACAAAATAATCTGTTTCTAAGTAGACATTTTCTATTTTCAGACTTCCATCATTAGATAGATTAAATTCCCGCAGCATCGTATCACCAGGTTTCAGATTATCGATATCGATAAAAGCTGTCGGATTAGCCGATAAATCCAATGTTCCCGCTGCAAAGGCATTATTTGTTACTTCCTGATCACTGAAATAAGCAAATGTCCCACCGCCAACCAGCGCTATTCCTAACGCAGCTGAAGCTACACTTAAACCAATTTTTTTCTTAATGCTCATTTTGCTTCCTCCTCAGTTTCTGTTTTACAAAAGCGTTATTAATACGTTTAGTTCCACATGAACATATCAGATTCGAAACCGGTGCTTACGATCCCCCTTCCAGACTGAAATTGATTAAATTACTTGGGTTAACCTGTAAATTTGCAAACTACTCCATTGAAACCGGTATAATCTACCTCCCTTGTCTGCTATAAATAAGAATCTTTCTGTTATATCATCCAGTTGATAGAGCTATTATAATAAAGGACTGGCGATAAAGTTGTCGAAGCTTGTTAAAAATATTCAAAATGATTAAAGATAACCATTTTCTATATAACATATAGATAAATAGTAGGAAAAATCGAATTGAAGTTTTTAAAAACGTAGAATAACAGGATGGAATTCCTATAAGACATCACTATTTATTATAATTGCCGAAACATTAAAACCGGACACCCTCTTAATAGAAGCTGCCCGGTTTTGCATACGAAAGAAGAGATGCTAAGATTTTAGATACAACGCTCAACCTTCTAGTATATTTAGTAAACTTGCTGTCCATCCAATCCGGCGTGACTGTCTGTCTAAAAAAAGGCAACGCGCGATGCGTTACCTATTGCCTTAATCATGCTATTTGGAAGAATAATATGACCTTCATTCATTACAAGTCTTTTCTCTTTTTGATGATCAACCAGCTGTTGAATCCCTTCAAGTGTTTTACGACTTTCACTGTTCAAATCGTTCGACAACGGTTAAGTGACGTTTTAAAGCATGTACCGTGCTGTCTTTTTCAAATGTTTTCACATTCAAGGTTTTACCGAAAAAGATCCAGGAATCGGTCCCAAAAGCCTTTTTCCTCTTCTTGTGTTTCTTCTGTTGTTTCTGGTTTCTCTATTTCAATCGCTTCGGTCTGCAAAACAAATTGCACGACATCAACCTTTTCATTTTTGTCGGAAACAAACGATTGCGGCTCAAAATCCGAGTAGTCATATTCATCCATCATTTCATCTACTTCTGATTGCATTTGACCTGGTAAGTCACTCGTTTGTTCCTGCAGTTCCTCGGTCCCGTTTTTCAGCTCGCTTGCACCGCTGTCAAGCGATGATGTGCCGTCAGACAATTCCTGAATGCCGGCGTCAAGGTCCTGATAAGAAGACGCCAATTCGCTGACGCCATCCGTGTAATCCACTAAACCATTATGGAACGTTTGGTACTCAGATGTCATGGTGGATAACCCTTCCTGCAACTCGGCAAGCGCACCCATTTGATCCATATTTTCCATACCATTCTCAACTTCATCAGCCATCGTTTCCAAATGAGCTGCCATTTCCTCAATCGCTCCAGATACTTCCTCCAGTGTTCCTGTTACGGAGCCAAATGCTTCCTGTACAGCCTGATACGTTCCTTTAGCTTCGCGGGCTCTCTGATAGGTCTCAGACAATTGATTCACAACCGTTTTATCCTCTGCACCTTCACGTAACGTCTCAATTTGCTCTGGACTAATATCATAATCCGGAATCTTGTTCATGGCTCCATCCAGACTGCTGTATGCTTTATCGTAATTCTCACGCAATGTATCCAGTCCATTAACAGTTTCTCTCAAGCCGCCTGCCAGTTCGCGCAGTCCATCAGGCAGTTTTTTAAGTTCACTGAGATCCGGGGCTTCAGGCGCACTTTCTACTGCACTGTTCACGTTTTGCAAGGCATCACGGATTTGCGCCGACCCATTGACCAGATCACCTGAGGATTGATCAAGCTCATTGATGCCATTCAAAAATTCACCGGAGCCGCTGCTTAAATCTGACGCGCCTGAGCTTAATTCTGAAATGCCGCTGCTCAGGTCACCGATGCCCTGATTAATATCACTGATGGCATCGGAAAGCGACTGCATATCACTTTTCATGCCACCCAAATTCGGATCCTCCATCGGCATCGACGCCGGAGTTGCGCTGATATTAATCGGGTCCATTTCAAAATCCGAAACATTGGCCGAGACAACAAACGTTTCTTCTTTTTCCGGCATCACGGTGAACGTGATTTGCGTATCTTTTCCGGATGTGGCCTTCGTTCCGTCCGGTGCCTGGATATCGTCAAATTTTGCCTGATCCATCGTCAGCGAAATCTGCATCATATAGTTTTCAAAAAACACCGGATCGACCGATTCATTGGCGGAAGTGGCTATTTGCAGTTCCAAAGCACCGCTTTTACCGGCGAGTTCATCAGGTGCCACTTCCTCCCCGTCAAGGACATAGATGATATCAACGTTCCACGGCAGCGGCTTGTTATCCACGTCACCCTGATAGTAAAATTCATCTTCTTCCGCCTGAAAACGAATGGTGTTGTCGACACGTTGTTTAATGTCGTTTAAGTTGCTCAGGTTCCGCACATTGTTGTAATCACCGTGGTCCACAATCTGACCCGGTTCGGTTACATGAAACGTGTTCACCACATACATATCCTGCAATGTGCCGCTTGCGTTCAAGTTGCCGTAAATCGTTTCATCCTTTGCAGAATACGCGCCGGATCCTGATTGTTCATCGGCGTTGTCTGCGGCTAATGCAGGCAAAGGAAGCGAACCAAACACAAGCACGGCACACATCATCATCATTGCTAATCTTTTTAGCCGCATCGAATCACTCACCTTTATAAAAATTTGCTTTCCATGTTGTTTTTTCAATAACCCGGTCAAATACAAGCAGCAATGCTGGCAGTAGAAGTACCACCATTAGAAACGCCAGTGCCGCACCGCGTCCGAGCAGGAGGCCAATGGACGATACGATCGGATCTGTTGAGGTCATCCATAAGATAAAGCCGACACTGGACAGGATTGATGCGGATACACCAATCGAGAAGATCTTCTCATTAATTGTTTTCTTAATCGCTGGTTTGGCTTTCATCGCTTTTCGGTTTTGGACATAGTCCTCAGTCAATAAAATCGCATAGTCGACTGTTGCCGCAAGCTGAACCGTACTGATAATCAAATAACCAATATAAACAAGCGGGACATTGGTAAAGTATGGTATTGACAAATTAATCCATACCGCCGACTGTATCGTGAGCAGCAGAACAACCGGGAATGATATCGACCGGAATGTGACGAGCAGAACAATCGCAATCGCTAATACGGTCAACAGGTTAACCATCGTATTGTCCTGTTCCACGATGTCTTTCATATCATACAGGGTGACACTTTCGCCAAGGGCATGATAATCATTACCGTAATAATCAGCGGCAATCGCCCTGACATCCTCTACAAGCGCAAATGCCTCCTTACCTTCCTTATCTGTTGACGTGTTTAATATAATCCGGCTGTAATTTTCCGAAAAGAACTGCTCAGTCTGAGATTCATCGAGATACTCCAGTGGTATGCCGGCCCCAACAGTATCGACATACGAGATGTTACTTTTCACATGATCAAGATTGTCGAGTTCCTGGACAAGTTCCACTTCTTTGCCAATATCTCCCTTTGGCACCAGCAGTACCATCGGCGTGGATTTGCCGAATGCATCTTCAATTTCAGCTGTATCACTTCCGGCACGCGTATTTTCCGGCTGTTCGCCAGTGCCATAAAGAAATTCGGTCTGACTCTGTCCCAGAAAAGCCGGAACGATCAGAACCATCACAATAAGCAGCACCGGTATCCGCAATTTGATGAAATATTTTCCGATATTAAATTTGCTTGGAATCCATGGCTTATGCTGTGTTTTGTCAATCCATTTATAAAGTATCAATGTCAGCGCAGGAAGGAATACCATCACACTGATAAAGCTGAGCAAGATCCCTTTCACCAGGTTCAAACCCAAATCGGCACCAAGTCCAAATTCCATAAACGACAGTGCCATAAACCCGAAGAACGTGGTTGACGCACTCGCTGCGACAGCCGGAAACGACCGCTTCATGGCCCGTTTCATCGCTTCTTTCGGATCCGCTATCTCCTGCCGGTAATCATCAAAGCTATGGAGCAGGAATATCGCATAATCGAGTGACACAGCAAGCTGCAGAATCGGTGCCACCGCCTGGGTGATAAAGGAAATCTCACCGATAAAGATGTTCGTGCCCATATTAATCAGGATTGAAACACCGATAGCTATCAGGAAAAACACCGGCTCGATCCATGACCTGGTGGACAAGAGAAGAATCAATATAATAATCGGGACAAGAATCATGGCCGCGTTCATGGTCTCCTGCGTCGTCATTTTTTGCGATCTCGCTGTATTCACAGCTTCCCCTGACATGGCGTTCTCCTCACCGATCAGTTCATAAACCGCATCCGTCGTTTCCACTTCTTTTCCTTCTTCAACGTGGAAAGAATACAGTGCATTGCCATCCTTGTAATATGTCTCAACGGTATCGGGATCCGCCATTTCGATTGGTGTTTTCATATCGATGGCATCATCAAGCCAGGTGACTTCAGACACCCCGTCGACCGCGTCAAGTTTGTCCTTGAAGCCAAGCGCATCCGGAATACTGATATCTTTCATCATGACCCGGGCGTTTGTCATCTTACCACTAAATTCCTCGTCCATAACCTCTGTCGCTTCAATTGATGGGGTGTTCTCCGGCATATATTCAACCATATCATGCTGGACCGGTACCCCAAACTGCACGACTGCACTGATGATTGACAGAACTAAGAACGTGATGACAATCAATTTTCTTTTGTTTAAAATGCCTGCTGTCATATCAATCGGTGTTCATCCTCTCTTGCATCTTCCGTTTCAATACTATAACATTATATACGACACCGTGTTGGTTTTACAACAGACAGTTTTATAAATTGCGTACAAAAACCAACACAAAACGGAAATATGTTGATGAAACCAAAAACGAAAGCGTGACAATTTTATGAACAAAAAACTGGATCGACGAAAAAAATATACCCGAATGGTCTTGAAGGATAGTTTAATCGATTTATTAAAAATAAAACCAATATCAGGCATTACAGTCAAAGAAATATGCCAGCTGGCCGATATTAATCGTTCCACATTCTATACCCACTACAATGATCAGTTTGACTTGCTTGAGCAAATCGAAAAAGAACTCATCGACGATTTAAACACCTACCTCAATCAATATAATTTCGAGCAGGAAGAGGAAGCACTGCAGATGACAGAAAAACTCCTTGAGTATGTCGTGTCCAAGCAGGAGATCTGCCAAACACTCCTCAATAAGAACGGTGATCATTCTTTTGAGCGCCGTGTTATGGACGTCGCTCGACCATTTCTGATCCAAAATTGGATGGACAATAATGAAATCGATCCCGGCATATCTGATTATGCCAGTACTTTTCTCATCAGCGGCAGTGTCTATGTGATCAAACATTGGCTGGCCAACAGCATGGACAAGTCCCCGAAACAGATTGCTGAGCTGATCAATAGTTTCAGATTCAGGGAGTGAGGTGACAGATGGGTGATCAGTTAATCGGCGGGATAAATCACATGATTGACTCGGGTCATCTTATAAAAAAGAACCCGGAACCGCCTGGATAGGCATCGGGTGAGAGACGCGTATGACCCACATTAATGATCAGCCACTCTATGATAGACTAACTGCCATGTTCGGCGGGATGGGCCAAAGCGGTATCGGCCGTTTCTGCAGTGATGGTTTACTAAAGGCAAATGGATTTTTGTGCATAAAAAAGTAAGGGAATTTCCGTTTTGATGCGGGAGAAAACAGGAGGAATGACTGGCCCCCTTCACCGGGCAAGGATACGTATCGGTGATTTTTTTACGTCGTTAGAACCCAAGTATTCGACTTTTTGAAATAAGCAACGCATTTATTGCTAAAATAAAGATAGCAATTGAAATGGGCAGAACGTTTGTGGATAACCAATTGATGATTAAAGCGGGCGGCTGTTATGTTTTAGTATGGTTAACATAGAAAAATGATAGTATAACTTTGGAAGTCACACTACCATTCCAGCAACAATTATCTTGATCAATTCTCATATACAATTTCTCCGCCAACGACTGTAGCAAGAACCGAAATATCCTTTAACTGCTCCTCTTGGATTTCCATTATATCTTGATCAATAACAAGAAAATCAGCAAGCTTTCCTTTCTCCAGGCTGCCTTTTAAATCCTCTTCAAAACTGCCCTCAGCTGCCCAAATGGTAAAGGCTCTAAGTGCTTCTTCTCTAGTCATAGCTTCCTCCGGGTACCAGCCACCAGGCGGATTGCCATCACGATCCATTCGTGCAACAGCAGCATAAATCCCGTGAAAAGGATTAACAAGTTCAACAGGTGCATCCGAACCACCGATTATGCGGGATCCGGCATCAATGATTTTTCTCCAGGCATAGCTGTATTTTATCCTTTCTGCCCCAAGCCGGTCCTCTGCCATATTTTTGTCTGACGTTGCATGTGTCGGCTGCATAGATGGTATAACACCAAGCTCAACTATTTTTTCGATTTGATTGGCATTGCTAATTTGATAATGCTCTATTCTCCAGCGATGATCTTCCAGCGGCTCCTCTTTTAACACTTTCTCATACGTATCAATTACTTGCTGGTTTGCGCCGTCCCCGATTGCATGGGTTGCCACCTGAAAACTTTGCTCTCGCGCTTTCTTAACTAGGGTGTAAATTTGCTCATCAGAATAGATATAATTCCCCTTATGTCCTGAACGATCACTGTAATCATCCAGTAATGCAGCACTCCTTGATCCCAGTGCACCGTCTGCCATAAGTTTTACTGACCCTATTGTTAGTCTGTTATCAAACAACCCTATTTCCGGACCTTTATTAAGGTAATGTTTAAAGGTTTCTCCTAATTCACTGGAGGTATTATCAATCATAACATTTAACCTAACCTTCAAATCATTCTCTTTATAGAGTTCTTTCATAATATTAATTTCTTCCAGGTTGGCACCGGCATCCGAAGCACTGGTAATACCATTGGAAAATAGTGTTTCTTGTGCTTTCAGTTGTGCTTCTGAAAGCCTTTCTTCGCTGTATGGCGGTATTTTTGCTGTCACTGATTGTCGTGCGGCATCAACCAGAACTCCTGTTGCTTCCCCATTCCTATCCCTAATTATTTCTCCTCCCTTGGGATTGGGGGTGTCTTTTGTAATGCCCCCCATCTCTAGTGCTTTGGAATTAACCCAAACGGAGTGTCCATCCACTCTTGTAAGTACGACTGGATTATCAGGGGCTACTTGGTCAAGTTCCTCCTTGGTCGGAAATGATTCATCAGGCCAGAGCTCGTGATTCCATCCCCGCCCTAATATCCACTCTCCTGAATCAAGGTTTTTTGCTTCTTTGTTTACCAATTCCAATATTTCCTGTTTAGGTTTATTAAAAGCATCAATTTCCAGAAGTTTAGTTCCAAGTGAAGTAAAATGAATATGCCCATCATTCAAACCCGGAATCACTGTTTTACTTTTTAAATCAATAACTTCTGTCTCAGGTCCAATATAATCTTCGGCATCTTTATTATTGCCAACGTAGATTAGTTTCCGGTCCTTAATTGCCATTGCACTTACCTTTGAAAAATCCTGATCGACCGTATAAATAGTTCCATTCACAAAAACAGTATCAGCCAGTTCATTATCTCCATTCATTGTTTCCTGACTCCCAGTTTCACATCCAATAACCATAAAAGCCGACAAAATAACCACCCCAAGAAGAATTGCTTTATTTTGCAATTCATATCCCCCTCTCCTATGGTTAATTTTGAATATTAGTATTAGTTTTAATATTTCAGTACAATTATGATATCAATCACCTGCCCATTTGTATATCCATATTTTGGTTCAAATTTCAATTTAGTTCATTTGACACACACTGGCTTGTCTCAATGACCTTCAGTAATTGCGTGATTCATTTCCTTTGTGCCCTGAACAGTTCGATTGTTCAGCTCCTTTTTATGTCCGGTCCACCATATATTCGCTTTTTATGAGATTATAAATCTATATTTGGGAATCTACTAAGGACGGTGCTTCTTATGTATCAAAAAGGTCCCGTCCTGGGTTTTTTGTTTTTGTACCGCCATTCATGAGGGAAGGAGCATCTGAACGAATATACTAAAAGATATTCTGGTAGCGATTAGTGACACATAACAACTCATCGTTGCCAGTGAAAACGGAAATTACCAATTTTCCTTATAAATGACAACTTACAAATAGCTGGTTGTCATCCTGAGCGGTACGGAATTGGTAACAGCATCAGCCCCATTGTTAACAGAAAAGTTACCTGAAGTGGATATGCTTGTCACATCTGAACCAAAAGGAATCTCTTTTGTCAATGAGCTCTCCAAAGTATTGAACTTGAAACATTACGTTTTTGGCCAGAAAAAACGTTAAAGCGTATATGGATAACCCATTCACACACAAAGTCAACTCCATTAAAACACAGAAGCTCTTTTAAGAGATCGGAAACAATCGCATCAGTACCATACTCTACAAAACCCATAGAAATAAGCAATATTTTTATAATTATCTTTTTTTGATCCAGCGGCTTGTTCGACATCACCCGTTTGATATTTCGCATACCTGAAACATTTGCTGATTTATAAAAAGGAGACTGAGCACTAAACTCAATCTCCTTTCACCTGCCTTATCAGTATTGCCTATCAGCCACCTTCACTAGCAGCTTCCCAATATTTTTCCCTCTAAATAAATCCAAGAATGCATCCGGTATGTTCTCAAAAACTCCCCGAATAGTTTCGCGATACGTCAGTTTGCCTTCCTGCAGTCATTGACCGAGCTGCTTGGCACCTTCCTTGAAGCGATTAGAATAATTCCCAACAGTGAAGCCTTGCATCAAGGCGATCTTTATCAATGAATAAAAGGTTTATCGATATTAAGATAAGTCTTTTTTAATCAGCTTAACTCGACTTTTAAAGTCACACAGTAATGAAAACACTACAAATGAACAACGGATACCGGTTTCAGACTGAGACATGGATTCAAATCAAATCCATATCCCACTGTTCAGCTATAAATACCCCATCTTCTTCGCCTCAAATGTCAGCTCTTCCCTGAACATTGGATGGGCGATGTCAATTAATGCTTTCGTCCGCTCCCGGATGGTTTTGCCCCGAAGCCTTGCAATACCATGCTCGGTAACGATATAATCCACATCATTTTTGGATGTGGTGACAGGCGTTCCCGGGTTTAGTGATGGCACAATTTTGGAAATCGAATCACCCTTAGCCGTTGAATGCAGGCAAATCACGCCCCGTCCGCCATCTGACAAGTGTGACGCCAATTGAAAATCCGCTTGTCCGCCTGTCGACGACCAGTACATGTCACCGACCATTTCCGAGTTGACCTGGCCAAGGAAATCGACTTCTACAGCTGCATTAACCGTTACCAGATTGTTCGCTGAATCCAATTGACCCACATGGTTCGTTTTGTTGACAGGCAGCATATACACATTTTCATTTTCATGGAGAAAGTCGTAAAGCTCCCGTGATCCATAAGCGAACGTTGCGGTCATTTTGCCTTGTTTAAACGGGTTGTTTTCGTTCGTCACAGCCCCGCTTTCATATAGCGCTATGATTTTTTCCGGAATCATTTCCGTATGAATGCTCAGATTCCGGTAATCCTTTAAATTATCAATGATGGCGTTAGGAATGGAGCCAAAACCAATTTGCAGCGTGTCGCCGTTTTCGATCAGGCTCGCGACATGTTCGCCAATCATTTTGTCCTTTTCCGATTGCTCTGGTGTAGCTGGCGCTTCCGGGATAGGCTGATGATTTTCGATGAATCCGGTAATGTCGGAAATATGGACCTGGTTTTCCCCGTATGTGCGGGGCATGTATTCGTTAACTTCCAGCAGAACCGTTGCACCTTCCTTGATTAATGGGATTGTGTGATCCGCATTCGTTCCAAGCGAAAAGTAACCGTTTGAATCCATTGGTGATGCAACCGCCATAACCACCGGGTTTCTCGCAATTTGCTTCAGCAGTTTCGGTACATCGGAAAAATGATTAGGCAGAAGATCGATTTTCCCCTCTTTAAACGCCTTCCGTTCCGAGACGCCCATAAACATACTGATAATTTTCAATTTGTCCGGAGCCACATCCAGCACGTCACGAGTCGTAAACATTTGAAACAGACGATTGCCCTCCAGACCGTCGTAAGTTTCCAATTGCTTCATCAAGGCACCGGGCTCCCCGGCGAGAATGGGGGTAATGATATCGGATTCCGGCTGGATATTTGTGATCACATCCTCTTTTGTACGATGCTTTTGCCGGTATAATTGTGTCGGATTCATGATGCATAGCTCCTTTATAAAATGATTTTATATAGAGATTAAATTTTTTGCGATAACGGTGGTAACAATCAATTGCTTTACAAACGATGGTATTCAGACATACTTTCCTGTTATGTTTTACTGAACTGTTTCCCGCTATGTTGACAATACGAAAGGAAGCATCCATTTGCTGCAAATAATGCTTCCTTTACCATCAACTTTTTCAATTATACCGGGTTTGCCTGACTTTCATCTGTTAAGCCAAGTTTCTTTGCTGTTGTCTCATGAATGTCATGGACAAGTTCTGGATTATCCCTTAGTGATTTGCCATAAGAAGGGACCATTTCTTTAATTTTTGGTTCCCACTCGTCTAATTGCTCTGGGAAACATTTCTCCATAACCTCAAACATGATGGAAACCGCAGTCGAAGCGCCAGGTGAAGCACCAAGCAAAGCAGCGATTGACCCATCTTCAGCACTTACAAGTTCCGTACCAAATTGAAGTGTGCCTTTGCCGCCATCCTCGGTATCCTTGATCACTTGTACGCGCTGGCCTGCTGTCACGAGATCCCAGTCTTGACTTTGCGCATCTGGAACAAATTCCCGTAACGCTTGAATATGCTCTTCTTTCGATAACATGACCTGCTGGATGAGGTACTTCGTTAATGGGACATTCTTGGCACCTGCTGCTAACATCGTGAAGACATTATTCGGTTTGACTGAACCCAATAAGTCCATATTTGAACCTGTTTTCAGGAATTTTGGCGAAAAACCGGCAAACGGCCCAAACAGTAATGTCTTTTTGCCGTCGATATAGCGTGTATCAAGATGCGGCACAGACATTGGCGGCGCACCGACTGCAGCTTTGCCGTATACTTTGGCGGTATGCTGCTCTGCCACCTCGGGATTTTTACAGACGAGGAATTGTCCGCTAACCGGGAATCCGCCTACATGTTCACTTTCAGGTATACCTGTTTTTTGCAATAATGGCAGAGCCCCTCCGCCGGCACCGATAAAGACGAATTTTGCCGTATGATATTCAAGGGTATTGTCTTCAAAGTTCCGGACCTTCACTTCCCAGGCACCATCGTCAGTACGTTGTAAATCTTCCACCGTATGATTGTATCGAATATTCACATTTTGATTTTCTAAGTGGTTCAATAATTTACGCGTAAGCACACCGAAATTGACATCAGTTCCAGAGTCGATTTTAGTTGCTGCTATCGGCTGATCGACTGTCCGATCTTTCATGATAAGCGGCATCCATTCCTTTAATTTCTCCGGGTCATCGGAAAATTCCATTCCTTCGAACAAAGGATTTTCTGACAGTGCGTTAAACCGTTTTTTCAAAAACCTTACATTATTTTCCCCATGCACCAAACTCATATGAGGCAATGGCATAATAAAGTCCTGTGGATTCTCGATCAGATTGTTCGTGACAAGGTAGGACCAAAACTGCTTTGACACCTGAAATTTTTCATTGATGTTCAGCGCTTTGGTTATATCGATTGATCCATCCGGTTTTTCAGGTGTGTAGTTAAGTTCACACAGTGCTGAGTGGCCCGTCCCCGCATTGTTCCATACGTTCGAGCTTTCTTCGCCTGCGTTTTCAAGTTTTTCAAAAAGTGTTATGTTCCAATCCGGTGCCAATTCTTTTAAAAGCGATCCCAATGTTGCACTCATGATGCCGGCACCAATCAGGATAACATCTGATGTCGTATGTTTGTTGCTCATGTCATTCATCCCAATCCTCTATGATTTGCAGAAACGATGTCAGCACTCCTGCT
>Ga0079226_10003294_pt1 | contig 12390 bp, 14 predicted proteins | sample Poulit2014_FD_76345 | JGI IMG/M metagenome (GOLD analysis project Ga0079226, IMG submission 76345) | Agricultural soil microbial communities from Georgia to study Nitrogen management - Poultry litter 2014 | ecosystem: Environmental > Terrestrial > Soil > Agricultural land | place: USA: Georgia... | reverse complement strand
GAAGAAGAAAATGCAAAAATGATAGAAGCTCAGTTAAAAGAAGAAATACCAGGAGCCAAAACAATGATTTTTGAGTTTGGTGCTATTTTAGCAGCGCATATAGGCGTTGGTGGTGTAGCTATCTCTGCATTAAATGCTAAGCCAGAAACTTATATCTTACCAGAATAATATTGCCATAATTTTTTATTTATATTTTTTAGAGTCATTACAAAATGTAGTGGCTCTTTTATTTTATCTGAATGATGTTTTCTAACTTATCATTCAAATGTTTTGCGCTTTCATGATATAATAAAATTGTTAAATTTTTAAAGAGGTGAACTATGTGTACTTAGCCGTATTTGTAACTGTTTTTTTGTTGGTGATATTATATTTATACATACAAAATAATCTACATAAAGTAACATCTTATAAGGTTTTTATACCAAATCTACACCCATCTGTAAAAGATAAAAAAATTCTATTTATTTCTGATACGCACTTTCGAGAAAAAAACTCACATGCTTTTATTGATCAAATTCTAAATAAAATCGAAAAGATCGAACCCGATTTAATCTTATTTGGAGGAGATATTATTCATGTAATATCTGCTGATCAAGTTATCGAACAGACAAAAGATTTTTTCTCTCAATTGAAAATGATCGCACCTACTTATGTAGTCTATGGAAATCATGATTTAGGTAGTGAACGACTAAAAGAACTAACAGCTACGCTAAAAAGAGTGGGCGTAACTTTATTAGATAATGAAGCGACTTGGATTTCATTTGACAAATCTGGAGCAGGTTTTTGGTTGATGGGGTTAAACGAATATATGTCATCTGTAAGTATTAAACAAGACGTTTTATCTAAAATAAAAATGCCTAAAGAAAGTAAAAATGAACCAAAGATCTTATTAGCGCATTATCCTCATTTTTTTGAAAAATATTTAATGGATGAGGAGAAAAGACCGAACTTAGTTTTATCTGGACATACGCATGGTGGACAAGTCATACTACCTATTATTGGCGGATTGTTTGCGCCAGGACAGGGCAAGAATCCTTATTATGATTTTGGTCTTTTCACTAGCGATAAACACCCGGATAGTCGATTAATTATCTCGCGTGGTCTTGGTAATTCTACCTTTCCATTCAGAATAAATAATCGACCTGAAATTATAATGATTGAATTTGAATAAAAATAGGAGAGTGATCATATGGAAAAATTAGGTTTAGGGACAATTGGAACGAGCTGGATAACTGGAAGCTTTATTGACGCGGCATTAGCAACGGAACGATACGATTTAAATTGTGTATATTCAAGGAATGAGGAGAAAGGAAAAGAATTTTCTAGTAAATACGGCGATATTCCGGTTAAAACTGATTTAGACTCGTTTATGAATAATGAAGCTTTAGATGTGATTTATATTGCATCACCAAACAGTCTTCATTATGAACAAGCATTAATGGCTCTACGGGCTAAAAAACATGTAATGGTGGAAAAACCGGCATCTACGAAAGTAGAAGAATGGGATGAGATGCTACGTGTTGCTGAAGAAAATGATGTTTTTGTTTTAGAAGCTGCAAAACATATGTATATTCCGAATTTAGAAAGAATCGCAACTGAAATTGACAAATTAGATGGCGTAGTCGGAGCAACTTTCCCATATGTCCGTTATTCTTCTAGATACGATAATGTTCTAGCAGGTGAAGAGCCCAATATATTCTCGCTGAAATTTGCCGGTGGTGCTTTAATGGATTTAGGCATTTACCCAATCTATACTGCAGTGGCCTTATTTGGGGAGCCGGAAGAAGCCATTTATTATCCGCGTAAGATTAGAACAGGCGTGGATGGGATAGGAACAGTCATTTTACGTTATAAGGAATTTGATGTAACAATATTAGTTGGAAAAATTGCAACTTCGTCTTATGAGGTGGAAATCTATGGTGTAAAAGAAACTTTAGTGATTGATCATGTTTCTCATTTAGATAAAGCACGTAAAATTGACCATCAAACACTAGAAGAACAAGAAGTTTCTTTAGTAGAGCAACATAAAAATAGTATGTTTTATGAAGCAGAAGCTTTAGCACAAATGATTGAAACAAAAGATGAACCGGAAACATTGGAAAGATACGAAGAATTATCGGATCTAGCAAGAATTGTAACTGGCTTATTGAATCATTTACTTACACAAGCAGATATTATTTTTGACATCAAACGTTAAATATATAAAGACAGCGCTTTTGAAAAATAAAAGTTATTGTTTATAAGAAGAATGTCTATTAATAGGAAATATTTTTTTATGGTAGACATTTAGAAGAATTAAATATATAATGAATGAGTAATCAAATTGAAATCGTTGCCAGTAAATAATTGGACACGAAAATGGTTTGATAATACAGAAAAAGTTTTGGAGGATGGAATAAAATGGCAGAAAAAACAATTATGTTAGTGTGTGCGGCAGGAATGAGTACATCACTATTAGTTTCAAAAATGCAAAAAGCAGCAGAAGAAAAAGGTCTAGACGCAGATATCTTTGCAAACTCAGCAAACGAAGCTGACGGAAGTTTAGAAAGCAAAGATGTAGACGTATTATTATTAGGCCCTCAAGTTCGCTTCATGAGATCACAATTCGAGAAAAAAGTTGAAGGAAAAGGTATTCCTGTAGACGTTATTAACATGCAAGACTACGGTATGGTTAATGGCGCAAAAGTTCTTGAATCCGCTTTAGAATTAATGGGCGAATAATTACAAAACTATCTTATAAAATAAAATCAAATCGACCCTCATAGGTCGGTTTGTATTTTGATTAAGAATAAAACAAAATTAAAAAGGAGATTTAAATTTATGGCAGAAGGACAAGAGCAATTATTAGAAACTATTATGGGTCTTATCATGCACGGTGGAGACGCTAAAAGTAGTGCAATGGAAGCTATTTATGCAGCAAAAAGTGGGAGCTTCGATGAAGCTGAAGAAAAATTAGAAGCTGCTGATGAAGCTTTAGCGAATGCACATAAATCTCAAACGAACCTGTTAACACAAGAAGCAAGTGGAGACTCAGTAGAACTATCACTTCTTTTAGTTCACGGTCAAGATCACTTAATGAACGCAATTACTTTTAAAGATTTAGCACAAGAGTTAATTGATGTTTACCGTAAATTAGACGGTCAAGACGTTTCAGTAGATTAAAAAAGTAAAACACTGAAGGAGCCTATCAGACATAACTCCTTTCAGTGTTTTTTATTGGTTAAAATGATTAAAATAGATTGTCATATTAAAAAAGCAGGGCCTAGATCCTGCTTTTCTTTACGATTATAGATTGAATCCACCTAAACGATGTTTAACAACATCCATTAAACGATCGAACTCTTCTTCTGTAATATCTCCATTATTTTTTGCTTGAACTAGCTCCTCTTCCACATCTGTTAACTTTTCTGTATCTATTGAATTTATCTTGTTTTCTAATACCTCATACAATTCTGACATCTATAAACATCCTTTCTGATATTATTTCTACAATCTGAGTATATATAAAGTGAGAAAAACTGGCAATTGATATGATTGTGAATTTAATAAATGAAGGGATATAGGAGCTTTATTAAATATTTTCTTCATATTTATTTACTTGATAGTCAATGTAATTTGCATAAAGAATCTTAAGAGCAGTATACATGGTAACTATATTATCAAAATAAAATTGGTCGTGGAATTTTTCTTTATTCAATTCAGTCGCAATATTATAATTACTTGCATAGGCTAATGAGTTGTTAGCTGAATTGGTAAAAGAAAGAATATTTACACCTTTTATTTTTAGTAAATCATAATTATCATCTAGATATTCATTTTCTCCACTTGATGAGACAATCACTAATGTATCATTTTCTTTCATTGAGTTTAAAGCAACTTCAAACTCTCCGGATCCTTCAATTAAGCGAATCCATCTATCAGTATGCATAAATAATCGTTGAAGCTCTTTGTTAAAGCTTCTTTGGAACATACCTGTACCATAAGCATAGATAGTAGGCGATTGTTCTAGCATTTCAATTATTGGAGTAAAATCATAATTTCTATAGTAATTAATTATTTGGATATCATCATCACAAACTCTGTTAATGAAGTTATCGTCAATTTCATCAGAGATTTTTTGATTCATTTTAAGCAAAACCTTTAACTCAGCAAAACCGTCTAACCCTAATTTCTTAGTAAAACGAATGATTGTACTTTTTGATACAGAACAAAATTCTGCTAAATCCTCAATTGTACTCATATAGACAGAATCCGGATTATTTAAAACTGTCTTTGCGACAAAGCGATCGCTCTCGGTAAGTTTTTCATAATTATTAATGATCAAATCTCGAATATCTTTCAATGTACCTACTCCTTTATAATTATCTGACACTTTATTCCATAGTTTGATACTTTATACCTAGTTTTGAAAACGCTATCCAACATCTTCTTAAAGCATTGTGTTATTCAATCTGGAAGTTATAATTATATTGTATCAAGCGAGACTATCTTTGGCCAATAGATAAAAAAATTAAGTAGAGGATGTAGTATAATGAAAAAATTTGCTATAACGATTGCTGGTGGAGGAAGTACTTTTACTCCAGGCATCGTAGATATGTTATTAAGTAGTTATGAAGAATTTCCAATTTCAGAAATTAAATTATATGATAATTTAGCTGAAAGACAAGAACCTATAGGAAAAGCATGTGAAATTTTAGTTAAAGAACGCTATCCAGAGGTTGAATTCTCATATACTACAGATCCTGAAGAGGCTTTTACTGGAATCGATTTTGTTATGGCACATATAAGAGTTGGATTATATGCTATGCGAGAATTAGATGAAAAAATTCCTCTAAATTATGGTGTAGTAGGACAAGAAACATGTGGACCTGGTGGCATGGCATATGGTATGCGTTCAATTACAGGTGTTTTAGAAATTTTAGATTATATGGAAAAGTATTCACCAGATGCATGGATGCTAAATTATTCTAATCCAGCCGCAATTGTTGCAGAAGCAACTCGTCGTTTACGGCCAGATTCTAAAATTATTAATATCTGTGACATGCCAATTGGAATTGAAGAATCTTTCGCAGAAATTCTAGGATTAGAATCAAGAAAAGAAATGATTGTACGTTATTACGGATTAAACCACTTTGGTTGGTGGGAAAGTATCACAGATAAAGCAGGTAATGATTTAATGCCTGAATTAATTGATTATGTATCAGAACATGGATTAGCACTTGATACTGAAGCTTTCCAACATAATGATGAAAGCTGGCAAGAAACCTACCGTAAAGTTAAAGATGTTCAAGCTTTAACGCCAGATTTATTACCAAATACGTATCTAAAATACTATTACTATCCTGATTATGTAGTAGAAACATCAAATCGTGAGTATTCTAGAGCGAATGAAGTAATGGATGGTCGTGAAAGACAGGTGTTTTCAACAGCTGAAAAAATTATTGAAGCAGGTACTGCAGAAGGTATCGAATTTGAAGCAGATGCACATGCTACATTTATTGTTGACTTAGCTCGAGCCATTGCTTATAACACAAAAGAAAGAATGTTGCTTATTGTTCCAAATAATGGATCTATCTCTAACTTTACTTACGATCCAATGGTTGAAATTCCTTGTCTGGTAGGTAGCGATGGGCCGGAACCACTACACATTGGGGAAATTCCACACTTCCAAAAAGGACTAATGGAGCAACAAGTCCATGTTGAGAAATTAGTTGTAGATGCTTATGAAGAAAAGTCTTATATTAAAATGTGGCAAGCATTAACATTGTCTAAAACAGTTCCTAGTGCAAAAGTTGCTAAAGACTTACTAGATGCATTAATTGAAGCAAATGTCGACTATTGGCCAGAATTGAAATAAAGACATAGAAAAAAACAATATATAATACAACTGATTAGGCATCAGTTGTATTATATAAAATATAGTGTAAACGATTTCTTTATATATAAGGAGGAAAAAATTATGCAAAAAATACAACGTTTTGGAGGCGCAATGATCATACCCGTTATGTTATTTGCGTTTTTCGGAATTATAGTTGGAGTAACTACATTTTTCCAGCAAGAAATGATTTTTGGTGCTCTAGCTAATCCAGATGGTTTCTTTTGGAAGATAATGGATGTTATTCAACAAGGTGGTTGGACAGTATTTAATCAAATTAATTTATTATTTGTTATTGGACTACCGATAAGTTTGGCGAATAAACAACAAGCACGTGCAAGTATGGAATCATTTGTAGTATATATGGTATTTAATTATTTCTTAAGTGCGATGCTAGGGCACTGGGGCAATAATTTTGGTGTTGATTTTAGTTTAGATGCAGGTGGAGAATCTGGTTTAGCAATGGTTGCTGGAGTAAAGACTCTTGATATAGGTATGATTGGTGCGATTATTGTTACATTAATAACTATCTATCTTCACAATAAGTTCTTTGATACTAAAGTTCCAGATTGGCTAACAGCTTTTAGAGGTTCACCGACTGTTGTTGCTATTGGCTTCTTTACTATGTTGCCCGTCGCAGCAGTATTTATGATGGTTTGGCCTCAAGTTCAAAATGGAATTAGTAGCTTGCAAGTATTTATTATTAATTCCGGAACATTTGGAGTTTGGCTCTATACATTTTTAGAGAGAATTTTAATTCCAACAGGTATGCACCACATATTAAACACACCATTCCAATTTGACAATATTGTGATTAATGGTGGTCTATTAGCTGGATGGGTAGAACAATTGCCAGAAATTGCTCGAAGTGGTGAGAGTTTACGTACTCTATTCCCGGAAGGTGGATATGCACTATATGGATTAAGTAAAGTATTTGCGCCAATTGGTATTTCTTATGCATTTTATAAAACAGCTCACGAGGATAAAAAAGCAGAAGTTGCAGGATTAATGATTCCAGTTACACTTACAGCAATCATTGCTGGAGTTACGGAGCCAATTGAATTTACATTCTTATTTATCGCTCCTGTATTATTTTTAGTCCATTCAATTTTAGCTGCGACATTTATCACTGTAGTTTATATCGCAGGCATATCAGGATACTTTACAGGTGGATTAATTGAATTTACTTCTTATAACTTTTTACCCCTAGGGGCTAGTCATTGGCAACAATATTTATTATTATTAGGAATTGGATTAGTCTTTTCAGCCATCTGGTATATAGTCTTCCGAGTATTAATTGTCAGGATGGATCTAAAAACGCCAGGCAGAGAAAATGATGAAGAAGAAATGCATCTTTATAGTAAAGAAGAATATCAAGAGTCTCGACAAACCGGAAAATTTGATGAGGATGCTTCGAACGATCCGAAAGAATCAAGAAAACCAACGGGTGATTTAACAAAACCAGAAGGTTATTTACAAGCTTTAGGTGGTAAAGATAACGTAGAGAACGTAACAAATTGTGTTACTCGTTTAAGAGTAACAGTTAAAGATCCGGAACTAGTTGCTCCAGAAGGGATCTTTAAAAAGCATGGAGCAATTGGACTGGTTCATAATGGGACAAATGTTCAAGTTATAGATGGTACAGATGTTACTTTTACTCGAGAAGAGTTTGAAGAATTACTATAAAAAGTTAAGGATAATATATGGAAATGACTAATAAAAAAGTAAGCAGTTTAATATTTAATTTAATTATAATTTTGTTTTTTTTGAATCCTTTTCTATTGATGCTGTATACTCAATTTTTAGGTATTAGTATTCAAGAAATAATTACAGTCAGTCCTAAAATGAATGTTCTATTTATTACATCATTTATAACGCCTTTTATTGGGTATTATATGTTACAGTTAAAACAAAGGCTAGAAGATGATAATAAAAAAATTGAAGGAACTGTAGTATATTTAATTGTAATTGCAATAAGCTTATTAATAATGGGAACTTCTACTTTTGCAATATTCGTTTCCATATTAGTCTTTTACATGTTTTACCAATGGAAAATGAGTATTCAAATTATTGTAAACTATTTCAAAAAGAAAAAAATTGTCTTTAGAGAATGGATAGCTCCTATAGCAATATTAATCATTGCTATTTGTATTCGTTTCATGCTTATACTTGTATCAAATAGTTAATAAATTAGTATTTTCAAAATTTTGGAGAAGAAGGATGTAATTCCTTTTTCTCTTTTTTTGTTTAAATAAATCGCTTTCAATGGTAAGATAGTTCTATGACAACACACATCAAGAAAAGTCAGAGAATAAAAGTTTTAAAAGATGTTCCAAAGAAAAGTGATGTTGGTTGAAAAATAATCTAAGCAAATGGCGTAGAGTTATAATAAAAAAACCTATTCTTAATCGTAAGATTACTTAAGAACAGGAGCTTTTATAAACGATCCCGAGAGGAATCGAACCTCCGACGCAAAGTTTAGGAAACTTACGCTCTATCCGCTGAGCTACGGGACCAATAAACTAGAACTATTTTAGAATAATAGAGAAACAAAAGTCAATGGAATCACAAAAATAAATGTTGTTTACAGAGAAGGGACAAGAAAAGATGGATAATGTTGTAATTATGTTTGTGTGCGCTGGTGGGATGAGTTCTTCATTAGTAGTGAGTAAGATGCAAAAAGCCGCAGAGGAAAAAGGGTTAACAGCTGAAATATGGGCAACTGGAGTAGGGCGCGGGAAAGAAATATTAAAAGACAGAGCCGATATTGATGCTTTGCTGATTGGTCCTCAAGTTCGTTTTTCAGCAACAGAATTGGAAAAAGTAGCTGAAGAAAAAAATAGAGATACAGTGATACATGTTGCCGATATGAAAGATTATGGGATGGTTAACGGCGAGAAGATATTGACTGATATATTGAAAAAATTGGAAGTAAAAAACTTAAGTTAACTTATTTTTTTAATGACACAACTAAAAAAAGAGGCTAAACGTTTATTGCGTTTAACCTCATAATATTTATTAAACTATATAGAGACTATATAGAGACAAAGCTATTTTCGTCTTCTTCCAGTAATTAAATTAAAAATAAAGACAATTACTGCAATGACGAGTAAAACATGAATGACCGCGCCACCGATATCAAGTAAAAGACCTAAAAACCAAAATAAAATTAATAGACCAATGAGCGTCCAAATCATTTTACCACTCCTTTTGTTTATTCTAATTTGAGAATACCAAAAGTTAGTGAATTAAAATAATGATATGCATTAAAAAATACAAAAAATAATAATGTTAAATGTTAAAAAAAAAGGAGAATGATAATGGCACAATTTTCAGGATCTTTTTATTCTAAAAACCTTACACGAAAAGTTCCTTTTACGGCAATTATTCCCACTCAGTCAGAATTAGAACTTATTCATGGAGAAAATAAACCAGAGTTCAGTCAACCCAAAAGAACCCTTTATTTATTGCATGGCTGGGATGGCTCGAATGAGGACTGGCTATTCAATTCGAGGATTTATGAATTAGCAAGAGAGTATAACGTAGCAGTCATATTACCTTCGGGAGAGAATAGTTTCTACCTAGATCATCCAAATGGAAATGCTTATGGGCAGTTTATAGGAGAAGAACTTGTTGAAGTGACACGTGAATTATTTTTTCTATCGTCAAAGAGAGAAGATACTTGGATTGCAGGCTTGTCTATGGGAGGTTATGGTGCTTTACGTAATGGCTTCAAATATTCAAATACATTCAGTAAAGTGGCGGCATTTTCTAGTCGAATTCTATCGAAAAAGGAAGCACCCCACCGAGAGGAATTAGAAGAAAATTTCATAAATGAACACATAAAAGCGATTATCAGAAGTGATACTTTAGCAGACTTAAGCGAAGAAGACGACGTTTATGATTTGGTTACCAAACGAACTGAAGAACAAAAAGTATTTATTGCGTGTGGTTTTGAAGATTATTTATATGAAGAAAATCGAGCTTTTCACGAATTCCTATTAAAAAATAAAATTCTTCATGAGTATTTTGAATCTTCGGGAGGTCATACCTGGGATTTTTGGAACGAATACATAAGAAAAGCAGTAAAATGGATGACTGAAAACCATTAAAGTGAACAAAAAAAGCGTCTTACCTCAAAAGAGGAGACGCTTTTAATTATATACTCAATTGGATACTTATGCCCAAGTACCATTTCTAAATACAGGGACTGTCGAACCATCTTCTTTAATGCCATCAATATCCATTTGATCTGAACCAATCATAAAGTCAACGTGCGTATTTGATTCATTTAATCCAGCTTCGTTTAATTCTTCACGCGTCATTTCTGTACCGCCTTCTAAACTAAATGCATAGGCTGAACCTAAAGCTAAGTGGTTAGAAGCATTTTCATCGAATAATGTATTGAAGAATGTTAAACCAGATTGTGAAATTGGAGATTCATCAGGAACAAGTGCAACTTCACCTAATCGTGAAGCTCCTTCATCTTGTTCAATTAATTTTTTGATGATCTCTTCACCTTTTTCTGCCGTTACTTTTGTAACTTTTCCGTCTTCAAAATGAAACTCCATACCTTCGATAATCGAACCAGCATAACTTAATGGTTTTGTTGAAACAACAACTCCGTCTACGCGGTTAGCATCTGGAGCCGAAAAGACTTCTTCGGTCGGCATATTTGCTACAAAAAGTTCTCCACGAGCATTTGTAGATCCTGCACCTTCCCAACGATGTCCTTTTGGTAAACCAACTGTCAAATCAGTACCGGGTCCTTTGAAATGTAGAGCAGTAAATGCTTCTTTATTTAATTCGTCTGCTTTTGTTTGGAGTGTATCTACTTTAGCAGACCAAAAAGCAATGGGGTCTTCTTCGTATAAATGAACAGCTTCAAAAATAGCATTCCATAAAGCATCCACTTGTTCTTCTGTCGTTTCTAATTCAGGGAAAACTTTTTTCGCCCATTCTTCTCCAGCTGCTGAAGCCACTAACCAGCTCATTTTATTTGCTTGAGTAGCATCCATTAATGGTCGCATTTTAGCACCAAGTGCTTTTTGTGTTTCTGCAATTTTCTCGCCGTCTAATCCAGCTAAAGCATCAGGATCTGAAGAACGAACACTGATACGACTTGCGCCTTTTTCAATCACATAGTTCATTTCTTCAACTTTGTAATCTGGCAAGTCTTTTAATGTTTCAATGTCTTGATATGTATAGCTAAGACGGCTGAGACCATCATCTGCCCAGTTTACAATGACTTTTTCTGCACCGCGTTTATAAGCTGCTTCAGTTATTAAGCGAGCAAGTGGCGCTTGGTCCACATCAATTGATAAAACAACTGTATGTCCATCAGAAACATTTACACCAGTAGCTACTAATAGCTCGGCATATTTTTTCAGATTTTCTTCGAAATTAGGTAATACCATATTTGAGTTCCTCCATCTATTTATTAAACACTTATTATTAAAATGCTAATTCATTTGTTCATATTTTGCAACTAATTCTTTCGCAAATGATTTTAAGTTATCAACGGCTTTATCATCTGGATCAAGATTATATTTAACGCCGGTAGCACCTTTTTGTGCGCCGGTTATTTCAAATTGCTCTTCAAAATAGTCCACGCATAAACAATATTTTCCAACATAAAATACATCACCTGAACCAAAAACACCATAAACTTTTCCATCTAAATTGACATCTTCTAATTCCTCATAAAAATCGACAATTTCATCAGGTAGATCGGCATCTGTTCCATAGGTATAAGTCCCTACGACACAGATATCATAATCTTCAAATTCAAATGGATCTGCATCATAGCTTTCAACAACTTCAACTTCTGTACCTAGTTCAGAAAAAGTTTCTTCTAAAATTTCTGCGCCAGCACGAGTATTCCCTGTCAAACTCGCATATACAATCAATACTTTTGTCAATTCAATCGTCCTTTCTACAATATTCATCATAAGCTATTATAGCAAAAATGAAGAAATAGAAACAATTTCCTAAAAAGTAAATGAAAGCTTATGTTTAAAAATTATTTGGTAAAATAGTTTAATTAGCGTATAATGTAAGCGTATTGAATAATTAAGGAGTGAAAATATGCACCATCAAAAATTAGATTTATTTCCAGAAGATTTTTTATGGGGTTCAGCTTCTGCAGCTTACCAAGTAGAAGGAGCCTGGGATGAAGATGGCAAAGGTGAATCTGTCTGGGACAAATTTGTTAAAATTCCAGGTAAGACATTTAAAGGAACAACCGGTGAAGTAGCTGTTGATCACTATCACCGATATAAAGAAGATGTCCAATTAATGGCAGAACAAGGATTAAAAGCTTATCGTTTCTCAATTTCTTGGCCGCGTGTTATTCCAAATGGGAATGGCGAGGTTAATGAAGCGGGGCTGAAATTTTATGAAGATTTAATCGATGAATTATTAAACAATAATATTGAACCAGTAGTTACTTTGTATCATTGGGATCTACCTCAAGTTTTACAAGATGAATATTTAGGGTGGGAAGGCCGACAAAT
>Ga0079226_10003293_pt1 | contig 12392 bp, 13 predicted proteins | sample Poulit2014_FD_76345 | JGI IMG/M metagenome (GOLD analysis project Ga0079226, IMG submission 76345) | Agricultural soil microbial communities from Georgia to study Nitrogen management - Poultry litter 2014 | ecosystem: Environmental > Terrestrial > Soil > Agricultural land | place: USA: Georgia... | reverse complement strand
TCGATTCCACGCTCTGAGGGTAAAGCTAAACGTGTGGTGGATCATCGTCATATTTATGCAGGTAATGGAGCAGTACTATGAGCATGATTAAAGAGGCCTATATTTGCGATGCGATCCGGACTCCGATTGGGCGTTATGGTGGGGCATTAGCCTCCATCCGCGCCGATGATTTGGCGGCGCTTCCGTTAATCGCACTACAAGAACGTCACCCGAATGTCGATTGGAAAGCGGTGGAAGATATTATTTTAGGGTGCGCCAATCAAGCCGGTGAAGATAACCGCAATGTGGCGCGCATGGCCGGATTACTGTCCGGGCTTCCGCTTGAGGTTCCTGGGACGACCATTAATCGATTATGCGGCTCCGGAATGGATGCGGTGGGGATGGCGGCTCGTGCGATTAAGGCTGGCGATGCAGAGCTCTTAATTGCGGGCGGCGTTGAGAGCATGACTCGTGCGCCTTTTGTGCAAGCGAAGCAGGAAAAGGCTTGGGGCCGAGCAGCTGAATTATACGATACCACCATTGGCTGGCGCTTTCCCAATCCTAAGATGGAGGCAACCTTTGGCGTGCATAGCATGCCGGAAACGGCGGATAATGTTGCCGCTGAGTTTACCGTCTCGCGGGAAGATCAGGATCTGTTTGCGCGTCGCTCTCAAGAGAAATGGGCGGCTGCAGAACAAGCAGGAAAATTTCAAGATGAGATTATTCCGGTAACCATTGAGCGCCCAAGGCAAGAGCCCTATCTATTTGATAAAGATGAGCATCCTCGCCCCGATACTAATTTAGAAAAATTGGCGCGTCTTAAAGGCGTTAATGGCGCGGATTTAACGGTGACTGCGGGGAATGCTTCAGGCATTAATGACGGTGCGTGCGCGCTTTTAATCGCCTCAAACGATGCGGTAGAGCGCTATGGTCTAATCCCTAAAGCCAAAATTGTAGCGATGGCGGCTCGCGGCGTTCGCCCAGAGGTGATGGGAATTGGCCCGATTCCTGCGGTCGAGGCGGTATTGGAAAAAGCAGGATTGACCTTAGATGATATCGATTTAATCGAGCTTAATGAGGCGTTTGCGGCGCAATCGCTAGCGGTGATTCGCGGGCTTGGATTATCCGATGATGATCCGCGCATCAATCCCAACGGTGGCGCCATTGCGATCGGTCATCCTCTTGGAATGAGTGGCGCACGACTTGTCACAACGGCGATGTATGAGCTGATTCGCACCCAAAAACGCTATGCACTCTGTACGATGTGTATCGGGGTTGGGCAAGGAATCGCCATCATTATTGAGCGGGTGTAGGAGGGCAGTATGAATCACAATCACGAATCCTCAATTTTAATTGAGCAGGATGGAAAAGTGGGCATTATTACGCTCAATCGCCCCGAGGTTTTAAATGCTTTAAATGATGCGGTAGTGAGTGAAATCGCCGATGCAGTCGAAGCTTTTGAAGCCAATGATGCTATTCATTGCATCGTACTTACGGGCTCTGAAAAGGCTTTTGCCGCTGGCGGTGATATTGATGAGATGCTCGGATTTTCCTTTGCAGATGTCTATCAGATCGATTTTGTCAGCCACAATTGGAATCGCATTAAGCGTGCGCGTAAACCTCTAATTGCTGTCGTTTCGGGCTATGCCTTGGGAGGAGGGTGTGAGCTTGCGATGCTGTGCGATCTTGTTTTTGCAAGTGATACCGCTAAATTTGGCCAGCCTGAGATTACACTTGGAACGATGCCGGGCGCAGGCGGGACGCAACGATTACCGCGAGCGATTGGTAAAGCTAAAGCGATGGATCTCTGTTTGACGGGGCGTTTTATGGATGCCCAAGAGGCTGAAAATGCAGGGCTTGTAGCACGTATTTTCCCCGTTGCAACCCACTATGATGAGAGTTTAACCATCGTTAAAAAGATGGCGGAACACTCGCTTCCCGCGCTCATGATGGTCAAAGAGTCGGTCAATCGTGCCTTTGAGAGCGGGCTTTCTGATGGGCTTTGGTTTGAACGGCGCCTATTTCACAGCTCCTTTGCCCTTGAGGATCAAAAAGAGGGAATGCGCGCCTTTGTAGAAAAACGTAAAGCTCAATTTACCAATCGATAAGCAGGAGGTGGATGTGTATCAAACATTAAACATTGAAAAAAAATCCGGCGTAACCACGCTATGGATGGATCGCCCAGAGGTTTATAACGCCTTTGATGAGCGCTTAATTGCTGAATTATCGGTGGTTTTAACCGAGCTTGAATCCGATGCCGAGACTAAAATTTTGGTCTTAGCGGGGCGTGGAAAACATTTCTCTGCAGGGGCGGATCTTAATTGGATGAAACGTGCGGCGATGATGAACGATGAGGAGAATCTTGCGGATGCGAAGCGGTTTGCCTCAATGCTCTATCAATTAGCCCATTTTCCCAAACCGACAATTGCTCGAATCCAAGGCGCGGCGTTAGGAGGCGGAACGGGACTGGCTGCCGCCTGTCATATTGCAATTGCAGCGGAGAATGCGCGATTTGCTACATCGGAGGTGAAGTTTGGCATTATCCCGGCGGTGATTAGCCCCTATGTGCTTCGGGCTATTGGGGAGCGAGAGGCGATGCGCTATTTCCAAACGGCTGAAATCATCAGTGCCGAAGAGGCGTTGCGCATCCATCTTATTCATCAAGTGGTGCCGTTAGAAACCCTAGATGAGGCAATTACAGGCATGGCCGACTCACTCAAAATCGGTGGGCCACATGCCCAAAGAGCGGCTTTAGAACTGATTCAGAGCATTGGCAATATGCCACTTGATGAGGCAGTGATTGAGGCGACAGCAAAGCGGATCACAGCGCAACGAAATACCGATGAAGCGCGAGAAGGAATGGACGCTTTTTTTGAAAAGCGATCGCCCAATTGGGTCCATTCTTAAGATTAAAAACCATAACAATAAAAACAATTATTAATCATCATTAATCGAAACCAATAAGGAGGAATCGATGTATACACAAGCATTAAGCATTCCAGAGGATAAGCAGGTTCAAGCCCTTGAAAAAGCGGCCGTTCATGAAGATCCAAAACAGCTTGAGCATTTTCAAGCACGCATTGATGCCGATGGTCGAATCGAGCCACAAGAGTGGATGCCAGAGGCCTATCGTAAAACATTAATTCGTCAAATTAGTCAGCATGCACACAGTGAAGTGGTGGGAATGTTGCCGGAAGGAAACTGGATTTTGCGCGCGCCAAGCCTTAAACGCAAAGTGATTTTAATCGCCAAAGTGCAAGATGAGGGTGGGCACGGGCTCTATCTCTATTCCGCGGCGGAGACCTTAGGCATTAGCCGTGATGAGCTTATTGAACAGCTTCACAGTGGGCGGGCGAAATATAGTTCCATCTTTAATTATCCAACGCTTTCATGGGCAGATGTCGGAGTGATTGGCTGGCTTGTTGATGGGGCGGCGATTATGAATCAGATTCCCCTGTGTCGCTGTTCTTATGGGCCGTATGCGCGGGCGATGATTCGGATTTGTAAGGAGGAATCGTTTCATCAACGCCAAGGATATGAGGCATTATTAGCGCTTATGGAGGGTTCGCCTGAACAGCACGAAATGGTGCAAGATGCGGTGAATCGTTGGTGGTGGAAGTGCCTTGCTATGTTTGGACCTCCCGATAGTGAAAGTACCCATAGTGCGCTCGGGATGAAGTGGGGCATTAAGCGTTTTACCAATGATGATCTGCGCCAAAAGTTTGTCGATGCGACTGTGCCTCAAGCGGAAGTATTGGGCATTACTATTCCTGATCCGGATCTTAAATGGAACGAAGCGCGGGACCATTATGATTTTGGTGAGATCGATTGGGATGAGTTTTGGGCGACGGTAAAAGGCGAGGGGCCTTGCAATCACGACCGCTTACGGACGCGCGTGAAAGCCTATGAAAATGGTGCGTGGGTTCGCGAAGGGGCACTTGCCTATGCGGAAAAGAACGCTCAAAGAGACGCATCAGCCACAGAGATGGCGGGATAAGGAGAGATTTTCTCTTATTATCTAAACAAACAAAAAAACAATAAAAATAGAGATATATCCAAAGGAGAATTTGTATGAAACCTGCATTAAAAGAGTGGCCTTTATGGGAAGTATTTGTTCGCAGTAAACAAGGATTGGAGCATAAACATTGTGGCAGTCTTCATGCCTCCGATGCGGTTCAAGCGCTTGAGATGGCGCGCGATGTCTACACAAGACGCCAAGAGGGGGTAAGCATTTGGGTGGTGCCTTCTAAACTGATTACCGCAAGCCAGCCCGATGAAAAAGGTGAATTATTTGACCCATCAAATGACAAAATCTATCGTCATCCAACGTTTTACACCATTCCAGAAAAAGTGGGGTACATGTAATGAAAAAGACGAACAATCACGGAAACAGTTTAGTGAATGAAGGGGATCGCATGAAATATGAATATCTCCTCCATTTGGCGGATAACGCCCTTATTTTGGGGCAACGTAATGCGGAGTGGTGCGGGCAAGGTCCGGTGATTGAAGAGGATATCGCGATGGCCAATATCAGCCTAGATCTAATTGGCCAGGCGCGAATGCTCTATCAATATGCGGCAACGCTTCGAGCTGATGAGGTAACGGAAGATACGCTAGCCTATTTTCGGCACGAGCGGGAGTTTCGTAATTATACGTTATTGGAATTACCGCATCATATTGCATACTCTTCCTACATGACGACCGATAAAGATTACGCCTACACCATTGTGCGCAACTATCTGTATAGCACTTTGATGGTTTTGCTTTGGAATGAGCTGAGCGATTCCAACGATGAAACCTTAAAAGCGATTGCCGAAAAGAGCATTAAAGAGGCGCAATATCACCTGAGGCATTCAAGCGGATGGTTGCAGCGTTTAGGCGATGGCACAGAGGAGTCTCATCAGAAAATGCAATCGGCGTTAGATGCGCTTTTTCATTATACGCAGGAGTTTTGGCAAGATGCAGACTTTGAAACGGCCGCAAATTTGGAAGGATTTGGGGTACTGCCCTCAACCTTAAAAGCGAGCTGGGAGGAGGCGGTGAGCACAACTGTTACCGCGTCAACCTTAACGCTCCCCGAGGCGACGGGCTTTATTACCCAAGGGAAAGTGTGCTATCACTCTGAGTATTTAGGCCCTTTATTAGCCGAGATGCAATATGTGGTTCGGAGTTATCCTGATGGAAATTGGTGATGAGTATGATTGCAAACGAGATGAACCGACACGCGTCAGAGATTACCGAAATCTGGGCGATTTTAGAGGCGGTCAAAGACCCTGAAATCCCGGTGATCTCTCTGCGTGAACTCGGTATTTTACGAGAGGTCTCCTATGATAATGGCGAGTGGGTTGTGGTGATTACGCCCACCTACAGTGGTTGCCCCGCGATGGAACAGATCGAGGATGATATTGTTGCAGAGCTTGCAAAAAATGCGATCCAAAATGTACGCGTTGAAACGGTATTATCGCCCGCTTGGAGCACCGATTGGATGACAGAGAGTGGCCGTGCAAAACTTAAAGCCTATGGCATTGCGCCTCCAGAAAAACAGTGTGGGAAAACCATTCAGATCGTCCATTTTGAACGGCATTATGAGACAGAATCCGTTGAGTGTCCCCATTGCGGTTCAAACAATACGGTTGTAACGTCTGAATTTGGTTCGACGTCGTGTAAAGCGCTCTATCGTTGCCAAACATGCCATGAGCCATTCGATTATTTTAAGCCTCATTAAAAACAATAATAATTTAACAAAGGAGGTATGAAGATGACTTCATCATTTCATTTTCATCAATTAGCTGTGAAAGCCGTCAATATTGAAGCGGATAATGCCATCGCGGTAACGTTTTTTGTACCCGATGAGATCAAAGAGCAATTTGATTTTAAAGCGGGGCAGTTCTTAACGCTCAAAACCGATATCCAAGATGAAGAGGTGCGCCGTACCTACTCCATTTGCAGTCCACGTAGTCGCTTGCAGGCGCAAAATGAGGTGAGTATTGGGATTCGTTCCATTGAAGAGGGGCTCTTTTCGAATTGGGCCTATGAGCACCTTAAACCCGGAATTTCCCTTGAGGTGATGCCTCCAAGTGGCCGCTTTGTGGTTAAAAAAGAGCGTGCATTGCACCGGGTTGGCTTTGCATCGGGATCGGGAATTACCCCCATTTTAGCGATCATTGCGACGACACTTGAGGAAAATCCTATCGCAAAATTTACGCTCGTATATGGCAATCGCCACGTCAATACAGTGATGTTTAATGAGGCATTGCAAGATTTAAAAGATCGTTTTGCGGATCGCTTAACTCTGATCCACATTTTCTCACGTCAAGCGCAAGAAGTGCCACTATTAGAGGGACGAATTACCGCTTCTAAAGTTAAAGAGATCGTCGATACACTGCTCCCCATTAAGAGTATGGATGAGGTCTTTATCTGTGGACCTGAAGGAATGATCGACGAAGTGGAGGCAACTTTAATTGAGCTTGGCGTGCCAAAAGAGCGCGTCTATAGCGAGCGCTTCATGGTATTTGATCCTGAGCATCATACCAAAAATAGCGTCGTATCCGATATTATCCGCGAGGCGCCCAAAGAGAAAAATGTAGCGATCTCGGTTATTTTAGACGGCGTTACGCATGCGCTTCACATTAGCGATGAAGATGTGATTTTAGATGCACTTATTGCCGAAGGGTTGGATGTTCCTTTTTCCTGTAAGGCGGGGGTTTGTAGTACCTGCCGAGGTAAAGTCTTACAAGGGAAAATCACCATGGATAAGAACTTTACCTTAGAGGCCGATGAGGTAGATAAAGGATATGCGTTAACGTGCCAATCACGGCCGGCCACCTCAACGTTAGTGATTAGTTATGATGAACGTTGATTGTAGTAGTTTGCACTGATTGCGCTGCCTCCTCTCGGTAGTGCGCTGTGTAAATTGTACTTCATCGTTGAATGCTTTTTAACTCTGATGATCGGCTAGATGACTAGCTAGATGATCTACAGTTAAAAAGCTTTTTTTATGAACCACTAATCCCAAAACCCGCGATGGCGAATATAGAGCAGTGAGCCGATTAGAATCGAGATGGAGAGGATAATCACATAGAGATAGCCATATTTTGATTCAAGCTCGGGCATGCCTTGGAAGTTCATGCCATACCAGCCGACAATGAGGGTCAGAGGTAGGAAAACCGCGGATAAAATGGTGAAGGTTTTCATCGTTTTATTGAGATTCAGATCGATCTGAGCGCGGTAGCGATCATTAATTTGCGACACATATTCACCAAGCATCGTCGTATATTTATAGAGCCGATTGAGTTTGTTGAGGATGCGCTGATAATCGCGGGCGGCCTCAAGGGTTAAAAGCTCGCGGTAATCGTCGGTAATATCTTCAAAGAGATCAATTAAGGACATATAGTGATGCTTGTAGATGGAGAGCGTTTTCCGAAGCGAGAGAATCGATTCTTCTGGGTTTTTAGGCTCTCTAGTAAGTGAAAGTTCAAGCTCTAAAATGGTGTTTTCAAGATCACGGAGAAAGGTGCGATCGGTAAGAAGATCGTAGCGGGTGAGCGCGTAGGGGATTAAGAGATTGGCATCATCAACGTCGCCGATTTGGCTGTAGACGTAATTAATAATTTCAATATAATCTTGCGGCGTGCGGAGCGTTTCATCATAAAAAAGGAGCGCCGATTGCGCATGCTTAATAAAGACGAGCTCCTCATTTTTCTCAAGCTGGGTATGATTTTTAATGGTGAGGCTAAAGAGCATATGATCGCGATACCGCTCGACATAGGCATCATTTTTAGCGTTCAAAACCTCTGTAATCATCGTGCTCGGCCAACCGTTTTCAGCCGCCACCGTTTCGAGTTGATCAAAGGGAATGCACCGCAAGGTTGCCGTATCAATATCGGATGTTATAAATTGATTATCGGTAAATTGATAGCATTCCATGGTGATCTCCTTTCTGTACGGTAAAAGATCATTATAGGAAATGCGCGCAGATTAATCGATGTGGATATTTTGTACCGCTTCGGTGGTGCCGTCTAAATAGGTGATAGTACCAAAGAGTTTTCCGGCTTTGATCTCGCCTTTAAAGGTGCCCAGTTCAGGGAGATAGAAGGTGCCGGATTTGGCGTAACCATTTTCGTAAAGCCCTTCAAAATAGCGTCCTTCGGCATAATCCATGCGCCCGTAACCATGCATGACACCATTGACAAATTGCCCATCATATCGGCTAAGTGCTGAGACTGAGGTGCCCATTCCATCGGGAACGCCGTGTTTAATGGAACCTGTATACACCGAATGAGGGGTCACAATGCGGCCTTCGCCTTCGGCAACGCCATCGATAAATCCGGCTACAATGACCGTACCGCTAAAGGGAGAATCGTCGTTATAGCGATATTTTCCAATGCCGTTCGGAACACCATTTTCCACATCGCCCGCGTAGCGATCACCATTTTCAAAGACAATCACTTCCGGATTGATCGGTTCAGGAACTAAAAAGGTGGGAATCGATTTGGCATTGATATGGGCGGGAATCTCTATCTCGGTGACTGAATCGTTATAGTGCGCGCAACTTGTAATCAAGAGCGTTAAGAGAAGCGCGATCACAAAATATTTGCTACGAAAGGCGGTTAGAACAGTCATTTTTTATCCGATCAGTAAGAAGCAAAAAGCATGAATGAATGGGGGTATTTTAGCGTGAAGTTTAGGAAATCCCAATCAAATTCCTAAATATATCCGATCACCTTAATGTAGGGTGGCAATAAAAAAAGAGCCACCGAAGTGACTCTTTTATGATGATGCTAATCCTCTTAAGATTGGTACCTATTTTGCATTTAATAGCTCGGGTAAGGTGAGCGAAATAGCAGGGATATAGGTGATTAAGAGTAAGAAGAAAATCAAGATCATTAACCATGGTAGCGCCGCGCGAATCGTGCGGGTGATCGGCATGCCGGTAACCGCTGAGATCACAAAGAGGTTGAGCCCTACAGGCGGGGTAATCAGACCAATTTCCATGTTAACCACCATGATAATGCCTAAATGGATTGGGTCGATGCCAAGCTCCATCGCGATCGGGAAGAAGATTGGCGCGAGAATTAAAATCACCGCCGATGGCTCCATAAAGCTCCCCGCAATTAAGAGCACAATGTTCACAATCACAAGGAACATCCATGGAGATAGCCCCATATCGGTTACCCATGCTGCGATCATTTGTGGAATTTGCTCAGTGGTTAAAACGTGGGCAAAGAGCATGGCGTTGGCGATGATAAACATCAGCATAACCGTCATTTTCCCAGAGTCGAGCATCACTTTCGGGAAGTCGCGAATGCGCATATCTTTATAGACAAAGAGTGCGATAAACGCTGAATAAACTGCCGCAACCGCCGCCGCTTCTGTCGGAGTATACATCCCAGAATAGATCCCGCCGAGGATAATTACCATTAACAGAAGTCCCCAGAGGGCGCGTCTAAAGGAGACGATCCAATCTCTAAAGCTTGCGCGAGGTTGAGCCGGTAAATTTTTAATGCGCGCGACGATATAGATCGCCACCATTAACGCAACCCCAAGTAGGGCACCGGGTACGATTCCCGCGATAAACATTTTACCCACCGATTGCTCTGTCGCCGCTGCGTAAACAACCATGACGATGGAAGGAGGAATTAAGATTCCGAGGGTTCCCGCGTTACAGATAATGCCTGCCCCAAATTCTTGTGGATAGCCTGAACGAACCATTCCCGCAATCGCAATTGATCCGACGGCTGCAACGGTAGCTGGACTTGAACCTGAAAGTGCCGCAAAGAGCATACAAGCGAGTACTGAACCAATGGCAAGACCGCCACGAATATGGCCAACGCAGGTGTTTGCAAAGTCGATGAGGCGACGAGCAACGCCACCTGTGGTCATAAATGCACCGGCAATTAAGAAGAAAGGAATCGCGAGAAGCGTTGTATGTTCGGAAGTTTCGAACATTTTAATCACTAAGCCACGGGGTGAGTCGGGGCTAAAAAACATAATGGTCAATGCACTTGAAAGCCCGAGTGAAATCGCGACCGGCACGCCGATCAGCATCAGTGCAAAGAGGATGACAAATAGAAATAGTACAGTCATGATTATTTAAGCTCCTCTGCTTGGCTTTTTTTCAACTCATCAATGGCATCGGCCGCTTCGTCGGCTAACCCGAGGGTATCTTGTTTGTGGGTAAAAATGCGATAGCCCACTTCGATATAGCGGAAAATAAGGAGCGTAAATCCGATCGGAACAATGATGGAGATCTGCCAACGCATTACGCCAAAGCGGTCAAGCCCTTCGGCAAGCGTGCCTAAACGGTAGAAGTTTAAGACCCAGTCGATACTCGCAAAGAGCATAATCCCGCCGTATAAAAGACAAGCGCCTAAGCCTAAATAAGCAAAGAAGCGTTTTACCGGTGTGCTAAAAAGTTTAACGAGTGCATCCACGCCAATATGGCCGCCGATACGCACGCCGTACGACATACAGAAGAAGATGAGCCAGGCAAAGCAGGCCGCTGTAAATTCATTTGACCAACTAAATGAGCTCGCCGATTCCATCATGAAATCGCCGGCATCTAATAAAAAATCTTCCAGTTTAGATGGTTCATCGCCCGCAACCCAGTCCGCCAATTTATAAAATGGCATGTAGAGATTGTTGAGCATGGTGTAGATAAAAGTAACCAGTGTCATCGATGTTAGGATAAAAACCGTCATAAAAATTTCAGTTTTTTGCCATAAATTATCCATGAACCGGTAGATGTTCATAAACATGGTGAGTTCCCCTTACAGATTGCTTGACGCACACAAAAACGCGATAACCCCCTTAATACAGGGATTAAAGGGGCTATCATTGATTCATCTAACAAGATGAACTGTTGTTGTGCGCTAACCTACATTATTGGTTGTTTGAGTTTACCGCCGCTTCAATTAAATCCGCGCCGACTTCATTTTCAAACTTTTTCCAAACCGGGCGAACTGCATCACGCCACTGTTCACGCTCTTCTTTGGTGAGCGTAATAATTTCAGTTGTGCCCGCATCTAAAATGCGCTGTTTATCACCTTCGTTTACCGCATTCGCTTGTGCGTTTACTTCGATCGATACTTCATCGATAATCGCTTTAAGCTCGGTACGAACATCTTCTGGTAAACCGTCCCAGAATTTTGTATTTGTGATTACCATGTAGTCTAAAGTACCGTGATTTGATTCAGTGATGTACTTTTGAACTTCATGAATTTTTTGTGAATAGATGTTTGAATAAGGGTTTTCATCACCGTTTACAACGCCGGTTTGAAGGCCTTGGTACATCTCTGCGAACGCCATTTTACGGGGGTTTGCACGGAGTGCTTTAAATTGCTCTTCAAGAACTGCTGAGGCTTGTACACGGAATTTTAGACCGCGCGCGTCACGTGGAACACGTAGAGCTTTATTTGCTGAAAGCTGTTTTAAACCGTTGTGCCAGTACGCAAGACCGGTGATGCCTTTATCTTCCATACTTTTCAGTAAGCCTTGGCCCGCATCACTGTGTTGGAAGCGGTCAAGGGCTGCCATATCGTCAAATAGGAATGGAAGGTCAAAGAGCTGAATTTTTTTCTGATAGTGCTCAAATTTTGCAAGAGAGGGTGCAAGAATATGCACGTCTCCAAGTAAGAGGGCATCCATCTCTTGTCCATCACCATAAAGCGATGAGTTTGGATAGACTTCAACTTTTACTTTACCGGCTAAACGCTCTTCAGCCAATTTTTTAAAGAGCTGTGCGCCTTGACCTTTCGGGGTTGAGTCTGCAACAACGTGTGAGAATTTAATTACGATCGGGTCCGCATTTGCAACGCCGAGCATTCCACCGCACGCAAAAACAAGCGGCATGACTAGCCTATTAATTAACTTATTCATTAATTACTCCATTCACTATAACTATAAATATTGATTACCGATGACGAACTTTATTATTTAGATTTTGGTGTACGTTTTGGCCGTCATCAATTACGACAATAGCACATTCCTAAAAAATCAAGAAATGTATTTTAATCGTAAGATGATGTTAATCAGCTCTTTTTATTGATCCCGGAAATCGACATGCAACATGTAACATATCAATTAATCGATTGATTTTGATCGTCTATTTTACAAACATTAATAAACGTTAAACGGATTAAAGGCATGTAAATAGTGAATTTTTTATGGATAACTCTATAAATATTCTATAGAAAATCTTAAGTTTGCTCGAAAATTATCGGAGTGAATAGCAATAAACGTGCGTAAAAATCACGGAAAGATTAGAAATAGGGAAGTGATCGCGGTGAAAACCCCAAAAAGATTCGGAAGACTTAGAGATTGCCACAATAAGTGATCACAATAATTGAGATGGGAGATAGTGTAAGGGGAGGAGATAAATGATAGACGGCAAAAAACAACACGCAAGACGATCT
>Ga0079226_10003292_pt1 | contig 12392 bp, 12 predicted proteins | sample Poulit2014_FD_76345 | JGI IMG/M metagenome (GOLD analysis project Ga0079226, IMG submission 76345) | Agricultural soil microbial communities from Georgia to study Nitrogen management - Poultry litter 2014 | ecosystem: Environmental > Terrestrial > Soil > Agricultural land | place: USA: Georgia... | reverse complement strand
GTTTATAAATACTAATCTTTTCTTCATCATTTAATGTGGGTGACTCGCCAGTTGTTCCCGTAATAATTAAACCCTCTGTTCCATTATTTAACAAATGTTCAATAAGATGTGTCATTGTGTCATAGTATACATCGCCTTGTTTATCAAAAGGCGTGACCATCGCCGTTAGTACTCGACCGAAGTCCATAAGGCTTCACCTTCTTAAATAATCTTCTACCTTACATTGTTACCTCTTTTACACCACTTAATCCAAATTCTTCATGCAAGGCGTTGATGGCAACTGCTAAATCCTGTTCTTTAATGAGGACCCAAATGGTCGTATGGCTATCTGCAGATTGTAAGATTTGAATATCTTTATCAGTTAAAGCTTGAACGATTCTTGATGCAACGCCAGGCACACCTGTCATGCCAGCACCAACTGCAGACACTTTTGCACAGTTTTCATTGATTTCTGGCTCATACCCTAACGATCTTAGAACATTAACCGCTTTTTCAGTGAGATCAGCTGTAACTGTATAAACAACTTCCGAAGGTGAAATATTAATAAAATCGACAGATATTCCTGATTCAGCCATTGCTTTAAATACATTTGATTGTAGGCGTTGACCTTCATCTTTCATTTTTACTCTTATTTGTGTGATGGAATCAATATGTGCAAACCCTGTAATGAGACGATCAGGTATATCAATTCCCGTACGAAGGCGTGATGATGTGACTAATGTTCCTTCATCTTTTGAATATGTTGATCTGACACGCATAGGAACTTCAGCTTGCATTGCAATTTCGACCGCTCTTGGATGAACGACTTTTGCTCCTTGATAAGCTAAATTACATATTTCCATATACGTGACAACGTCAAGTGAACGTGCATTTTTTACGACTCGCGGATCAGCTGTCATAATACCGTTAACATCTGTAAAGATTTCAATTCGCTCAGCGTTTGTTGCAGCACCAAGAGAGGCAGCTGTTGTATCGCTTCCACCTCTACCAAGTGTTGTAATTTCACCTTGCTCAGTTTCTCCTTGAAAGCCAGCAACAACGACAACATCGTGGTGTTTTAATTCATGCAATATGCGATCAGGTTTAACTTCTTTAATTTTAGCTTGACTAAAGCGGTTATCCGTTTTAATTCCAGCCTGTGCACCAGTTAATGCTGTTGCTGTTATATTATGCTTTTGGAGCTCACTTGTTAATACAACAGATGAAATAGTTTCACCACAAGACATTAACATATCAAGTTCGCGCTGTGATGTATGGTTATCAGGAAAGTCAACAAGTCCTAACAATGAATCTGTTGCATATGGATCTGGTTTTCTTCCTAAGGCTGAAACAACAACGACAAGTTTATAGTCGTCCTCAATCGCACGTTGTATATGTTCAATAACAAGTGCACGATTTCGTTTACTTCGAACCGATGTTCCTCCAAATTTTTGAATTAAGATACGCATGATTGTGACACCTCTAAGATTTTATATCCCATTTAGACCAAATTCCTTTTCACTAATGTTTCGGCAATTTGAACAGTATTCAAAGCTGCCCCTTTCATCAAATTATCACAAACAACCCATAAATGAAAACCTTGATCATTGTCTAAATCTTTTCTAATCCGCCCGACAAAGACCTCTTCCTGATCAACGGCATTTAATGGTGTTGGATATGTTTGTGACTGAGGATCATCTTGTAAAATAACACTGTCGGCATCTGTTAAAGCCTGTTTTATATCTTCAACTGTTACATCGCTCTGATCAATTTCGATATAAATACTTTCAGAGTGGGAAGTAACGACAGGTAATCTGACACACGTTGCTGCAACTGATAAATGGGGGCTGTTCATAATTTTTTTCGTTTCATTGATCATTTTCATTTCTTCAGCTGTGTATCCATTTTCTTCAAAGACATCAATTTGTGGGAGCGCATTAAAGGCTATTGGGTAATGTTTTTTATCTGCTCCAACAGGTAAAATATTCGCTGTCATTTCTTCATCGTTTAAATATTGTTTTGTTTGATCTTTTAATTCCTCAATTGCTTCAAGTCCTGCTCCAGAAACCGATTGATACGTTGAAACGACTAGTCGTGATAAACCAAATGCGTCTAAAAGTGGTTTTAGAGCAACAACCATTTGTATTGTTGAGCAATTAGGATTAGCGATAATCCCTTGATGATCATTAAGATCATCTGCATTGACTTCAGGTACAATGAGTGGTACATCTTCAGCCATTCGAAACGCGCTCGTATTATCGATCACAATTGCTCCATGTTTTACAGCTTCAGGTGCAAGTTTTTTTGAAACTGCACCGCCAGCTGAGAAAAAAGCAATGTCAATTCCAGAAAAACTTTCTGGATTTGCTTCTTCGACCGTAATTTCTTTATTATTAAATCTCATTTTTTTACCGGCGGATCTTTTAGATGATAATAGCTTTATTTCATTAATTGGAAACTGCTTGTCTTGTAATAGATGCATTATTTTTTGTCCGACTGCTCCTGTTGCTCCTACTAATGCTACGTTATACGTTTTACTTGTCACTTTAAAAAAGTCCCCTCCAAAAAATACGTATTTACAATTATAGAGTTACCTTAGCTTTTTATCTTAACATACTTTATCGTCATATGGAATGATTACAGGCTGAATTTGTTTAAAATGTAATGCTGCTTTAACCGTATCAACTAAATAATCCATTTGGGAAATCATTGAATTAGGTTTTTCATGTGGATTATCTTGCCCATAAGGGATAAAATACATATATTTTGTTGCCATTAGTCGCATGAGATTTACGCCATTAAGTCCAAGTGCATCATTCGTTGAAATGCCTAAAACGACTGGTTTTTCATTTCTAACAGTCGATTTAGCTGTAAATAATACAGGTGAATCGGAAAGAGCGTTTGCTAATTTACTTAATGAATTACCAGTTAATGGTGCAATAACCATACAATCAAGTGGATTTTTTGGTCCTAATGGTTCTGCATCGGGGATGGTTGAAATGACTCGTTTGCCTGTAATAGACTCAATCATTTGTATATGATCTTTAGCTTTCCCCATATGAGTGTCTGTTGATTTCACAGTGTAAGAAACTATAGGAATGACTTCAGCACCTGCTTTTACAAGCCGTTCCATTTGTGGAAAAACTTTATGATATGTTGTATGTGATCCAGTTAATCCAAATCCAATCCGCTTACCTTTTAGTTCCATGAGATGTTCCCCCTTCTCATAATTAACTTTAACTATTTATATAAATGAGCCTTAAATTAATTGCTTAATGACATCAGCCAATATTTTACCCGCGGTTTTTGGTGCAACTACCCCTGGTAAACTTTTAGATAAAATAGCCTTAATGCCACGCTGTTTTGCAAAAGCAAAATCTGTTCCTCCAGGTTTTGATGCTAAGTCGATAATTATACTATGTGAAGGGAGTTGTTGAATAGAATTTCGTTTAATAACAGGAGCAGGAATCGTATTAATGAGTATATCGCAATTTTTCGTATATTCATGTAGTTGATTTAATGGAATTGCTGTTAAACCTCTTTCGGTAATCCGTGCTAAATCTTTAATATGGCTAGCACTGACTGAAACTTTAGCGCCAAGTGCAGAAAATTTGTTTGCGACTGTATCGCCCACGCGACCAAAACCAACAACGATCACACGTGAGGAATGTATTGTATAATCAGTATGTTCAATAGCCATTAATAGTGTACCTTCTGCTGTTGGTATCGAATTGTATATAGCAACATCATCTCGGTCGAGCAATGGAATTAACGTAACATTTGCTTCTTTTGTAGCTGTCGTTAAATATTCATTTGTAATTCCAGTAAATATGAGTGCAGATTTTTTAAGTTGTTGAAACCATTGCTTAGGGAGGACAATCGTTTGATCGGTAAAAACTGTTTCTACATTTCCATGACCATCTGTTCCAGTTATCGGTAAGATGACGACATCCAATGATGAAGCATCTAATTCATGAATATCCATTTGTGTAAGTCCAGTAAATCCTTGCTCTATTTTATCGAATCCAACGAGAATAATCGTTTTATTAGGTAATAATTGTAGCTGACGAATAAGTTCTAAATATCGTGCATCGCCACCTATAACGGCAATTAATTGATTCATGACAGTCAACACCCTCCACATCGTTCAAAAGTTCGAGTATTTAACTCTTTATAGTTTATGTGTACATATGTCATAAGTGAATCGTTCACCTCAATTAAAAACAAAAACAGGCTAGTATAATGAATACTAGCCTGTAGATGACATGTCTGTTTAGTCCTCAATCATAATCATATCTTCACCAATTTTTTTAATAGCTTCCCAACGGATTTTCAGTTCATCTCCTTCTCGCTTTAAACCAAACCATTTATAGTTGGGAATAATAAATGCTTTGATATGACCTGTTGATGTATCAATTTCTAGGTCAGTTTGCCCAAGTATACCTAAGCGTGCACCTTTATTAATATTTACAATTTCTTTTCCACTTATTTCCTTATAACGCATAATATATCCCCCCGGCACCAAGCATTATGTGAAATGTGTAGCTATTTAAAAGACTATTAGATGTTGTAAAGGTTTATGCATATATTCAATGATATTGCTTACTTTTAATCAGGCGGGGCATATACGATAAGATCTCTGTACTTGATTTGGCGGTCAAAGGAAAAAAACCGTAGTTAGTCTTACCTTTCTTCGCTTAACAATTGATCAACAGTTCCGATACGATAATCTTTGCTCTTAATATCTTCAATAAGCATAGATAGACCATTGGCAACAGGCGATGTAGGATGCATTAATATCATAGCACCTTGGTGTATGTTTGACATCACGCGGTTAATCATGACATCGACCGATGGATTCTTCCAATCAATCGTATCTACTGTCCATAGAATCGTCTCCATATTTAATTCATGGGCTTGTTTGACAACTTCGTCATTAAAACTCCCGCTAGGGGGAGCAAACAAGCGGGGTTCTTTGCCTACAATTGCTTTGATAATGTTGTTTGTTTCAACGATTTGTTCATTAATTTCTTGCTGAGACAGTCGCGCCATATCAGGATGATTATATGCATGATTACCAATGACATGTCCTTGTTCATCAATCATTTTGACATAGTTAGCATTTTCCTTTGCCCACTTTCCTTCAATAAAAAATGTCGCTTTCAAATGATACTCTTTCAAAACAGTTAAGATTTCAGGAATAAACTCTTCGCCCCATGATACGTTAATCAAAAAAGCAACCATGTCCTTATCAGGGTGTCCGCGATATATTGGTGATGCAGGTAAATCTTTTAAAGTTATTTCAGGTGGTACTTCTTCATAGACGAGTAAAGACTCGTTAAATATATCTTCTTTATTCATTTTTTCAAATGATTTGTTAATATTAACTTTAATTCCGTTACGTCCAGGTGTTTTCTTCCAAACTTTATCTATGTATGCGTTTTGCGGCTTTTCATAGTATGAAGCACTTTTCTTTTGTATTTCTTTGTAAAGCGGATCATTTGATTTAGTAACATGAATGGACTGTGTTATCAATTCAGGATGATGACTAGTCAGTGGACTATAATTTGTTTGAAATGTAAGTAGGACAATAATTACGAACAAGCATACATGAATAATATACCGATAACGATGCATAGATTTCCCCCCTACTTTATATATATGTGGTAAGGGACAAGATATACTTTAAATGAATATAACAAAACAGTTTTAAAAATAAAAAAGAAACTGGTTGTCCAGCTTCTTGTTTTTAAAGTTATGATTTTGATTTATTTTTCTTTTTTTCTTCGAGCAAAACCGCTTTTCTTGATAAATTGATTCGACCTTGATTATCAATTTCTTTAACTTTAACCATAATCTGATCGCCAATTGATACGACGTCTTCAACTTTATTAACACGTTTTTCATCTAGTTCTGAAATATGAACTAAGCCGTCACGTCCTTTAAATAGTTGAACAAATGCTCCAAACCTTTCTATACGACGAACCGTCCCTAAATACATTTCACCAACTTCAACTTCTCTCACAAGGTCTTCAATAATTTGTTTAGCTTTTTCATTCATCTCATCATCTGTTGATGAAATAAAGACACTACCGTCTTGTTCAATATCAATTTTAACACCAGTTTCATCGATGATTTGATTAATTTGCTTGCCGCTTGGGCCAATAACATCTCGAATTTTATCTGGGTTAATTTTCATTGTTAATATTTTCGGAGCATATTGTGATAATTTTTCCCTTGGCTCAGTAATTGTTGCTAGCATTGAATCGATAATTTCTAATCGCCCAACTTTTGCTTGAGCTAAAGATTCTTCAAGAATTTCTTTTGACAATCCATCGATTTTTATATCCATTTGTAAGGCTGTAATACCTTTTTGAGTTCCAGCAACTTTAAAGTCCATATCACCAAGTGCGTCCTCCATCCCTTGTATATCAGATAGGATCGAATATTCATCACCAGATTTTACAAGTCCCATCGCAATTCCAGCAACTGGTGCTTTAATTGGAACACCTGCATCCATCATCGCTAGCGTACTTGCACAAATGCTTGCTTGAGATGAGGAACCATTTGACTCTAAGACCTCAGAAACTAAACGAATTGTATAAGGGAATTCTGTTTCAGATGGGACGACCTTATCCAGTGCTTTTTCCCCTAATGCTCCATGACCAATTTCCCTACGACCTGGTCCTCGAATCGGGCCTGTTTCACCAACACTATATTGCGGGAAATTGTAATGATGCATAAACCGCTTTGATTCTTCTAAGTCGAGTCCATCTAAGATTTGAACATCTCCTAGTGCCCCTAATGTACAAACACTTAATGCTTGGGTTTGTCCTCTCGTAAACAACCCTGAACCATGTGTTCTAGGTAAAACATTTACTCGAGATGATAATGGTCTAATTTCGTCAATTTTACGACCATCTGAGCGCACTTTATCAACGGTTATTAATCGACGTACTTCTTCTTTAATGAGTTGATCCAGTGATGCTTTAACATGTTTATAAGTCTCTGGGTCTTCTTCTGAATCATAGTTAGCCAAGACATCTTCTGTTACTTTTGAAATAGCGTCTTCTCTCGCATGCTTTTCCTTTACTTGAATAGCTGCGACTAAATCTTCTTTGACATCAGCCTTAATTTTTGTATAAATATCTTCGTCGAGTTGAAGTAGAGTAATTTCTGACTTTTCTTTGCCAACAGCTTCAATAATTTTTTCTTGAAACTCGATTAAACGAACAACTTCTCCATGGCCAAACATTATCGCATCAAGAATGACTTCTTCTGAAACTTCAGAAGCCTCAGCTTCAACCATGTTAACAGCATCTTTTGTACCAGCGACAGTTAAATTAATATCACTATTTTCCTGTTCTTCAATCGTAGGATTAATAATAAACTCTCCCTCAACTAATCCGACATTGACGCCTGCAATCGGTCCAGAAAAAGGAATATCAGATATACAAAGGGCTACTGAAGAACCTATCATTGCTGCAATTTCTGATGAGCAATCTTGATCAACACTCATAACGGTACTAATCACTTGAACTTCATTCCGGAATCCTTCTGGAAACAGTGGACGAATTGGTCTGTCAATCAAACGGGAGGCTAAGACTGCTTTTTCACTCGGTCTTCCTTCACGTTTAATAAATCCACCTGGAATTTTTCCTACGGCATATAAGCGTTCTTCATAATTAACGGTTAGTGGAAAAAATGGAAGATCTTTTGGTTCTTCTGATGCAGTTGCTACAGATAGTACGGCTGTGTCACCATAATGAACCATACACGAACCGTTTGCTTGTTTCGCAAGTTCTCCAACTTCAACTGTAAAAGTTTTCCCAGCAATTTCAGTGGAGAAAATTTGTTTGTCGTCTGTCATTAATATTATTGCTCCTTTCAAATAAACATACTACATTCATTTTATAGTTAATGAACAAAAATGTAAATTTTATGTAATCAATCAAATGGTATATTTTCCATATCTGAGCAAAACTTAGCCATATTAATGGTTTTCATAATAGGGTTTTACCGCTATTTCGATACAACATGTAGTTGTGTTGAGTCTTTCTTAACTACATACTGTATCGAAATGGCTGCTTACTGTAATTATGAAATTCATTCCATATGTATAAAAAAAGCAGGATTTCTCCTGCTTTTTAGTCTTATCTACGTAAACCAAGTTTTTGAATTAAGTTTCGGTAACTCGCAACATCTTTCTTACGTAAGTAATTAAGTAAATTACGACGTCTACCTACTTTCTTTAAAAGTCCACGACGTGAATGATGATCACGCTTATGACGATTTAAATGATCATTTAAAACCTTGATCTCTTCCGTCAACACAGCAATTTGTACTTCTGTTGAACCTGTATCATTTTCATGAACTTTAAATTCATCAATAATTTCTTTCTTTCTCTCATTTGTAATAGCCATGTCGTACACCTCCTAATATGGTTAATCCCCAATCCCCTAGCAAACGTCGGAGCATCGATTTGCCAAGCGATGGTTTTACGGTTTTAAGCTTACATCTTTTCCAGTAAAAATGCAAGTCATCTTATTTGTTTTTTAAAATACTCGCGAACTTCAAGCTCATCTTGTTCAATTTGGTTGATAAGGTCTTCAACAGACTGAAACTTTTGTTCTTCGCGAATAAAGGAAAACCAATCAACCATTAATTCAGTACCATATAAGTTATCAGCGAAATCTAACAAATGAACTTCTAATGATAGTTCGTGCTGTTCTGTTTCGAACGTTGGTCTTATACCTAGGTTCGCCATACCATTATATGTGTTGTTGCCTGTTGATACTTGGACAGCATATACACCTGGAGAGGGTAAGAGTACGTCTCTATTTACCTCAATGTTAGCGGTAGGATAACCTATTGTTCGGCCACGCTCATCACCTTTAATAACTTTACCCGTTGTTCTAAACGGCCGTCCTAATAATGTGTTAACATGACTAATATTCCCGCTCTTAAGGAGTCGTCTAATGTTTGTTGAACTAATTTTTTCATTATTATTTTTTATTTTGGCAATGGTCGTATGTGTAAAAAATCCTTTAGAAAATTGATCAATATTTTCCATATTTCCTAAGCCTTTATGTCCATATGTAAAGTCAAAACCGGCTACAACATGCTTTATATTCAAACCAATAATAAAGTGATGAATAAATTGTTCAGGTAATAATGACGACAACTTTTTGTTAAATGTTATCACGTACAGTCGGTCAACATTTAGCTGTTGAAGTATTTCCTGTTTTTCTCGTAACGGAGTAATATATTTGACGTGTTGCTGGCCCTGCTTAAGGACAACGGATGGATGTGGATGGAATGTAATCACAGCACTTTCCATCTTTCTTTTTTGTGCTTCCATGACTGCAGTTTGAATGACTTGTTGATGTCCTTGATGCACACCGTCGAAAAACCCAATAGCACATACCGTATTTGGCAAATGTTCCTCGGCTAATGTGTGGGGGTATGATAATTCTATTATTTTCATCATCTTCACCTTCGCTTTTTTATCCGCTAAACACACGAACCGGTTTAATTGCTTGATGATTTTCCGGATGTGTTTCATAAATAGCTAACAGTTGCTGATCATACATCATTAGAAAAGGATCTGACTTTAACGTCTGATTTGGTTTAGGTAATTTTTGTCCGTGTATAATTCGTTGTTTCAATTGTTCGTTAACATAGACTTTATCCATATGCTCTAATCCTCGTGCCAGTGGAAAAAGATATGTTTCGAGAGTACCTGCTAACTTTGCTTGCTTAAGTTCGGTAAATGTAACTGTATCATCGGTTGTAAACGAACTGGATTCGATTCGTGTTAATTCAGACATATGGGCTGGATATCCTAATTTCTTTCCAATATCAACACATAACGTACGGATATATGTCCCTTGTGAACAGACGACTTTTATTTGAAATGCCGTCGACTGATCTGTAAGCTCGGACATCCGATTGATGCTATAGATCGTAACTTCTCTTGATGGTCGTTCAACTGCTTCATTAGCACGGTCATATTCATATAGTCTTTTACCCTTCACTCTAACAGCGGAGTACATTGGAGGGATTTGTGTGATTTTCCCTTGAAACAATTGTAACACATTATCTATATCTTGTAGTGTCGGCGGATGAGTAACATCTTTTTCTTCAATTATTTTCCCATGAGCGTCTTCAGTTTCAGTCGAGATACCAAGTTGAACTTTAGCAATATATGTCTTACGTAGAGGGGTTAAATACGGAACAATTTTTGTAGCTTGTCCTAGACAAATAGGTAGGACGCCTTCCACTTCGGGATCAAGCGTTCCTGTATGTCCAACTCTTTTTGTTCCATATAAACGTCGAACTTTCATCACACAATCGTGTGACGTAAATCCTTTTGGCTTCCATAAAGGTAAAATTCCGTCCATGTGATCACCAACTATCATATATTTGTGCGGAAAAAAATCTGATCTGTTATACCTTTTAACAGATCAGATGATTTATCCTTATCAATCAATTTCATAATACCGTTTTTTCACTATGTCACTACCGCATATAGTTTCGATGAAGCTTTCATAACTATATACAGTAGTGACAAAGCTTTTTTTGTAATTATGAAATTGATTCTATCTATTTAAATCACGGAGAATTTCTTCGATGCGATTTCCTTGTTCATGTGCTTCATCAAATTCAAAGGTAATTTCTGGTGTTTTACGCAGTCGGATCCGTTGTCCAATTTCAGAGCGAATAAACCCGGTTGCTTTTGATAACCCAATTAGTGTAGATTCTCTTTTATCTTCATCTAACACTGAAATATATACTTTCGCTTGTTGTAGATCTCCTGTCACTTCTACATCCGTAACGGTTACAAAACCTATCCTCGGATCTTTAATTTTACGTGTCAGAATCTCACCTAATTCTTTCTTAATTTGTTCAGCTACACGGTTTGCTCTTAAATTACTCATTTTTGTCACCTCGTATTAAAGAACACTGTCGAAATTAAACATATTAAAGCCTCTCAACGTGTGTCAACGTTCGCTCTAATTCTGGAAATGAATCAATAATTCGTAACGCTTCTTGAATCACTTGCTCAGCATGTGATTGTCGGTTTGAGACGGTTACAATTCCAAGCTTAGCCCGTTGCCACAAATCTTGATAGTCTAATTCTGCGACAGCGACATTTATCTTTTTTCGTAACTCGTTCGTTATCCGTTTGATCATCGATCGTTTATCTTTTAAAGAATGCCCGTTATAAAACAGGCATTCAACTTCAGCAAAATAAATCATGTGCGCTCGATTTCTTCCATCACAAATGCTTCTATAATGTCATTTTCCTTAATATCATTAAAGTCCTTTATTGTTATACCACATTCGTAGTTTTGTTGAACTTCCCGAACATCATCTTTGAACCGTTTTAATGCAGCTATTTCACCTTCAAATAGGACAACACCATTTCGAATGAGGCGCACACTTGAATCGCGTGTGATTTTTCCGTTAGTTACATAGCTACCTGCAATTGTACCGATCCGAGACACTTTAAAAGTTTCACGAACCTCTGCTTGCCCGATAACCTTTTCCTCATATTCAGGATCAAGCATTCCCTTCATTGCTGCTTCAACCTCTTCGATGGCTTGATAGATGACACGGTGTAACCGGACATCTACTTTTTCCGCTTCTGCAGCTTTTTGGGCATTGACATCAGGTCTTACATTAAATCCAATAATAATCGCATTTGATGCCGATGCTAAAATAACATCTGATTCGGTAATTGCGCCAACACCCGCATGAATAATTTTAATTTGAACATTTTCCACTTCAATTTTTTGTAGAGATGCTGCTAAAGCTTCAGCAGAACCTTGAACATCCGCTTTAATAATTATATTTATTTCTTTCATATCGCCTTGTTTAATTTGATCGAACAAATCATCAAGACTTACCTTTGTTTGCTCACTTCGACTTTCTAATATTTGCTTTTGCTCTCTAGCTTCACCAATTTGACGCGCTTTTCTTTCATCAGTAAAGACTAAGAATTGATCTCCTGCTTGAGGGACAGCATTTAGGCCAGTAATTTCTACTGGTGTAGAAGGTCCAGCTTCTTCGATACGTTGACCGAGATCATTTACCATTGCACGAACACGACCAAATGTATTTCCTACAACAAGCGTATCCCCGACACGGAGAGTTCCATTTTGAATTAAGAGACTAGCTACAGCTCCACGGCCTTTATCTAATTGGGCATCGATAACTGTACCGAACGCTGTATTATTTGGATTAGCTTTTAATTCTTCAACCTCAGAAACGAGTAGAATCATTTCTAAAAGCTCATCAATACCTTCCCGTCGTATCGCAGAAAGGTTAACAAAGATAGTATCCCCGCCCCAGTCCTCTGCTATGAGGTTATGTTCTGTCAATTCTTGCATAACACGTTCGGGATTAGC